>Ga0065711_1004212_pt1 | contig 24569 bp, 11 predicted proteins | sample Hoacrofraction12_FD_59098 | JGI IMG/M metagenome (GOLD analysis project Ga0065711, IMG submission 59098) | Hoatzin crop microbial communities from Cojedes, Venezuela - Epithelial fraction 12 v2 (version 2) | ecosystem: Host-associated > Birds > Digestive system > Esophagus > Crop | place...
CTGCCTTTTTTTTTTTTTTTTTTAACCAAGAGAGAGTTTGTTCTGAGGCATAAAATTCTAGTGATCTATTTTGGTGAATAGCTGGGATGGTGAAGGAGTCTGTTGTGCTAGATAAAAAAAAAAAAAGCACACCATTTTCATCTCGGCTGAGGCGCACTGTCCATGGCACGAGGGACTGACGGTGGATCAGGCCTGATAAGTACTTACCAAGCTGACACAGGACAAATGCATGAAAATGTGAGTGTGAATCTGGTTGTTCTTTATTCATTGGCTGTCAGTACCTTTGAACTTAATATTATTTTCATTTCCTCTCTCTGTTCCTCATTTCCAGTGCAATCAATACCAACCAACAAGGACTCTGTTAGGAATGTGTTGTGCTTTACTTTGAGCAGCAGGCTTGTTTGATGTTAATAGCTTTGAGTACATGATGCCAGCTTGTTATTACCCAACATTACCCTTCCTTCATTATCAATGCCAACAAGACTAGAGGAGCTTCTGTGAAGCTAGAGGTATTGAAGATTCATGTTCTGCCCCTTCGCTCTTTTTGGTATGTTCAAATCCTGAGTTTAGGATCCTGCCTTCCAGACACCGAATCTTCATCAATTCTGGTGACGATTAGAGTTGGAACTGAAAGCCTATCCAAAAGATTAGATCTTCAGACAAGGCTAGTGCACTAGCATGGTAATGGAAGATGACAGAAGAGGCTATGCAATGTTTTTTGTACTCTTCATCTGTCTGCATTCCAACTTGTTTCCTTTAGTGAGTAACCACTTTTTCTGGGGTTTTTTTTGGTCTTTGAGTTCTAGGAGTCTCAGTCTTCAGATGAAATAACCACAAGTTCTGCCATTTTTTCCAAATAAAATGTTACTTCTGACATTTATTGCATAACTGGTTTCTCTTAGTGCTTAGTAGCATAGTCCTAATGAAGTAGTGAGGCAGATTTTGGATGCGGGTTTTTTCAGTTTGTATGTTTTCTGCTTTGTCTGGTTACTCTAATCATGTCTGAAAGCTTTATTCTTACTCTAAGGGTTGGCCAAGTAGATTAAACTAACTTTTGACAATGCATTTGTGTTTACTCATACTGAAAGCAGCAGAATTGTGCTTCATGTCAAGTTTCATGGGCCTTTCTGCTAAACTTGTCCTCTTTTTCACTTTTAAGACTCCCACAATTTGCTGATTACTTGCTGTTACTCCGTGATTGACTCAGAGGTTTTCATTGCATGCCAGTACCACTGTGGTAATTTAAAACCACTTGTTGCTGATGAAAATTAATGTAAGTGGTCTCTTTTACCTCTCTTGACCATTATTTTTGAGCTGAATGTCAGAAGCTGTGCTCAGAGGAAGTCTGCATATGCATATTGATAGAAATCTGTGGACACTCGTGGAAATTTGCTACTTAGTACACTGGCAGTTTCCTCTGCATTTATGGCCCTCTGTTTTCCCCCTGCATATAGCACATGTTGCACCCTTATGAATCATTTATCTGATATACAGGAGCAAAATGAGTTTCGAATATCTTCCTGTACTGCAGTCTTCTGCTTCTAAATGAAAACATTTGATTGAAAAGGAGATGATTGAAGGTTCCATTTCTCTCTGATTGTTACACCAGGGTTCTTGAAGCCTGTTTAAATGGAATTTGTGATGGACAGATGACCTCAAAAAGAACAAGGAAACATTTTTCTCCTTTCCATTCTTCATTTGCAGAAAATATAGAATACTTCATTCTGTCTTCTCCAGGAACAGCTACAGTAAAAAATTATATTGAGTCACGTGATGTTACCTCAACTTTTGCCTTAGACAAAAGTTTAGTATTTTTCTTTGGAACTACTAATTTTACAGGTGACAGGTTTTTTTGCAAGCCTGTAAGTGCACAGTTCAAAACCATGGAAGTTTTTTCTTGCTCTCCAAGAGAAAATAACTGTAAAAGTAACAACATTGAGGAGATCTGGAGTATGTTCAGATAAGCAGCTTCAGGCATGACTGCAGCAGGGAAAACAGTAGAGTAAAGGTCTGGCAGCCTGGGTTTTATTGTGAGCTGAGAACGAGAGCACAAGGTGCCTAGGGATTCTGCCCATGCAATTGCTCTATGTATAGGCAATCTGCTAATGTGTTTAAGGGTTGTGCTTTCATTGCCACTGTTGTCCAGATAGCTAATTTAAAAACAAGCAGCGGATTTATTTGCACATGCTACTGTCATACCTAGAGTAAAAACGTCAGATTGTTCCTAGATGTTAAAATTGCTTGAATTTAAGCAAGGGGTTTTTCTAAGAATCCTGCAGAAAAGAGTCCATCTCAGCTTATTTGGATTATCTCCTCCAAGACTTCTCTTTTATTTTGCAAATGTTTCCCTTATCTATGTGCTTTTCCTTGGACAGTAGCCAAAAATTCAGAGAATGATAACACTAAATAGATTAAATGGCAGCACTTCGTAAGTGTATGCTTTGTTTCATATTGTATCTGTAGCAGCCTAGGAAATGAGGCTGAACTGAAATCCCCAGTGCAAGATCATAGCCCAGACAGTGCAAGAGAGATGATTGAGATACATCCCAGAGACATATTCAGTTAAATTTCCTTTGAAAACTGCCTGATTTATCTCTTGCATGTATATGTGTGTTTTATATTAGCTCTAAACAAATCTTAATATGTTCACCTTGCATAATCCTTTTTCATGTGTTCACTTTTTTTACTGCTGTGTATCTTTCCTCCCAACTTTCAGAGTTGTTTGCCTCTTAATGACTTGGTAGTAGACAAGTTTTATGGTAAAAATACTTCAAATTACTTACTCTACCATTGAACATCCTGGAGATAGAAGTAACAGAGTGTCTACAGTAGGAAAAGGGATGACAATTTCAGTTAACTGTAAGCCTTTTAACAAACCCACGTCCACCTAACACTTTGTGGCTATCACCATGCAGCATGTCATGATCATCTGCAATTTCTCAGTGACTGTTGACAAAAATCTGATCATCCTACTTTAAAAGCACTTACCTTTTGTTGAAACAATAGGACTTAACTTTACTCTAGCTTTAGCAATGTAGCACAACAAGTGACTTTTCTCCAGCTTTAGCAAAGTAGTACCAAGTCAAGCAATTCCATTTGCAGCAGAAGTGTAAGAGCAAGCCAAATACACTTTCCAACATTAAAAGAATACCAGTATATAGCCATTAAGTATATAATCAGACACTTCTACTTGCACTATTATCCCCAAAGCACCACTGCCTTAAGCACACATTTTGTTAAAATAGCTTTGATCTATAATAGCTCTAATACTCTGAGAATATGACACAGAGCTGCAAGCTAATTTATAGATATTCTGCTTCTTGACAAGTTGTTTTAGACACCTTGCTAGCACTTGCTTTAATAAAGCATCACAGTGCGGATAGTTCCCTGGTGTATTTAAAACAGTCCTCTTTTGTTGTCACTAGTGATTATCTTGATGTATCTCTTCTGAGAACGCTGGCTTCCAGTCCACTTTATCTCACTCTTCTCAGGGAGGAGAATTGGATTTAACCATGCACAGTAATAGGTTACATCCATACGTGGACAAAGTGTATTAAGTGTTTTGCATTTACATCGTACTTATGGGTGTTTCACTGGAGTGGCCAGTGTTCATATTCGGTAGGCAATTATTCAAGCCAACAAACTGATCTATCTGAGAGAAGTTAGCTCAAACTCCAGTTCTAGCAGACGTACTGAACACGGGCTATGGGTAGGGACACTAGACAAGGTTCTGGGTGTTGGGTTGTGGGGAGGGGAGAGGAAAATCCTTCTAAGACATTAAAGGTAAAGGTTATGTCTGCAAGGATCAGAACTCAAAACAGCCAAGTAGCTCTGTGCTAGTCATTACACTAGTGCACATGTCGTGGCAAAGACAGGGACTGGTTAAACATTCTTCGGCCTTGCCAGGCCATCTGTTCTGAAGTGAAAGAAGTGAAATTCAAAACTGTGTTTATTAATGAAGTTTTTTGAAGCCAATGAGTTATAGAAATTTTTTCCCCCGCGCAGCTTGCACTGTCTTTGCTTATCAAATTAAGACCCTGCAATTTCCGTTTACCAAGTATAGCAGCTACATCTCTTCCTGAAAAGACTCAGAAATCTCATCAATCTCAAGTGGCTCAACTTAATATTTTCTTGGCAAAAATGATCTGGTTCTAGAGAAAAGGACACAGTGGTGCTCTGAACCTTCAGAGAGCAGCTTGGCTCTGACAATTACAAAACGGGGCCCATCCGGGGAGGGAGGTAATTCCATTTCTTACTAAATCATTCATTTGTGTTCTCTGCTCCTCAAATAAACATTTCAGAGGGAAACTGTTGCTTCTCTCTTCCTCTTGCTTATGAATGTCCCACTAAGTTACTGAAAACTTCCATAAAGAGGCAGCTGAAGTATGGCGGTGAGTGCTACACTGCCTATAATTAACAGACTACTTGGAACTGCAAGTTTGAAAATCTATCTTACTGAAGAACAGTATTTCTTCTCTGATGTCACTTGGAGACACTTTTTCTGTTAACTGCAGTGAAACAGCATCAGCTGTCTGCTTCAGCTCCGTTTTGCTCCAATGGATAGATGTGCCATCCCCTTCTCTCCTTCAGGTGCTCTACACTTATGCCAACATTTTGTGATGGACGTGGAAACACTTCTGCAATGTTTGGGCTTAATGAGACATTTTGGAGCTACGGACTTTGCAGAACTAAACAAACCTCACCCCGGTCTTGCTGACTACAGACTAAATCTGCAACAGCCCTTTAGTCCAGCTCTGTTCTCACCATGTAACATCCAGTCCTTTCTGTATCCCTCCCTGTATGGGCTAGGAAGTCACTATGCCAGACTTACGTGTGATCCCATCTGCAAGGTGTGTTACACTGCCCTCGTCTGTCACATGCAGCCTTCAGCCCCACCATCTTCACTGCCCATTTGGGCACTTCTGCAGCTGTGTTTGTGCTCTCCTCACACAGATCCATCTGGGTGGGAACGCTTTTCCTGAGCCTGCCTCAGCTCAGAGCCAGCTCCTGGTATCATGGTGATCTATTGCTTGGTACTTCACTTTTTTCCTTCATTATCTTCTCAGGTAATGGGAGTTTAACAGAACAGTACATTGACAAGACAAAAATACCCATTTTAATTGTCTCAGTGATAAAATTCAGATATTGGCCAAATGGCCACAACTGAGCAATAAAAAACCCTCCCCTCTTATGGCTAGCCTGAACAGTGATCTTATAGTTCCTATGACTGCAGTATATGTGTAGCTTGAAAGAAATCTAGCTTCAAGTTGCACCTATACTCAAGTGTCCAGGTTGGTTTCTTCCTTCTCCCCAGGAGTATCTTTCTGACAGTCCAGTTGTCATATATAGACATTTATTTGCACAGGAACAGGGTCTGAAAACATGGTATTTCCCCTGCTATGTTACCTAAGAGGTCAAGTTATTGCACTGTGACTGTTTAAATATTCTATAGAAATGTTGATACGTAATGCAGCTGCAATAAAATAGAGGGAGAAAAAGACCTACCCTAGAGTAGCCTGTCATCTGGTAATTAGATTATGCTCCAACAGATGGGAGATCTCAGGCCTTAGATTCTTCAGAACCAGTGCTTCATTCTGAATTGTTCCTCAGGTAGTTATTGAAAGGTGAAAAAAGCTGATTCACATTTTGTCTGTGCTTTGTCTTTTCTTTCATTTGCTGCTGGACATGATGCTCAAAGGGCTGAAGTTCACTGATTCTGAGGTCAGCTACCAATTCTGTCATTGCAGTCACTGTAGTGACTCCCTTCCCCCTCAGACCAGTGAGTTTGAATAAGAATTTCAGAATAAATGTTGTCTCATGCCCTAGATGCAGGAGTTAATACAAAAGTTTTCTGGCAGGCTTGTGCATTTAGTGCTGGTACCTGTCATAGCTTTCTTCTGTTTTTACTCAATTAAGCTGTGTAAAGGCATCCTGGCCTTGATGGTCCCTTCGAAATACAACATACATGTGTCTGGCTCCAAAATCTGTTGTGTCGTCAGTCTCTCTTAAAACAATGCCTTTCAGAATCAGTATTTTAAAGAATGTCAAGACTTGTGTAGGGAAAATGTTATCACAATGTAATAACTGTCTTTTCTTTTGCTGTACCTAAATTCCAAATTCCAGTGCTTTTAAGGGTGGAAATACTTGCTGATAATTTCCTTTTTTTTCCCTGAAGTGCAGTTAAAATATATCTATTATAAGTGTAATGCAGTTGAAGTTAAGAAGTGGTAGGGAGCATCCTAAGGCAAAAACTTCAAAAATCATAAATCTTCCAACTCCTTGTCTCATTCCACACACCCACCCCCAAAAAAATCCCAGAATAAACAACTAGGACTTTGATTTATCTTTATCGGGAGAGAAGAACATAATGCTGGATCAGATGAATGGTGTATTCAAATCCATGTCTAGCAGCAGCCAGTGCAAGATGCCTTAGAGAAGACTGCTTGAATTATATTAATAGATAACTATGAAATAATCTGCTTCTCTGGGAAACTTCTCTTTAATGTCTTTGTCATATATGTAGTTTATGTCCAGAAACAGTATAGTTTATATTGCTTAGCAGTCATGTCTAATATTGAATGGTCCTGTTTAGATGGATGTTACTGTCTTACTTTGTTTTGTGTAAAAGAAATGATGCATTGGAGTTTCATGGGTTCAGTGTAACATTTTAAATGTCTATACAAAGTACATAAGGGAAAAGCAGTGGAGAATCAGGCAAGTGCTACTAAAACTGTGATGATTCTGTGGAAAATGTTCCTGATCAAAGCTGTCCAAGACCTTAAGCACTGAACCATTTCTACCATCTTCATTCTCATCATACGATATTCTATCTGGCCCAGAAAACTCTCACTGATTTGCCTGTTTCCCCATCCTTCCAAATTTACAGGGAAAACACATTTTTCATTTCTAATAAATTATTTTCTATTACACCTACGTAAACACCTATATACTTTCACAAAGTTGGTCGCAAAGTACTAATTTTTCTTATAAGACAAGAAGACATATGATACTACTTCAATAAGGTAATAGCAGCAACAGTAAAAATAACAAAGATATTTTGTTGTCTTCTGATAAAGCATCCCTTATATGAAAAACTACCTAAGTTTTATGAACTCTGACTAAATTCTTTATCATTTCATTTTAAGGTGTCTGATGGTACTGTGGATTTCAGTTATTGCTTTCTGATTTCTCATAGTATAATAGATGCACATCCTTCATACAAATGATAGTTTTATTGCTTTGAAACAGTCATTTCTGCAGGTTCTTATTCTGCCCCAGCTCAGCTCATTTAGAGGTGCTAGCAGGCCTAAAATTAATAGTATGGTGAGCATGAAACCATTAGATTCAAGTGTAAGGGGAAGGAGAAATATACTGATTTACGTAATCTTGCAAGTGGCTAGGGAAAGCTGGAACTTGATTTTGATGTTTATACACTCCCCTCTGGTTGGTTCCGTGGTGACAGTTGCCACCACATCATTTGAGAGGGGAAAGAAGCATCCTCCTCTATGGCTGTGAACAGGGCCTTCAGTGCACTGATGAGCTGCCCAGGGTCACACGCAATCTCAGACTATTGGGACTTGAACCTGCAAAATATTAATCTTAAAAACTGTTCTTTGCATTATAAAGCTGGATGGCAAAGCCATACGTTGAGTAACAGTAGGACATTGCTCCACACATAGGGAAAGGGTACAAGTGGCCCTTTCAGAGGGATGTGAAGGTGTCTATTGCTCCTGGAGGAAACCATATATAACCTGCTACAGAACAAAAGCCAAGGTCTTTTTGTCCTCCCCCGTGTTACCCTGGAGTAGTGAAAAAAACAAAATAGGGAGCTTCTGAGCACTCTCAAGAAGTACAGAAATGTGTACCCACATACACAATCTACAGGTAATTTAGTGGCTGAAAGGCTGACACTGTAGTGTGAGACACTCCAAGGCAGCACAGTATTGCTTTGGAAATTGTGTCTGGCACAGGAATTTGAAATGTTGGTGTGCTCCAGTCAGTCTGCCATCAGTACATGGCTTCAAGCAAGTATTCTCAGCTTCAGCTCTTATTCTAAAAAGTTCTTGGTAAAAATACTTGTAGTTCAATACTGCATTATTTGTTCTGTTCTATAAAAATTTTCTTATATTACTGCCCTAACTACACACACAATTCCAGGTTTGGAATGGGTAATGAAATTGGCAGGTGACTAATATGAAGTTGAACAAGGAGAATTTAAGCTCATGTGACAGTTCCTGGGAAAGACATACTGTTATATATTTCCCCTGAGCCCCAGCAACTCTACAGTCATTGCTTACCGCTTCAGCTTTCCAGTCTTAACATGTGGTAAGAGGGAGGTTTTGGCACTCATTTATTAAAATTTAATCCCATGTTTGCAGTATGTCATAGTTTACTGTAGGCAAAATGATGAGTGAGGAGTGTTAATGAGCGTCATTAGCGTTACAGGCTGTTACTCTGGACTTCTACTCCTTAATTTTAGACCAGGGGTTTCCAAACTGTCTTTGCCATGTACCATCACAAACAGGAGCTCTGTGGTGTAGGGCAAGCTAATGTATCACTGTGAAGTGTTCTGCACACTATTAATAATACATGTACAGCACCTTGTGCAGTATAAACTTGGCACTCCACAATTGTACTAGAATACTCTTAGATAATCTCATCTAATTTAAAGATATGTGGCTAGGTTCCAAACTGTTAAGTTTAAGGAATTTAGTTACGAAAAATATTAGCTATATTTTTGAAGAGGGAGGAAAATTAGGTTGAAAATTTATTCCATTTAATCAGTAAGTTGCTGTGAGGCTTTGCAATCATTGATCTGTCCTAGTCATTCATTTAATTACTATAATCACTTCTGACATCTGATGCACATATTTTCTTGAATTCAAAGAAAAGTATACAATAATGGTCTTAGAATCCTTTCTGCAATACAGGTCTGTTCTGTTTGAGCAACAGCTACCTTTACTCTCCACGAAACAGCCTCATGATGCCATTTCCAGAGAACTTGGGGTGAGGGAGACACAGTCTGGACCCTCTCAGTGATTCTGCCCTCAGCTCCTTGCTGCTTCTGCCGTGCACTATTCAGAAACATCCCATGATACAGAATCATAGAATCATAGAATCATAGAATCATAGAATGGTAAGGGTTGGAAGGGACCTTAAAGATCATCTGGTTCCAACCCCCCTGCCATGAGCAGGGGCATCTTCCACTAGACCAGGTTGCTCAGAGCTCCATCCAACTTGGCCTTAAACACTTCCAGAGAGGGGCATCCACAGCTTCTCTGGGCAACATGTTCCAGTGTTTCACCACCCTCATGGTGAAGAATTTCCTCCTAATATCTAATCTAAATCTGCCCTCTTTTAGTTTACAGACATTCCCCCTTGTCCTCTCACTACACACCCTTGTGAAAAGTCCCTCTCCATCCTTCCTGTAGGCCCCCTTTAGTTACTGGAAGGCTGCTATAAGGTCACCCCAGAGCCTTCTCCAGGCTGAACAGCCCCAGATCTCTCAGCCTGTCCTTGTAGGAGAGGTACTCCAGCCCTCTGATCATCTTCATGGCCCTCCTCTGGACCCACTCCAACACATCCATGTCCTTCTTATGCTGGGGACTCCAAAGCTGGACGCAGTGCTCCAGGTGGGGTATCACAAGAGCTGAGTAAAGGGGCAGAATCCCCTCCCTCGACCTGCTGGCCACGCTTCTCTTGAAGCTGCAAGCGCACATTGTAGCGCTTATCCCAGAAAAGGGAGTATTAACTCTGATCTCTTCACTGGTGAAAATGTAGAATTTTACCAAGCCTCTTTTCCTGCATTTTGACAGTGAAGCATGTCTCTGACACAGTTTTCAGTCTGTTCTGATCCACGTTTAAGCAATCTCATTTGGGCCACATTTCCCTAGATTACTTATGAAAATATTGTGGAAAAATGGCATCAGAACTTTGCAAAGATGTATGGTCTATACCTCTTCTCCCTTAGCTAGAAGGTCCCTTCTTGTAGAAAGCAATTACACTGATTTACCATAATTTGGTTTTGACATACCCCTGTAGGTATGCTTTATCCTCTTGGAGCTGGGGAGTGGGCCTGCTCTTTGTTTACTTTTTCAAGTAGTTACAGACAGTTTGGATATTTATTTGCAGACATAGGACTCTGACCCGAGCTATTGAACTATTCCAAAACTCACCTAAAACAAAAGAAATGTAGCCTGATGCATCTGAATAAGGAGAAAAAATCATGATCAGATAACGTAGAATTTCTACCAGTTTTGTGCTTGGCTTAGCAGCTTCAGTAGGTATTCAGTTAGGTATTTTTAAATGGAATTTGCATTAGACATTCTCCTCTAAAAGATACTCCAAGGCACAAGAAGTGGGAAGATTTTCTTAGAATTTATGATGTGATGCCCCATATGTGATTTTTTGTAATTTGTCTCAAGAAAATTAGAATAATAATAGGACAAAGTTATGTTCTCTTCTCCAAGTTCTTCACAGGCTGCCTTATAAAAAAAGTTGCAAGTTACAATAAGAGTGTTATTTTCTCTGAACGGAGTATTAGCCCAGATTTTCCTATTAACAAGTAAACCAGACAGGCTAGGTGAGATGAAGATTACATTAGTAAAAACATTAACAAACCAAGCCAAAATGGGACTGACCACTTTTACATACCAAAGTAGGTGTGTTTTATAAACAGCTTACAGTGAGGAATGTGAAAGTTGAATCTTCTGTTAACACTTTAGATCTCTGCCAGTGAGATACCTTACTACAGAGCTTAGAAAGACTGTCTTAAAGTGAGTACTGTTAAGATTAGTTGGAAAATTAGTTAAATCTCTGTGCTCTGCGTGGTTATGAGAAACTCTTTGGATTTTGGGGGGCTCAATTTTAGGGTCAGTGCTCTTTAATGTTTTTATAAATGATCCGGACACAGGATTCGAATGTACATGAAGTAAGTTTGCCGATGATACTAAACTAGGAGGAGCTGTGGACTTCCTCGAGGGTAGAGAGGCCTTACAGAGCGATCTGGATGGACTAGCGAGCTGGGCAATCACCAACCGTATGAAATTTAACAAGAGCAAGCACCAGATTCTGCACCTGGGACAGGGTAATCCTGCTTATACATACAAACGGGGGGATGAGAAGCTGGAGAGCAGCCCCGCAGAAAGAGATCTGGGGTTTTGGGTTGATGGCAAGTTGATTATGAGTGTGCCCTGGGAGCCAAAAGGGCCAACCGTGCCCTGGAGTGCATCCAGCACAGCACGGCCAGACAGTCAAGGGAGCTGATTGTCCTGCTGTACTGCACTGGTGTGGCCCCACCTCGAGTACAGTGTGCAGTTTTGGGCACCTCAATATAAGGACATCAAACTATTAGAGTCTGTCCGGAGGAGGGCAAACAAGATGGTGAAAGGCCTCGAGAGCAAGACTGATGCAGGCGGCTGAGGTCAGTTGGCTTGTTCAGCTTGGAGAAGAAAAGGCTGAATGGTGATCTCATGGCAGCCTACACCTTCCTTGAGGGGGGCAGTGGAGGGGAAGGTGCTGATCCCCTCTTGCTGGTGACCAGTGATAGGACATGAGGAAATGGAATGAAGCTGTGTCAGGGGAAGTTCAGATTGGACATTAGGAAAAGGTTCTTCACTGAGACAGTGATCTGTCACTGGAACAGGCTCCCCAGGGAAGTGGTTATGGCTCCAAGCCTGTCGGAGTTCAAGAAGCATCTGGACAATGCTCTTAGTCATATGGTTTAGTTTTAGGTAGTCCTGCAAGGAGCAGGGAGTTGAACTGGATGATCCTTATGAGCCCCTTGCAACCTGAGACATTCTATGATTCTATGGTTTTCTTTGTGTGTAAAGGGAGCTGGCTCCTGCTTCAGAGCAAGGTCTCTCCTCTCCTAACTCCAGGCAGGCAGCTGTCCCTCCCACGCCCGCTTTACTGTATTTTCCTTAGGATTTGTACTTCTGGTTTGGGAAGAGAAAAGAGTTTTGGAAAAAAACAGTCAAGGAGAACCATGATGTGGAAAACAGTGTTACACTGAGCACTGCCCATCTCTGTCCTGTAGGCAGAGAAGTTCTGAACCATTCAGACAAACATCCCAGCCTTTAGGAGATACTGAAAGCTGTCCCTAGTCTCACTTCATGAGCTAGTGTTTGGCTTGTGACCACCTCCAAGAGGTGGAGAGGCCTCCTCCAGATCTGCCAGGTAAGGCAAATCTGTTCCTCTGCTCCATGGCTTCAGGAGGGATCCTTCCTCAATCTGCTGCAGCCAGCCCCTGCTGCACAAACACTGTCCTGACAGCAGACAACCCATGGAGGAGTTAGGGCAAGAAGTATCCTGGCCAGGGCCATGCAATACGTGAGTTGCAGCAAGCAGCGCCTGGTTCTCCTGGCTCATGGACCACTGCCCTGTCTTCTCCGACACTGCCAGAAACCTTCTGGATGTCTTGGGCAAATTGTGAATCAGAAAGACATAGATGGAAAAGACTTTCAGAGAGCCCTGGGGCAACCTCTGTCCAGCTGCAAATGATGCTTACAATGATTTCCTTTTGAGCCTACTAAATGAACTATTCACCCTGCTATGTGTGAATAAACAGGATGGGTGGCTTTTACACTAGGAAGTATTTGGATCTGATTTGAGAAGCTGTGAATTTAAGGCAGGCAAGTAGGCAGGTCCCAAGGCAGAAAATCACTTTAGTTGTTTGCTGGATAGTTATTCAATAAAATTATTTTTCCCTGTGGTAATTTTAATATCCTTGAGATAGGACTTAAAAAAAAAAAAAGAAAAATTATACTGCTACCCTAGGGATAACTGGTGAAAGAACCAAATTTCAGAAAGAGCACAGCCTTCCCCTGCAGCCCAATTATACCAGCCCTTCCTGGGAGGGGGGCAGAAAATGGATTTTCACTTTTTGTTAGCTATAGTCAGGCTTCTATGGGAGCTGTATGCCTGGATGTAGCTGTGATTGAAAAGGATTTTGAATAAAACACTGTATAATGTTGTAGAAAAGAAAAAATGGGGTTTTCCCTCCACAACTGAAGGTATTAGGAATATAATTTATCCAAAATCAGGGTTACTTTCTGCTTTATTTCATCATTCTGCACAAATTTAATATTACTTATGCTTCAAATAGTAATTTAAACAGTTTAAAGCATCTTATTCCTATGTATTTTTAATACAATGACAAAATAAATAAAAATGTGCAGGAAAGAAGTCGGAGTGTGTGACAAGCAAGTGCCAAAAGGTACCAAGGAGGCTGTTGTGGGCCCGATCCTGTAAAACATTTATGCATGCGTTTATACAACTGAGCAGCTGTTTACATCAATAGTCACTTGTGCTATAAAGTTTATGCAGCTCTTAGGACCCAGATCCTACTCTTCAGTCATCGCATTGACTTTTTGTCTTCTATGACATGGAGGCTGAAACAGCGTGTGTTGCCCTGTGAGCAGGGGACAGCCTCATGCCTGGATGCTTGTGAGTATTTGGGCATGCAGGGATGCGAATAGCAGCTTGCAAATTCCCCTCAGCATCTACAGCCCTAACATCTATTTGTCAGCCCTGTCTTAAAAGTTAGATTTGGTGGCGTCAGGAAGCTGAGCAGGAGGAGCCCCAAGTTCAGATCATGGCCCCATGCAGGACTGACACTCCAGCGTAGACATCACAGCAGCTGGCGAGGAAAGACAGGAACCACCAGAAACACCAGGCAGTGNCTCGGGTGTTTCGCAGTTTTGATGTTGATGTTCCTGTATGCTTTACAGCTTAAGTCAAGTACACTCTCATAGCACATAGAAAAACTTCAGGGAGACTGCCTTAAGCATTGTCCAAAAAGGATGGCTCTACCTTTTCCCAAACACGTGGTGGTCCCAAACATGTGGTGGTTTGACATTGTAATGCTCTTAGCTTGTTGGATGAAGGTTGTGGAAGCGGCATGGGTCGGAGAGCACTCAGTGTACTACCAATTTGCAGGCTTGATGGGGCTGGATGCCATTCAGACCTTGGTTGTTGTCCACATGCCCACAGGCTGTGTGTTTACTGGGTCTGTTGTATATGTCCTCGAGAGCTGGGTAGTAACAGACCATTCATTTTGAGAATCTAAACTTTTTATATAGTTGTCTAAAACTAAAATTAACTGTACATTGTGGATCTACCCTGAAGTCCCTAATTTGATTTTGCAGTTCTTTTTAATGGTTCTGAGGCTTTCTAAGGATAACTTTAAAAAAAATCCTAATTTTGGAAAATCTCAGTCACTCATTGTATCTGACAAAGTTTGTAACTACTAAAACAACTTGCTCACACACAATGTGTCATAAATCTTGTCTGCTGTTCATGCATTTCACAGTCTAGTGAAATGATTCTGCCTCTCAGCAACACTGTTTGGAGAGCAGACTGCCATCGGAACAATTAGAAATCAGCCCCAGGATCTCCCACAACCTCCTCGCTGATTTAGGGTCTCTGAGGCTGTAAGGAACGCGCCATGCATGCTCCCAGCCACGCTGCTTCATTACAAGATGCCTCACACTCAGTCTTGATTCATAATCTTGATACCATGGATGAAGAAAATGACACGCACAGACACCTCTGCCTCTGCTCCATTCTCACTGACGTCAAGGGCTATCAGTGGCACTAGAGACAGTACATAGCCTTCGTGATATTACCAATCAACACTGGCAGGCCCTTTCGCATCAGGGATCAGCTAGTTTAGACATTATCTCTTTGTAACGCATAAAATCACTAAGACTGGCTGAGACATTTGTGCTGTCAACACAGAGGACTAAACCTCCCAATATCAGCAGCTGGAAGCTGTCATCTGAAAGATGAATCACCCCCTTTAAAATCTGGCCCAGTCTCTCAGGATTTGGGGCTTGTCAGTCTGTCGATTTTTAAGCCAGTGATGAGGTGCTCAGATGCCTTGGCAATGGGCAACCTGCCACACAAGCAGCTGAAGCAGCTAAATCAATGGTGTGTCAAAGACTCTCAATAAAAATGAAGCATAATGGCTTAAATCAAATTTAACATCCAAATACTTCCTGCAAACTGGGGCAACTGAAGCTTGACATAGAAACAGGAATGACTTTGTCAGATATGGGATATATCAGGTTCTGAAACAACGCAGACTGGATTGTAGGAAGCTAATTAGGTGATGCAGGTAAAAGCTACGTGTGCTTGGCAAGAAGCAAGTCTTCCCCTTCTGAGCCTCCAAAATGCCTTGTTTTGTGCAGGCATTGTGTTCTATGGCAATTTGAAAAAGGGGAAGTCTTGTCCTCAGACAAATACACAAAAATGCCCTATACTGGAGACAGCAGTGACCCCATTCCTTCAGCGAGGTGCTTTGACCAGTACCTCTAACAGCTACAGGTCCCTCAGTCTGCCATACGTGGACCTCCGCTTGCCTACTCAGGCCCTTCCCTGCAGCAGCCCTTCTGCTGCTCTGACAGTGCTCTGCAGGACACAGCTTCCTCATTGGGAGACAGCAAAATCTGGGTTTGCTTTGCCTCGTACTCTTTCCTCACTGTCCTGAGAGGTGAAAGAGTGAGAGCAGCAGCATCCTAAGCACTGTCTTCTGCTGTGGTCTTTGTGTGGAGGCGTGAGCAGGGTGACCTGCACCAAAAGGCACAGTGCAGGGAAGCAAAAATGCTTCTCTCTTCCAGATTCTTCCCAGCACGGCCGGTTCCTCAGAGAAGCCTATGTGTGCCACAGGCTCTGTGTCACAAGCAAGTGCCACAGTCACTTTTGGCTCACCTGAGGAAGACGTCTCCTAAAACATACCATGAGAACAAAAGGGAGGCTTATGGTCCAAAATGTACACGAACTGCTCTGTTGTGTGAGATGGGGAGTGGAGGCACTCTGGGACACAGGGACAGATTTTGTACAGTGAAGAAAAGCGCAGGGAGGGAGGCAGCAGGAGCAGGAGCTGAATTGCACAGGTCAGAGGCTGTAGCACTGGTGAAGGCTGTGAGAGCAGCAGCTCCTCAGGTGGCTTCAGGTGAGAGGCCATGGTGCAGCGCTGTGTTCTGTTTGGGTGGAAAAGTTACTTGATGCAAAAAGCAAGCATGCTTGGGCTTATGAGCAATGGCAGAACAAGGCTTGCAGCATGTATGGTAGGAGAAGGGACACTTTGAGAGAGCTCATTATATGCGGGTAGCTTTGATCAGGATGATGCGGTGGGAAGATGAGACTCTAGCCACTGTTTAAATATAGAATAATTACAGAACATACCCGGTGATATAATGGCTGTTGCATTGATCCAAACCACTGGGCCTGTCTGGGCAATTACTTCCTACAACACCAATAATACTGGATGTTCTTTAAACAGAAATGTTTGATTTTTCTCTAACAAATACACAAATGAGTCACCTGTTGGGTCTCATTTTATAAGCCTTAGAACTGTCTTCTCAGGGTCTATATTTGGGCATATTCATGACTGAGTCAAGATTTTATTGCCACTGACAGAGTTAATCTTCAATTGTAAAAACAAGTGTTGCCCAACAAGATGTCTCTAATCAAGCCAATATCCTTGGAATTGACATCTTGTGTAGTCAAAACATATTTATCCCATTAACTCTCTCTGTACCTCCACCTTCCACAGGGGGGGAAGCAGAGAGGTGCGTGGCCAGTGACAGTGGGTGGCTGTCTCACCATAACCACACACTCCAGCTTGTGCAGAGAGTGGTTGGTTGGTTGGTTGGTTGCCTGTGCAGGAAAGGAAAACACCTGTACTCGCTTTCCAGTCGCTGTTGCTCGTTGCAAAAGTTTGCTGTAACTGAGGGATTCTTGACCCTCCACAATCCGAGCAACATTCGGAAGCAAAAATTCCTGCCATCTGTTCAAGAGTGAGCTGTATGCAGCAAACGAATTCAAACAAACACAGAAATGATAACACTAAATACCAGAATATATCACAGCATTGCAACATCTTAAGATCACAGCTAATATTTCCTTTAGCAATTTAAAGCTGCCATGGTTTGTTTGAAAAGCAAGAATAATATCGAATAATACCATAATTTAATTCCCATTTGGTCACCAGAGAGTATGATGATGATTAATTACAGGTTTGCTGACTGACAATGGCCCTTATAAGTCCCTTGAAGTACACTGACTCTTTCTGAGTCTACAGCTTGCTCTGAGCTGTGAATAGACTTCTAGTGAAGCTTGTGGTGCTTGAGGTATAAAAGCATATGAGCGTTTATATTCCCATCATGAAATGAATAAATCAGTATAGACATCTTGGCTATGTGGCACTTTTCATGGTTCTTTTTTGTGAGTTTTTTGAGTTCTGTCCTCAGTGAAGGTGCAACAGCGTGTTACATTTTTTGTGGTCATCTGAGTTCAGACAAGCACAGGAGATAAACTCTCCTAGTTCAATGGGTTAGCTGTTGAATATCCTTCTTTACTGAGCAACTGGGAGAGACTGAAGGAAGTATTCTTGTGATAAGACCCACTGTCATGGTCTGTGGTGTTAACAGCAGATCCATATACCACAAAATAATACTGCAGCCCTGGAGTGACCAACACATCCATGCAACTGCATTTTTATTAAATTAGCCAGAGCACAGAATAAGGAGTTTACACCAGCTTCATGACTTCATGGAGATGAAAATAAAATGTTGGCAAGCCTGCCAGTGCAAATACTTTGAAGAAACTTCAGCTGCTTGAGTGAATTCTTACCAGATCAGTAATTTGCTTCATGCTTGATTCTGCATTATGAGACAATAGATCCAGCTCTAGAGATCCTCCAGCCACAGCCAGTCGAAGTGCAAGCTGTCTCAGGACACAGCTCCACAAGACCACTCAGACCGGAACAGCGGCTTGCTGTCTGAGGAACGGAGGGCTCTTGCCCATTCTCCGAGCATTGGGGAAAATAAACATCTATGCACTAGAGCAGCAGAAATCCCAGCTGGCCCCCACCAGAAGGTCCTGTGGGAGCCAGAGCCTTGGTGAAGGAGGGAGGAGCAGGGAAGGTGCAAACCCACACCCTTAGATGTATCTTCTGATCTCAGCTCACTTTCAGTCCAGATGAATCTCAAGTCCTATGGGTGCTTTAGATGATAATTTCTAGATGTGCAGACCCAGATCAGGGCTCAGACTACTTGTTCTCTCTCATTTTCCCTTGGACTTTGGAAAAATCAGACCTTGGCACTCAAGCTGCACTGCATTTCGCACTTAGGGGCCTTTGGTTGGGAACTTCCAGCACACCTGCCCACATGAACACAGCAATGCACCCAAGGCTTGGGAAATGGGTAGGCTGGGCTCCAAACCGAGACGTGAAATCTGTGGCTTGGAGCGCCACTCTACTGCTTTTCTGTATGTGATTAGTACTCCATGCACTGTGGTGCATCTGGTGTGGAATTATGAAGCCTGGACTTTGCCTGGATGATGTCAGTTCAGGGTAGGGATTTGGAAAGGTTACTTTAGCTCTCTGTAGTTAATTTTTCCCACCTATAAAATGTTTTGCAGTAGCTTACTTCCGTAGGATGCATTGAGACCTACAGAAGAAAAGCACTGGTAATAAACAGCATTTATGCACTGCAGTTGTGCATTGAGTGCTTTTGATTTACCTTTATGGACCTGAAAGTAATTACAAATTGTCTTCTCAAATGAGTATAAATGTCGAGATAGTATATTAACTTCTACTCCATTCCAGTGTGTTCTTGTGCTTCTGCCTGATGATTTGAAGACTTTGAGACTCTGAAGACTAATAAATACAAAAGCTTAAAAGAGCAGGAAATGCAGTCTCTGCTGGGAGAAACCGTGGTAATACAGACTACATGATTCAACAGCAGAGTGTATTTCACTAGGGAATCAATGTGCTTAATTGTTGATGCATCAGAAGCCCAAACTCTTCTCGTAGCTGTTACTTTAATGTTGTTAGTTTTGAAAGTCCTTGGACAAACCAAAAGCCCTGCAGAAGGGCTGTTCTCTGGCACAGTGGTTCATCAGACGAGGGGAGTTAAGTCACACCAATGAAGCCAAGACCTGCAAAAGGCTCACAGTGGAGTCCAAATGACAAGACTTTTTTTCCAAATTTGCAGCTGTCGTACGATTCTGTTGAGAGATTTGCAAAACAAGAATCTCAGCAAGCTGTGGAAGCACGTGGTGTCCCTGCAGGATTTGGCTCAAGAAACACTATGTTAAATGAGTACTTTCTGCATCTGACTGTAATCTTCCAAGCACAAGTACACCGCATGGGAGCAACAAGCTCCCAGGCAAAGCACACAGTGATCCTTGGAGCTGACAATTTCACAGGAAAGGTCAAGCTGAGATCCATAGGGATGAAGTCACTGACTGGTCCATGTCTTGATACAGGTTAAATGTTTAAAAAGGCCTTCCTGCCAGTGGGTCGTCTGCTTTTATAACCACAATAAGTCATATCACTAATAAATAAGTGAAGGGGGAAAAAGTACCGTTCCCTTTAATGACAGAACATTTACCTGTGGTCTGAAGAACTGGAAGCATCTTATCAAACACGAGCTGATTTCATAATGCTATACTGATACAGTACCTCCTGGCGAGGTTGAGTGAGGAATTCCCTGAGAAAAAAAAAAGAAATTTATGTTACCAACAGAAAAAAAAAACAACCACAAACAAAGTAAAAATCATTTTTCTCATCCTCTCAGAAGAGAACTTTTAATGTCTGTCCTCTTTGATCCAAAGGAGAGAGTTGTAGGGTTGGGTAGGAGATCTGGCAGTCTGTTCCCAGGTTTGCTCCCATGACATGAGCATCACAGTTGTTCCTTCACGGCTCAGCCGATGCAGAGCAGGCAGATTACCAGGGATGTATGCTGCGGTACGAACATGCAGCCACGTGGCTCTCCACTCCAGCTGCCAAGCCTGCAGGGACTGCAAGTTCATTCAAACCCTGCTGTTGAAGAACCAATTCCCTAACGCTTCCATGTTGTAAACTCACATGACACCTTGCTTTGCAGTAACTTGTCCATACTGTAGAAAAGGAATTTGGGGATTAATTTGGTTATAGCATTTTAGTATACTAACTGCAAGTACTGGAGTTAGTCCCAAGGATAATAATTGTTAACAAAACCATGAACTAATTTGAGTGGCATCCTTTGAGTCTTTTACGGGTTGCCACACTCAAATGTAGGTTTTGAATCGTGTTTTATACCTTTTGGCACAGATGAGTTTTCACATGCTTTGCTAGTCCTCAGCAGATCTCCTGCACCCTGAAATACGCAGCAGCGGTTGCTGTGGTACACCTCACTTGGATAAAATGGTGCTGTTGGAAGGTACACACAAAGAAGCTTTTAATGGCTCTCCCTTCTTCCTTTGAAGAGAAGCTAGCAAAGAAACAAATATTTTTCTGAAAAAAATGTGATAAGACTGTCAGCCTTAAAGTAGGACTGAGCCACTACAGCACTACAGGGCTCCACTAGCTCCCACTGGAGCGTACAGGAGAGCGAGCATGCAGCCCTGTGGGGTTGGAAAGGGAGGCAGCAATACCAGCTAGTGTGTACCTTCAGGTTGGCATGGATTTCAGCTCAATTATCTGCAGTACGATTTAAGCATGCTCCCCATGATCTGGGGCCAAGACCCTCAGAAACATAAATCAGATGAAAACGCTGCTGCTGAGTCTACCAGCAGGGAGCATCTATGTAATACTTGAAAGACAAGTAGCTTTGCTGGAGGTGTGCTGCAGTTCTCCTTTGTGGTGTGTGCTGGCAGGGGCAGATACGCTGCTTCCGTACAGCTGAGTTCTGTCAGGTCCTTCCCTGACACAGCAATGCATCATTCATTTGCTGAAACACATGCTGAGTCCTGGTGAACTCCTAGCCCATAAGCATGGGCTTCAATGCTCTGTTAAACTGGGACCAAAATGTTGTCATTTAAATACAAAATGCTTTCTTCTCCTGCTGGTTATTGAAATGATTGAGCCTCAAGTGATACATGCAACACAGTGATGCTGAGATGATATATAATGATCAGACCTTACGGGAATTCTGTACTGTAAAACTAATTGAGTGGTTTGCCACCCTGGTAAGTGGACAAATTAAAAATCTGATTTTTAATTCAGGAAATAATGGGATTAATTAAATAGTCATTTAAAATCAAAGATTCCTTGAGTAATAAGGAACTGAACAGAGACCCATAATTACAGCAGAAGAGAGGGGGAAAAGCTGACTGGCAGTCACATTATCATCTATTGTTGCAAAATTTACTTGAATGGTACAGTGAAAAAATGCACTGAGGAAAGAGTGATGGCAGTGAGCCATAGTGCAAAGCCAGATGTTACCTACTTGATTTCCTCTGAAAATGGTCTGAATCATGTGGTTTGATTCCAACTGCCCAACTCTGGAAGATGACCAAAGGCTAATATCTCTTTTGCATTTAATTTGGGATGTTTCCTGCCCTGTACCAATGTCACTACTGATCTGCTCATGTACATGGCACTAAAAGCACGGCCACGATTGCTAAGTGGGGTATGAACAGGACTTTGATCTAGCGAAGTAGAAGTGTATGCATAATCTGCAGACCATACACACTAGGATTTTGGGTAACTTTTATGAGAGGCTGGTTTTAGCTGTTCTCACCCTGCCATTTCCTCTATATGTACAGATTTGTTTATGCTTTTGGGGGTAGGCAGAAAAAGAGCAGGTCTGTTTGACATCCAAGCCATACCAGTGTTAACAGCACGTGTTTAAAATGCTACAGGCACTGCCACATTTGGAGGAAGGGTCGCTGTGAGGTCCCAAGTCCAATCAGGTATGCTCCAAAGCCACTGGCAGAAAAAAATGCCTGGAGCAGCATCTAAATGCCCCACAACATAAGCCAAGTGCTCAGCCAAAATGCATCTGCTTATGGGCCCACCTTGAGGACATAACGATGGAATGGACTCCAGGCACCTCCAGCACTGGCAACAGCCGTGTCGAGAGTTTAGCATCTCTGACTTCCTGTACTGTCATGCTGTGCCGTTTGCTGGGCACGTGAATCTTTTGTGGATCTAACTTATCCATGCTAGCAAGTCTTGCCCCGTGGAGGAGCGCTGAGAGAAAAACTGGGACCAGAGGGTCAGTGTTAGCTAGATACCCTTCAGTGGGGAGAAGAGTCAAACCTTACTCTACTGTGAGATCCTGTGTGGGGCCAGAGAGTGAGACCCTGACCCTGTTAAGGAGGAAGAGGAACATTTCTCTCTGCTTCCAGTTTTCCCCTGTGCGTTAGTCCAATGTAGACTGTGTATGGGAGTGGAAAAGGAAAAATCATACTTGACTCTCTGACCAGAGAATCCAAACAACAATTTACTAACCTATTCATTTGAAAAATTCTGAAATTTTAGGAGAGAAGCTGTTTTGCTGGGAAGGTTATTTTATCAAGCCCTTATCATGACAATAAGGGTTCTGTAATGGCATGACATTGGAAGAAAAGAGAAATCACAAAGGAGACAATTGGGAGCCAGAGATGCATGTGCCTGTTGAGCCGTGCTAGCAGGGAAGCCAGTCACTCCGCCTTTGCTCAGCTCTCCCAGGGGATTTATGTAAATATCAATCCCATGTTCACTTTTGCAATGTACAAAATAACCACAGTTCTGTGATTAGGCTCACAGCATCTGTAGCCTTGCTCTCCTTCCCATGAGGCCACTGCAATGTAAAATGTGTCTCTCTCTCCTCCCACTGGTGTAAGACTTTTATTTCAGCAGAAGTCACACATTCAGCTCCATTAAACATAATGGCACCAGATTGACATGAATGCTCTTTTTAGTTATCTGAGTGTATTTGCCTTTGAGCAGGGAAACCCTGTCTCTAATAGCCTCCATTCTCCACATTGTGGCAATGGATGGCACCATTAGCTACCAATTGCAAAGTAGCTACACTCTGGGGGGGTGGTTGCACCCTGCTGATACTTTTTTGGCATTCTTATCCGGACCCCATCTCCAGAACTCCGGACCAGTATGCACAATTTCTTCCAATGTTTAAGAAAGAGATCTACAAACTTGGTAAAATTATAAAAACCAGAACTGTCTTTCTAGCAGTCGTCACCTATTCTTCGAGCTGTTTATTCTTGTAAAAACAAAGCAATAAATATCAACACCATAGCATGTTGTGAGAAGTAACAGATGTTGCAGAGCAGCTGGGGACCTGGGGTGCAGGATTTTCACAGTATGGCTGTCCCAGTTTTCTGAGGCAGCTCAGTCTTTTCCTAGATGTTTCAAAACCAAATGCTATCCCCAGCTGGCATCATGAGCAGTAGCGGCACATATGCCTGCTAGGATGTACTTGTGGTGACTTCTCAGAGTGATTTCTAGAGGTATGAAAAAGACATAAGGTGGTTCACTGCAGTTAACCCCAAAGCACTCTCACGTCTCTCACAGGCAGGCAGATGCACCGACATCTTGTACTACAAAATCCTGGAAGCTGCTCTCCTGTGGCACGCTCCTGCCACGATTGAGAGATGGGACACCTGCTTGATACAAGCAGAATGTACGTTTTATTGCTGTTATACACATATATTTATACAGATCAAAAGACAGCGTGTTCTAAACTGATTGGTTAAGTTTCAAACTAGGCACTCATTAACTGGTTAACACAAACGCTGGGGAGACACACATTCTTTAAGCTTATCACAACAGATACATTCCTTAAGTTTATTTTAACTAGGGCAATACTCCCTCCTCCAGGAAGACTCGACACTATCTCGTTTCTTCCCAGGGCTTGTGGCCAACGAGTCCAGCACATCCTCCTTTATTAATTGCGCCACACTGGGGGCCCTGCTGAGACCTACACGCTCCTCCTTTCATGCCTCACTCCATGCTGAAGGCTTGGAGGTTGCTGCTATGTGAATGAGTTACCCCTTCAGCTTGCATCTCTAGCTCTGAGTTTGCACCTTGGTGCTAGGACAGTACCAGCAGCTGCTGCAAAGTCAGGGGTCAACAAAATATAAAAGCCCTTGTATTACCAGAGTTGTGCATTCCATCCTAATGAGCAGAAGACAACCAGCTTCTACAGGGAGGGAGAGAGGTGGCTGCCCTGACACCAGCTGTGGGAAAAAGTGTGTTCCCTGGGAAGCTCAGGCTCATCTCTGTGAGGCTGACGTATAAAGCAGAAAGGCAACTGAAAAGTTGGGAGTGTCGGCACTGTCACTGTTGTGCTTCATCATTGCCTTAGTTTCCTCTGGGTGGGCATTTGTATGGACACTTCTGCTTGTGACAGGCTCTCAGTGTTTCACACACGTGCCTGCTAGCACAGCCCCTGCTGTGACAGGCGTCAGCTGCCTGGGCGACGGGTGCCCCTGTGGTTTGCTTGCAGTGCTGGGGAGCGTGGTGGCTGATGCTCATCTGCCCATCATTTCGTCTTTCCACGGACCAGTTCCCTCCTGACAGACTTCAGATTCACTCCATGCTGCATCTTAGACATGCTTCATGCACTCTAGATGAATCAATATGAATAATGTATTGTTAAGTGCGACAAAGGGCCTCAGAGCGTCTTTGACATTTGTTTTAATTTTAATTTTCTCTTTTTTGAAAAAGAACGACTGTAGTTTCCATGTCACCTCTTGGGCAAATTTAGAGCAGAGTGTAACATGTGGCCACTTGTGCTGGGAGCTTAGGCCTGCTAAAATACGATAAATTGGCAGGGCACTAATTAGCAACACAG
>Ga0065711_1033927_pt1 | contig 24569 bp, 10 predicted proteins | sample Hoacrofraction12_FD_59098 | JGI IMG/M metagenome (GOLD analysis project Ga0065711, IMG submission 59098) | Hoatzin crop microbial communities from Cojedes, Venezuela - Epithelial fraction 12 v2 (version 2) | ecosystem: Host-associated > Birds > Digestive system > Esophagus > Crop | place...
AACATTCAAGACCAGGTTGGACAGGGCTCTGAGCAACCTGATCTAGTTAGCAGTGTCCCTGCTCGCTGCGGGGGGGTTGGACTAGATGACCTCTAGGGGTCCCTTCCAACCCAAAACTTTCTATGATTTTATGATTCTATGAAAGCAGTTTACCGGATCTCAAATTTGCTTTGCACAACAGGTGGAAGGGGTTGTGTTCCTCTTACTTCCCTGAGACCACCTGAGCTCTTCACTCAACCATTTGAGTAATATTCATGAGTGAAATGCAGTCCTGTACCCAGGAAATCAAAAGCCTAGCTTGCTCTGCCCCTCTTGAGGAACTCCTAATACACACCCTGTCCATGAGACCGAGTTGAACTACTTGTCCTGTGAGAGTCCCAGTGCTGACGCGGCAGACTGGGTTATTAAGGTAGCACTTCTCCATGGAAATACACACTCTGCCCATTTTAAATCTAGCTGAGAATACAATGTTCTCTTCAAAAACACAAAATGTTTGAATATGTGTAATTTCTTTTTCTTTAAGCCTAAGGCTTTCCAAATTTCATAGGAAAGGGGACTGCTTCTGTTCGTCATTAGGCTCTTCTTTGGAAATCAGGAGGCAAAAATGCAGTAAGAAAGCAATCATAATGTAGACAGAACAAAGCTGGCTTTGATTTAGCAATATCTACTAATGAAACCACTGTACAAGAGTTAGTTCTCTGAGTAAATAGGATTTATTCTAGACTAGTCTTTGCAACTACTGTCTTCCATGTGCCAATTTCTGATGAAACATAGTTTGGGCGTCTTCTTGGCTTGCACTTGTGCGTTCTGATTTTATTGTAGCTCTGTTGTGGCTGCAAGCATTTGCGTGTGTGATTCCAGCCTGGAAAAAAAATAATCTTACTGTTATTATGGTGTCAGAAGGTTTTGTTCAGAAATAGTTGTTTTTCTAGTTGTCAGCCTGAGAAACTAATCTGAGTTCTTTGCTTCTTGCCCACCTTCACCAGTGCTTATAAACCAGCAGTCAAAGCTGCTTCTTTAGTGGTCCTGCCTGCAATCCCATTACTTGGATAACCCTGATGATGGATATGCAGAAGTACCTGAACTATTGAGTTAAAAAAAGTAATTTTAAAAGTCTTGTAGTGAAAAACTGGTTTAACTCTTAATAAAGCTCTTTTTTTTTTTGAGCATGAAACACTAAAGAAATTCACAACAGTGCGGATTCCTAGTATTTTGTATTAAAATAAATCATTTGAATAGGAAAACTTGCCACTTTCTGCATTACTTCTTAGCGTTTTGTAATTCCAAATTTTTCGAGCAGAAGTTCCTACCCTGTGAAGTACTTGGCCGTATTTATTCAGATTTACCAGCTTCAGTTTCGAAGCCAAGAATTAGCCCAAGGATGGCACGGAGGTTCCTCGGCTGGCCTCTCCTGTGCCCTACAAAAGGCTCGCTGAAGTCCTGGCCCTTCCTCTTCCTCACACCTCCACTTCTGACCACCGTCCCTAAGGGCTGGAGGGCAGCACCATCAAAACCTCAAAGGTCTGCCTGGGAAAAGCGGGGCGAAACCAGGAAGAAATCACTCATTTTCAGAGCTCAGCAGACGAAACGGCGCAGCGTGGCTGTCCGGGCTACCCGGAGGGGCTGCCCCAGAGAGCACCCACGCCTGCCGCTTCCTGAGGCCCTCAGGGGTGGTGGTGGCCTGCGGCTGCCCTCATCCATGGGCAGGCCAGCGCCTCAGCCCGGCGTCACCCTCCCGGTGCTGCAGACGGCCGAGCCAGCCTCGGCCTCCGCCTCAGGGCTGAGGGGGGCTGAGGGAGCCTGAGGCAGGCTTGAGGCAGGGCCTCGCCGCCGGCGGAGGGGCGACCCTGCCCCGTCGGGTGCTTGGCTGCGGTGAGACCGGGGAGAGCCGTTGGGCTCAGGCTTCTCCCTCCCCGCGCCCTGCCACAACCTCCCGCTCCCCAGCTCTCCCATCCCCTTACAAAACGCTACCGCCCCAACCGCCCCGCCCTCACACTGCCGCCTACGCTGGCCAATAATCACCAAGCTCTGAGCGTACGCCCCGCCCCGGGCGCCCGCTCTGGCCAATGGAGGCTAAGCCAGCTCTGAGGGCTCTGTCCTCAGCCCGCCCCCCGGCCGTGCCGCTCGCACGCAGCCGGCGTGGAGCGCTCCACTCTGGGTGAGGGCAGCTCCGGCGGGCTCCGGGCTGAGCCCCGCGGCTCCAGCGTGCCCCAGCGATAACCTTCCTCTTTGTGGCGCCTCTGAGCAGTCTCCGTTTAGTAGGAGACGCCCGATGTGTTACATTAACCCGTTCCACCCCTCCGGTTCCCCCTACACCACCCCCGCCCACCCCCGCGGCTATCAAAATGGACTCGACCACTCGGGCAACCGCCTAGCGGTTCCCCGCGGGTCACGTGGGCGGCGCGTGTCCTGTGAGGCTGGGCGGGGAGCGGCCATTTGGGCTCGGGCGGGCGGCGAAGGCGGAAGCTGAGGCAATGAGCTCCGGGCTGGGGATGCTCAGCCCCGGCGGCGCGGTGGCCCTGCGGGTCCGGGCGGTGGGCCTGCGTCCCGAGGTGCCCGTCGTGCGGCTGTGGGGGCTGCTGGGCGAGCGCGGGGCTGACTACATCTGCCTCCGCCGGGAGATCCAGGCGGCGGCGGGGCCGCGCTTGGAGGCCGGTGGGGCTGAGCTGCGCGCCGGAGACCTGGGCCTGGTAGAGGTGGTCGGGCTCTGGTACCGCTGCTGCGTGGTGAGTCGCTGCGGCCAGGTCTACCGTGTGTTCCTGCTGGATGAGGGCTGCACGGTGGTCACGTCTGCCCGGTACCTGGCGCGGGGCTGCAAGAAGCTCTTCCACCTGCCCCCGGAGGTGCTGGGCTGCGTTGTGGCTGATGCCATGCCCTCGGGAGGCCCCAGGGCGGTGGCCTGTGGGGATGCGCCAGTCTCCACCTGGACAGTGGAGGCTATGGAGTTCCTCAGCTGCTTGCATGGCAAGGAGGTGTCTGGCCTGGTGCGGGAGGTGATGGCGCCGCAGCTCATAGTGCTTGAGGTGCCCCAGCTTGTGGCCCAGATGCATCGCCTGGGCCTGGCCAGGCAGGTCACTCCCAGCTGGTTCTGCCAGGTGCTGAGGCGCTGCCTGACTTATGGCCACGTCAGGAACCAGCTCAAGCTGCAGCCTCCAGCATTTTCCTCTGTAACTTCTGCCGTGCCACAGCTTCTCCATGCTTTGGTCTCATGTCAGCCTGTGTCACCTGCCTTGGATTACTTCTACCCACAGCTTCAGTTAGGTGTGACAGAGCCTGTCGTAGTGACCCATGTCTCCGACCCGCACCACATCTACTGCCAGTTGCAGAGCCTGTCGCAGGAAATCTGTTGCCTTTCTGATACCATGCGCCACACTTATGACTGGGGGGAGCAAGATCTGTTACCCAAAGTGGGTTCACCCTGTGCTGCCCGTGGTATAGATGGCCAGTGGTACCGTGCACTCCTGCTGGAGCTTATTGCCAGGGAGCAGGACCAGCAAGTGGCTCTGGTGATCTTTGTGGACTATGGCAGGAAGGAGACTGTGACCAGAGCTAACCTGCGCCATTTGCCTGTTGAGTGTTTTCGTATGCCTGTGGTGACTTACCCATGTGCTCTTCAGGGTATCTCGCATGGGGGTTGTGGCTGGTCCCCATCGCAGATTGATGCGCTGAAAGCGTTGGTGCTAGGCAAAGGAGTGAGGGCTCACATCAAAGCCTTTAACTCCTTTGAGCATCTCTATTATGTGAGCCTATATGGGGAAAATGGCATCAACTTGAACAATCTTTTTGGGATGCAGGCTTGTTGCCTGTTCAGCAGCCATACACAGGTCATCCAGACTGAGGCTCGGGAGCAGCTGGAAGTGGAAGAATCCACAGCTGAAGAACTGGAATTGCCACCAGGAGCACCTCCTGTGGTTTTAATGCACAGAGATTTGGCCTCTGCTCCTGTAGCTGGTGTGCATCTGAAGCGGGGTGTGTTCCACAATGCGCAGGTCTCCCACCTCCAAGACCCATCCGAGTTCTGGCTGCAGCTCCATCAGCATTGCCAGCTCTTCAGGCAGCTGAGGCAGTGCATGTGGAATTTTTACTCCCATGCCACGAAGCTGGATAGTGCTGGGTGGGACCTACAGCCTGGATCTCTGTGTTGTGCCAGTGGCAAAGAGGGTGTCTTTTATCGAGCTGTGATCACCAGGGTACAGGACAGCAGGGTAGAAATACAGTTGGTGGACAGAGGCAATACAGAAACTGTAGATCGCTGCGTGGTAAAGGAGCTGCTCCCTCGGTTCAGGGAGCTTCCTGCTTTAGCTCTGAAGTGTTGCTTGGCAGGTGTCTCTCCTCTGAAAGGGAGTTGGAGCGAAGCATCTGTGGCTGCATTCCGAGCGATTGTACTGAACAAGGAACTAAAGGTTCATTTTTTGAGTGTGCAGGGTGACAAATACATGGTTGAAATTTTTGACCAGTCCCAATTAGGAGAGAAGAGTGTAAGTAAACTCATGGCCCAGGGAGGGTGTGCTGAATACCAGCGGTGTGAAACACCCGAGGCTCTCCAGAAATCATCTGATAAGGCTGTGAGCCAGGCCTCTTACCTAGCATGTGCTGGGGAGGAAAACCAAATAAATGCAGAGAAGAGGCTCAGAGAAGAATCTGATCTAAAGAGAAGTGATAGAGCACTTAATGCTTGCGCAGCTGTGATGGTCAGAGAGAGCCCTGTTGCAGCCATTCACAGTTCTAAAAGTAGTGAGTCTCTTCCTGCTGAGAAGTATGAGGGCAAGGAAAACCTGCCCATCTCTTACAGACAGAATTATGTGGAAATGAAGTCAAGCTCTGCTAATGGAGGTCAGTTAGAAGTGGGAAGTACAGTTAATGTTGTTGTGTCATGTGTTGAAAATCCTAGTTATTTTTGGTGTCAGTTAAGTAGAAACTGCCATGACCTTAAGGTATTAATGGCTGAAATTCAGGAGCACTGTAAAAATTCATCTCCCCCACATGCTTGGCCAAATTCTGTGTGTTTAGCCCAGTACTTGGAGGATAAAAAATGGTACAGGGCTTTAATTATTAATGAAGTTCCTTCTGCAGAAAAAGTAGAAGTCATATATGTTGACTATGGCAACAGAGCGCTGGTCTCTCTAACAAACCTCCGCTCAACTACTGAACACTTTCTTAGGTTAGAGGCTCAGGCTTTCAGGTGCAGCCTTTACAACTTAATCCAGCCAAATGGTCAGGATCCTTTTGCTTGGGATGAAGAAGTGATTCAGGCTTTTCAGGAGTTTGTGGATACTTCGTCATCTCACTTAGAACTGAAGTGTACAATATTTGCCTTGGCGTCGATAAACAATAAGGAGCTATTTAACATTGTAGATTTAATGACACCTTTTCAGAGTGCTTGCCAGTTTCTGATTGAGAGAGGCATGGCCAGACCTTTATCTCCTCAAAAGTCTCTTGTATCCTCGTTTCAGCTTCATTCTTACTATTACTCTATGCACAGTATCAAAATTGGGAGTGAGGAGGATGTTTATGTTACACATGTTGAGGATCCATGGACATTTTACTGCCAACTTGAAAGATGTGCAGATGTCTTAGCAGAGCTTACAGACAACATCGGTCGCCTAAGTGAAACAATGACCAGCTCAGAAACCTTGCAGAAGTCTGGGAGCTTGTGCCTAGCAAAGTATACTGACAATCACTGGTACAGGGGGGTAATTATGAAAACAAAACCTAATATGGAAGTCTTCTTTGTGGATTTTGGGAACACAGAGACAATAGAGAAAGATCATCTGCTTCCTTTACCCAGTGATGCTAGTGATATCTTGCTTTTGCCAATGCAGGCCATAAAGTGTTCCTTATCTGATATATCTAATGTTCCCAGAGAAGCTACAACATGGTTTAAGGAAGCTGTCCTAGAAAGGCAATTAAAAGCGATAGTAGTAGCAAAGGAATCTAATGGTAAACTGTTGGTTGAGTTGTTTGATGGTAATACTCAAATTAAGGCAAAACTGAAGGAGGAGTTAAGCTTAATAAATGATACACAACTGTGTAGGCATGCAGAAGATAAAACTTTGTGCTGTAGAAGCACAGGTGTGAATGAGAGGAATGAGACTGCAGAGACCCCATTAAATGCAGGTAGGCCTCTTGAAAGAAAAAAGTGCAGATCTGAAGCTCAGGGAGGAGGGGGGAGTAGCAAAAGGCACTTCAAAGAAGATGATGTAAACCTTTTCCAGTCTGCTACAAAGGGAGATCTGGCAGCTGGATTACCAGAATCTGATGAAATGCTTAGCAGTAAGAAGGATGCTTTTTTGTTGAATAAAGCAGGTGAGGAGTCTCTGCTCTCTGTCCAGATGGATACCCAGTCAGACATTAAATCTGATGCTGAAGGCAGGTGTATAATGCTTAAAAATGTATCTGATCTACTGCAACAGAAGATAGTGCCAGCTCTTAAAGTGTTAGTGTATGTGTCTCATGTAAATGATCCGTTGGATTTTTATGTTCAGCTAGGAAGTGATGAGGCTCAGCTTAACAGCATTTCAGAAAGCTTAAACAACAGGACACAAGCAAAGAACTCTTGTGGACAACTTTTCCAAGCAGGAGACTTAATCAGTGCTGTTTATTCAGAAGACAGCCTGTGGTATCGAGCTGTAGTAAAAGAGAAGACTTCTGACAACTTGATAAGTGTACAATATATTGATTATGGTAATACTTCATTAATTAGTGTTGATCAAGCGCACAGACTCCCTGAAGACTTGTCGTCTATTCCAGCAATAAGCATTCACTGCTTCCTTGGAGGACTTAAATGCAAAAAAAATACAGACTGGGCGGAGAAAGAAGTGCTTTACTTCACCAAGAGAACAAGTGAAGTTCTGCTGACGTGTGTATTTGTAGAGAAGGTGGAGGATAAATGGGAAGTTATTCTCAGTGACCATCAAGGTATAATAACAGTGGGTTTAGCTGATGAAAATCTTGCAGGTAGGGAAAGGTCTTGTTCAACAGAAATAATTGATAGAGGAGAGAACGGTGACATGGTAACTGTATGTGAGACTTTGCCTCCTCAGGCACAAAAAGAAATTTCTAATGTAAGTGACTGTAAATCATTTATCTGGAAGTTTCCAGAGGCAGGTCAGACTATAAAAATTTATGTCACAGTGGTAAGTGGTCCCGAATACTTTTGGAGTCGCAGTGCTGATACAGAAGAGATGAACTACATAGAGGAAAAAATAGAGGAGGCTGAAAACCTTGGACTAAATTCTTTGAACGATTGCAGATCTTGTATTAAAAGCGGTGATATTTGTCTAGCAAAATATAGTCAAGATGGAAAGTTCTACAGAGCTAAAGTCAGCAGCATAAAAGGTGACAATGTAGTTGTTAGACATGTGGATTATGGAAGTGAAGAAGCTGTTAGCATGGAAATGGTCAGACTGATTCCATGTGACTTGCTCAAAGTACCTAATCAAGCATTCGCTTGCTGTCTGTCAGGCTTCAATTCCTCAGAGGGCTCATGGCTTAGTGAGGCAAAAGAGAAGTTTTATGTTATGACCAAAGACCTCTTATTAGAAGCTGATGTAGTAGAAACTCGGGAAGATAAAGCTTCTGAAGGCCCTCTGTCTGTTGTCAAGCTGGAAGCTTCTGGCAAGAGTATTAGTGAAGAGATGAAGTGTTTTTGGAAGGCTAATAAAGGAACTGGTGACAATGCTTTCTCAAACCTTGAGAATCCTTTAAAAGAAAACAGATGTTCAAACAATGGTATGGGTCTCTGTCTCGAAAGAGAAACAACTGCTGTTTGTGGATTAGGTCAAGAAGAAACTGAAAGTGCTTTACTTTGTTCTGAACTTTTCCTGGGTGTAACTTCTGAGTGTTTGAATACTGTAGAAGCAAATGTGTCAGTGGGGGCTGTTGAGTGTATGTCTAGGAAAACTGATGATGGGTGTGAGTATCAGAGCAACTTTGACAAAGAGATACCTTGGTCTGAAGGAGAGAGCAATAACAATGTACGAGAACCAATGAGAAGCTGCAGTCTTTATATGTGGGGGAGTGAAATGAAAGCTGCAGAACAAGAGTTGTCTGAAGTACCATTTCAAGAGGATGCTGAGCTGAAAGCAGAACTGATAGGCAGTGCTTCAGCAGCCAGTCTTTTCCTAGGAGACAAACAAGAACTACTGCAGAGTTTTCCAGTGCTCCAGGTACAGTCCAATTCAAATGATGAAATGCGGACGTTAATAGAACTGGATCAATTACAAATGCGCTCATCATATGATGATCTAAAAGAGCTCATACTGGAGCTAGAGGCACTTGCAGTGCAGTCCTCTGGTGAAGAAACAAAGGAAGCTCTGGAAACAAAGTCACTTGAAATACAGACAGCTTCAGGCAGTGAAGCAGGAGAGAAAGTGTTGGAACAAGAATCGTTTGAGCTGCCAGTTGTGAGTGAGGAGACAGGGGAGGTGGCAGTTCTGAAATTTCTTGAAATCTTACCATCGTTTAATCAGAGAGAGAATGTGGTGTCTTCAGTTAGCAAGGGAGAGAAGACAGAGCTGATTCCGCCTGATGCTCAGCTTTCTTTGGGAGAGAAGGGAAAGAAATCGGAATTGAATTTGTCTGGAATTCATAAAGCAGAAGCTATACAAGAAGACTGGATGGAAGCAGAGTCTCCTCCCCTAAGGCTGTCTTCATCTGGTGGTAGGCCTGAGAAACAACTGAACCTGAAGACTCATGACGTGCTGTCGATGCTAGATGCCGAAATTGAGCAGCTTCTGGAACTGATGCTGCCTGATGTGCAGCCATCTCAGGTAGATGGAGAGGAGGACTTGTTAGGGTTGGAGCATGCTGCACTGCAAAGTTCTGCAAATAGTGGAAGTCAATCTTCATTTCTTACAAAAGACTTGACGCATCAGATGCCTGTTTGCACTGTGAAATCATGTGACTGCAAAATTCAGAAATGTAAGGAGTGGCAGAAGAAAGATGACTGTTGTGTGGAAGAATGGATGAAACAAGGCTTGACTGACTCATTTAAAGAATGTGGAAATACATGTGTGCAGTCTTTAGACCGTAAGCCTGGGGATGAAGAAGTAGAAAAAAAGCAAAATGAGAACTTGGCTGACTGCAGTGCAGGTAAAGTATCTGATTTTAAGGAGTTAGATAATGAAAATCTTGTGCACATTCTGGCATGAGAATAACTTTCTTGTAGAAACCTAATTTTTATTCCCTAATAAGTTCCTAGATTAGTGTTAATGTCGGCATGCTTTGATGGGTTAACAACATCAGAGTAAGCATAGTATCTCATGGATAATAGGACAGTCTAACAGCAACTAATCTTACTGTGAGAGGTTTATGATTTTATGATTGGAAGTCTATTTCTGAACATGAAATGCATTTTCAAGACTTCAGGATGACAGATTTTTAACTTTCAAATAGTTATTAAGTACAAGTAGTTTGGAGGGAGGCAGGGGAGTAAAGGAGCAGGGTTGTGAGGCATTTGAGTTTTTTGGAGGGGTTGTTTTCGTGTTTTGTTTGTTTTCTTTTTCTTCCTCCCTCACTGATATGTCATCATTTTTGTAGAACAGAATGACTATATTTGTAATCTGAAGGGCTTTGCTGTTGGTTCCAAATGCGTGGTGTGGACCTCTCTAAAATGGTGCGAGGCTTGCATTTTAGAGGTATCTGAAAAAGGTACCAGGGTAAGTATAGTTTGAGTACTCTTTCTGCATTCTTAAGATCTGGTCCTTCTTTGCTCTTCCTCCAAACTTTGAACAGTTTACAGAAGTCTGTTACAGAATTTAAGACTTGATATTGGAAAGGCTGATTCTGGACTTACAGACTACACAGAAACAGCAGTGCCTCAAACCGAGTGGATGGTGTATGGCAGAACTTGATAATCCCTTGACATTTTATTCCTCTGCATTGACCAGGAAAGCTGAAGGATCTGGCTCCAGTTTGAGATACATCATCATATGTGTGTGGTTCTGTCTAGCCTGCAAGTTAATGTTCTGCTGTGGAGCTGTGTTACCATTAAATGCTCATGAAACTTGGTATTTTTTTACTGATGTTTTGAGGAATTGCTGCCAGAACAGTAGAAACTTGGGAGGAAACTTGAACTGTACTGTGTAATGAATACACAACTATTCCTACTTCAGTGAAATGTGTATTGAATTACTCCTTGGTGGGAGTTAACTTTTAACAGTAGATTATAATCTAATGGGCTGCCGCCTTCTGCTGCTGTTGAAGATATGGGATAAATGAGAAGTCTTCCTCCAGTTCAGGGGGACTGCGTGCGTGTGTACGTACACGTATGCACAGACATTAGACTTATATAACCGGGCCTTTAAGTTGTAATTTAAGCTTGTAAATCCAAAAGATCATTTTAGAAAAGTAACTTTTTGGAAGACTGAATGCCTGAGATCATGGAATCCAGCTCTTTTACTAGAGGATTCCTTGGCTATCTAAAGCTAACCTCAGCTGTATTCAGATGAATGTCAGGTATGTAGTGGTTCCTACTGGTTCTGATCTAGTAGGTGTTTTCCGGCCTTCCTCTCTGACCATACTTTGGTTAGAAGCCCAGATTCGGTAGCGACATGCAGCTTTATTCGAGGTTAACTTGCTCTTCCTTGCAAGATCCAGACTGAAAGCTGTCTCAAATGCAGGGAGTCCTCAGTTGTGTTTTCTTACTACTGTGTCTTATTTCCTGAGTGTATTCTCAGGATCCACTGCTGTGCTAGACACAATTTGGCTCTGTCTGTGCAGGTCTTGAATCTCTCCAGTGGCAATGAGGAGATTGTGGATCCTGAGAATGTCTGGAATGGTATTCCTGACTGGGCTTGCAGATCACCTGAGGTATGGTGGTGTGGTAGTTGACTGGACCGACTTTTAGAAAGGGCGCTCTGAGTTTAGTTGTGATTCTTCCTGTGTCACCAAGAATAGAAAGGCAAAGTAGCATTAATCTAAATCTGTGCATTCATGCAAAACTCTGGAAGCACAGTATTTTTCTTTAAGATGTCATATTTTCCTTCCTTCTCTAACAGATCTCTATGGAGAGCATAGAAATTTGTATAAATCTATTCTATAATTTGTATAATGTATGTAAACTATTTATTTAAACTGTCAGCCATTTGGCCCGAGGACTCTGAATTCAGTCCAGGAATAGATTAATGAAAACAGCTTGAAGGAAGAAGTTTTACTGGAAGACTAATATTAATAAAGAACTGTAGAACTGTGCTGACGTGGCTTCTGACAGATCATGCTAGTAGAGCATGTAATTAACTGGTAAATCACGAAAAATACTTCTATTACAAAGTAATTAGGAAATGACAGTAAGGTTTTCACCAGTCGTCTTCATGAAGTACCAATGAATGAAAATCTTGTCCCTGGAACCCAAAACTCAGGTTATCAGCCATGCTACTGACGATGATAACAGAGTGAATTTCCAGTTCGTTCTCCACATGCAGTTTTTGCATTAAAGCAAAAAGTGGGCAGAAGACTTCTGTAGTGATTTGTAAGGGGGAAAACAGTGGTGAAGAAGAGTCCAGCAGTGCTGATGTAAAAAGTTAGTCTAGTACTAAAGGAAGCACCTCAATGGAAAACTATCTTGGCAAATAGTGCCAGCTTCCTAACAGAATCCCCTTTTGTTTAGGCAATAACTCCTGCAACAGAAAACTTGCAGTCCGTACCAGAGGAGTCCTTACTTCAAGGTAAGACTACCTTAAACCTCTCGGAGAAGTTGTGTACTCTTGTACAGTTGTGTTGGATGCTTTCTAATTTTCTACAGAATGCTTTATTTTAGAAAATACAGCTGAAACACTTTTCAGCTTATGTATTTACTCTAATGCTGTTGCTGTTTCCTTAGTAGCATTAGCTCGTGTACTGTCAGTTTAATGGTGAATACATGCAATGAAAGCTTCTGCTCCGTCTTGATTAGAAATCAACTTAGTATTTATTTATTCAACCTAGTAATTGAGCCTCTAGGACAAGCTGAGAGGTGGTACACCTAAGCTACAGATTTTGGTACGGTTTTGAGCATCAGCCGCAAGCGTGCTACTTATGCTCACATTTCTGAGGCAAGGTGAGTGACTGCTACGCAGATGCTACTGAGCATTGTAGTTTGGGATTTGAATGCCCTGGTCCCTTAACAGATCTTGGCCTATGAATCTAAACTCATAATACTGTCTTAGTTGTTGCAAGGACAGCTTGTGAATAGTGCATGTACATCTTTTATTGTTACTTAAAAATTTTGAAGTGTTACTGGGAAACATCTATTCTGTGTACCAAAGAAAATAGTACAGGTTCTTTCTGATTATATACTATTTCTATAATCTATGGAATCATAGAGCAGTTCTGGTTGAAAGGGACTTTTGGAGGTGCTCAAAGCAGGGTCAGCTAGATCAGGTTGCTTACGACCTTCCTTTCAGGTCTGGAATCTATCCAGGGAGGAGACTCCGGAACCTTTCTGGCAACTTTGTTCCTGTGTTTGACCAGTGGTTGCCTGATGGAGACTGAACTAAGCTTAAGTAGAGATAACATTTGTGTTTACAGTGATCGAATTGGTAATTGTATTTCAGTACAACTGTACTGAAAGCTGACTGGTTTACTGGTAACGCATAATGAAGCCTGCAACAGAGATCTAGTTGCCTGTGTTGGGCAAAAAAAAGTAGCTAAAAGAGCATGATTAAAATGTTAAACTGGTAAATCTACAAATCCTTCCTCAATTGCATTGCTCAAATACAGGATTATTCTTGATCTTGCTGTTCCTGGTTTTGATAATACTTTTACAGTTTTTACCACTTTTGTGTTTTCCCCCACTTTAGTTGCTAATTATTATTGTCCAAATTTGCCCACTGTCTATGGCATGGCATTAGTGTATGCACCCTCTCAGCAACAGGGCAGACAACATGAGCTAAGGTCATATAGCCATGTGGCACAGAACTGGATCTTGCTGTACACACGGGACACTGCCTTGAAAGGCAGTCTGAGTAGAAGGTACCTGATCCACAGGATGGAAGAACTCCTGTGGTGGCTTATGCTAAGCCCACTGAGGGGTGGAGTGCCTTGAACTCATAACTGAAATCTGGGAGCACTGCTTGCTTAAACTTCTTGGGCAGTTCTGTTGTTTTCCTTGTACAGTAACTTTGCATATGTGTAGTCTTTTAATATGGTCCAGTATGCCAATGACACTTAGTCTGAAGCCTTGTAGAGCTATGACTTTAAATATGAATGCATTTAGACATGTTTATAAAAACATCTTGATGGGTCTAATCTGGTTTTATTCCCTGTAGAAAAACAAACTGGCTGCAGTTCAGATTTAGCTGAAGATCCTCATGTCCTGCAGCATTCCTGAAACCAAGTGACATGTTCACCACGTGAAGCTGAACAAGTACCCGTGTACACAAACATTCAAGAATACAAGCAAAGCATTCGGTGTTTCTTCTACCTAACTGAGCAGATGCCTGTCACTACCATACTTCCCTGTCAAGGAACAGTAGGAATAATGCTTGTTGGTAGACTGTTACTGCCAGCTGTGCTTCTTGTAGCTGTACTTTCTCCACTTAAGTAAGAATTTGCCTCTTCACTGACATTTCTTACTGAATATGCGTGTCCTAACTTGTATTTAGCTGTTGAGGGTAGTTCTGGAACAAAGGTTTCTTGTAAGTTGCTGTATAGGTGACTGTGTTGTCTGATAACTGCTTTCTGATGTTTGCTTTTTGAAAAGTTGCATTGTTAAGTAGTTTTTTTTTTCTCTAAGTTGAGGGTATCTTCTTTTTTTGTGGGGGGAGGAGTTCTTTCTCTGTAGGGGAACATAGTTGTTTTGGGTTGGAGTCTTGCATTTGGTACTGTCGTAAAGCAATGGAAGAAGCTAGAATAAATCTTTGACTGGCATGTACTGCTCAGTGTTTTGGTAATGACTCGTGTTCTTTCCCTATGCATAAGCCCAAATGCTGTCTTGGTATCTTTCCTCAACTGTACTATTGCACATTCTGTACTTACTGGTTCTGTTCTGACCCTAAACAGCTCTCTAGAGCACCAAGCTATGGTGAATGCTGAGGAACATCACACAGTCATGTACAAAATAGAACTTGTATTTATGACATGGCCTTAACTGCACTACTGAAAGATGAAGCTTCTCCTATAAATCTGAAGCAGACCTAGTAGAATGGTTTTGCTGCTGCATGTGTACAGTGGGGTAAGGACTTCTCCTTACAACAGCTGCAGCTTATCTCACCCTTTATTCTCCACCTTGTGTGTTGAAAAAGGGTTTCTATTTCCCAATCCTGTTCCATGCTCCTGTATAGCATAGGTTTTTCTTCTTCAGAGACTATGGATTTTTCATGCTGCCATAATGTTTTAGGAACCCAAGATTTCTGACAATGTAATGATGTGGCTGAGTATCACAGTAGATCTCAAGTGTTAGTGCTCACTCAGTAAGAGAAACACGTGCATGTTGATTCCCTTAGAGACAGTACACAATGGCAGGCTGGAGAGAATTTAATTAAATTCTGAAAAACAAGTATTAGATATTGCAATCTCATGTTAAGATCATAGATTATATAAATATTTCATTACACTTAACTGCTTTGCTTGTTCCACTTGTTTAATTTGTTTTGTTTGTAACCTAATTTTGAAACAAATAGGCTACAGTTAGAAGTAGTCTCTGTTTTGCATTTAGAAATCACTCATCCACTGGGCAGCTTCAAAGAGTTTTGTTCTAAAAATCAGAGCCTTCTTTAGCCAGCCACATAGCTGCTTCTACTGACAGATACAGACTGCAATGCTAGTGCCTGGACAAAGACAAGCATCTGGAGAGTATTACAACCACGAGACATCAAGATGATCAAGCAATGCTTAATGCACCCCTTTTTAAAAGGAGTGGTAGAAATGACACATCTCTTCTGTAATTTCACCTACAACACCATGGCTAAGTGATAGTGGTAATACGGAGATTAACAAGAGAGGCGCTGCTTGGAGCTTTGCCTAAGGGATTAGAGTTGCTACATCAAGAGTGACCATTTCAGCAGCTTTTGGAATGGAAACATCCTCTGTGTATGGCAGTAAACACAGATCTTAAATGTAAGTGGATTAAGTTCATATGAGAAGTCCTGCGTCTGAACAAATGCCTTTCCCTGCTGTTATCTTGAACTATTTTCTGTTGCTTTTACTATGAATCTTATTTTAATAAGACAGCTTTGAAGGCCTCCTTCCACTGGCACCTCTGACTAGAGGGAGCAAAACCCTGCTCCAACTCTGAACTGTTGTCAGAGCACAGCTGAAACACGAAGTAGGTCAATAACAAAGATTTTTTTTCTTACACTGAAAAAAAGGCTTGCTGGATGTAAACTGACTTAAAGCTTGGTAAGCAGAACTTCAGCTGAATTCCCTGCAGTTTAATCTTTCTCTCTGCAAACTTGATTCTAAGTCAAAACCAGAAAGAATGTTTAAATTGCCACCAAGTGATTTCCCCCCAGCTGCCTATAAAGCAGAAGTTACCTTGTTGCAGTAATTCAGAGAATCCCACTAACTCATTTGAACTAAAACCTCTCTACATTTTTGTGATAATGTAACCTATTGCCATATCTTTCCTTATTGCTCCACACCCCACCCCAAAAGCTGTGTAGATGGCCAATGCTATCACATGTCTGAGCAATGTCTGGCTAACATTAGTGTCCTGATGTCCATGGCATTTTCAGTACTTCTTTGTATTCCTTATTTCGGTTCAGCTGGTGATAAGTCAATATTGGTACCAGGAATAACATTAGGTCCTATGCCATCCACAAGAAAATCCCACTTATCGAAATCTTTCTTAAGACCTAGAAAATGGGGGAAAGAAAAGCCAAGTGGTAATGAATTAAGTCATCAGCTTTTTGTAAAGCTACATTGAAAAATTAAACTATAGCACAGATGAATCAACTTGGTAAACTAGGGGAGACATGATCTTTTAAGAGGGAAAAATGACACTCCAGGTTTTTAGGTATTAGAACAAAACTGCTCCTCCTCTGAATTGCTTAGATTACAAAAGTAACTAACAAACCTCTAGAAAAAGCATCTGACTTCTTTTTTCTACTTAAACATTCCTAACACACTTACTTTTGATCTGGTTCTAAACAGACTGGTTATATAAAAAGCTTCATAGGAATTAAGTATTAATTTAACTTCATACTTTGATGTAAACAGATACTTACTCAAATGTTTCTGCAGGAAGGCTAGTGAAGCATGATTGCTTATATCAATAGCTTCATTTGGATCTATTTCTCCTTTTAATTTGAAAAATCTTCCAATGATTTCTCCACTCACAAAGGTAAAGTCAGGAAAGCTCTGATGTACCGAACCCCTGCAAACAGAACAAGTAACAGGCCTGTAAGAATGCCATGGTCTGATTAAAAGATGCCATGGGTTGCACAGACTTCTTCAAAGACAGTCACACATCTCACGCTGTCGTCTTTAGCAGAAGAAGATAAACCAGGCTGATCTCGTGAGCATGAAAGATTAGCAGTAAATTCTGTCCTAACTGCAGAAGGGAGCAAGTTTTGTATGTGCCCACTGTTAAGTCACTGTAATTGCAACGGCAACAAAGAGTAAGCTTGGCAAAACTTCAAGATCAAGTGGTCTCACTACTCTAAGTTGGATTATAGAGTCATCCACTCCTCTGTATGCAGTGCTTTCACCAGGTGAGCGCATAGCTGCACCCAGAAGGCTCTTCAAAGTGTGCAAACACAGGTGATGCATGAGACCCAGAGCAAAACTTGTGCCCCAGGGCAGGAACGCGCACCTTGGAGTATCTTAAACTTGGCCTTACTAGCTGCTTTGCAAGACGTCTTTGTCTCCACTGCGGGGGACAACACTGCTGTCTAATTTAAACACACAGTGAAAACCTGGGCCATGGGGAAGTAGTGACTGTCTCTCTTTCTGCAGTTACACGTAACCGAACAGCTCCAACACGAGAATAAAGCTTCATCTTCAACCACAGAAGTGATGGATCCCGGACACTTACTTGATAGTGATCATTTTTTTGTTTGTGTCATTGGAGCTGAGCTTCTTCATCTTCAAGATATTCTCAGCCCACTGGAATTTTTCAGAGTTGATAAAAAGCAGCGGTTGCTGGACACTGTTTTGGTAAGTGTCATCACCTACGGGAAGCATCCATGCATCGAGGGCAATGCCACACCTGTCAGAAACAACTGGATATTGTCACAGAAGCCAAAAACTTTGTGTGGAAGTTCTCAGCATGCTTTGATTTGCAGGAGACATGGGAAAGAGAAACTCTGTGATACTGAATGGGTAAACAGGTTAACGAATCATTTTGTTTCAAAATGATTTCTACTCTGGGGGAAGAGAATTAATCCATTATTCCACTTGGTCTCCATTGCCAGGTGCAGCTGGGCACAGAAGGTTCTGCAGGATACCACAGTATCACGACATAATATGATACAGCTGTTATGATCCACCACATCCTCACAGCTGAAAGAAGCATGACTTGAGAAAACACGACATGCCAAACAAAACTCTTCTTCAAGAGCTAATTAGTAGTTGGGGGATCTTAGGTAAGGTACCCTGCTCCAGACCTCTCAAGTGCCAAACGTCTCTCGCCTTGTTTTGCATGCTTACCTGAATCTTATTTCTTTGCTGAGACTCTCAATAACTGTAGCACCACCAAAAGAGTGTCCCATCACAGCTATTCTGCTAGTATCAACTGAATCCTGTCAAAAAAATCCAGGTGCTGTAAGATATTTTCTTTCCCTTTTTTTTATTTTTTTTTTTTTTTTTGTAAAGGGAATGATTTTTTAGGCAATACATCCTACTGAAGTAGGAAGAGCATTATTTCAGCTCCATTACTATCTATCCAGCTGGGGATGACCTGAAAGTATGCTCACAGATCTACGGTGTGATCTTCAAAACAGTTTAAAGGAACCAGTTTAGAAATGGAAGAGGGAAACCAGAAGCATTATTAGACGTTTAACAAAATGCAGTCACTGCCTTTCACTCACCTTTAGGCTATTCCAGACAAAGTTTGAATTTAGTACATTCATTACTTCCTCTCCTGAATTGATTTTAAGAATGAGATTGAGAGCTTTGATACACTCCTGTGCTCTTTGCTGCACCTGAGGAGAAAAAGAAGTTGGGGTAGAGCAGTGGAAGGAATTATCAGACAACTGGTAGGCTTGCCAGCCCTCTGGACACAACACTTAGCCTGATTTTTTTTTTTTGTTCCTGATTTTCTGATATGGTAACAATTATTTTGAACTGCAGAATGGAACTTTACAAAAGAACTCTGACAAGGTCTAGGCAACAACAAAACTGACTTCTGCAGGCCCAAAGAGTTGAAGCTGTCACGTACATCCTCTGCACGCAGAGGAATTCATCCCTGTAACATGTGCCAAAGACCTTCAACTCCTTCATCCTGTCACTACTAAGAGAAGGGGTGGTTAGAGTGTGCAAAGGCTTAAGTTACACAACTACGAGGAAGGCTGACTCACTGCTCCTCTTAATGCTTACTTTGATGAGTACATGTCGTTACATCACTTGCCCCATCTGCACAATAGCTTTGAAACTGTCTTTACACTGGATAAACCCAAAATAAGAAACAGCCAAGAAGCCAGTCTCACTTCATATATATACACATTCTTGAAAACTGTAGTAAAGGTGTTGCAAATAAAGGTTTTCGTTGTTCAGTATAACAAGTGTTTTTGACTTGGATATGTCAGTAAAAGCTTCAAAAAGAGCCAAAGAACAGGAGCGTCCTTGGGAACTGCAGTGTGTAGGCAGCCAGCAAGATGCCTGTGCATCACTAAATTTCAAATAGACCTCAATCTCCTGTCTTGTCTGCTAGTGAAATTTGCAGGCAATGGCTTCTGGATGTTATTTGCAAGCTCACAAGTATTTGGACTTGTAAGTAGGATGTTGTACGCGCACAGGAAATGACACTTGTACTGCTGTCTGCATGGCCCAGGGAGATAAACGCTTCCTGGGCCGAGTTTGCACTAGCTGGAAAAAAACACTCCCACATTTCAAAGGTCAAGTCTACGCTTGGAGGAGCTCGTCAGTATGGCCGTATCACATCTACTGTGGATGCTGCTTATCGTCATGAAGTCTGCATTGTTTACATTGCTATAAACCACGATAGAGTGTGTTGAAGATGATGAAGCAAACACCCCGCTTAGAACAGCCATGATTCATCTTGCTATCCAACGGTAAAGAAAAGCTAAAGCAAGCCTAAGGTCACACAAACATTTGAATTCAACTCTGTGTCACTGAAAAACTGGGCTGGGCAGCAAAAGTGTGAAGACACAGAGAAGAAACAGAAACTTGAGTGGAACCAGAGCAGAAACAGCTGACTAAGCTCGACAATGCAACTTCACGAGAAAGCTTTGCTGAGGAAGTAGTTTATGCTCCGAAGAAAGCTGTTGCTGGCTTTCCCATCTACAGGAACACAGGACTTGATGTGTTTTTATAGAATCCCTGAGTCACGGCGGAAGACTGCAGGCACGGCCAAAGGGAAGGAGTCTCCTAGTTAGAGCTAAACACACCACTCCACGCTCGCTTCCAGGAGCGCAGACCTAGGGCGAGTACCTGCTTATGGCGCAGACAACGTTCCTCCTCTCCAGTTTTTAGCTTCCTATAGTAGATCCACTCCTTCTCCATGTTTGATGTAGACTCTTCCTGTGGTTCAGAAACGGACCTTTTTTTACAATAATACGTTGCTGAAGCAGATTCATCTCTGTAATATCAACAAAAGGTTATTTCTGGGGATGTATTCTGCTTGGTTTGAGATGAAGTCAGCAGAAGGTTTAGATTTGACTTATCTCAAGAGATCCAGCTGCCAACCAGCGCTGCTACAATCACAACGGAGTGTAGACAGGCTTTCTAAATAATGCAATAACCCCACCACAACTCCCACCTCCTTTATATTCTCCAGGTTCTAACAATAACAGAGAGAAAAATAGCATGACTGAAGAATGACGAATGGTATCTACTCTGAGACTTTTCATTCAAGGGCTTATCTAAGCAAATTCCCTTTGCCTAGATAAGAGTTGAGCTAGAGAAACGGGGAGTGTGGGCAGGGCTGAAAAAGATACGTTAGTTTCTATTTTTTAAAAAAATCTTAAGTTCTTCTTTACAATAAACAACATTCTATTCAATGTGAGAAAGTTTCTTTCCATCAGAACTCAAAAACGTGCAGTATACGCACCTGTGCTCCACAGCAGCCACTATAAAGCCCTGAGAAGCCATCTCTATGCAAATAGCAGAATAGATCGTCCTGCAATCGAAACCACACTCTGGTGAGACACGTGCATCCATAATAATTTCAATTACACTGCTCTTTAAATGTTGAACACACTGTGTATGCTCTAGCCCCCGCTCAATATTTCTTCTGTTTGAATTTGCTAGCCAGTAGAGCAGGCTTTTTTATGCCAGGCACCAAAGCCGGCTGACAAAACCCTGTTACTGTTTTACGACCTAGTCAGAAGGGAAAATGCTAATAACTTTTTAAAAGTAGCACGAACAACATTTTGCATCTTCGAAGAGCTGTCCAAAAATCAACTAGCCAATCTTGACAACATGCTTCTGGATTGGTAAATACCCTTACCCCTAAAATACAAAGGGAAAACACAAATAAATACATCAACCCTGCTTTTATTTACTGCTGTTGATTTTAGTGGAGGCATACTGATACACAGCAGCCAGTTCTCCAAATCTGTTTCAACTCCATGGAGATCTCACCCCCCTACTGAAAATCTGCTCAGAACCATTCTTGGATACTGCTGTCTCCACAGACGACAAAAGTAGTTTGTCAACAAACTGCAGAATTACCGAAAAGCTCCAAGTCCATGGGAAAAAATGAGGAGTGGGTATTTTTCTCCTGGCTTAAAAGCAGCATTTGGCTTTGCAGGACAGGTCACTGAACCTAGACAAAAATCGAAGCGTATGTCATTACTACTGAAATGAGAGAAAGCGTTTGTTCCTGTGGGAGAGATCTCAAGAGTCTGGTGACCACTGATTTCAGAGCGGTCATCTGAAAATAAGGTACCAAACCTCATCCCTAAAATGCAGAAGACAAATAAGGATCTGACTCTGAAAATACTTTCTGCTTGGCAGAAGACACTTTCCTTCTCCTCTTCCCATCCACAGGCTATCACAAGGCTTCTTAAACCCTACAAGAACAGATTTTCAAGAACACTTGTGCCTCCAAGTCTTGTTGGCATTCAGACCTCAGTATCCATCTGATCTTTGTACAATCACACATTTCCTTGTGGGATTTAAATCCCAACACACAGGTGCAGCTTACCCAAGCTCTTCCTACAGCAAATTGCCCAGACACTTCTATTTGTGGCAGTCAGGGACTGTGGGTCTGCCTGCGAACCAGGTCACATTCAGCATTGAGCATCGCTACACGAACCCTTCCCAAACATACTTCTTTGGGAAAAACTATTTTTTTAGTCCTGCAGCAATAGCACACTGCTCATGGGGCACTGAGACAATGACCTGCATACAGAGCTCGTGCCCTCGCACCAGTCAAGGAATAAAACCAAAACCGATCTTACCAACGTAGTACTGGAAAAGCCTTTCTCCTACAACTCGGTACAAATTAAGGAAGTCGGAGAGTCCCTGATAGTACTCTTTATCTGGAATCCACGGTGCCTCTTCGTTATCCGTGGCATCGCATGATGGATAATACAGGCGCAAAAAGCTTCCCTGGGATGGCGGGGGGGGGGAATTGGCAGAGAAAAAGGAAGATGAAAACATTTATGTCGAGGGCTGCAGACACAAGAATGACAGCTCAAGAGAATTAAGCAAATCTCACGAGAAATTATTATCCTGTATAGGCTTTGATGCCAATCCTATGTCACTATCTTTTTGTCCCTGCAATGAATTTAAAGTAGTATGACTGTTGGCATCCAGGTAGAGATACACATCACCTTCTCCATGTTAGCCTATGGCTAATTCAAAACACTACATTTAATTAATCATTACAAACACTCACTACCCATTTGCTTCCTTTCTGCATCTCGCTGGATCTTTTCTTCTGTCTTCCTTACGGCCCCTCCCTTTGGGGAATGGTACGATGACGCTGTTTGATCAGTTTAACAGGGGTGACCGTGTCCCCTTCACCCATCCAGCCGGGAGCTGTGATTGCTCTCTTCACACCAGTGAGTCTCAGGGAGCTGTTTCTGACCCAACTCAGCTCGCTAAACTACGGGGGAAAAAAGGACCCTCCCAGAAATGTATTTTTCCACTAGGTTAGCAAGACCAGTTTTACCCTGAGACTAGCTTCTGGAAGCGTGGTCCAGCAGAGGAGATGTGGGTATAGTCAGGGGCATGATCTCAACGTGGCCACAGCGCTCCTGGCTAACCTGAGCAAAAGGCCGTCAGTAACGCCCTTGGGCAGCTGCACAGCAAAGGAGTACAACACATTGTATATTGCTTTTCCCCCTCATCAAGATATTCGCAAGTCTGTAGCGGTCCATCTTTCTGAACACAATTTTGTTAACCTGTGTTTTATCTGCCTCTATTTCTTACTACCGGTTTGAACCATCTCTTACCGTCTGAACTCCTGGACTTCCCGGAAACCACCCAAGCTTTCCACGTTCACGTGGACCCTCCATAGCCCCTTGCCAGTATTCTTCCTACGCAGACAGCAGCAATGTACCGACGGCACACCTTCAAGCAGATCTCCCGGCAGATGAACTGAGTGTAATTTGCATTCTTACTCCCTGGCTGGCACGGGAATTTGCAACACCCTATTCAAATTCATTGTCATGCTCCGACTGTGCTTTTGTTTTAACATGTTATGTCTAGGGCCGAAAAGAACATGAGCTTTGGAATAAAGTCTGGTTTCTTGAACACTAATTTATCATCAGTTTCATACACAATGTGTACCAAAAGCTTGTTTAGTGAAGCATGTTTCTATTTACTTGTCAAACTGAAATCAACCTTTGACACAAAGGCCATTAAGGAAGACATCATCAATCCTTCATCCATACTGGTAATTTGACCCCAGAATAGTCCCGCTGAGCTTCCCCAGGCAACTGACTGCTTACCAGAAAGGGAACGAGGTGCGTTATCTATGCCTGAGAGACATACAATTGCAATTACACAGACTGCCTATCTAAGAAAAACACACAGCTGACTGCAAAGAGAAATTAATCGCTTCTTTATGCTAATACAGAGTAAGCTCAGTTAAGGAAAACATATGACTGACTACTACAAACTGATCACAAGTTCCACTATACCTGGCTAGTCTGAGGAGTCAAACCACAGTGTAAATGCAGGCATATCCTCACAGCAAAATTAAAAAGCAGGAGGATTTGAAATGGAACCCCATATGTGAGCTCATTAGCTGTGTATTTACTGTCCCCACCTTCTTGCCGTGGCTTCTCTCTGTACTAACCACTTGCAGAATTAACACCCTGTTCTTTGTCAGACAGATAAAATTTCGAGAAGACATCTCATGCTTCACCCTGCAGCTGAAACACCACATACCCTCACCACCCAACCCTGCCAAATCCCACTGGGATCTTTGTGATGAGAACAGCTACAGTCACGGCGGCTGCGTGTGGAGTCTCCCCGGAGCCCAGCGCAGCGGGGAGCCATGGGGTGGACAGTAGGAACCCCGCCAGTCCCAAGAGGACGCGGTTTTCTCTGCAGTATTTCGCATAGGGGAGTCAGGAAGGCAAAGACATTAGGAGGAGGTGGCTATGGGGAAGACTCGCAGGTTATGTCCATCTGGTAAATTGAACCAATTCCCGGAGACACCTGAACTGTGCCCAGTACACATCCCTCACCGAGACGGAGAGGAGAGAAAGCTCAGCTGTGCACGTCAGCCACGGAGCGTCCCTGCGCGCAGACAAGACCTTCAGTGCCCGGTTCATCTGTAAAGCTGCAGCAAGTCGTCTCACTGAACGCTGTGGCTTAAATCCGAAGAGGGAAGAACCGCAAGCTTTACCTCGACTGCGTTCTCTGTCATCAGGTCTGTGCATCCCACCGAGTGTGGTCCCTTTCCTCCGGGGATCCTGTAAAACTTCTCAGTGCTGCTGCTCCCCATTTCCACCGGTGCCTTCACCACCACACCTGGAGAAAACCACCAAGCGAATCAAACGACTGCCGTGGCCTGTGACCAGATCACCTCACCCAGGCACAGGCAATCGAGGATCCAGGAGTAGGAAATTCAAGGCTGAGTCGATACGAGAATCGGCTCATGGGAATCGGAGATCCAACGTCCGAGCCACCAACCCGGCCCGTTCCCGCAGGGGATTTCCTCGGAGCAGGGCGACCTGAGCCCCAAGCACCGGACAACAAGGCCGGGAGGAGACGCCGGGCCGGGGACGCGGCGGTGGCAGCGGGGAGGCCGAGGTGAGCGGGGCAGGGCAGCAGCCATGTCACTACTCCTGGGCCACCGACACCGGGTTCAGCCGCCGAGGCTGCTCCCTCCCCAGGGCCGCGACTCAGGGCTGCTCCTCCTGGCAGCAGCGGCGGAGGGGGCAGCTTTCCCCGCTCCCTGGTACACAACACCGGGGCGGAGGGACGCCGCGGGGCAGAACCAGGCTGCAGCCGTTCTCCCAGCGGCGCGACCACGGCTGGGCTCGATCCCCGCGGAGAAAAGGGCGGGG
>Ga0065711_1033928_pt1 | contig 24569 bp, 12 predicted proteins | sample Hoacrofraction12_FD_59098 | JGI IMG/M metagenome (GOLD analysis project Ga0065711, IMG submission 59098) | Hoatzin crop microbial communities from Cojedes, Venezuela - Epithelial fraction 12 v2 (version 2) | ecosystem: Host-associated > Birds > Digestive system > Esophagus > Crop | place...
TCCCCAGCCGCCCAGCGCTGTTTTGCCTGCTTCATCGCTTGCTTAAATAAATTCTATTGCTAATAAATTCACACTTGATTAATTAACAATTGGCTCCTCAATTTGGATTCGTCACGGGAGGCGAGCATCTATAACATATTTTAAACTAACTTGTATCAGTGAAAAGCTTGAGATACTCAACCTTTTTTTCTGAAATGGACTTTTATGCACAAATTGTACACAGATACAGTTTGGGAAGACTACCTTGGAAGGGAGAGGTCCTCTTCCTTTTCTCTCTTGTAGATATGTTCACCAACAGCCAGGGATCACAAGAACCAACAGACCACCTCCAACACACATCTCCAGAAGCACAGGCTACTGCAGAGCATCCTAAAGAGCCTCACCCTCTTTCTGTTTAACCCTCACCACTGAAGATCCTCAATGGAGACAAGTAATGTAATCTAGTGGAAGATGTCCCTGTCCATGGCAGGGGGATTGGAACTAGATGATCTTTAAAGGTCCCTTCCAATCCAAACAATTCTATAATTCTACAGGCATGTTCAGCCATTTGTGTTCAATATCATAGCTGAGATTCTTATTTCCAGATTATTCTGTTTTTAAAGACCTTTCCATGACTTTCCAGTAGTTCCCTCAGTAGTTTGCTTTATGAAACTCCGAATTTGGCAAACATTCTCCCTCTCCCCAGCCATCACAGATGTTCTTTAACATGAGGAAATGAATTTCTGTACTTATTAAGTCAATAACCAGAAAAAGCATTTGCTTCTACAGTTTCTACTGTACTGTTCATGTAATTGCAACATGTACTGTTCTGTTTACCTTAAATCTAGATTTGCAAAATGGGAAAGCTACCAATGAGCATGGCATTTGAGGAAAACTAACTAAACTACCGCCATTTTTAATCTGTACGTATATTCCTCTGTCTGTCCTTACAAGCTTTGACTTCTATATCTGCATATAACTGTTTTCTTTTGTCTCTTGCTTGATCTTTCACTTTGGTCCCCAAAGCTCTCTTTTTTTGCAGCAGGCACCAGCCCCTCCTGTACGCAGCCTATTCTCCGTGCGTCAGGCACAGCATAGCCAAGGCAAGCTCGGCATTAAGCTCCCTTTTGTCCAGCTGCCTTCACAACACAAAGGGAACTCCACAGTCAGGTTTGACTGCACCAAATGCCCACTGGTGCAGGTTCCTCCACTAATCTCCAGCCAAATAAAAAGAGGGGATTTAATCCTTGAAATCCTCTTAATGATCTTGCAAAGATATTGCCATCACTAGTCTTCATACAGTCTCTCAGGCAGAATCCTCTAGGTTTAAAATCTTTCCAGATAACTTCTCATAATGTTGACTGACACCATAAAAATTACATAAAGCACACTTTGCATCAACTCTATCTTAGTAACCTGCAGTACCAAGAGAAATAATAGCTTTTCAGACATACATTAAGGCCAGGGCAAGTTAACTCGGTTTGATAAAAACTGTACAACAGTCCAGTTTTTGTGAAATGAGTCCTACCGAGCACAATTCTTCCCATTAGTCACACAATAATTATGCAACTTCACACAGCAAACCTCAGACTTTCCCTTTCTTCTGTCTCAGTTACTGATGACTCATGAGGATATGGCCATTATTAAGTAAAAGCATTCATCTCTTAAAAAGCATGTTTGTAATGGTCATTTTTTTCCCATGAAAGAAATATGAAACCAAAAATTACCAATAATTTCACTGTGGAAGTACAGTAAAGTACTTGTGAGTAACACCACACACAGTGCTCTGAAGGATCATAGCACACAGCTGACTGCAGATTTAAATTAAGGCTACTCACCTTAGCTAAACATGTAAAATAATTTATAAAAAAACCCAAACAAGAAAACAACAAAAAAACCCAACTGGTGAAAACTCCAGCAATATAGGACTCTTTTGTGGAAGATATACATTTGTGATTTTTTTACTCCTGTCAGCACAGTAGATAGTTTTTAAAGCTTCTGGTGTTGTCAAAGTACATTAGACTTTATATAAACTATTTACACAGAAGTTCTTCACACTCAATCTTAACAGTAGTTTTGAATCTCAGCACAGCTTTAGTTTCAACCTATAATTACAGCGGCTCTGGCACACCCCTCTTTCAATGGTAAAAAAAAACCCCTCTCTTCTCAGTTCAGTCAATATCTCATGACTGATTCAGATCATTAATTTCAAATTAACCAATATTTTGTGTTGTATTAAAAGGACTTAATTCTGTTTAGTGGGATTTAATATTTAGCTAATTTGAAGCTTTCATTTTAATGAAAATTTCTAAAAGTTTAAATATCCGAAACTCATTAAATGATATAATATAGTCAGAGCAAATCAAGGTATAAATTTTTTTTATTTAGTTTTGAAAAAAAATCCAACAGTACATGCCACTTCACATGTTCAATAACACAAGAAGGGATATCAGAAATGAAAAGGAAAATAATTATAGAGATTACATTTCCATCCCTAGGTAATCCTGTTACACAAGAAAAGTATTTTAATTGAGTTATTCCTTCTCAAGTTTTGAGATGGAATAATTCACATTTCTTCAAATAATAATTCCCATTTCTTCAATTGCTGAAACAGTTATTCCAAACAATGTACAGAGAAGAGTTTTTTTCTGCCAAATAAAGTAAAATTGGCTAGGTTAACCTGTTCTATGATGTGATAGGCTTCTGCTCTGTGAATATCTTACACTAAATGGTTTCTTAACCTTAAATCTAATTAATCTTACATCTAATTCCTCAAAGCAGACTGACTGCTAGAAAAAAGAATGCTCATGGCAAGGGTGCTGCCACTAACGCAGTTTTCAATCAGATGAGGAAGAAACTGAGGAAGGATTTTATTCCTTCAGTATAACAGAATGTAGGAAATGTCATTTGACCAAAAAGTTAATTTCTGATTAGGAAATGGATTTTTAGTTTGTGTTCATTATGTCTTGTTTTAGCACAATTTTCTGAGGAGTTTTTTGGTATGAGGCACTTAAGAGCATGCAGTGTTTATTTGCAGTTTGATGAATAAATGATGTGAAAAAAGTCACCTAACATTTCTTTGCATGTTAAAATTAGCTATATAGCTATAAAAGTGACAAAATGCATGGCAGTGATACTTCCAAGACTTCAGTATTTAACTGGGGGCAAGGTTATAATACAAAGAGAAATCTTAAATCTGGAAAATACTGGAACCACGGAAACCTTTTGACTAAAGTATAAAAATGTTGAGATGTCTTTTAAAAAGTGGTCAGTCGAGTTAAGTTTAAACTATCCGTTATCATATTTGTGTTAGGGAACATAAAACATATTTTAAAACTCAAGTAAAATCAATATTGACAAACACACTTCCCTTTGCAATCAGTAAAATAAATCAGATGAAATGCAACTCTGGCTTAAGCCAACAGGATTCCTGCTGATATCAAATAAAGGTGAGGCTTTTTATTTATACATACTTAGTTCATTATATGTACTTCAGTGACTGGTTACAACAAGAAAATACCACAATGGAAAGAAAGTGTTTCTCACTATTCAACTGTTGACCTCATTCATTAAGATCGAGTTTTGCTGGAAGGAAGGGGAAGCAAACATCCAGTTTTCAAAACTGATCTTATTTAGCAGCAGCTAATAACAGTATCCAAAAGTAGATAGCAATGTATCAAATATTTGACATTTCAGAGTTTGTCATATGTATTGTCAGATACTTTTGAGCAAAGAAGTGCAGGTATTTACACCAAAAATGACTAAAAAATGCAGACTGCTCTTTCAAAACTAGGTGTAATGGTTATATGCATGTTACTTGTTTTGTATGAAATATCTTCACTTTCGGATTCTTTAAAAATGACTGAATTTAAAAACGTTGCTGTAAGATAAACTGCATATGCGTGTTGAGAATCTTGAAAAATCTGGTTGGTTTGTTTGTTACACTTTATAGTATTTGTTGATGAACAACAGGTTTTCTCATTAGGGAAAAATATATTCCTACAATATGACTTCAAAGCATGCACGGTACAACCAGATTCTCAATCCTGCCACAGTCATTGAAATTGCCATACCTGTAGATAATATACGTCTCTGCTGTGTAAATGTATCACTAAAAGGGCATTTGAAACCTAAGCTGTGCTCCCACAATTCCCAATCCATAAACAAGGGGAGAGTGGAGAAGTGGCTTCACTCAAGTTCATCACCTCTGTTTCTCAGTAGAGCCATAAAGCTCAATAAAGCTCTCCATTTCCTATTTCTGTCCAACTTTCACTTCCTTCTTTCGTGATTAGAAAGGAGGAAGGGTAACAGAGGCTCTCCTTCAGTCCTCTCACTCCTCTAAGCAATAGTCAGGAAGAAGAAAAACACTTTTTGTTGTAATTGCTTTCCAAGAGCTGACCAGTGGATTATATTAGTCTTCACATTGTAATATTTTGTTAGAAACAGGCAAACTAGCTATAGCATGACTGCTATACACAAAGCGTTGCTGGTTCCAGCTAAACGTGTTTGAAACTCTAAGCCATCTTAGACTTCCAAGACCCTCAAATGCTAGTACACAGTTAAGAGTCTCTACTCTCAAGTGTTAACTTCTCTGCAACCACAAAAAGGTCCACACAATTTACAGAAAACAAGTCCATATCATTACTTCCAAATAAGGAAAATACTTTCCTTTGTTTCAATATGCTAAAAGCAGATGTATAAGACTTACTATCTTCATTCTTTTCATTCTTCTCTGGAAGACACTTATAACAACAGAAAGTATTTCCTTAAAAAAAGAATCCCTAAGGTTACATTACAGATAAATTCACATCTTGAATACTGGATTTGAAATGTTTCTGAAAAATAATTTTATACTTTGATTATGTCACAAAAATAAATTTTATTTTTAAACAATTGAAGTTTGTTTGAAGTCACCTCAAGAAGTTACAAAAAGTCTGAGCCTCCAAAAATTCTGTAAGAGAATCTTCAAGTACTGAGTGTTACATGCAGGAAAACAAAATTACCTCCGGTGTAATTATGCACAAGCTAAAAGATAACCCCCACGAGTCACTGAAAAGGGACAGGTAAAGGTTCAGTCGCAGATGACTGCACAGGTATAGACCTTAAAGATCGCAACATTTCAAGGAGACAGAAAAGCTCAATGAAAACTGTCACACAACATTGCACAGCTGCCTTTCTAAAAGTCAGATTAGACCAAATGGCCTCAAAATTGCTCGTAAAATCAGGCCATCAGACCAAACATTTAGTTCAAGTGGTGTAAAGTTAAAGGAATGAAAAATCTTCAAGCTCCTGCAAGGCTGACATTTTTATTTGTGACTACTGAGTAAAAATCGTTTTATAGAACAGCAATGATGAGATGTTTAATATGAATTATATGTCTAATGACACATGCTCACCTCAGGAACAGTTGCATATCTTCCAGCCATAACAGTTTTTCAAATTATTGTGATTTCTATTGAACATGTCATATGCATGTGCCTCATGGCATAAAACAACTATTTTTAAGAGTGCTCTCTGTGGTTCAGTAATGGCCTTGTGATCAGCACAGCCACAGGTATCATAAATGGAAACACAGGCTCATTTCCTACCCAGTAAGGATCCCAGGTAGTAAGGACAGTGTCTGGATCATAAAATTCGTGTGGACAGCCAAAAAAGCTAACCACGAAAAATAATTAACAACCCATTAAACAATTTATCCATTAGCAATTACTCTGACAAATATTACTTCAACATTACTTCTGATGTGTCCAGAAGACCAGGATGGGAGGCCTGGCCATAACCACACTACGAAGCACCAGCACACGCTCTGTCAGGTTACAGTAACGAAAAGGAGCAGGACAGAGATGTAGGGAATACAGAGTCCTGAAACGGTCCTAGGTATGCCAGGCCTTTGACAGACTTCACTAGAGTTTGGTCTGCAAACATTTTAAGTACTTTAGAACGATGAGCTCAATAACTGTATCTTGGAAGAACAATGCCTTTATTACACCGCAAATATGCTGTTTCATTTAGTTTGAATTTCAATAAGATTTGGAGAATGATTATGAAGGAAAATGATTCATTGAAATGAAAATCTGGCTATCTTATATAGAAATATGGTATTTGACCTAATAACAACTTATGACTTAATGCAAAGCAGTACAAAGAGGCCCAGTGTGATCTCTTGTATTCCTCCTCTCCAAGACAACAGTTACCAGAAATATTATTTCAGTATATGTTTTAAGTAGCAAGTTGTCACATTATGCAAAAGCAAGGCAGTTAAAGAGATTACCTTAGTCCAGCTGAAACAAAACTGAAGTCACAGAAAGGGCAAAGAAAATCACTAGCTAAAAGGAAAAAAATTAAGTATCCTTAGCATTTTATACTGTGGGTAGGCAAATATTTGATAATTCTGCTTTTCTGGGCATGTATCAGAAATAGCTGCTGATGCACTGTAATAAAACTGGCAGACAGAACACACTCTTGGATGACTTGAGTCATACGAAGAAAAAGCAAAAGCAGCTAATGATCAACTAGTAAATAATCTGTCTATTAAGTCTTGGACAGGTCACCAACGCAGGGCCTTTGGCTCTGTGAGAAAGTATTCCTCCTCGCTGCCAGAGCAGGAGAGTCAACTCCGCAGCCACTCACTTTGGTTCACCACCACCAGTTGAGAGAGACAGAGGCTGGAGACAAACTCAACTCAAAAGTAGGTCAAACAGACTGCAAGAAATGACTGAGAAACTCCAAGACTCACTAGCCTGAGGCAACACAATGTGTCAATAAGGTTGCCAAATATCACCAGTGCAGCCGCACTCCAAATCCTTAGTCTAATCACTCTGCAGTCTCCTGTCAAACATGTCTTGCCACCTATTATTCAAAATACAAACACGCAACAAAGAAAACCCTACAGTGTTTTTTATATCTTTTCTTATTCTTAGATAAGATTCATTGCGTCAGCTGCATGGTAAGAAGCTGAAATGTCATTGTGGGACTTGGATACGTTATTTCTCTGAGAAGGAAAAGTTTGAAAGAAGTTTAAAGTTTACTATTCTTGCCAATGTATCCATAGCTGACAGTCGTAATTCTATTCCTGTAGTTTCTCTTCCAGCAAAAAGAAAAGCAAAAATTTCCAGGATAAAACAATTGTGCAAAAGAATATGAAAATAGAAAATATATGGCAACAAAATATTTGTTTAAAAGAAGAGCTGCTCAGATAGTTCTGTGGCTTGTGAACAGAATTTTGCACACACAGAGCTAACACACCAGTTTGACAGAAATTATAGTTCTTCTAGAAAAAAAATTACAGATTTTTTCTGTGTTTAAAGGAAATAATTCTCTTCACTCATGGAAATAAACTTATGAAATCAGGTGCTGACTAAACAGCTAAGTTGTCTTATTAAAAATGGAACTTGCTATGTAGAAATTAGTGAAAATACATATCAGAATGCAGTAAATGGAGAGGCATTGGGAGAATGGTAAGAAATTATCTAAATTGGACACAGGATTCCACTGAACAACTTGTCTGTCTGATGTTCAATTCCTGCTACTACAGTTATGTCAACTACAAATGTAAGTAAAGTCTAAAAAAAATAAGTCATTGGCATATTGTACTGGCAAAAGTCCTAGAATACATCACATTGCCATACAAAGCATACATTAGCAAAACAAAATTTTAAAAACCTAAGTTAACTAGAGTAACAGTTATAAACTGTATCTCTGTTTGCTACTTTGGCAACACAACTGGAAACACTTTAAAGAAAAGGACCAAACCTCATGAAACACAAGACAAGGAAGTCAAATTCTGCTCTCAGTTAGTGGCAGTAGATAAGCTCTGCTGTCTTCAATAAAGTCACTCTGTTATGTCAGCAGTGTTAGTGAGAGTAGAACTGGCTTATGTATTTTTTGATGTTGCGTTGTTCAAGATAGAAGTACATCTTGTTAGTAGCCAAGTCCTGCTAAACGTTTTTGAGGGAGGGAAGGATCTCTCTGGCACAAGGCAAAATGGAGATGGAAGTATAAGTCTGCAAATAAAGGAAAGCATCCTACGCCTCTGAGGTCCAAACACCAGCAACAATTCGAACTGAATCATTGCAATTCAACTGATGAAAACAAAAAGATGATAGCCTGGTGAGAGGATTTTGGTAGATATAACCGCAGAGAAGGAATATGTGAATTGCAAAAGAACAAACAAGTCTTAGAATAAGAAAAATCTCTTTTCTCAGATTTTGTGATCTACATATCCTGAAAGTCATAAAGATCAAAAAAACGGTCTGTCCATGCCCCTTCGTGCTGAAGGAAGGTTGCTCTCCTGTTGTTCGGATTTCCATTCTTTTACAAGGTCTACTCCAAAACACATTCTGCTGCATAATCATCATCATTAATTAAATTAAAATACCATTTCCAATTAAAGAATAAAGTACACAAGAAAATGCAGTATCTCTGAGTTACTTATTCCATTTATTCATTTACTTCCTAATTTACACAGTTTGGTTATGTCTAATACAAATAGAAGTCATTAGTGCATATTACTAATGTTCTTATTAAAAGTTTAATGAGAGAAGTGCTTAAAGGTGAATCAACTTCTAGTCACTCAACTTTGTGTTCATCTTGCAGTAGTTGGATGATATCGCTTTAAACCCAAAAACAAATAGGATGCTATAGTCTTTACACTCCTTTTTAGGTACTAATACTGTCATTAACTAATGTGAATAAAGAACTCTAGGTCCTGCATGATGAAGAACCTGTCTAAAAATAATTTCTTTACTTAACTTTTAATTATTTCTGGCTGTTATATTTTAAAGGAAAATTAAAATTCCTCTTTACTACTAAAGTAATTATAAAAACCTATAAGCCTATTAACAAAGTAAGCAGCATGGCTGTCCAGCCTTCAGGACTAAGTGCAAATTTCCCCAGCAGGGATTGTGTCATTGCTTGGGAGGACCTAAACCCACTGTTACGAAGGGATTTAGCAGAAAGGAGGAGTATGAAACAAGCATAGGGAACAGCATGAAAAAAGGTGAGCAGCTGTGTGGAAACAGATAAAGGAATCAGTCAAACAAAGATCAGCAGGAATTTATAAAGTGAGTAGGAATATGCAACAAAATGCACCCTATCCTTGTAATACAATGAAAGATACATATTATTTATTTTGCTTACATTTTACTTTGAACATTCTCAAACTATGATCCTTATAGAATGAAACATGGCACCTTTGGTATCAATCTGTAAAATGTAGGACTCTGAGAACCAAAACAGACTACTAGAAGGGAAAACCAAAGCATGAAATAACAGCTCTTGCATAATAGTCCACAAAAATTTAAAATATGGAGTATACTGTTACACAATCCCACTTGCCTAGTAGTAAAGTCCCAATACTAGACACCTAAGAGTTTATAATGTGAACCTTCCAGGGCCTCTTTCTCTAAAATTCTCATTTCTTTTGTATGATACTGCCCGCTGCCTTGACACCCTCTCTCCTTACTTTTGAGCCACCTAAATTTAGCAAGAAGCAGTGCTTTCCCTCCTCAGAACGATCGCCCTTCCTGGTGTGGCAGCGCACTGGACTCCTCACGGACACTTACACACCCCTCCCTATAATACCAGCCAGGACTTGCAACCAAAGGAGGGGTACCAGGACCCTACAAAGCCCCCAGCCAGTACCTGCAGTATCATAAGTCAAGTCAAAAACATCTTTAAATTTTTAGTTGCTTATAAGGAGACCAGTTTGAGAAAATCCTGTCTACTTCCTACTTCCAGACAGGCAAAAATAGCTACGTATTTTGGCACTCATGCATTCCTCATTCTTCCCTTCCCTCTGCTCATTTGAAACTGCTAATTCTACCTATACACTCAGTGTGTTATTCAAAAAAATAACTGACATTTAAAAATCTTTTTCTACCCTCAACAAAATCTTTATGGATTTCTGTTTATGCTTTCAGTATAAAAAAGAAATCACTTTGGAACAAAAAATAAGCATATCCCATTTTACCTTACAGAAATTAGTATAAGAAGATTATGACTCATTGAAAGTGGAAATTTAGAGTTCAATACTTCTGTGTTGACTACATATTTTTCCCTATTTCACTACCCATATGATCCATAATAGATTTCTTTTTTTTTAAAATGTTCTTTCCCCTTTCATTAAAATTAAATCAAAACGAAGGTAGAAATATGTTCCAACAGTCCTAAGACAATGTCTGAAGAAATCCATTTTTGTTTGCCTTCTTCCTCTTGTATTGTCACTCACTTCTTAATTATGTGCATATTAATCATATGCACAAGGATAAAATTAATATTTGACAGAAAGTGACAGGAATTCAGACCATGCTCTAAAAACTCCTGTCGTGCTAGAACTGTACTTAGAAATATCATACAGAGCATTTGAAAAATGTGCATGATAAAGTTAGTTGTGAAACACTTACTTAGCTTGGATAATGCCTTACTTGCAACATAAATCACGACTTCAAAATTGCCATGTTAGCTTACCTAATTTTAGGGCCTCAGCATTTATAAAATACGGATGCTGAGCCTGTACATTCAAATAAAACAGGAAATTATTATGTATGCTCCAACTGCTTGCACTTAGAGACACATATCCTAGAGTAATAGGTATATTGTATTTCCAATTTAAAAGAAAAAAATTGATCAGATTTCAAGTACCCTGAAGAAGACTTTCATTGCTTCCTTTTTTTAGCATGAATCAATAACATCAACATTAAGGGGTCTGACCGAGAAAAATAAAACCAACTCACACCATTTAGAGACATGAAATTTAATATTGAGGAGAGTGACAGGAACAAATATGCAGCTATATGAAGTGAGTATCTTAAAAAATAAACTACATCAAAGTGGTTCTTCCTAATCTCAGCCAGTTGATGTTTTATTATTAAATACATTAGTATTTAATAAATCTAAAAGTTCTTTAAATTCTGTAACTTGGATATTTCTCTCCTAATATTTGTCAATTCATATTCCAATTTTCTTATCAGAGCCTGGCCTCTAAGGGTATAAACTCTGCTATTGTGAGCTAATTCTATGTATAATCTATGAAAACCTTTTTTTCATATACTCAGGCAAATATTACCCCAGCACAGAGGATCAGAGCAGGCCTCAGTAAAACAAACTTCTTAAATGGATGGGTTAGGACGTACCAGTAGTACATGCATCTTGACTCTTGTTCAGAAAGATTCAAGTCCATTCTAATTCTGAAAGCGTCCATAGGAATGAATAGTTTCCTTCCATTAACAGAGGCAATCTTCATATAGTACAGTCCTCACACAGGCAAACATCCCACTGAAGTTAATACAATTAAATTAGACTAGTTTTACTCGGTAATTTTGGGGTACAGTTTTAAGAGCTGAAGAAATAATGTAATTTTTTGTAGAATACATGCCAAAAATTAATCCAGTGGAAGCTTTTCTTGAAGACCTAAGAAATTCAGGATGGACCTCAGGATCCTTGGAATAAGCCATGGTCCTCACCAGCAATTTCAGTTTCTCGTAACTTATTATCATCTGCATATCTTATTTCAAATTCTCTCCTCCTTTCAGAACATTACTCGTAGTCTTATCAAATATCTTAACTCACAGTAGTGCTGGCAATAGGCTGCCAGAAACCTCACCAGACTCAGGAGCCCGTTACTCAGTGTTTAGAGTCTTTCCAACACACTGCTGTTCAGTGTAACACGGCTCCTTTGTAAACATAACATCGCAGGACTGAACCAGACATGTCTGTCTAGAGTGGCACCCTGTCTCTGTCAGTGGGCATTAAGAAAATGGTATTTTGAGGCAGTTACAGAATGGTGTTTCTCTGCATACGCTTCAAGTAGTCAGCACTTTGGGAACTTCAGGAGCAAGTGATTGCACGTAGATGACCTTGTTTATAGCCCATGGAAGCATTGGCCTCCATTAATTTGACTAATCACTCCAAGAATCCACTTTCAAGCAAGCTGCAGCAATGCATTCCCCAGGACCTTTATTTACTCTGTGAAACACACTGCTGGACAAAAACAAACAGGCAGCATCCAGTCAAATGATCTGTGCCACTCACAATTTGATAGACTTCTGACATATCCCTTTCCATCAGCTCTTGGCAAAATACTATTACGTATTTTATGGATCTCTTTTAAAACTTAACTTACAGAAACTTCAGGATGAGAGTCCCGTAGATTCTGGTGTAGTAACTTCCATAACCTCCTTCAGCATAGAATCATAGAATGGTAAGGATTGGAAGAGACCTTAAAGGTCATCTGGTTCCAACCCCCCTGACATGAGCAGGGACATCTTCCACTAGACCAGGTTGCTCAGAGCTCCATCCAACCCGGCCTTGAACACTGCCAGGGAGGCGGCAGCCACAGCTTCTCTGGGCAACCTGTGCCAGTGCCTCACCACCGTTATGGTGAAGAATTTCTTCCTGACATCTAATCTAAATCTGCCCTCTTTTAGTTGAGAGCCGTTCCCCCTTGTGCTATCACTACACATCCTTGTGTAAAGTCCCTCTCCACCCTTCCTGTAGGCCCCTTTAGGTACTGGCAGGCTGCTATAAGGTCACCCCAGAGCCTCCTCTTCTCCAGGCTGAACAGCCCCAACTCCCTCAGCCTGTCCTCATAGGAGAGGTACTCCAGCACTCGGATCATCTTCGTGGCCCTCCTCTGGACCCGCTCCAACACATCCATGTCCTCCTTATGTTGAGGGCTCCAGAGCAGGACGCAGGATTCCAGATGGGGTCTCACAAGAGCAGAGTAAAGGGGCAGAATCACCTCCCTCGACCTGCTGGCCATGCTGCTCTTGATGCAGCCCAGGGTATGGTTGGCTTTCTGGGCTGCAAGCGCACATTGCCGGCTCACGTTGAGCTTCTCGTCCACCCCTACCCCCAAGTCCTTCTCCTCAGGGCTGCTCTCGAGCCACTCTCCACCCAGCCTGAACTTGTGTTTTTCAGCTTCTCTGTTACTATCTAATCTTTTTATGATGCCAATATTTTTCAGTCCTACAGACCGTCTGACAGGTTTTCTGCTTCTCTTTGAAGAGATTCTACTGTTAATTTTTTTCACACTTATAGCAAGATGCACTCGTATATCCTTTTGGCCTAATATATCATCATACCCATAAAACTTGCCAAAGTTACACAGGTATTAATTTCTTCTGCATAACCTAACTATTAAAAATTTATCTTGCTAGCCAGTTGTTACACTGCTGCCTTCCACCAAAAGCATATACACCTATACAGAATTATCAGTATAATCTGCATTTCATAATGGTTATTCACCAAAGACATACGAAGGAATAAAAATGCCACTGACTATTCTTGGAAGTCCGCCTATGAGTTTTGCTGTACAGAGCTTCAGAATTACTTGATTTACATACTGTATGAAAAGTATAAAATGCAAAGAAAAGTTCACTTTCTGTGTTCTACCTATGATTATCTTAGATTTTCTGGCAGATCATCAGGCACAGCTCAGTGCTGGAATATGTCCCAGTAATACAAACACAGCACAAATGGTCATGTAGAAGTTTAAGCCTATGCTGCACAGAGTTTTTAGTATAGAAGAGTTTCTGTACAAAGCAGATGGAATAATTAAAATGAAATTCTAAAGCACATTTTACTTTTCAAATTTAATGCAACAGAAGCGTGGGTCAGTCAGGAAGCATCTTCCCTCTCCTTGTGGCACCAAACATACAAATCAATTCATATCCAAGCCACTTATTTGTTCAGGTGATTAAATTAGATTAAAATAACCTCCATTATATTCTCTATTTTTATATCTTTTTTGATGGAAGATCTTCTTTGATGTTGTCTCAGAATAAAATATGCTTGTTGAGAAAAGGAATTCTCAGTTTTAAATGACAGCTGTCATATTTTGTTATGGAAGTGCAATTCTATTTAATGGACTTGATTGTGCAATTTGCTGCACCTACCGCACACTGCGTGGGCTCACATGAGCATGTCTGAGTAGTAGTGCTGAATCAGTGCCAAAATAAAACAGAAACATGCACAGTGGAAAAGCAGGGGGAAAAAAGAACTGCGAGAAAAAGCACATGCCCATGGTATCATAAAAACCAGACTTGGCTACTACGCAATTTGAATCATAGCTTCAGAAGGTGACTCCTCAGGTGTGCTTAAAGATAGTTCAACATTTTTTAAACAAGAATAGGAGATTAAACCTGTATCTTAGTATTGAAAAGCACTCTTTTTCTCAGTGCAGTTCTGATAATCAGCATTCTGCTTGAGCACGTCAAGAATACACAAAGTGACTCAGAGAACTTATGCAGTACTTAACTCCAGTATTTAACTCATTAGGGCCTCTAATGTCTTCAGAATCATTTTAAGAAAGGCACTGTTTAAAATAAAATTCTGTTCTAAATGTACTATAATACACATCCAACACCTAATATGGTATAGGCGTATCTTTTTTCTATTAAAAAAAAAAAAAATCATTCCAGAGAAAAGAGAAAAAGTGTTTCAGCCCTAAGAGTATAACATGCTAGGCATTAACGAGAAATCAGTGATTACACCTGAGATAAGTTAATAAATTCAACTTTTTTCCAGTGAGAATATATGAATTGGAACTTAATGATATTTGAATTTTCTATATCTAAATCTAGCAATACAATTCTGCCACTATAATTTTTCCCATGCTTTTTTTCCCCATGTGTTCCACATCTGACTGAAATCTGCCCACTGCCATAGGCTAACAATATTCCGTCAAGACTCAGATATATACACAAAAGAAAGGAGGAGTACCGGAAGGGAAAGTAAGAATCAGGGCTGGAACTGCTGTTCAGTTTCCCTGTAGTCTTGCTCCCTAATCTAACCTTAGGGAGAAACAATGTTGCTGCAGCAATCCTGTTCCCATTGTGACTATGAATCGTGTAAAAGCATAAGTATGTGGAAGACTGGTCAGTGACAATTACTGTTTCCATCTGAAGAAGAAAAAAATGTCAGTTCAATTTCATTAAGAGACCATTTTCTCTTCTTTCTTGAAAATGGAAGGGCCTGACAATGAATTAAGATTTAGTGAAAAATCCTTTCCATACTTAAATGAAATTATGATTTTGCCATGAACACAGAGTCCAGACTTTCATCCTGTGTATGAAGATAACTTTATTGCAGGATTGCGTGGGTAAGTAATACTATAAACTGTATTTCTATAGCAATTCCCTAATGGTCTGCGAGGAGCAAAAGACGTGAATTTAACATCGTCCAAAAAGATTGATCACTGTCAGGACAGGAATGAATGATGCTAAGGCCAAAGCACAGCAGACTCAATGCTAAAACACTGGTGAAAGTGTAGAGTGAAGAAAGTGCAGGAAAGTACAACAAATACTGAATTTATTTTCCTTCTTATCCATTTCTCTTTAGCAAGCTGGCTACAGCAAACAAAATTAGCAAATGTCTATTATAAATCTTGTGAATGCAGATTCAGAGATAGCAGAACACGACAGGCATTTGTTATCTTAGATGGAGTTGCTGGAAAACACTCTATTTTCCTGTAGAAGAGAGAACCATAAGGAAACTCAGGGCTGGAATCGGTCCCGAATGTCAACAGAAGATACTGCTGAAAAAACACAATACAATCCATGATGGCCAGACAACCTGAAACCAGTCTTGGGTTTGTACAGTTTTGCCTAGGTCTAACTGAGTGATTCACCTTTTAAGCTTCAGAGTGTTAAACAGTAATTACTTTGGATAATATCCTTCCAGTCAGTCCTTCTTAAAAACTTATGACCAGGAGACTTAAAGAGATGCTGGTGTGGTCTACCACTGTGTGCTGTTTTTAATAAATCTGGCAGTACTGGGGGTGGAGGTGGGGTGGAGGGGGTAGAAAATAAGTTCTTACAGTGTTAGAGGACCATGAAAATATTTATAAAGGGCAAGGCAGGTGACCCAGGTTGACCCCATCAATCCAGAGTATGTTAGAGGAAAAAGCTGATAGGGGATTCAATTGATAAAGAATTAAAGGAGGGAACAAATAATGCCAGTTAAAATGATTCTATGAAAAATTAGACTTGTCAGAAATTATTTTATTATTTTAATCTATAAGTGTGGTTGATCATGTTAATCTCACATGTAACATACACTTTCTAAAACTATTTCAATCCATACTGTCTGAAACTAACTTAAAAACTAGCCTTCTAGATTATATCAGCAAAGCATATATTGGATCTGCTAGGAACTAGCTAACTTGATAGTGATTCCCTGTTGGTAATCACGCTCTGAAACCTCCAAGCAGTTTTAGAGCAATGTGCAACCTGATGGTGAACATACTGATTGTACATCTGAATGTAGGGATTCAGTCTGCTAACAACATTTGCAGGTGAAACAAGCAAATAATGCAAAGGACAGGACAGCTACAGAAACAAACTGAATCACCTATTTTGGCTCATGTGCGTATATTAAATGATAACATTCTTTATCTGTATAAAAACTCATAACGAGCACAAACTTTTCACTATATATGTACACCGTAGAAAATGGAGACCTAGGAAATACTGGGAGTTCATACGGGATGAGCAATTTAATATTAGGACTCTGTACAGTGCTGCAAAGGGCAAATTTGACTCTTGAATGCATGAACAGGGAAATAAAGAATAAAAGAAGAGCTACAACTTTCACTCTATATAAAACACTGGAAAGCCCGATATCTGGGCTGTGTACACAATTCTACTGTTCCCATTTTAAAGTCGATGTGGAAACTGAACTCCCGAAGTGATTTGAAAGTCGGAAGTAACTTACAGCAAAGCTGTTGCAGCTCAGTACTTTTAATCAAAAAAAGAATAAACACAAGCATAGATCAAGAAGTGACCATAATGTTAAAGTGTCATTTCACAGAGTACGAATTACAGTGCATTAGCTCTGTATACAAAGAGTTTTACGTTATTCTCTCGCCTTTGTCCAGGGCAGCTTCTTCCACTGCAGAACCAGCATAAGGAACCTGTTCCAAGCACAGCTGTCACAGGGAGTTAGTGCTGTGTTATAATAAAATTGCACTCTGGCTTATCACATGCAACTTTGCCAGTGTAGGCAAGGGCAGCGAAGTGACTCAAATACAGTATATTAAACCTTTCCAAAGGAAAAACCAATATTTTGTTCTAAGTGATTGTTAAAAAAGTATCTGGAAACTAAAGTCAGAGTGTTCTAAGAACCCGGACTTTTTTTTTTTTAATGTAATAAGCAAAGGTTGGAAGAAATTACCAAATTTAGTAATTATTTCCTCCATTGATTGATATCTCTGAATCAAGATCAGATACTTTTTCAGGAGGTATATTTTTGTTAAGCACAGTTTATCACTAACAGATAAAATGCAAGATTTTATCTTTTTTCTTAGATTTTTCTTAGATGTCATCTAAGAAGGCAGACCAGATGAATTAAGCTCTTGTATATCTTTCTGAAAAGCTTTATTGCAGCTATATTGTATAGCTGATTTACTGATTGAATTTCAAAAGTTTAAGAGAGTAAAAGTGTGAAGGTAGTCAGATCAGTATCACAGTCTGAAAGATACGGCAAAAGTTAAGTTCGGAGATCTCAGGTCAGTTCACAGTCACCAGCTGGTTCAATCACAAGCTGGTTCAAACTGAGCATTATGCTAATGTAATATATTCATTTCATGATAAAACATTATGTTTTATATTAGCAACTCTTCAAAAACCTCAGAGAAGCGCTACAGCAAATAGAAGTATTTAAAGGCAATGACAAGCATATGAAACCTGGAATAGAAAAAAAAGCACTATAGAAAGAGAATTAAAATTAAGCAGATTTTTACATCATGCATCATACGAATTAGTAATTATGAAAATGTTCTTCAGTTTCACAAGTGATATTGCCTGCAGTATTTCATCCTTTGCTGTGCAGTTTTGAGAAGCAATTTATGTATTTTCTTTATATTAGGCTCTTAGCAGTAATCAATGCTAATACACTAAATTACATGCAGCAATTTAAGAAATAATCAGTTTTAAACTCTACTGTGCTGCTATACTCATGGTGGCCTGTAGTACTAGGTCTTCATCACATATAACTTTCACTGCAATATATTCGATAGAGTGTAAAATGGTATGAGAAGTTCACTTACAAGTTGCAAAGTTCTTTCTCTAAGTAAGCAAGCATGTCTCTCTCTCTCACACAAGATGATTTACTTTAGTATTTCAGGCAAGAGTATAAGACCGAAAATTTCTGATGGTGTCAGCAGCAGTATAGTTAACAGTGTTGTCTCAAAATGTATTCACTTTCTCTAAAGATTCAGATTTGTTATATAATAGATAAAAAATTATCATTATGTATTGTTCACAAGGCAGATATATTGCATTTATTTAATTCAGCTATGCTTCTTTAATAGCTTTCAACTAAACTTTGAAGTATTGTTAGAAGTTATATGCAGAGAACTTTCAAATTAGAATTTTTGTCCTTCAACAATGATATAGATATTATTTATCATCTTTATTGCAGAATAAAAGAGAAAGCAATTTTCCAAAAGCACCTAAGCTCATAAGAAATTTATGTGATTTTGAAAATGGGAGTTGGGCTTCTACATTGTTAAGAAATTCTGAAAGTTTTTCCATAATTTTACTCACCTGCCCCAGCTTTGTAAAGTGCGTAAGTAATTCTAAACATTTGCCTCCTCAGAGTACTGTAAATCACTGCACCTAAGCCTAAACATGACAGCAGGAGTGCACAATATCCCACTTCTACAAAGCACAGCTACACATAACACTTTTCTCTACCAGAAACTTCAAACACAGTGAAAGCAATTTGAACAGGAGAGTCTCACAGGTGCTCCCTATTTGTATCACCTTCTCGGTTTGAGATTTGCAGAACCGCTGAATAGTCTCAGCTGCAACTGAAGAAAATAGGAACTATACATCAAATAAAGTATTGTATACTGGTGAGTACTCAAGGAAATCAAGTCTCAGATATTTCAAACTGGACGTATGTAATATGCCTGACATTTGTCTATGCTTAGAGCAGTAATAGTCTCTCCTCCACAAACATGCATTACGGTGGCAATTTATTTCACATTGTAAGACACTCCAATCTTAACATAATGAGTGCTATAGAAAAGCCCATGAGGAAGTTAATTATTCTGCCTTCAGCACAGCATTTAAATAGTGTATAGTAAACAGCATATACTGTAGCCTGGGACCACACATCAAACGTGATAAAACAAAATATTGGCTCTCTATTCATTAAATGCTTATCTCCTATGTGAAAGCAATGTGAGATTATGTATTTAAAGATTGTACAACAACACATGCTCACAAGGAAGGCTGCATGGGCAACCCACAGCACAGCAACCACTCCAGCTCCATACCAGTCTATAATGTGGATGTTATCTACCTGGACTTCAGTAAAGCCTTTGATACTGTCCCCCACAGCATTCTCTTTGAGAAGCTGGCAGCTCATGGCTTAGACAAGTGTACTCTTCGCTGAGTAAAAAACGCTGGTTGACCAAGCCCAGAGAGTTGTGATGAATGGAGTTAAATCCAGCTGGCGGACAGTCACGAGTGGTGTTCCCCAGGGCTCAGTACTGGGGCCAGTCTTGTTTAACATCTTTATCTGTGATCTGGATGAGAGGATTGAGTGCTCCCTCAGTAAGTTTGCAGATGACTCCAAGTGGGGTGGAAGTGTTGATCTGCTTGAGGGTAGGAAGGCTCTGCAGAGGGATCTGGACAGACTGGATTGATGGACTGAGGCCAACTGTGTGAAGTTCAACAAGGCCAAGTGCCAGGTCCTGAACTTTGTTCACAACAACCCCATGCAACACTGCAGGCTTGGAGAAGCATGGATGGAAGGTTGCCTGGCGGAAAAGGACCTGGGGGTGCTGGGTGACAGGCAGCTGAACATGAGCCAGCAGTGTGCCCAGATGGCCAAAAAGGCCAACGGCATCCTGGCTTGGATCAGGAATAGTGTGGCCAGCAGGAGCAGGGAAGCCGCACCTTGAATACTGTGTTCAGTTTTGGGCCTCTCACTACAAGAAAGACATTGAGTTGCTGGAGCAATCCATATCCAAAGACGGGCGACAAGGCTGGTGAAGGGTCTGGAGGACAATTCTTATGAGGAGTGGCCCAGGGAACTGGGGTTGTTTAGTATGGAGAAGAGAAGGCTGAGAGGGGACCTTATCACCCTACAAGTACCTGAAAGGACGTTGTAGCGAGGTGGGTGTTGATCTCTTCTCCCAAGTAGCCAGTGATAGGATGAGAGAAAATGGCTTCAGGTTGTATCAGGGGAGGTTTATAGTGGATATTCGGAAAAATTCTTTATTGAAAGAGTGGTCAGGCATTGGAACAGGCTGCCCAGGGAAGTGGTGGAGTCACCATCGCTGGAGGGGTTCAAAAAATGTGTAGACATAGCACTTCACGACATGGTTTAGTAGGCATGGTGGTGTTGGGTTGATGTTTGGACTTGACGATCTTAGAGGTCTTTTCCAACCTTAATGATTCTGTGATTCTATAATTAGTCCTCATGCTTTTCAGAGGTGCGGTCCGTATCTGGTATTTGTCCTACCTTCATTTTGCATATCTTTCCCTTTTATCAGTTAAGGGCTTTTATCATAACCCTAAAGTGACTCACCATTAACCAGACAAAGTTCTCACATCTCTATAAGAGTTTCCACCATCACCAAGGTCACCAAGGCCTCACATTCTCAAAAACTTGACTAACCCTTCACTCTAAGCACTGTAAAAGCAGAACACTTTACAATTCTAATCCTCTGCCTTCCACACCCTCCATTTCTTTCACCTGGTTGTAAATCCCTACCACATCAGTCTTGTTAAGACTTTCAGATAATCATATCTCAAAAACAGCTGTTTAACCTGTTCCTCCCTGGCAGGACAAAACAACATCCCATCACGTACTTACATTACAACTGCAGGCAGCGTAACTTTTAAATGTGAGATCCTTCAACTTTAGTGTTCTTTTTCAAGTGGGTTTAAAACCTAAAAAAGGTGGTACTATTTCGAAACGTGATATATTTCACAACATCTCAAAGCAACAGGAAGTTTCCTCCTTTGCACTCCCACTTTGTTTCAAAGAAACAACTGTGCTTTAATTTTTTTCTCCAGTGTTTTACAATGTGAAGAGTAACTCTTGATTGCCACAAGCAATCTTCTGGCCACTTTCAGACTACAGCCGCACAGTAATAAATAGTGGCAAATATAGCATTTTAGAGTTCTGTGTTTATTGTCTGTCAGTGATGTATATATCTAATGTTTAAATCACTATTAAAGAGATAATTACTCCTACTGCTAGCCATGTAAACACAGTCTTCTATCTGAATGACAAGCTGGGCTCTTCCTAGCTGCATCTGAAACAGCAAAAAAAAATTTGCAGTTGAACTTTCTGATCACTTTTGTCAATGATGCACCATGCAGAAATACAACTTTGATCACCTTCCCTTATCTGTGGAGACTCTCTACTGCTTGGCCTAAGTCTGAATTTGAACCCAGGCTCAGATTCTAACATAATCACACAGGTACAGCCTCCAAAAATGAGAGGAAAGCTTCTCTCTCTGTGCCTCTGTTTCTGGTGAATTACATGGCCAGCTTCCGACAGAAACATTATCTTGTTCTCTGCTTAAACTAAATATAGAGGGAAACTGTTGTTTCACTATGTAATAACCAACAGCAATTGGAGACTTCTTAAGAGCAAATACTACACCACTTTGCATGGCCTGCTAATGTTACATATAACAAATAAATTGACACACACATGCATACACCCAATATATACTATTTATATACTAAAACATTGGTAAATTACTGTTTAAAATTTTTCAAGAGAGTAGAAGCATTAGCTTATTGGACTTCAAAAAAAGTAAACAGCAAAATAAATTTTATGGCAATTCAGTGAAGGAGTCTACAGACACAGCTGAGACATCCTTGTTCCCAGCCTTCAGATTGAGAGGCCAAGTAATTGATTTAATTAATCCTAGTACCTTCATAAGTTAAATGAGGCAACATGACCTACTGGTTTCAGCACAAGACCCAGAATTCTATCATTTCCAATATGACTATGCAGTAGATTTTTCTGCATGATCTTCATCAGTTCATGTACTTTTCATGAACTAAAAGAATTAAAGGCTTGCCCATTATGTAATTTCTTCACTTTTACTGCACAGAAGGTAAATAAAAGCAGCATTTGGACCTGACTGTTTTACTGTCTGTATTTATTGGTTTTGCCCTACCATACAAGAATTTTTGAGGATTTAAGGTTAGCTTTGCAAAGACTTGCTGACTTACTAATTCCCACTCATTTCGACAAGGCAAGGATCCAAGTGTCCCTGAATTCTGTGCAAAGTATTTGTAAGAATGTAAGAAACCATTTGAATTTTAAGTAATAGTTGCATTAAAAATCATTAATGTCTACTAGAATTATATTAATCATGTACATATTTCTTAAACTAGTAAAATAAGCAAGTTAGATGCCTGCAACCAATACAAGCAAAGCAAATATCCTGTCTTCCATTTCTGTACTGTGAAATAGGCATCAAAGCAAACTTACAGACGCCAAGAAAAAAATCAGATCTCCCTCCTCTTAGGAGAACTGTTCCAATTCCAATTCTCACATCCACAGTTACAGCAAGAAACTACCACATACACTGCAGGAAAAAGGCAAGATGAAATTAGACACTCTCACCATCCATTGGCTTCCCTGTTTTTCTTAATTTCAACCTTTACTTAAGGAGATACAAAAAAATTAGGATTTATTATAGGCTTTGAAAATTATGCACAGTGGAGAAAATAGTTTATAGTTTACTGTTGTGCAACCAGCATGCACATACAGAAAATTCACATACAGACGGAGTACACTTGGAATCACGGAAAAGGCAATTAATCTTAGTAACCACACAGAAAACTGAGAGAGTATCCGAACACAGTCAGAATGCTGAAGGTCCTTGAATGCCTTCTAATAAAACCCAGTATGAATTTTTGAATTTTACATTTACCATGTCATGTCTGTGGGAACTTAACGATAAATGCAGTGTGGGAACCCAGTATGGATATTTCATAGAAATAATTGCTATAATTGTTTATGATCGGAAATGCAACAGTACATGAGCCTTAATGCACCCTATATTATAGACTGATCAAATAATTGATTGTGATTACTGATGAGATCAAATTTTTGTTCATGTTAATAACATTTCTAGGAAGAGATAACATGCTAGGAAGAGCATGTGCATAAGAGAATCCACGCTTCAAAGAGCAGGGAAGAAGGGGAAGAATGTATTTAGTATATACTAGCATTTACTTCAGAATATTCATGCAAATTCTGTGTGTGAATTGAAATAAAATCTCCAATATAAAGTTTCAAATATAAAATTATGCAAAGAATTCTTACAATGCACTGTCATTTTCAAGTTTATAAGCATTAACACTATCTCATATTATCACGAATTACAATAAAGGAAGTAGAAGTTATCAGTTAATCTTCCTAAGTAAGAACAGTTGTTTTTATTCTGGGTCAACATTTGCAAAAGAACCATAATCCATTTTCTTTGATTAAGGGATTTCTTGGTTGGGCAATGCTTAAATACTGTCCTTTTTGATGCAACAAAGTAATTGTTTTTATATTCACAGATTCGCAGAATAGTTGAGTTTGGAAGAGACCTCTGGAGGTTCTCCAGTCCAACCCCCTTGCTCAAGCAGTATGAACTAAAGCATGCTGTTCAAGACCATGTCCAGTCAAGTTTTTAATATGTCTAGAGATGGACACTCCATACGCTTTCTGGGCAATTTGTTTCAGTGTTCAACCAGACTTACAGTAAAAAAAAAAAGTGTTTTCTTATTTTTATATGGACTTTCTTGCAATTACAATTTGCACATATAGCCTCTTGTCCTTCCACTAGGCATCACTGAGAAGAACCTAGCTCTGTCTTCTTTACACCCTCCCATCAGATATTCATACACTTTGATAAATCCACTCCCCTGCCAATCTAGTTTGTTTAAATATTCCCTAACCTGATCCTCTTCCACCAAGGGCAAGTCTTTCTGCTCCAGACTTTACCACTGGCCTCAGGGACCTGGGATTCCTGAACACCATTCTTACCAACAAAGACTGAGAAGGTGGACAAAGTTCCTTGGCCTTCTCTGTGTCTTTTATCACCAGATCTCCTGTCCCACTTGGCAGTGGCCCCACAATTTTTCTTGTCTTCCTTCTACTGCTGAAGTACTTATAGAAACCTTTCTTGTCGCCCTTCAAGTCTCTGGACAGATTCAACTCCAGCTAGGCTTTGGCCTTCTTAACCCTATCCCTGCATGTTCAGAGTCTCAATATTTATCCCAGTCACCTATTCCTTCTTCCACGTCTTGTACATTTCCTTTCTCTGTTTCAGATTTTGCAGAAGTAACTTGTCCATCCATGCAGGACTACTCCTGTCTTTATCTGGTTTCCTTCTCATCAGGATGGATGATTCACAGAATCACAAAATCACAGAATGGTCAGGGTTGGAAGGGACCTCTGTGGGTCATCTAGTCCAACCCCCCTGCCGAAGCAGGGTCACCTACAGCAAGCTGCACAGGACCGCGTCCAGGCGGCTCTTGAATATCTCCAGAGAAGGAGACTCCACAACCTCCCTGGGCAGCCTGTTCCAGTGCTCCGTCACCCTCAGAGGGAAGAAG
>Ga0065711_1006178_pt1 | contig 24567 bp, 21 predicted proteins | sample Hoacrofraction12_FD_59098 | JGI IMG/M metagenome (GOLD analysis project Ga0065711, IMG submission 59098) | Hoatzin crop microbial communities from Cojedes, Venezuela - Epithelial fraction 12 v2 (version 2) | ecosystem: Host-associated > Birds > Digestive system > Esophagus > Crop | place...
TGCAGTTCTTTCCCTGCAATGCTCTCCACTGATGAAGGCTGAGGAAGCAAAGAGTAGGACGTGACCCTTCGCAGAGGAGACTCTTTAAAAAGTCAGATTTAATTGAAACCCTTGGAAGCTCTTCATTTTTGAGAAGTGGGCCACATTTTCCGAACACTGAAAACAAGAGCTATGTAGTGAAAGCATGAAATTTAACCCTTGAAAGAAGGACTGTAACTTACAGTAAGTGCAAGCAGCCATTGAATTCCTTGGAAAAGCCAAACCAGAAGGATGGTTTCCTCTGGGAGCGCCTCCTCCAGATCGCCTGTTCCATCTGATACGTGTGATTTAAACAGCTGCAGTTTCTGGAGGTTGCTACAACTCACACCAAGTGATTCAGACACCACACAGTTCACAAATACAAAATAGTCAGTTGGACCAAGGCAGTTTTGCTTGGGAAGCCAGGCAGACAAATAAAACGCTCATGGCAGGAAAGCCACAGAAGTGTTTGGGGATCCTACCCAGACTCAGGGCTTCCATATCACAAAGAAATTGTTGGTCAAATTAGAGATGGGACATCTTTGGTTAGAACACTTTCAGAAAGCTGTTTCTTCTGCAGGCACCAGTCATGGGGGGGACACTGTGGCTTGCCCAGCGTTTGCTTCACACTATCCCAGGTGCAATCAAAATTGGGTTTTCATACTGGCTTCCTCACTAGTTAGATTAATGATTTCACCTTAGTGATGCAGAAAAACAAGGACGGCTGGTCACTAGCTACCCCAACCACTCCCATTGCGTTTGCTTGTCCATGCTGGAAATCAGCAACGAGAGTACGAGGTTATTCGGTTAGGGAAAGGCACGGCCAAATTTTGCTGAGCACACACTGTCCAAACCTAGTGTTTCTCTGCTCTCACCTATACTCGGAGCAAGGTATCCCTCATCACCCCATTGCCACCACTTTTTGGACTCTTCGCACTTTGAGGCAATGACTTATTCCACGTGCTGACCAAGGTGGGGCCCAACATGGCTGTCCTCCAGCCTTCCACTTAATACACAGGAGTTTAATAAATATCAACAACGTCCAGTGAAACACCATTGCCCACAAATACCCCAGTGACCCGCACCTCAGTGTAAAAGCAGTCAAAAAAGAAACACACACAAAAAGCTTTGTGGCAGGACAAACCACGCCACATATTCTTTAAATGTGCTTCGTGTTATAAATCACCCATGAAGGTGACAAATGTGTGCACTTAAAACAAAGTACAGGCTCTGCTCAGCAGGGCTGTTCAGCATAACAAAGCTGCCTGAGGGCAGCTGAGCTAAAAGAAGTATATTGCTCTTATTGGCATTTTTCGTGGTCGAGAGGAGCGCACAGCAGCAGGGTTTCCCAACCCTCCGCTCGGTTTCTGCTTTCCCCTGCAAGATCTCCCGGCCACGTCGGCCCGAAGAGCTGCGGAGAGCAAACGGCCGGGCGGGTGGTCCGCACGCGGCGGCGGGCTGGGGGTGCTGTGCCTGGCGTGCAAGGCTGGCCACCCAGGCGGACTCCACAAGGCTGACTCCAAGCAGTTAGCGACACCGCTCCTTCTGCTGCACCGACTCCCTTCCTAACACCTTCATCTCATTACCTGGAAGGTTACGTTTTACAGGAAAGGTAATTATCTGATGCTGTCAGCTGCTGTTTGATTTCTGTATTCCATTCCAGTGAGATTTCTCTTATAGCAATATCTCTGCTAATGGACAGCCCTCTGTGCTGCCACTTACAACACCTTTCCTATTATACCCGCTAGACAAGGTCTGACACCACACAACAAACATTACTGAATTAAACCTTAGCTGTAAAGTAAGCAAGCCTTATTATACCAAATTTTACAGTTGGGTAAACTTACATACTGGAGACATTTAAATTACTTTCCACAGCATTATGGAATGAGTTGGTGAAGGCACAGAGCCTAGAAAAGTCCAGCTCTCAGTCACTCACTGCAGGTCCCCCTTCAAGGAAGCAAATTTATTAAGCACGTGCTTAATGTTAAGCTTATGAGCAAGGGGGCATTAAGCCATTACAACGCTCCCTTCCTTCAAAGTGCCAAAAACTTGCTGCCAGCCAGCAACAACAGGATATTAATCGTGCCTTCCACCATCCCCACGGTCTGAAGGCAGCAGTGATTTATCACTTTGCAACAAAAAGATGTGACATTCATGCCTTCTGACACTGAAGTGGAGGAAAGCACGCTGGGTCAGGGGACCTTTGGGGCTTGTTTGACCCCGAAACTTCAAGAAAAGCTACAGCAAAGCAAGCAAAGTGATAAAAAGTGATACTGTTGTCAGAAGCAGGACAGAACATTTTGCAAAATTCAGGAGTCCTTTATAGGGATGCCAGCCATCCCAGGATTTGCTTTCCTTCAAAAAGCATCAGTCTCCAAAGATTAGCGAACTGATCTGGTGTAGGCACCAAGAAAGTCAACTGCTTGGAGGTGACAGTCCCGTCCATGGTGGCCTTGGACACGCCACCAGCCGGAGGGCTGCCAGGGACCAACTCAGCGGCAGAACCGAGCCTCAACCTGCAGCACAGAGACTGACTTTTCCATACTCTCCCCAATGTAAGACTATTAAAATCCCATCTTTTTCATTACCACCCAGTTCTGGTTACCTGGCTGTCTGTAAACAGACACATTTTCCCTTTGAAGTGCCCAATTCCTCCTCTTCATTTCATTCCATGGTGCTGCCATCTCGCCGTTTTCACATCACAGGTCACGGAAGTTGTGATTACGTTACAAACCTTGGATGCCATTATTGGCAGAATGAAGAAGAAGGAGCTGGCAGTGAAGACAAGAGGGTTTTATTCGGTAATAACCAAGGCAAATGAAGAACTCCAGAGGGACCTGCACACTACACGCAGCTGCTGCCATGGAGCGACATGGGGACTTAGGGGTGCAATGTGTCATTTGCAGGATCTGGGGGGCAAAGCCTGCAGGCTATTTACAAAGGCAGCTGAGGAAAATAAGAAAAAAATGAGTCTGCAGCAGGAAAATTTAAACAGAAATTATTCCAAACCCAAGAAACAGAGTCGCTGGTGTGTTCAGAAACTCCTTGAGTTGGGAAATAGCTCTTCAGCTTTACCTGGAATTTGCCATCAGACAACACCTGTGGAGCCATGCTGTCACACCTCATTTTATTAATAGTAAATAACTTGAGAAATTGGGAAAACAAGAACAAATGAAGCACTAAGAGAAGGGACATCACTGCACAACTGGAGCAGGAATATCAGGCCAGACTAGAAAGGGGCTGGGACTTGGTAACAAACCCATTCTTCACGATGTCCCCTCTATGCCAGACCCAAAGCCCAACCTCTTGTCTGCAAAGCACTGGAAAAGAGGTCGTGGTCCAGGAGCAGCTTTCCTCCCCCTGGCTCTAGCTTACTTCTGCTGTCCTAATGGAGTTTTTGTGCTGAAAATACATTTCTTCTAGAGGAACAAGAATAGGGTAGGACAAATCCTGGCTGCCTTCCAGGAAGCTGAAGTGATTTCAACATCATTCTGAGATTTACACCCTAAAATGAATTATAAATGGACCAATTTTGCACTGCCTAATGGAGGCTTGTACAAGGCAGAGTGGGGATTCCAGGTCTCCTGCCAGCTGAGACAAAAGCCTGAGAGGTGCCATGCCTTTCATAACCCGGAAAAACTCCTTTGGGATTCCTTGTCAGTAAATTCAAGGTGCCCACAAGCCAGATCGTCCTCTCACTTACTCTGGCATAAGCCAGAAATACATCCACTAATCCGTGTGGAGGGAGAGAAAGGAGAAACCAGGTCGCAGTGAGAACTTGGGTCTGCAGAAAGGGGCTGTGGTGAACACCACGCTGATTTTTAACCAAATCCAAATGTACATGGGCAAAGAATGGTTACACAAACACCAGCTAGGAGCTTGAGCTCTGCCTTCTCTTTCCATGACACTTGCGGAGCTGGACTTAACGAAAAACCCTAGAGTTTTGTCACCCAACAGGACCTTTTAGGATGGGTGAGGGCAATGGCAATACGTTAAACAGGGCTGCACCTTTTGTCTGAATCCCTCAGCACTCACCATTCCCACAAACTTCTGCCAGATCTGTGAAACCAGTGCTTCAGAAATAATCACACAGAAGTTATTCAGCTGAGGACAGCTGCCCATCACGCGGGACTGGTTCCTTTCCTCCCCATTCAGCAGCTGCGGAGGTAGGACAAGCACCAACATGCTCTTTGCTCACCAAAACACCCAGGGAAAACTCTCCTTGCTCAGTCCAGATGACATTGCACCCCACGTAGGAGTTGTGACATTAAAGTTCCTCACTGCATATTACACGGAGGCAGAGGAATGAGCTGTATTTCATCACGTGAACTTTACGGCCAGAGAAACCAAGCACGTGTGGGTACCGCTGCAATTCCATCCGCTCTCTGGTCTCCACAGCATATGGTCTGATGGTGCTATTCCATTTGCTGGCCCTGGGAGAGCAGTTTGAAATGGAGAGAAATAGCATGGTACATTTGAGTTTATGGGGTATTAAAAGGGCTACAGTGAATGGTAGCCAAGGCACCGAAGTGAATTATTTATAGTGCAATTGCACTTTCTCCTAAACTACCCTTCAGACAGGTCAGGCCTCGGACATTCACATTAAGGTCTTGTTAAATCCAAAGAAGCCAAGGCTATATCCAGTAATGCAGATATCCCCATTTTACATTAAATTGTGTTCAAGTAAAACTCCTTTGAAGCAGCACTCCGAGAATGACATTACTCAGTTCTTCAGTATGGGGCAGACACAGATTTTACATAAACCTCCCTTCATCTAATTTTTTCCCCTTTTTTGGGTGGGATCTCCTAACGTGCCATTGATCTCTGTATTCTCAAAATGTCAGGACAAAACCAGACTCCTTTTCTTTCCCTGGCACTACAGAATATTAGAGTTAGCCAAGGGATCTCTCTGAGCTCAGGTACCAGCTAGGTCCATGAAAAATCTAATTTGCACAGGAAAATGGCACCAGTTCTGCACTGCAGAGCGCTGCAGAGATTTGCTGCATTGCTTCTACGCGGTTGCGATGTAGACCTTGTGGTTTGCAGGCAGAAGCGTTAGCAGGTTGGAAATGAAGTTTTTCAGCTAGAGGAGGTCTCCCCTCACCAATGCAGAACCCGGACGCTGCTCAGCACCCTGCGGAGCCCTGTTTTCTGTGGACAGAGTTTGCTTTAGCCAGGCTGGAAGAAAGAACAAAACCTAACAGCCTAGCAAATTAATCAGGGCTCTCCATGGCAAAGCTACGGCTCAAAAGGGATCAGAACAAACCCTTAAGCATTGTCAGGCTGCAATTCTCCTAGAAACACTAATATTAAAAACTTCCTTTTCAGCCTACATTTTCTATCCAGTTATGGCTAGTGATGGCTGGACTCACAGCCTTGCAGACAGGTGTGTTGGGTCCTTTCCTCAGGGCGCAGTTCCATGGTTAGAAGAGTTTAGATTGCACGGCTGGATTTTGTAGCAGGGCTGGCTATCTCCGCTGCCCTCCTTGCCCCGGACTCCCAGGCTTCCTGCACAAAGCCCCACCGAAACCGAGCGATGCCCAGCCCGAAGGAGGCGAGCAGGCCGTTGGCCACCCCGGCTCTTGCGCTGCGCAAAGATGGTGCCTCGCTGTTCCCGGCGATGAGCAGCCACCATGCTGCGTGCTCCTCCGCTGCCTTGGCCCTAAGCAAGGAGAGCAGAAATACTGTCTCAGCAGCAAACTAATGGGTACATATTTTTATGAGACTTGATAGCACTTTAATTGATTTTATTGCAATTTATGGCATTTGCATAATGATGTGAGTCAATACGAAGATAGTGAAGCAGGAGGTTATAAAAAGCATTTCAGAGTCTCATTCTTAGGCAGCTGAGTCCAATCCCAGCATTTTAGCATTTCCGTTTTCTTATTTTTGGTAGCGCGGTTGTTTTGCACAACTTTCTGAGGCAAGTAGCAGCATTCTGACAATATGCCAACTAGCAACTGCATCTGACAGTGCTACCTAGGAAATACCTGATATTATCACAGAATAGTAGGGGTTGGAAGGGACCTCTGTGGGTCATCTAGTCCAAACCCCCTGCCGAAGCAGGGTCAACTGACCAAATTAGATCTCTAATTATAGGATTTTTAAATGCAGAAATCAAATTTACATTGTGAAGTCCCTCTCTCAAGGACTTCTCAATCAAACCAACCATCTCACTTGGCTAGCAGTCAGAGAAGAGGTACCACTTGTTTAGGCCAACTCATTGCACTGCTCCTTTTTTCTCTGCTTTCCACATTTAAGCGGTTGGACATAAGGAGGCTCTCGTTATCTGTGAGCAATTTCTTAGATTAAACTGGATGGAAGAGCTTCTACGTGGAATCAATGGGATGGGGATCCATTGGAACGGAAGACTTGTAGTAAAGTAAATACAAGATTATCTCCATTATTAAGGGTTTTTTTCAGCACTGATGGCACAGCAGTGATGATTTACAANTGCATGAAAAGCAATGCTCAGTAAACAAAGCTTGGCCAGCGTCATGCAAAATGACTGCTGTAAATGGGAGCGTGCCCACAGACACCTCATCTGACAGGGCTCTCTACCCTGGCAAACATCAAACAGCCCGCTGAAGGACTGGTTTCCATTGCGCACAACGAGCCGCTGGCTTCATTCCATTCGCTATCCACAGGACTAAACCAGGAGATTTTTCTTCTTGTCCTAATGGACGCCAACAGAAGGAGATTGTTGGAATGAGAATTCTAATTATAACAAATAATTTAAAAAAAGCGCCGTAATTAATGCTTGTTAACAAACTTGTGGAAGTAATTGGACTGCCTTTCAGCAGAAAACATGACATCGTTATTATTAGTGGTAGTGTTATTAAATACAATCCTTTCTAGACCCTCCTGCTTCTCTGGATCTTGTCCCATGTACAAATATCCAACAGGCCAGATTTTCAGTCAACTCGCACAGTACTTCCAAGGCCACATTACAGCCCAGGGATTGCTATTTTAATACCAGCAACTAAAGAAATTTAAGAAACAAAACGTGAAAGAAGACATAGCAATTAATCAAGTCTAAGTCTAATGCAAGTAATTGTTTGTTCAAATACATAAATACTGGTTTGGTGCTAATAGCAAACTGGTAGCAGCTAGAATGTGGCATTCTTTGAAAGCAAAAGCAGCAAAATCAATCCTTCTACAGTAGAGCCTTTTTTAGATCCTTCATAGTTGGAATGACACCCAAGAAAACAACGCATGCAATCACTAATTCAGGGTTTGCTCTAATGGCAAAATACCACATTACCACTCAGCCTGGCACCGCAGCGGCATCATCTGGGCAGCGAACAGCCATCAAAAAGCCCGAAGCGGGGCTCACGACACCCATGGGTGAGAGGAGAGGGGCAGAGGGAGATGGCATCTCCCCTCTGGGAGCTGGAGCGGGGACCAGCACGGCCCGGCAGCGACCCTATGGCTCCGAAAGCCCCGGCCAAAGCCCCAGCAGGGACTCGAAGGGGCTCTGCCCAGCGGGTGCAGCTGGGGGGAAACAGGTCTCACCCCACCGCGCGTGGCTCTCAGGGGGACAGGGCAGAGCCGCACAACACACAGCCCCTCTGTTCTAGCCAGGTCCACCATTTCTGTTCCTGCAGCTTCATATGATCAAATGCTGTCCCAAATAAAGCTGCCATCTTAATTAACCACAGAAATTGAGTAAAGCCCAGAACTAATCCAAGTCAATACTTGGACCTTCTTTCAACTGACAGTCCAAAAACACTTTTAATTTAATAATCCTCACAGCAGCCGTGTGATCTAAATGGGTTTCATTACACTCAACTTTAGAGATGAAAAGTGCAGGGACAATAAAATAAAGTCTCAATCCCCCATAAGCCTGACTTCATGTTAGGTCATTTGGCAGGAAGGCAGCTGGGGCAGAAAGCAGAAACCCTGACCAAGAGGGAGGGAAAATCCAACCCACGGCTCTGAGACAGGAGCATTTCTCCTTCCTGCCCCCTCGGAGGGGACGAGAGGCTCAAGTCACGCCGTGCTGCGACTGGGCGCGCATGTGCTCTGCAAGACAGAATTACTTCTACAGATGGTCTAGGCAAAAAAACACAGCTAATTTTATCTTAGACAGAACCTCGTGTATGTATCTGGGGGAATAAAATTAGATGCACTTTATGTACTTTCTAAATTATCAAGAGCAGCTTACTCCGAAAATAAATACCAGCCAAAACCTAATCTTTTGCTGTATAGGATGCAGTTCACTGTTTAGGTGTTTTCATGAAATATCACAAGTAGCAAAAAAGCATATTTCTTTTTGTACATCTACACAGACACATTTAGAGCTGGGTATTTTTTGTCTATTTTATAAAAACCCATTATCACACAGTAATGTGTCCCTAGTACCCTTTATAGGTTGTTTTTCTGCTTTCCCAATTCTGTTAAATAATTAGTAGTAATTGCCCTAAGCAAATTGTTACCAAGCAATCCAATACCGTCAGTAAGCAATCTGTGCTTTTGAGATGCCCTTGTCTTCGCCTCTTTGTGTCGGTGGAGCCCAGAAGGGGACAGCCGACGTGAGCACCTACAGCTCCTCCCTCACGATTCACGGAGGCAATTCGCAGGAGGGTTCACATCAATGCCAACAGGTTTTGGCAGAGGTGCCGCTGGAGAAAATGGGGGCAGGAGGGCCAGGGTGAAGGATGGGGCTGCCGAGTTCAACCGTGCTCCACGCTGGGCACTGCCGGTGCTGGGGAAGAGGCAGAGGCACTGTCGTCCCGTGCTGCCTGCCAGGAGGTGGTGGGTTGTCCTCCATCCCCAAACTCACCCCGGTGTGGTAGGAGAAGCTAACAGGTCTGCGGACAAGAGCTAACAAGTTAGCAGGCAAGAGGGTAGAAAGGACCATGCCCTTGGGAAGCAGGTCTGAAGTGGGCATCTGCAGGGGACCCTCTCCAGCAGGGACAAGGAGGAGAGTGGGAAGAGGCTGTATCTGGAGAAAGATGCCTCGCACCCTTCAGCATGAGCAACGGCTGCATTTTCCAAACCAACTGGGAAAGCTTCCAGCCTACATATTTATTTCTCAAAACACCAGATTCCCTGTTAATAACTGAAGACACAGTGCTGTGGCTCTCCTCCTGCATACCTGTCTCTGGTTAGTGCGAAATTTTTTGTTTTAACATTTTATAGTACTTGTACAAGCTAAAAAAAACGCGAATGGGTATCTTTTAGCAAGAGCCCAAACGTGCTAGGCTTACCCCGAACACACTGCACCATCAGAACACGGTAGGTGAAAAGAAAACAAGAGATCTGCGACGCATGTGGCACTGCCGCTCTGCACATGGTGCATCAGCTCCCAACTACCCAGCCCGGGACCCACCGTGTCGGCTGCTTCAAAGAGCCCAAACCTTCAGCGTCCAACATCTGAGATTTTCAAGCCTGCTCCTTGGAGTAACAACAAAAAAAGAACTTTAAAGCTATCAAATCTTGGCGCCTTTGCATACAACGCAAGAAATTCAGGCTTACCTGGAGTACCTCTTCTGTGGGATTAATTATTTTCATTACGGGCAGCCATCTTCAGGCTCACTCTCCGCAGGCGGTGGGTGCGCGTGGTAAGCACAGCCTGCCACGCTCCAGACGAAAGCAGCTTCTACACAGTGGTATGCAGAATAATGATACTGCTTACGCTATTCAGTACCTTTCATAGGAAGAATCTGAAGTTCTTTGCAAACAGTAACTCTCCAGAATCCCTCGTGTGGGACACTCCGTCGTCCCTTTACAGATAAGCGAGGCGAAAGTTGTGCTCAGCTTCTTCGGACAAGGCTGCCGAAAGCGACGGTGTCCCCGCTGTGATGCCAAACCGCGGCTCAGGCTCTCAGGACAGCTTCTAAAATCATGCATATCCTTCTTTTGTCACTATCGTTTTATTACTTAATTCCTCCATACTATCAGTTCTTTTCTGATCACTTTTTCCAGGTGTACAAATTCTTCATTTCATACAACACATTTTAGCAGTTTACTAAAATATATTAGCACGATTAGTACTTACATAGCCTGGATTTTCAGCCCTGCTGTGTGCTACTCCAATTTATGTTTTGACCCTTCAGCTCTTCAGAGATGAAAATTAAAACCTTCTAAAGCTACTGAATAAATTACGGTCTTTATCATAAAGATATGACTAATATAATTCTATTTAAATCAGAATATTCCAAAGTATTGCTCATGGCACCGCTTCTGGATAAAAATAAATGTTCAAACAATTTCATACTTCAGCACAGTTATACATCTGTGATGCATCTTCCTGGATCCACATAATTATGAAGTAAAACTAAAGTGTATTTTAAAAGACCCTTTTCTCATTTCTCATGTATGTAGAAGCCTCATCGCTCATGCGTGCACGATCCCTGTAATTGCAGAAGCGGCACTGTAGCATTGCTGTTTTGACAGCGTATTCTAGGCAATTTTTCATTCTCAGGGAGATTTTTTTTCGTTCTTTAACTTGTTATAATTGTAAGTAAGACAAACCTAATAACCCATTATGCAATGCTGCTAGCAACATCCAAAATACCCGGTAACAATTAAAGGGGAGACCTCTCCCAGTGTCACTGGGGCATTCCCCACAGTGGAGACGTCTGGGTGGCAATGACCTGGAGCAAGGACAGCCAGCCCCGTGGTCCAGCAGACTCCACCAAGCTCAGATCCCAGCTGAAGGCAAAGCAACTGCAGTGCTCATGCTCCTCATGACCCTGGGCCAAGGCTATAGCACCCGAGAGCCCACCTCCCCCTGAGCATCCTCACTGCCCCAGAGCTGAGGGGGTCAGGATTTGGCCACAGTGCCGCTCGGATCTGGGTTATCTGTCTGCCAAAGACCCATCTAGACAGGGATCACCATCCACACAGCACGTCAGGCACAGAAAGCGGGCATTATTTCATGCTGATAAGTACTTTACAGCGATGTGTTCAATCTCTCTTTTGGATTTCAGTAAAATCTTATCAAAATAAATAAGTCATTTATATGCAGGATCGTACTAACACTCTCCACTCTGTCTTTGTCTTCCTGAGACTCCGGCAGGCTACCTTTGCCTCTCAGTTACCTGGATAAACAGATTGCTAATATAACCAATATATGTGATAATATTCCTGAAGCATCGTTTTACAGAAGGGCAAAATTATTTGACCCAAACAATTCCCAGTGTGCTTTATATGTTACTGTTGATAGAAATCTCTCTTGCCTCTCACTTTAGCATAAATGAAAAAACAACTACAACAAAAGCCCTTCAAAATATGTTCTAAAATAATAAATTAAAATCTGCAAATCTCCAGAAATTACTTTCTCCCTGGCATGAGCAATTTTGACCTCATCACAGGTCTGAGAAGTTCTGTTTCTCATTTTAGAAACTGCTCAAATCTAGAAACATCTGTTTTATCTGAAGTTTGATGTGCCAGAGCAGTCCCCAGCTCACGAAGCACTAAGAGGGAGATCTGCAGAAGTATTTTGGTGCCTAAAAATGAAGATGGGCACCTCACGGGATTTGAAATGAATGGGAACCAGGCTATTTTTGTCAGCCTCTGTAAGAATTCATCTGGGCTTTGTAACAGCAGCACAACCGGCGTCTTCACCACGTTCCAGCACAGACCCGCTCATGGCTGTGCCTCTGCGTGTTCAGCATGGTCCGTGCGTCAGAGCTGGTCCTTCAGCTACACAGCTTGGGGACAAAGTGGAGAAACGTGAGTGTGGCACATACCCAGTAGCGTCCTCGATCTTTATCCTCTCCACAGGACATGTCCTGAGGGGCCACTACTATTGCAAAAAGGAAACCCTTGAAGGTGCGTGCTGCATAAGTGGGTCATCGTCTTCGGTGGGTGCTTCTCTAGTGGGTCCTGTGGGCTGACAGCACATTGATCTCTTGACCAAAGACTGGGACTCATTCCACTTCAACCACAGACATGCAGATAGCTTTTAAAAAGTCAAGATGGACCAGGACACTGGGTTTGCTTCCCATCGTCCTTGACCTGTTCTTTCACCCCACCTTTGAAGCACTCCTGCCAGCCAGCGACCACACAGAACTGGCTCCATCCTGTGAACTACTTGGGTCAGAAGGTGACTCTAATGGGGCACAAGACCCAAAAAATCCCACCACAGCTTTATGTGAGAGTCGAGTCTGAGAAAAGGCTGTCCAAGTCTTTGGCAGGAATTCTGTACTTGTGTGGTAACCCTAACATTACTCGCTACTGACTCATGGTCCCATTGTTGGCTTGGGTTGGAGTTGGTGGAGAAACAAGCCATCAGCCCTCCGCTGCCTTTCTGCTCCAGCACATCGGTGGGGCATTGTCACTCAAAATCAGCATAAAATCATGAAATGCCTCACTTGCATTAGGAATACCAATTCAGCTTAGGAAAAGGCAAGGCTGTGCAACGAACCCCAGCCTGTGGGACACGTTCCTCACCAGTTTGGGGCACCCTCTTTGCACTGAGGGTGCAGCACAGACTCATCCTTAGAAAACTGGCCGTTTTCCCTCTAGTCTTATTTAGATTTCACCCTCGAGGATGCCAGTTCACTTTCTGCTCAGCCCAGGTGCTGAGAACAGACTAAGCAGCATCTCATTTATCTCACACCAGGTTTGTTCCCTGCTCTCCGCGCCCAAGCACAGCCTTGCGGTCTCCGGTTTGCTCTTCGGAAACGCCCGCACCTGCAACCCAAAACCCTTCTCCCTTTTCTGACAGCTGAGAACAGCTCCGTGCCTAAATCCAGGGCCTGTGCCAAGCAGCTCCAGTTTGCATTGCGATCAGCTGGCCGGGAGATCTTCCTTTCTGTTTTGTCTTCCTCGCGATGTGTGCCACGGTCTGGAGACAGAAGACGGGCAGCGCGGAGCCCTGCATCCCAATCAGGGGTCTGGCACGCAGCGGCTGCGTGCGGGGAATCCTGAGCAGGAAAAGGGTGGAAATGCAAAGTGTGATTAACCTTCCCTCTCCCTGCCCTGCGGCCTCCGCCGGGGCAAATTTGTACACGCTTAATTTTCATTAATACAATCAATACGCACGCACTTGCACATGTAGCACTGCAAATTACCTTTTTTAAAAGAAAAAAAGGAAAAGACGAGAAAGTCTGCGTGTGAGTCTCTTCCCCACGAATGGACTCTTGGAAAATGTTTTCACTGGCTGTGTTTTGCTGAAGTTGTGAGACCGCCCAAAATGTTTGGCTGAAATGTTTCAAATCTGGGTGCTAAACACAGACAGCTCAATTCCGGGTTTATGTTTAAAGAAACGGCCTCATTTTTTAAAAGCTAAACCCAAAAGATCTCAGAGTTACATTAAAGGGTAGCATTTAAGTGAGAAAACAGTTTCTCTTCGCATTTGTTTTTTGCCATTATCGTAAGCATTCTGCAGGAAGGGTTTTTGTCCTTGGCATAATGCTATTTAATAAACCATAATGGCACTAATTTGCCTAGGTTTCTAACGAGGCTGGTCTGAAAAGCTCTATTCCTTTATCCCTGCGCTTTCCTAATGAATAAACTTTGTTCTTACCCTGTTGTCTTTCCTGGGGTCTTTCATCTGCTGTCCAGCTATTCTCCAGCTTTTCAGCCCATTTCATCAGCTGCAGCGTAGACGTTGCCAGATCAAAACACGCTGCATTATCACCTCCAATTAAGCAATCAGGCTAAGCGAACTCGCCAGGGAACAGGGGTGCCTTTAGGTCACTCAGCCTGGTGTCTCGGCTCACTTCAGCTTTAAATTTTCATTTCTTGGGTTGCCAAGACATTACACCAGACAGAAATACTGCCATCGGTTACGCCAGCCCGCTGCCAGGGCAGGGGGGACTTCACAGCCCCGCATGGCCAGCCCAGCTCGGCTGGAGGACACCCAGGGGATGTCACAGCTGCTGCTTCTCCAAAACACCCAAATGCAACCAGTCTGTCCCAGTCCTCCACCAGTGCAGAAATACCTGAATCCGCAGAGTTTCGTACGCGCAGCACTGAGCTTGGTCTGTAATATTCAGCCAGGGAGGAGCAGCACGTTGGGCTGCACAGCCATGGGGACACAAGAAGCCTTTAGGAAACCATTGGTGGTCTCCAAAGGTCTACAGCCACCAGGCAGGGCAACTGCCAGCCCCTCCGGCAGCAGGAGAGGGCAGGGTCAGAGCTGCCAACAGGCAGCCAGAAAATGCAACATTCCAGTCAATGGCAGTCTGGGGGATTAAGAAAAAAAGCCATTTTACATCTCATTTTTAAAATTGCCGTCAAAGGGAATCTGTTTTCCGGGGATTCACCCTGCACAGATGATCAAGGAGGGGCCCACTCCAGACAGTCTCCGCTTCTTGACTTTTTCCATGGAAAGGAGAAGGGCAGCCAAAGTGTGGCATTGAAGACAACTGTAACACGCTGTGAGCAAGTGCTGAAATCACATTCTGACCCTAAATAATTCATCAGGCTCGGAGCTGGAGAACCAGACGGGTCCCCAGCCCCGGGGAAGACACTCGCCCTTTGCAGAAAGGAAGAAACCTTTTACAGTGATCGGAGGGTCGGGAGCCTTTTCCCTGCAGCAAGACTTCATGTCTCGCTTCACTAATAAAGTTTCTTTATGTGAAGGGCTCGCAGGGCTACGCTGGGGATGCTCCCACCCAGGGAACCCCTCAAACACAGCCTGGGCTTTGCCCTCCTCTCCCCGGGGATGGCAGCTCCCGCGGCGGATCCCGCTCCCACGGCGTGCAGCTTCCCTTCGTTAACGTTAGCAGGGTTTTCAATATTCCAGGGCTCCTTTTTGTCAAAAGTATAAAATGCCATTCACATTGAAAAGCTGCCTCTCTCCATCAAGGCTTCTTGGACTAAACACAACGATATAACAAACACTGCCCATTAATAATTGAAAAAACTCCTTCCCTGCATGTTTTTTTTTTATCAGAATGATGTGTTATTATTTTACAGATATATATTTTTTAGCTGAAGGCTTTTTTGGCAGCAATTTGGCCTTCACAATAATGGACTTTACTGTATGTAAAGCCTTGGAAAAATAATGTTTTTGAGAGAGGCTCGATAGTGAATGAATCTGGCTTGGAGAGGGAATTTGCTTTACAGTGAAATAGAAAAATAGTGCCATCTCTTGGGCTAACCTGGCTGGGTGTCGAGATGCCCGAAACCGCTTGCCACCTCAACAGCTGGAGTTAGGTCTGGCTCCTGCTCTCTCAGCAAGTCTTCTTTCTCCTAAAACCACAGTGATTTCTGGATTCAGTACATATGCAGAGGAAAGTACATTTATCCTGGCGGTCAGGGCTCTGCTCTGCCCTGCCCAGCTGCACCCAGACTTACACCTTGTACCTATACGTGTTCCTGTCCTTGAAAAGCTCCATAAGAATGAGACCTCAAACTTTTTCCCCTGGATCTCGCTTCATTGAGATTCCAGCAGTAAACCAAAAAGGCAAATACCACGAGTTCCTGAGCACCGTGGAACAGCACTAACCACTGTTTTACACGTGTTTTCAGCAAAACCCACTTATAAAATAGAGTCAGAAGTTTTTCCCCCCCCTCTCTCTATATATATATCATATTTATCTCCGTTAACCCAGCCAGATGCCCTGTCACCTTCTCGACGACAGCAGCAAGTGTTCAGCCAGCAAAAGGGTGTTTCACCATTCAGCCCCCCCCGTGCCGGCCCCTGCAGAGCCTCTCCCACCCCTCGCTCCCTCCGCACCAAGAGATCAGCTTCGGGGGATGTAAACCTGCTGATTTGCAGGCCTGGTTTGACAAATTGCCAGGCTTAATTCCAGTGCAGGGCTCTGAAAAATCAGGGGAGAGAATCAGAGCCTCAGCTCTACATTCGGTTGCTGACTGATTAAGGGTGGTGATAGCTCAATAGCCAACGACGTCGGAAGGTCATACTCCCAAAGGGCAACACGCGGTATCGAGAGGTTTTGCATTCATCTCACGAGTGTAGGTTTTAACCAGTATTTTTGCCTATACATCACCTTTTCCCTTCTGGTCTCACAAATGAGAATCTTTAAATACTTTCCTTTTTATTCTATAAAACTGACTTCTTGGAACAGTTTGGTAAATATCCAAGAAAAGGATGCACTTTGGAGCTCTTTCTCCAGACCAGTGAACATTACTCTACAGCACTGCATTTCAGAATGTTATTTTTGTTTCCTAGGGTCATAGAGAAAACAATATTCTAGTTTTGTTCCAAAGATCCGGAGTTATCGGACACAGAAAATATCGTGGGTGAGCCAGCATCCAGACATGTCCAGCAGTTAAGATCTTGAGTTATTGACTTCACATTGACATCAGAAGTCTATTAAATGCTGCTGTGGGCAATATGTATTTGACATTGTACAGGTGCACAACACACTGGCAAAGCATCCAAATGAATGACAAAACCCTACAGAGCTGCCAAAATACCCTCCAGCTACAAGAACGAGACAAAGCTACATCTTGATTAGTCAGCAAAGGCTGCTAATGGCGGTGATGGAGAGTCATCACCAAGCAAAATCGCCATTCAAAGGCAGATGACATCTACGAAAAAGCCGCAAGGACCCGAACAAATAAATATGTATTGAATTCTATAGATGTACATATAGGTATAGCTTAAAGACAAAACAGTTGAAGGACAAAAGTCAACATGTATCTAACAGAGCCATATCAACTGCTGAGCTCGGTAGAGATGTTCATATTCATATTCAATGAGTGAAAAAAAGACATGCTTCTTCACAATTTAGCTATCCAAACCCCCTCTTTTTATGCAGGCTTTGATTACGTTGTTTCTTTAGGCATCAGGGTGAGTCTGGCCTTGCAGTGGAGTATTTTTCTTTTCCTTTTACAGACATAAGCTCATACAGGGAGCTTCCTCTGACCTTGGAGACATTACGACTAGCTTAGCAATCATCTCAGATTTTATTCAAGCTTTAAAAGTGAACAGCAGTGTTTGCAGAGACATCGCTGGGATATAGAGCCAGCTTCTGAAATGTTTGTCCTATAAAGACTCTAATGACATTGTGCCAGTTTTACTACTGCTACCACACCAAACCGCACCACAGCCGACACCAGGCCTTTATACCTGTAACGACCGTCATCTGCCAGCTCTGCCCAACGCCCGGCTGTCTTGCTCAACCTTCCCTTCCCAGCAATTAGAAACAGCAATATTAAAATTCCTCCCTAGGCATTTGCTTCCCAAAGACAACAATTTGAAGCTTCAAAACCGTCGGTAGCTTTTAAAAGAACAGACAGCAGAAAAAAACCTAAATGCAAAAGGAAAGAGAGGAAACCCAAGCCGCGTCAACCCTTTAACCGTTTCAGATATCGCACTGTTTATTTTTCTTCAGCTAGAACACATCTGAGACTATTTTCTTTTTAAAATACCTTTTAGATGAGGCAGCATTTAAAAACCAGCTACACTGAATTAAATGCATCATCTGGAATAAGATCGTAAACAGCTCCCCTGTGAGCTCTGCACAAACTTTGTGCCACGGGATCCTTTTGCTCGACTCGCTGCTCATTTGAATTTCATGAACTTGGAAGTACGAGGTGCGTCTTCTGGGGGATGAAAAAAACCCAGATAGAGATCAAATATTGTTCTGATGCATGGCAAATATCATCAGCCTAAGTGGAAAAGGAGCTTACTGCGGATCCTGTCCATAAGGCGAGCAAATTCCCCGCAGCTCGCAGAAGATGTTGCAATGTGAAAGGATTGCATTCTCTATCCAGGGCTTATTTCTCTAGGAATAGAAAAGAAACTCTTAATAGCTGCTGAGGTCCTCCACCACTTTCAGATCTCACATTTACAGCTCTCACCCATATGACAGCTGACAACTAGCAGCGGGGAAGGGACAGTAATGTCCTTTTAGCCCCACAAAGTCTCTCTGCGGCTGGGGCAGCCTCTCCGCAGGCAGCTGATGATGCTGCACACCAACCTCAGCGCTGCGCCGCCGCAGCGTCCGGCTCTTGAGATGTGCTCTGGGTGTCTGTTAAAAAAATATATGTATAACCTGCCTATACATAGGAATTTTAACAAGCAGGTAACAGTCGTAAGTGGCTTTAGGAACCTCGATTCCAACTTGCAGACGTGACTTTGTCTTTCAGACCAGAAGTGCTGAAGTGCCTCGGGATGCAGATGGGTAACAACAGGGATGCAGAAACCACCGACCTCCCACCAAAACAGGCAGCTACCAAGCCCAAGCACGTTTTGGAAATCCACTGCGTGTCCCAGAGAGGCGATAGACATTTACCTTGGTTTGACTCTGTGGCCTTTGGGAGCCTACATTGACTTTGACACCATGGAGAAACTCAAGTTACTTGTTGCCTTGGGAAATTCCTCTACCACCTGATCCTGAAAAATCAGTCTTGTGCCTCCCAGGAGCCTGGCCAATTTTGACACCAAAGCAACCTCAGTTTAGTATTCTTGCTCCAAAATCCCCATCAAAACACAGCATGGCACAAGGAACAGGATGGGCTTTCTCCTTGTGCTGTGCCATTGACAGACTCGTCAGCCTCCCCGGCTAACGTCTGAAATTGAGACGACAAAACCAAAGCTGGGGGACGCAACCCAAAACCCTGAAGTGAATCAAAACAGATTTCACTTTGTCATTGAAACACCTGATTTTTGTGAGAAGCAGAGACAGGATTGAGGGATAGCGCTCCATGATGTCGAACTGCCCTAATTCACCTGGACCACTCAGCTAAGGGAACCGGTGCAATTCACCCGTCCCTCCCCGCCCCCTCCAAAGCGGGGCTAAATCAGGGAAACCTTGGCGTGTTTGCACCTCACTCGCTGCTGCTTAACCTGAAACGTATCTGGAGCAAAGCTATGCCCAAAGCTTCCAAGAGAGGCTGCTTTTCTGCAAGAAGATGCAAATCGATGCCAAAAAATTTTAAAAAAACCAAAAGTATGAAGGTTAGAATCTTCCTAGTTCTGTTAGAAATGGCTCTGCATCCTTCCTCCCGCTGTTTGAGGAAGGACCACAGATGGGTTTGGGGACCGGGGATGGCACCGCAGTGGGTGTGGGACCCATCTCCCGTGTCCAGTCCCCAGCGGTCGGCAAGTCCATGAGTTCGCCCTTTGCTCTTCGCTTGTCACAGAGGCCGCGTACGCATACGGCCTCGTTCCCTCACCGCACTGAGCATCCACGCTCACAGCACTGACGCGGTGACAGAGCTCAGCGATTCAGGCTCCGGCGTTTCTTCGATCTTTTGCAATAAGCAGAACAACTATGTCAGGCTTAACGCTGTTTCCAAGCGCTCGAGCTGCCCGTCACAGAGTTATTGATCCGAAGAATTCCAGCTGGCCACACATCATTTGCCCATTGAAAAAAAATCCGGCACGCTACGGATGCTCACCGCACGCGGTCCCAGCTGCCAGAGGCATCGGCCGTGGTGGAGCGGACGCCCCAGCCCGGTACCCGGCTGCCTTCCGAAGCGGAGCCAACCCAACCCCAATGTCAGTCCCACGGGTAGACCTGGGTCAGCACGCACCGCGGGTCTTCCCCTCACAGTCGCTTTTCTTGCTTGACAAGGCGAGATGAAACATTTAACGGCGTCTGCACGTCCTTCGTGTTCGCGTTGCCTGTCCACGCGCACCATGTAAATACCTGGCATCAAACACCGGCACGCAGATCACAGAATCCCAGCGTGGCAGGGATTGGTGGGGACCTCTGTGGGTCACCCAGCCCAACCCCCTGCCCAAGCAGGGTCACCCAGAGCAGGCTGCACAGGACCACGTCCAGGCGGGTCTGGAATATCACAGCGCCAAGCTTCTGGAACTGCCAGGTCGCCCATCTGTGGAATAATAATTCAGATATTAAAAAAATTAGAGCGGGGCGTTTCTCAGCCCTCCCCAGCCTTTGCTGCCGTGGTCAGCAGAGGACATTCCGCAGCAGCACTGCTGTCCATCACGGGTCTGCGCGGTGCTGGGCTCTGTTATTCCCGTGCAATAATAAATACTGCAAATAAAACCTGCCCCGCAGCTCCCGGTTCTGCAGGCCAGGGCTCTGCTGCACGTTTAATTCCCCGTGAGGGTCCGGCTCACACCTTGCATGGTGACATTCAAGAGCTTGGACAACCAAGGGCTCCTGACAGCGAGTGCCAGCGCCGCGGTCCCCGTCCCCGCTGCTGGGGCTGCTGCCAGCTCGGCCCCACCGGCCCTGGGTGACATTTCCACCAAGGCACAGGTAACAGAGGCACCAGCTATGGAGTTTTTTGGTGTGTATTCTCCCTGAGCTCGCAGAGGAGAGCCAGCGCCGTGCTTCGTCCTTTTACTTGGCTCATTTCTAACTGACCAGGTTTCTGCCCTTCTGAAAACCACACCGTCACCAAAGGCCAGAGTTTTAGCTTTAAACTGTATAACTGGCTGACAGTTCTGTTATTTTTTAATATCTGCTTCAGTCACTAAGGGCACGTCAAAGCAGCAGAGCTTTTACAGCAAAGTCGGCGGACGAGGTGTCCCCCCCCGGCCCCGCTGCAGGGAGACCTGCGCCGGAGCAGCCTCCTCCCGAGAGCAGGCAGCAGAAACCCAGGAACCTGCTCAGCTTCTGCAGCTGCCATTATTTTTAAAAATCACTGCTTTGCTGATGATGCACAAGGTACTCCAGCACCAGGGGGTTTCTCCCACCCGTTACCGGCCGTCGCGTCGTTGAACGTGGCTGGGGCAGCGGCACTCGTGCCCTGCGACGGAGGCAGGGTGAGGCACCAGCTTCACCCCCACGCTGCTCCCGCACGCCCTTGGTTCTTTGTTTGTTCTTCCTGATGTCAAACGTGTTGTCGGAAGAAACATACGGCCTTGTTTAGAAGTCACATCTCCAATTACATTTAATTACTACCGCTGTAAAATCGAGGGTGACTTCTATTCAATTAAATTACTTCCCTCTGCAGACGGCCAAGGCGGGCGGCCGAGGTGCGTCCGCTCGGCGAGGGACGCTGGGTCACGGAGCCTCTCGTTGAGCCGAGCTCCAGGGCAGGGAGCAATGCTGCAGCCCCACGGGGCAAGGGGAAGGACCACGCTGTGGGGGGAAAGCCCCTGTGGGGAAGCCTGCCCGGGCGCCGCTGCCTGGCACGGAGCTGTGGAAGCAAGGAGAGTTTTCGGCATCCCACCACGCCACGGCCGGGACACAGCGCGGACAGAAGAACCTGCCCTGGGGCATCAGATCGCGGGGTGCTGCTGCTCCCCGGAACCTCCATCACTTGCAGGAGCGGCTTCAAGAGCTGGCGCTGGGATGGGCACCAGCACGGCACCTCCCGGGCTTGGCACAGGGTGAAGGCACCAGGTCCTGCCGCAACCGCCCCGCACCGACCCTCAGGTCCTCCAAGCAGGAGCCCAGCACGAGCCCTGCTCTCCACCAGCTTTACCACTAACACAGAAAATGCAGTGAGAGAAAGCAGGAGAGGCATCGCGCTGCAGCCATGCGTCAGTGCTGTGTGTTCCCAAACGTGTGACACACCGAGGTGGGGACAAGGCGTGCTCACGAACCTGGGCGAGCAGGTCATGAAGGTCTCCATCAACCCCTGAAAGCCCAGCAGAGCTTTCCCCAGGTTGGCAGGAGGCGTCCCCAGCGCCCATGAGCCGCCATTCCCAGGGATGGGTAAAACACTGGCACCTTCCCGGGAGGGTCAGCGCTGCCGGCCGCCCTCTCCCTCGGGGAGCCGTGAGTTTTGCCGTGTGCCAGCACCCAGCCGAACGGCGAAGAGGACTTCTGCTGCTCCAAACACCCTCGCCATCCCCGGGGCTACTGCACCGTGGCATTGCTCTACACAAGTTGTGTTTACTAATAAATGAGTTTGAATTTATAATAAACTTGATGGTGCCTAACTGATACATCTGAAAAAAAGCCAATTATCTGACACTCTCAGCTATGATCCTGAAACAGATGTTTGAGTACATAAAATTATGTTGTGAGGTTCGAAATTGCAGATACAATTACAACCTTCATCTTTACGGCTGCTCATAAGTGTTAAATGCAACTACATCTAAATTTGAAATTCAGTTATTACCGTTTTTCTTCCTCTCTCCCCAGCCAAGACTGACTCGCAGCGTTGTCACACTGGTAATTACTCTGCTCCTCTGATGAATGCAGGGAACGAGCAGCAGTGGTTGTGGAAGCCATTTAACGCTCATCTTGCACAAAGAACTTCTTTCTCCCTGCGCTTCCAGCAGCGTTGGCTCACCCAGAAAAACAAAAGTCTTTGGGCCAATACCCCGGGGAAAGACATTGCGCTTTGAGGCTGCCAGGGAAGCAGAAAGCCAGCGCTTTACTTTGAAGAACACTTTTTATAGTTTGCATTTGCAAGGTTTTCTTGACAGCAACGCGAGCGGCTCTACGTACCCAAACCAAATGTCAGCGGTCCGTGTCACCACACGCCTCCGGGACCTGGATCTTCAGGAAAGCTAAAAATATCACCAATTCTGGGACAAAAATCACAGGGGCTGATGCCACCGCCTTAAAGCACGCAGGGGAAATATCACGGGCTCGAAGCGCTCCTCCTGAGTCGAGGTCGGCTGAGGAGAAACGCTGCTTCTCCGGCCCGAGAAGGGCAGGAATTCGACACAGAGGGGAGAGCGGCGCAGAGGCAGGGTTCAACGCTCCCGGTGTGCAAACACGGTCTCTCTCTGGCACATTTTACCCTCTTGTTAGATGACAAAAATCAGAAATCATCCGACTGCCCCTGCCTGCAGAGTCCCGCTGGCGTGCCATGGCCCCCCCGGCCGTGGGGACAGCTCGGGCTGCCGGCCCCGCCGCCGGGTCTCCTCGCTTCTCCCTTTAACTGTAGAACCACAGACTGGTTTGGGTGGGAAGGGACCTTTTGAGGCCACCTGACTCAACCCCTGGCAGTGAGCAGGGACATCTTCAACCAGACCAGGCTGCTCAGAGCCCCGTCCAACCTGACCTTGAATATTCCCAGGGATGGGGCATCGACCACCTCTCTGGGCAACCTGTGCCAGGGTTCCACCACCCTCAGTGTAAAAAATTTCTTCCTTACACCCAGTCCAACTCTCCCCTCTTTCAGCTTGAAGCCATCACCCCTTGGCCCATCACTCCCTGCCCTTGTCCCAGCCCCTCTCCAGCTCTTGCAGCCCCTCCAGGCCCTGGCAGCTGCTCTGAGCTCTCCCTGCAGCCTTCTCCTCCCCAGGCTGAGCAGCCCCAGCTCCCCCAGCCTCTGCAAACAGCAAGCAGTTTTCTAGCAGGCAGCATCTGCTGAACGAGCTGTGTTTCGTGCTGGGAGGGACAGCATTTTGTAAATTTGGAGGGTCGATTCTCGACCCTTCTTGGAGCACATGATGTACGGCATCACTGCAGTCTAACAAGCAGTTCCTAAATCTTCCCCATAAAATCGGATTGATGCTTGCTTTCCAGCAGAAAATTGGAAAATACATTGGTGGAATGAAACTCGGGTTTAGGCTGGCAGCGAGTCGAGGCACTGACGGCTCTTTCTGGTGACCTGGAGATCTCGAGGATGGTGAACACGCAGCTCTGTGCCTGCAAGCAGCTACCCACCACGCCGCGGAGGCAGAGGCTTGGGAACGGGACGGTGCGGGTGGGGAGAGCCGCGGTGCGGTGCGCGCCGGGTTCCCATCCGTGGCAGGGGAAGGCGGCTTCCCCCGCCGCTCGGAGCTGCAGACCCCAGCGCCGATGCTCGTTTCGGATGCGTGGTCACCAGACCCCGGCTTCCCTACGCTGATTTTTGGCCTGAAGTCTGTTGCAACGAGGGGTTTGCCACATTCTGCCTGCAGCCCAGGTTCCGTAAATCCTCACCCCCGAGGCGAAGGCAGGACGGCGTCTGACCTGGGCACGGCTGGAAGGGCACAGGGCAAGGTGCCCTCTTCCACCCGCTGAAAGGAATTTCAGATAAACAGCAACAAATCGGGCTGTGCCAAACGGCTTTCAAAGCACTAAAAGGTAAAAAAAAAGAAAAAGGCAGAAGAAAAGCCCGAAATCAAAATAACTCATTAAGCAGGAATGCTCGCTAATGAAACTGCTGCTTCTTAATTTGATTTTATACAACAAATTGCTCGCTGCGGTACGGCCGGAACGACGCCGCGCCTTCCAACGAAGCCTGTGCGCTCCTGCCGCCTGCGCAGCTCGTCCCTCCGCTCTGCTGCCGCTCCTGCCGCAAGGAAAGCTCCACCACCTCCCACCCGGCACCCGGCACGCCACGGGGTCAACGCCACGGGTGAAAACAGATCGTCTGGACAAGCGAGGTGAAACCGGGAACGCGCACCGGGCAGCCTTGGGAAGCCCGAAAGGTGAAGCCACCCGCCGAGACCCCGCGCCTCGGGGCTGCGGGAGCTGCCTTGTCCCCGCAGGCAGCACCAAGGGTCGGCGGGTGGTGGCCAAGGCTGGAGAGCAATGGCCAAGGCCCCAAAGGTCCCCACTGTCCCCCCGGGGTAGCAGGGGCTGGCTGGGCAGCGCGGGGACAGGAAAATGTGTGGGCAATGCTGTCCTCTGGTGGCAGCTCTTTTTTCTTTTCCATTTTTTTTTAAGAATGGTCATTTTCAGAATTTAAAAAAAAAAATTAAAAGGTGATAACCTCCCAGAAACCGCCCTAAACCGGAGATCCCCAAGAACAAAACCAAAACGCCGCGCTGCGGGAAGCGAGACGGTGAGCGAGGTGGAGCTC
>Ga0065711_1033929_pt1 | contig 24567 bp, 14 predicted proteins | sample Hoacrofraction12_FD_59098 | JGI IMG/M metagenome (GOLD analysis project Ga0065711, IMG submission 59098) | Hoatzin crop microbial communities from Cojedes, Venezuela - Epithelial fraction 12 v2 (version 2) | ecosystem: Host-associated > Birds > Digestive system > Esophagus > Crop | place...
TGAGCCTTGGCCTTCCTCGTCGCATCCCTGCATGCTCTCACTACGTTTCTGTACTCTTCCCAAGTGGCCTGTCCCTCTTTCCACATTCCATGCACCTTTCTCTTCTGCCTGATCTCCGCTAGAAGCTCCAAATAAAAAAAAACAAAACACAAACACATTTCTACCTCAACTTCTAATGGCAGAAACAGCAAATAGCACTGTCCACAGGATGCGGACATGGAACTGGCACTGGTGAATCCTACCCAGGCAGACCTTTCCCACTCCTAGAGATGGGGCAGCCAAGTCAGCTGAATTCATTTTCACAACGGTGAAAAGAAGGAGAAAGGTATTTTTAGAAGAGCAAAGAAAACCAAGGCTAGGTTTTTTTTTTATCTTAACTGTCACCCAAAACCTTCCAAACCTTCCCTCCCCATTTTTTTTTTTAAACTGATGGGGGGGCTGCTTGGAGGTTTATAAACTTTAAGTTTCAAGAATTTCCACCATTATTTCCTCTCAGCAAACACACGTGTAAGGAAATCTAAACCCCAAATAAAGGAACAAGACTAAGGCAAGAGCCTGGGCTGGTAAGGAAGCTGCACAAAGTAAATTAATTACATTTATTAGTACCTGCACAGCCTGTGAACCATGACATACAGACTCAACCAGCAAAGACTAAATATAAAATGACTAACCCAGATGTAACTCAATTTATCTTTCACAGAAAACAGAACAAATGCTTGGCACTGAACATAGATATCTAAGTTTGAACAGCAACACTGTGGCCCATGTTGGGTACTGTAACTGAGCAGATGAATGGCCAACAAAATACAGGCCTATGTTAAGAAAACTGAAAAAGCTATCTGAAATTTTTCAGAAGAGAAAATACTACTCAACTCAATCACATTCATCATTGTTTAAAGATTTGTTTGCACATACTGCCACAAAGGTTCAAGATATCCCTTACCTTCAAGAGTAACCAAAGGAACACCTGTTTACAATTTACTATACAATGTGGTAACATCAATAGCCTCTTTCTTTGCAATGGCTGAAAAACGTGCCATTTTAGGGAGTACTTTACTCAAAACGTACTTGCTTTCCATACAAAGTCTATTTCTTATTTATTGAGCAGGCTCACTGAAACCTCCTCCTTTCGTTTCGGAACCCTCTATGCCAGTAACAGAAGAACTCTGACATTAGTAAATACTCTCTAGGGCCCGTCTTATTCACATTACTAACACACGTACAACATCAAGCATGCAAAACTTGAAGAAAAAACCCACCAGGATTTGCTGTATAAGCAACCCCTCACCCACCCCTCCATCACACCGCTCCTACTTCAGCACAAAGCAGTAATTCCCACTTACGAAGCAATTAATTCAAAAGTTTCCATCCCTCGTTGTTCCATAGGAAAATCACATCGCAAAACACCACTCCTGCCGTGGCCCTCGGCAGGGCGGACGGGACGCGGGGAGGGGTCCACAGGCGAGGCGGGAGGAGGCAGGGGCAGGGAGGGAGCCCCTGGATTTTAACGCAAAACACGATTATTTTGCTAAGAAAAAACACTGGGTTTCCATACATCCATCACAAAATATTTTCCTAGCTTCTTGGCGTGATAGAAAGTCAAAACTATAAGATCTATATATTACAGAACAAGAGTGGCAGGCAACTTAATGAACATAACAAGAAGTGTTTTTAACATAAATGGGAAATATGACGATAATAACTATTAAGATACCTGCAAGAGTTGTAACATTTAATTTAAATTGTGTATGAATATATATATATAATGTGTTAGACACTAAAGGAATCTGTACAGCATAAAAATTAAAAAGCAAACTATGTTAGCATTTCACTACTTAGAAGAAAATGGCTGACTATAATTAAGATGAATGACGATGTGCCATATCCACTTAGCATACAGAACATTATACATTGTCACCGGATTTGGAACATTTTATGCTAAAATCTTTCTTTAAGCAGACAGGTGTCATTTCCACTTCACTGTTGCTACATCTCTTTGCAATACGTGCACGCATTAAAGATGACCAATGTGAACTGCAATGTTATGTTTTCCAGACAGTGGCGTTCAGAATAATCTAAAGCAACTACTAACCGAAAGTTGCAAAATTAAGTAAGAGAAATTGAAAAATTTTATTTTCCTGTCCCCCCTTGAGAAAAATTAACACTATATTTAACGTTAAATATTTCAATATGCAAACTATTTGGCATACTTCCACAAAGCAGCGCTGCGGCTTGACCAAGCCCACAGCCCCCATTTCCCTCTGGCTGCTGCGCAGGAACCCACTCGCAGGTGTCCCACCAACACCCACATGTCAGGCTTATCATTGTATTTTCTTGGCCAAACTAAACAACCATCTCGGACAAAGGATGGCCACCTATAGCCCTCCTCATCCTCCCTAAACCCACTCTCTTGCAGCAGCACCGGAGCAGAGTGCCCAGCTCAGCTCCATCATCTGCCGGCTCTGTAAAAACGGACAAGCAGGTGACGAGCGCGATACAGAGGCAGGGCCAACTGAGCCATCTCACCACCTCCTCCAGACCTACGCTCCGTAGGTAGAACACCAAAACCAGGCTGTGGCAACACGAGGAACTGCCAGGCTCTTCAGTCTGTGCCTGTGCCTTCTCTTCTGCCTCCAGGCCCATGCTTTTTTAAAAACGGTGAATGAAGTGAATAACGCAATCTAAATTTCTCTTCCATATACTGTAAACCATCGCCTCTACAGTTAAGAAAGTCACGTCCAGAAGGCAAGAAAATCCTCAAACACTGCTTCAGACAAAGGCAGTCTATTATACACTCCACTATTCATGTATCTATTATCCATTCTCTTTATTTTCTCAAGTATTACGTTGTTGAATCGGTTAAGCAGGCTTTACAAAACTTTCTCTACCTACTGAAAGCATGTTCTGTTTCAATCACTTTAACACAGCTCACTAAGTGTTAGCACCAACACCATTCATGCAGCACCTTGTCATTAAAAGTGTTCATCTGTATTGTTTCTGTTTTTAAAGGCTTCATCACCGTTCCGCGACCTCGTCTTTATCTGGTCACTGCTCCGGCATTTGTTGCAACAAATAACCAGGCCTGCTTTCAGGGCCCAAGCACAGGAGCAGTGTTATCCTGTGACTGCACAAGACAGCTGTTCATTAAACTTGCTCTCATCAATACATCACTATTAGCAAAGCATTAAAATGTATTTTTAGCCTCATTTCTTCTGGCCCAAGCACTCCCTGGGTTCCAGCCTTCCCTCCGTTTGTAGCTGCTTCCAACAACCACGGCCTGGGGCAGCCCGAGGGGATTTTCACTGACACGGAAAGCAAAGGCGCTAGACACTTCTAATTGTTACCCTCTTTATTATTCGTAGACAAACTGGTTATGACCAGTAGGTCAGAAACAGAAAATAAATTACTTCAAAACTACTGTGTTCACTGTATCTCGTTCTTCCTTGCCTCTGCAATAATGCTGGGCAGTACAGATCTATGAAGGCATTAATTTGTTGTATCCATGAATAACTAGCTAGTTACTTAACAAAAACCACCTTCACGGTTCTTAAAGGTTGTATTTGGAGGGTTTTTTGGTTTGGGCTTTTTTTGAGCGCGTGAGTAGGGGCAGACTGGGAGCTTAATGTGCTTCACATCATTGTAAATTTTGGCCAAAACATTCTTCTTCACCATGATGCACACATTTTGTTAGATACTTAGGCAGCTCTGAACAAGTTGTCCTCGTATCAATTTCTTCCGTGTTGTTCACTCCGCGAAAAAGGACACTAATTTCTAGCATTCAAATCAGTTACTCATATAGAGAACACTCCATTTCTTCCGCAAAAAGGACCACAATTTAACAATTTCACTTGCTCCTCTGTCCAAAAATTTGTAATTTTTCTTTACTTTTGGGGTCAGCTGCATTTTAACCATTATTAAAACAAATCCATTCTGCTCTTTCCTTGGTGCAATCAAGCATTTAGCTGTTCTTTTGGGGAGGGCAGGAGGGTGGGGACCTTTGCTTCTGCACAGAGGGGCACATGATAATCAACTGTAATTGGCCTCATCTGCAAAATGAAGAGCCTGAGGAACATCACCACAGTACTTACAGATATTTATTCACAGTAATATCTTTTCTCAGCTGCCTGCTTGGAATAAAGCATTGTGACTTACAGTACAAACAGCAGCGCTTCAAAACAGTACATTTATTCCCACTGTTAATAATTCATTCCCCACCGCACTGTCCATAAATACACTACCAGTACAATTTATCACTCCTATAACCTTCCCATAAGTAATGCTCTAATAATCCAATAAACTAGTGATTTAAGACTCCACATACAGTCACATCCATGTAAGTATTAGAATTATCCCGCTATTTTATTCAGGCTTTGGAAATCCAAATACAGTGGAAAACCATTATTTCCTATGCGTGGGGTTTTCTGAGCTAACAACCTCGATCCTTACTAGAATTTTAACGCTCTGTTCATGTGGCTTGGGTATTATTCGCATCTTCTGACCCAACTAGGAGTACCACAAGCATGAATAGCTAACTGTACTTGGAAAGCACAAGAACCATGACAAGGTTGGTATTAAAGAGTTGTTAATTTTTCCACTGTACAGTATTTCTTCTCTGACACTCCACACAGACAGTGTGTAGAGTGTCCTTGTGAAAGGAGACAGCGTGCATCGGATTTCAGAACACAGCCTGTAACAGCAGTGAATGCTGAACACTACTGCACACAAAAATGCAAGGTGCATTCTGAAGAGTGCTGACTCGTCGGGATAAAGCTTTCTAAAACAGTACAGCACTCTTCCCATTCTTCAATTATTTTATGGGGACAAGCTTGCCACTAATGTCAGTGTAAGATTCTTCTTACTCTTTTTTGTTGGAAGGTACATTCGGGGTTGAACTCCAGAAAATGCAGCCTCATTAGAAGCAGAAGTTTTCTTCATACTTTAACTAGGAACATTTCCAAACTCTGGAAACCGTCCTGTCTAGCTATTCAGCTTTCCTGAAAAAGCCTTCATTAAGCTCTGTATGGGACAGGAAAATAATCACACCGATTCCAGGGCAGCCCTGCGTCACCTCGTGTGACAGGAGGCACAGAACTCAGAGTTCACGTACAAGCTTTGAAAATCAGTAGCTGGTGGGGACAATGATAAGAATTGCAGTTCTAACACCAGATTTTCTGACATGTATCACCGTCTTGACAAAGCCGCATCGCTAGCCCACTAAGGACATCAGTTTATTCCTTAGACAACGGATGCTGCTCATCTCTCCGGTGCAACTTCACCTCACACCAAGAACTACCAGGGGGCAAACCAACAAGGTGTTGCCAAACAACTGTTTCAGCTGTCACTTCTCTAATCCTTTTTTACAGTTATTAATGCTCAAACCAAGATAGTGCATACAAATGTCACAGTGCCAACTTCTAAGAAACCTCTTCTTTCTAACATAATTGTTTTGTTACACAAACCATGGAATTGGAAAAAATACACGGAAGGAATGGATGCTGTCTACTTCTTCTTGGCATTAACAAGAAATTACAAAAAATTCTCTACTGGATGATGGACAGAGATAGAAAAAACAAACACTGTTGGTTCCAGCAGAGCAGAAATGCGACTTATTCCTACCCACCTGCTACCACCCAGCAGTACTTTAAAACTACCTCGTATATATCAGATGAGGAACAGCGCAAGTCACCCATCCCTCCACCCATCCTGGATGCTGGACCAAAGTGTGCCTGCTGAGTTTAAGAGAGCAGCCCACTTCAAAAATAAATTTCACTGAAGCACAGCCCAGCAAGATGAAGCTCTCCGGTAGGCGTGCAATGGATGCTACCCACTGCGACAGCAAAGGAAACACAGATCAGAACAAGTCATATTTCATTTGATCTGATTTTTCCACATGCTGTCCAAGCTCTCACCAAAGTCTTTTACCCAGCTACAACCTCCCTTTTGGAATACAACTCCGCGTCTTTGAAATCTGTTTTGATCAACAGAAACTTACTTGGCTTTCATCTGCTCTCTATGAAGTATTAATTGCTCATGCCCAGAAGACTTCCAGTTCCCAATTCAAACTGACAGCGGTAGGAAACATCCTGTTTGACACCAATACCGTAACACTAAGCCATATTCAGAAAGGATACTTAACTCTGCTGCCCCTTCTGATCACAACTCAATTGTAAACCAGCATCAGACATGAAAGGCAAGGCCACGGTATCTTCACCCGTATGCGTGAGGTGCTGTCCTCACCCGTCAGGAGGCACCACCCACACAGGGCTTTGAGAAGAATTCAAACTGGCCCGTCACTTTGGGTCCCCTCTCTCAACAGCTCCTCCTATCCCGTCATGCTGCTTCCGTTCACGATGCTCTCTGGACAACGCAAGGCACCAGCTGTTAGAAAGAACTGAAAGCACTTCGCTACGACTGCAGGGCAAAAGGAGAGAAAATAAATGGAACAAAAAATAGGAGGAATGGAAACAATCCGTTATATTGATGGATCCAGTAAATTTAACTCATGATAGTATTTCCATCAGTGGTATAACACCACCAGTTCCAGGAAGACAACTCAGCAATCAAGAAACAAAGATGTAAATACCCGTAATCCCTCATTTGGCTAAAAAACTATCATCATGTAGTATGAGTTAGAAGAAAATGATCAAATTTCAAACCTCAGTAAGTATACAGGCTATCTGTGGAGATTATTTACTTGTTTGAGTAACAAATCCACAGCTGCTGAGTTACTTGATTGGGATTTGGCATCTACTTAGTAGCCTCAAATGAGTATTTAAGAACTTAACTTTAAATCCCCAGGTTTCCAAGTGCTGTTCTCCCTCTTTCTCTTACACCTCAAAAAGATCACAATATGCAAAGCTCTAAAAGCCATGAGGTATAATTTTTGCCTCAAAAGTCCTAGCTATTCTTGATTATTTATGGCCCTTGATTATTTATTGCCTCTCTAACAGCCATTTGAGAATGACCTTTACATTTAAAGATCTTACCCTGTGGGTATCTACCATGCAATGCTGAGGTCTGGAAGACGGAGCAGATGACAAAGGAACACTGATTTGCGGCTGGGTGGGAGCCTGAGAGCTGCCGATCAGAATGCCATGGCTCCCTCTAACAACTTCTCGGAGCAGGCACAATCTTTTAAACTTAAATAATGATCTCAAGCAGAGATCTGAATTAGTTTTGGACATGGCGCTTTAGAAACAGAGAGGAGCGAGGTTACTGATCAGCCAGGAAAAGGAAACCTCAGAGAGACCAAGATAAACACAGATGATCAAAAAGTGAATACAGAATACATATATATATATTTATGAGAATATGTAAGTGAAAACAGAATATGTTACAGCACAGAGAATTTATACCTGGCGTCAGGATTGAAATAATATTACTTGAAGTTTTGGTAATATAAACAGAACACGTATTTAGAGACTGAGAATGCACAGGAACAGCTCAAATTTGGACCTTCAGGTATTTATTGCATTAAAAAAATAATGATGTGTAACCACGAGAAAATGCAGCTGTTTAAAACCATCTCAAAAAAAGAACAGAAAAACGGTTCTTGCTTTTCTAACTAATCTTCCACTTCATAAGTCTAAGAAAATGACTTCTCATAGAAAAAAACCCAAACTGATAGAAATCTAAACTAGTAAAGGTAAGGATGGCCGTCTCAGTGTCTTCTCTTTTCTTTCACGTTCAGTCCTATTGAAAGAAATAAATTACCTGATCAGAAGTGTAAAAAAACACTGCTCCAGAAGCCAATTATTTGATGACACTACAAGCAGAAACACCCTCAAAAATAAGGCACAAAGTTTCAGGCAAAATATTCTTAAAACCCTTAAACTTACACCTTTCCAAAAGTTTCCACCCCGATCAGAGGAAACTAACGCTTTGTGGTATCAGGCACATTAAAAAAATCACCGTGTCACCGAACGCATGGCTCTTGATGAGAGGCTTCGTTTGGTTGTGTTTTGCTCTGTTTGCCTCAAGGTTTCTGTAGCCCTTCATGGACGGGTTCCAGGCCTGATCTGGAGTTCATCCCATGCACCCAGATGGCATCGCTGCGTGTGGTGGGGTGGGGGGGAAGGACGTTCTCCTCCAGCCTCAGCTGAGCAGCCAGCAGCTCAGGTTTTATGTAAGCCCTAACAACCACCCGACACAGAATGCTTCGCTCAAACAAACAAAAAAATTGCCATAGAATTACGGTGCCTTCAGGCTGAGTTTCTGATACTGGGAGAGCTTTAAAGGCCTATTTACAACCACACATCATAGCATCAAAATATGTTTGGACCATAACGCACGTAGCTTCTGCCTGGCTGGTATGAAATTTAGTGTATGTCCTCGAACACTGGAGCATTCTCCAAGGGAATGTAACTCATAAGCATATGCAGCTTAAAAGACTCCTGACTTCAGGCATTCATTCTGTGAGTTCTGGAGGAGTTTTAGATTTGAAATCTTTAAAACCAGCACTGCAGAACAGCAAGTCGAAAAGATCTCAGAATGGATTCATGCCTTTTCCTATGCATAATTCCATCTCCTGTGAATTGTCTAACTAATAACGAATGTGAACTGAAAGTTGCCCATCTTATAGCCTGTAACTATATATTTGATCAAGACCCAGGTCTTTAAAAACAAGAGACCAAAAGGAAAAAAAAAAAAAATAATCTTCTCATCAGTGTTTAAAGTGAGCTTACAATTCAGCTGGTTATCAAAACTACTAATCTATTATGAGAAGTAAAAAAAAAATGGGTCTAAATTTAATGCTAAAGTTTCATTTTTCTAAGTGTTAACACTGAAATTATTATAAATATGTCTTTATCAGGGTTCAGAGCCCAGATTTTGCTACCAATCTTCTGAACCACTTCTAAGAGGCTGTAATGGTTACCAAGACAGGGGACAACTCCATTGGCACAAAATCCTAAACTCCTGTTCTAAATCCAACAGCAAATTCATGGAACTCCAAGAACAACGAAACCTAAATACAACACAATTTATGCTAATATTGCCCTAATTTTGAAAGAAAATGATTAATAAGAAAGCAGGTCAACTCAAACACAGCTAGAGAACCAGAAAGAACTGAAGAGACTGAACTGAGATAAATAATTTTGTTCAGCTATAACAGCACAAGACAATAACCTCAACTTGATTTACACGCATGAGATTATTCTGTGGTGGACAATAAAGGCGGCATGGATACTAAACTGAAGTGTGATCAACAACCTTCTGTTACACAGAAAGTTCTCACAGGATGGAAAGACTTCTTGGAGCAGCAAGGAACCATGTTAAGTAGCTAACAACAGTTCTATGCAACAGCAAACATGTATATAACTGTTTTTTTTTAAATTACACAAACAGAAAAAATGTTTTTCATTTAAAAAACAAAAAACAAAAAACAAACCAAAAGCAAATACACACAGGATTTCAGATTTCAATTCTAATTTTGAACGTTCAAATATTCCACCAGGCAAACTGGACAGTAACACATGACAGCAACAAAATGTAAGATTTAATCTTGATTCAATCTCAATCTTTAATCTAGTCATAGAATATCTTAATGCCTTTTAGGTTCATATGGTCATATTTCACTTCAAGGAAAAATTGCCAATATGCTGTTAGATTAAACAAAATAAGAGCAATGCAATGCAGTTGGGGGGAAGGAGAGGGCTCAACAAAGAAACTATAAAAAAATTTAGCCAAACCCTTTGGAGTTCAGATACAGAAGTTCTAAAATAATATCTGAGAGTTACGCTTTTTGAACTGTCATGTGCTTACCATAACAATCTATATTTAAAGATTTTTAATAACGTGAAATAATGTAGCATAATATTCTTACAACTAGCAATTTTTCATACACGGAAAACTAATACTGTTGTTAAATCCTGCCAGTCAATTTGCTTATTCGGAAAACAGACGGAAAACATGAAGTACAATGAATGCAGCAAACCAGAGCTAAGCACTCTCTCCCTTTTCCCTTCCACAGCCTTTGCTTTTCAGCAGTATTCCTTAACAGAGCTGAGAACCACGGTTATTTGAACATATGCTAACATCTTGTCTTCAGCGCAGCAGACAAACACAGCTGCACACCTGGTTCATGGGAGACTTCTGTCCTCCTGAGTAACGCTTCTGCTGCTTTCCCTTCTACTGCAGCAGAGATACTCCTGAGTCACGTTGTGTACGTGCTGAAAAATCAGAACTGGAGGGCTTTCCGTACCACTGCTACACTGAATATAGAAAACTGATGCAAACTTCCTTAAAATTCCAACATTCGCCTGAAGTCCATGGAATTCTACTTGCAGCAGGGGTGAAGGACTGGACCAAACATATATAATTCAGAATACTAACAAGCTACCACATTTTAAAGCTGCAAAAATGCTTTTTCATGAAAACAGTGCAAAGATATGCTGACTTCTAGACTAAATTTTGACTGCACATATGAATGCAAACATTGTTAGCAGGCATGCTTGCAACACAGGTTACTTAATTTTTCATTATTTTGAGTTACCAGTAACAAGAATAATGTTTCCAAGAAAAGACAACAAAACCAAACCTCACAGTACAAACTAAATATCCACCTGATATTTCAAAGTTTTCTGCGCAAGCACATTGTCTTTCAAACAACAATTAGTTTACAAGGAAGAAAAATAAAAATACCCATCGTCTTGCTGGTTTCTGCAATTCATCTACAAGAAAATGAACAAGAACACACTCAGTCATGAAAATAATTCTAACACTGACATCCTAAGCTACAATGTCACCTGACATTTTCCAGTCTTTCCCACATCTTGAATCCAAGACCAAGAGGAAGAGGACTCAAGCGAGCCTGCAGACGTAGCAGGGCACGGGACTGCAACACAGGAAGGCAAACTGAGCAAAGAGAATCCAGCTCACGACTTGGCCACTCAAAGACAAGGCACAAGCACCCAGCAAAGGAAGGACCAGAATGCACCCAAAAAATATCCCATTTTATTCACACGTCTTCACACATTGAGAACGTAACTATTGATACTGGTTCTAAAAGAAAATGAGACGATGTCATCAGGAGCAAACCAGCGTTAACTGATCTAATTGCAAAATGAAAGAATTAGGATGGAACAGCTTTCCTCTATTAAAAAAAAAAAATCTAACGAGAATATGTAGCTGTGGAGATACACTGACAGGCAGAGCAAACTACACGCTGTTTCCAATTCTATAAATATATCGGCCTCAGTCATATGGAGATCTCGTTTGAATCTGGTTTTATTTCTCAATCGATAACACATTATTTCAGAAAATAGATAACACGCTGCTGATTAGAAGTGGAGCAACATGACCGTAATCGAACCTCATCATAGCTCATTAAGAGTCCCTTGTTCACCATGGGACTTTGTTGTTAGCTTCACTGTCAACCTTGGCGACTGCAGAAATACTTGAGAAAATACCAGTTAGCTGTTGGGAACTGCTAACTACATGCCATCAGCCACCACAGGCTGTCAGGGAAATCTTCTCAAGGATTTAGTCCCTCCTTGAACACCGCAGCCTTCGCACGGTCAGTGACCTCCGCCTCATTTTTCTATCAGGACCAGACCGCCCGTTTTCTAACAGTGTGATAAAGTAGCGGATTCACTGGACCTCTGCTGAACCAGCCGCAGCTTGGGAGGGGTATCTGACAGCCACGTGCAACGTCGGCAGCCCTACTTTTGCAGCATCACTTCTTATTTTTAAAAATGTTGGTATTTAGACAGGGTTAAGAAGCCCTTTTTGCCGTGGGCTGCCTATAATAATAGCTTGGCTCTTAACTACCATAATTATTGGGGGGAAAAAAAAGTTTATCCCCTAGTACCTGACATCAAAACTAGCAATATAGTCCCCTTCACGACTGCTTTGTTGATGCTTTTCCAAAATGTATTTTCTTCAGAAGCGAGAAAAGCTGGGGACAGTTGCTCATACTGACACTCCTACTCCCACAGCCACCTTCCACAAACATACAAAGACGCACAGCCACAGACATTCATTTTTCACTCACAATTTTATTCAGGAAAAACAGCTGAAGTAAATTGTTTGTTCTTTTCCTGACAGACCAAATATGAAAAGAAATACCCAGAGTTAGTATATGAAATGCAGTAAAGCTGTAACAGCACAGCAGAGCAGGAAGGTAAGAGTAGAGGCGCTACGTCAGCCCCGAGTTCCCCCAGCACCAACGCCGTCTGCAGCAGCAACCAACAGCAACGCCTGAGGGCAAGCAGCAGCGCGGGACATGCACGCCCTGACAACTCCCCCACCACAGTCTCCCAGCCGCTGGTCATCCACGGCGTGCGGACTGCCAGGCCAGAAGCACGGCGACAGCACTGAATACGCTATTCCTCTTGGAGTTTCTCTGGATTTTTAACCCAGGTCAGTTTTTGACATCCCGAGTGTCTTCTGTCAATGCGTTCCACACTGCACTACAAACAGTTTGCTTTCATACTGCTACCTTGATTTTAATTTTTTTACGCTGGAAAAGAAACGGTGAGTAATTACAGCCTTCTCCCCCATGACATTCACGACCTTACAGACCTCTTGCACTCCCCTCCACTTTAATCCTCTCTCTTTCAGGTTAGAAAATCCTAGAGGCTTTACTTGTTCCTTAGAGAAGGGCAGTTCCTTTGTCATTCCTCAGAACTCCTTCCAGCTATGCTACCACGGAGCAGTTACACTCAGTATTCAAGGTCCAGACACACTACAGTGATGGTAGGGATGCTTTCTAATAGTTTTCTTTATTACTTACATAATTACTAATATCTTGATACTTATTGGCAAGCTGTGGCTCATTAAACTACCATTTCCATAAGGCAACTTATAGTAACCCAAAATCCTCTTCCTGATAGGAAACGGATACAATTCATTTTGTTATTGTATGAAAACTAAGTGCTGCTTTACTTCAGAATCTATCTTTGTATTTACCTCTTGAACTCCACCTGCCGCTTGAAATCCAAATCTTTCCCAAAATAAATTATCAACAGGTACTCCTCACCTACACCACATTTCAAACCTGAATATCATGTAAAAAATTTTCATCTTGCTATAAATTTATTTTAAACAAAATCAATACTATTGAGCACATTGCTAAGATTTTTATTTTTAAAATACAGGCATTATCAATGAAGTGAAATTCATAAAATAAGATTATCATTGAAGCAGAATTGTATGAATGACCAACCACCACAGACATACTTTTCCCTTCTCAAGCCAGGATAAACCAGAAGAAAGGAGCTGCAAATGCACAGGGATAAGAGGGACAAAACTCGCAGCGGCAGTTAAGCAGTAACGCTCCTATGCTGCATCAGAATCAAAGGAAATACAATAGAGAGACAAAGGATCTCCATAAGCCCCATCCAAAATACTGATTCACCACCAACACAGAGTTTCTTTAATTAGCAACGATTACAAATAAAATCAGAGGCAAATAATATTTCAGCCCAACAGAGGAGGTTGGAGAACTTGTCATCTGTCGATGCGGCTCGTTGCCAAGACAGCTGAAGTCTAGTAAACAAGGTACAGCAACAGCTTCTTTTAGACACAACGAAACGCAGCCTAAAGAGATTTAGGACTAGATGTTATGCCCTTCAAGGATATGATCTTTCTAATATTCTCACAGAGGTTTTTACATGAGTCAAGTGAAGAACACATCTGCATAACAGCAAAATTGAATTTAAAATTTGAATTCCAAACCAAACTTTAAAAAACCCAAAAGCCAGAGATCAAGTAAAGCATAGCCAGCAAAGGAAAAGAACTAATCGGTTGCGAGCTCCCAGGGTAAGACATCACAGATATTCTGGTCTCCAAAAGTCCCACGTTGAAAAATAAAAGTTCTTTAAAATAATATAATTACGATAGCATGCAGTTATGCTTACATCTATTAGATTTCTTGCTTTTCTATATGTCATCTTCATAAGCCAACATGAGATACTGCCTGGGCAATATTAAGTACACAGAAAGTAGTTTTGGATAAAGGCGTTTCACTTATGGCCTGGTTGCTGTTTTGGCTTTGGTAATTTTTGCACACTCTTAGCACTTGGCCAACTCCAGCCACAAAGTGGTCCCCAAAGCCCTTGAAATGAAGAAAAAGCTGCCACTGAAACCTGGCCGTTACGTGACTGTTTACAACCCTTCTGTAAGTACAGTTGCATTAAATCTCACTATAAAAATGGTAGTGCCCAAAACCTACCTGATCACAATAAAATACTCTCACGAGGATCCCGATCACCTATGGCGGACATAGATGAAACCCAGACTAACCTGTTCTTGACCTAGTAACAATTCACTACTCCTAGTATAGAGATCTCTCATTTTTAACTACATCAAAGTTCCTTGCCATTAACAACCCTAATAAAAAAAGAGTTCTGCAAAGACCTTGTTGAGGCAGTTGATGGCATTATCGCCTTCAGCTGTCCATGCCACCCCTTCTGTGGAAGATGAACTCCACGTAGTAACTGTGTAAGCAGAGCACAGGCACGTGCTTCAGCCATGCCAGTGTTCTCTGCCAAAAATGGGTTTGTGCTATGCTGCCAGGCTGACCTGAAGCAGCCAAGGCAGAGGCGGCGAGGCGTGGGCATGGTTCATTCTGCTGCCAGCACGGTAACAATTCCAACCACCGCGGGTTTAGTCAGGGAGCATGAATCAGAGGGTTAACTGGCACATCGCACTGAGCACGACCTACGTGAATCTCAGCAGCAAACCAGGGGGTGGACATCTTCCAAAGAGACACAAGCGTTTTCTGTTCAACATTCCGCGTTTACGCAGAGATGTGAACAGGAAGATAGAGCAACATAGTGGGCATTATGGTAAACTACCAAAATACCGAAATAAAGGTCACTCACTCTCAGTATTTGGCCACCCACAGCCACAAGCTCACCTGGGCTCATCTGATGTAATAATTTCATGCAACAGATGAGGAGCAGCCCATCTGAGGAACGGTCAGCTCTTCTGCCTCAACACACAGATCTCATATTTGTTTCCCCACAATAAAACAGCCAATAAGAACCTGTATGTTATAATTACTAAATAAACAACAAAAAAAACCTGTGGGTTCAGCAAGTGTCCTTCCTAGGTCAGAAGAAACTTGCCTGATCATGGAAAACATCATTTGTCCATTTTACAATTCTAACCTGAGACGTCATACAAGAAGAACATTTAGAGAATACATGCACAAGCACAAGTAACACTGGAGAGATCACACAAGGACTAAAAACCCTCACCTGGTACAGGTATTTGCAGACTTTCCTGCCTCAAGCATATGAAATTCAAAGCAGTACATGTTCCACAAGCAACTTGCTTTGTTCTCTCCCGGGGACACTCTATCACACTTTCCCAAGTCCCTTTCCTATTCTTCATTTACATAGCTCATAAAACAGACCTCTTCCATGATTAAAAGAATTTGTGCTTATTCAAGGCACTTACAGAAAAAGAAGAAAAACCAACAAGCATTATCTGTATGATTTAAAGAAAACCAAGAAACAAAAAGCAATGCTGTCAAGATGCAGAAATGCCCTCGCATGATTAACAGAGACACCTCTGAGCTTCCCCTTCTCAGAACCTTTGTGTTTTGTCACTTTTTCTAATGCTGCCAGTCGTAAAACCTAGATTGCGAGCTTCGAGGGAGGGATGAATATTGCATACAAATAGCGAAACTCTTTTCCCTGGCAATCACTGCGTTTACAAGTTTCATTTTGATCCGAATCACCTTCTCTTTGTTCAGCCCGAGTCACGCAGTGGTTAAAACGAAAAGCCTTCAGCACTGCTGTCAAGAGGGTGAAGTTGGCAGCAGTCAGCACAAGACTGTGATAAAATCCCGAAGATCTCCAGGCATTTTTACTGCCTGAAATTGCTTTTCCTAGCCTTCTGTCAGTGCAGCAGAAAGCACTGAGGTTTCCTTATATTCATCCTACCTTCCACAGTACTTGGACAAAGGGAAAGTCCACAGAAATGACGGATGTAGAAGTGAGGGTTTGTGTTTTCTCGAGGCTGTGCTGGGGCGCAGAGCCATTAACAGCTGCTTCTCCATTCGCATACCGTTCCTTTAGCACTTAGCTCACAGAGCTCCGATCACATTTTCTGGAAGGGTTTTCCTAATATCAGATGGAGAAAGGAGTCATTTCATTTAAGATTAACTAGAAAAATCGGTGAGTAGGAAGCTACCCTTAAATGTCGTCTTTCTATATTGCTTTCATCCCACTAATCTACAATAATGACACAGTCTTCTGTTAACAATTAAATATGCTTCATGTCTGCAGAGATCTACGAATCATTTTAGTATACGGTAAAAAAAAAATCAAATGTGTCCACTTTAAATGGGGGGGGGGAGGAAATCAGATTTTACTTGAACTTCATATTTGGTTTAGCAAAAATCATGTAATCTTTGGAAAATACTATCTTTAAGCATAATGTTCCAGGCAATACTTCAAGCGACAGGAAAACACTACCTCAGTGATGCTTCCACTTCTGGACAAGCCTAAATATTAATCAGCATATAGTTAACAAACTGATGTTTGGTTTTGTCATTCAAATCGCACACATACAAAATTTTAACCAAAAAACCCCAACAGAATAAACCTAATTCAGCTCTTTAGTAGAACGATGCACCACTCCATCCATAAAAGAGCCCACAGAGAGACAGAGGTAACGTGGGCAGATCAGGTCAAAGGCTTAACCTTATCCTTTTGGTGACAGTGACAATAAAATTGAAAGATTTGCAAATTAGCTGATCCTGGAGGATGGCTGGGGAGGCCACTGCCACCTTCATTGACATTCTTCCCCCACAGCAGCTTTGGCCTCGTCAACCTCTGGCGCTGCTCCTTGGCAAAGTCAGCTCCGGGGCCATCACGTTGCTAGGCTCGCTGCAATTCCGTTTGCGATCTGCTCAAGGGATATTCCCACTACGAGGTACACATCCCCAGCATTCAAACAGCAGCATTAAAAGTAGGAAAAAAAAAAATCATCTATTTATTTATTTGCTTGGCTATAACTGTAATACAGAAAAGAAAGATAAAATAGTTTCATCTTGAGAACCAACTGTGAGGTAATATTAAATCTGATGCATTGCCCATCAACTCGATATCCTGTTGCAACAACAGACTCGTTTATAGTTAACCTTAATTTGTCATATGGAAGATGAAAGAGCTAATCATTACATTGATACACTTCTCTCAACAGCCAATAGCTAATATTGACTGGAAAGTTATTTTACGAGAAAAGGACATGTTATTAGTTTCATTGAGTGTAAAAATTAAGTGTGATTAGGGATATTCAGCTGCCAAGCACTAATGAATTAAAAATGTTATAAAACCAATACAAATGCTATTTTTAAAAGGTCTTCATAAACTGCATCTATAAAAGGTGGCTCAATAAAACAAAACACTCCAAACTTTTCAGCAGAAGCACAAAGATTCTGCACGAAAATAAACCTGGCATGATACCTCATGCTTTGCCAAGCACATTTACAAAACGGATTCTTCATCAGAAACCAGGAAAAAAATAATCTTACTGTAAGACAACACGCAAACTTTTAAAAGACAGCATTGTGCTTTACATTATCACAGTTTTCTTCCCCTTTAAAGCACAGTATTTTAAGGAGAAATTCACTTAGCCACTCCACAAAATAAGGAAACACATAAAATTTGGTGAAGAAAAAAATTACTTTTCTGGTAGCACTTCTGCTGCCATTGCACAATTTTATTTATTTTTTTTTTTACTTTTCCTTAGGCTGAAGACATGATGTTCCAAAAATGGTAAGGCAATCGACCTTTACATAGCCCCTGCTATGCTACAAGCATCGGCACTGGGGAAAAATGCAACGGCACAACATAATCTGCCTGCACAAAGGAGACAGGGAGCTTTGTTTCACATTAGGCATAGCTCTTAACTTTAACCTTTTTATTTTTACATCTGTTTTTTTCTCATGACTGCTTTTATTTTTAAAGGTATCAAAAGTTCTAGCAATTCCCTCAATGTATCTGTATATGGAGAGGCTTTATTGTTACCTATGTATCGACCATGACTTCATCACGTCGATTTCTTTGGTCAGTGCCTGGTCATCTGGTCACCAGGTATTTCATAAATCACAAAGATCTTCAGGCACATGAAAGTGGGGCATGTACTCCAGATGCCAGCTTTAAAAGTCTCATTCTTTAATCAGATTTTCATACAAGAACATGAGACTTTATATAACGACAGAATGAAAATCAGAAGTGACAGACTGGGTGACTGAAATTCCTGTTGGACTCTATTCATCAACACGTCCAGCCTTATAATTTTGGAAGAGAATTTAGCACCAGCTGGAATCCTCCGACAGCGTTAGTAAAACAATAACAAACCTCCCTCAAACACAATTTTAAATCATGAGTTTAGAAAACACTTTCAAAAAATGAAACACACACACAATTTAAAAATTCCCGTGACCAACCAGCAGGTCAAATCCTTTCATCGCGGAAACGGCAAGAAGAAACACCGCGTTTAACTCTGCCGAGGATGTTTCATTTGACAGATTCCAGGCTGATGTGTGACTTTACAGCAACTGAAATCTGAGGTGCAAATAAGCAAATTAGCCTTCTTGCACCGACAACATTATGCCGATGTTTAAGAAACACCCCCCCAAAAAGGGGCAAAGAACTTTGGAACCTACTTTTTGTTTGTAGGGCACTGGATTTCTACTCCAGCCTGAGCAGAAAGGCCATCCTCAGTCCCGCCTGGCAACTCCGCAAGCTCAAGGCGATGGCAGAGAGGAAAGCATTGCTAACTCTGCCCTTCCGGGCAAGGAGTGGCTGGGCTGGGGAGTAAGCCTTGTGCCGCAGGCTCTGCGGCCAAGCTCCCTTCTGACCTACCGTTTGCAGGCAACAACGCCTCGAGCTGCTGCACATCAGCTCTGTTGGCTGAGGTTACCCGAGCAGGGCTCAGCTAAGGCACTACCAACACCACTGATTCAGTCTGTGTATTTCTACACTTTTCAGTCACAGTCCCACGCTAACGATGCGCCTGTCGCCTCCAGGCTGTGTTGCCTAATTACAATACAAGGTTAGTTCAAGCATTTTCTAAAACTTTTCTTGAACTTCAGGAGGTCCCCTAGAAACTTGTTACCAGGAATGCCAACACAACCCAGAAGCGGTAAGCGGCCAGCTCTGGAGCACAGCTACAAAACTATTTCACTGGTATGAAAACAGCCCCGAGAGTTGTGAGAAATGAGACATTTTGTTGTGCCTTGTCTAAGTCTTGCACGCTGAGGACATACTAAGCGGGAAACAATGACAAAATATCAACAAAATGAAATTAATCCAAGTTGCGTTTGTAATAAGAGATGGGGTTACACAACCTCATCGAGCAGCAGTCAGCCAAAAAGAGCCTTCCAAAATAAACAGTGACTTTTTAAGAGAAGGCAGCAGACACATCCCTGTAGACACGGAGCACTACGAGAGATGTGCAAAGAATACTGCTCATTTTGCCATAGTATCTGTCAGGGCTAATTGTCAGCAACAGCTCAGCTTAGCTAGGGGAATGTTTCAAGTAACATTTCAATCTGCTTTAAGGATCATGCAACGCTAGAAACCAGTATAGAAATGTTTAAGACAGCAAGTAAGCAGCTTTGAGGTTTGGATTTTAAATCGTTCACGCTTGAGTCCTGACCCAACAGAACTTTCACAGAGAACAGAGCGTAACATCAGGGAACTAACACCGAGGCTGGTTTTGATATACATAATACTACTTTATTCCATTGTTTCAACTTTCTTACAGGTTTAAAAAACGTACAGGGGTTCAGAACCACCTCAAGAGAACAAAGAATACATAATTACGGGAGATCTAGAGTCAAACCACAAGTGTGCAAGCGTGGTTAGCTTCCATTACAAAAAGTAATAGGCACAATCTTTACATATGCATTTTGGTGAAAGAATGAATAAAAGTGCAGTGTTAAAAGGCACCAATAATCAATAATTGAGCCTTTTTTAAAAGCCAATAACCATCTAAGAAAATTACATTTGGTTCAAAATAATAATGTAAATATGTTATTGATCGGCATGCATCTGAACCCCTGGCAATTTATTACACAAACCTAATGTGCGCCCTTGCAAAATCAAAAAGATTTCATCAGTGGACCTGAAAATCAGTTCGGTACAAAAGGAAATACTGAAGCTCTTTGCCCGTATTTAATACTAAACTGTCTTGCTCACCTCCTCTAAGAACACTTGTCTAACAAACAGCTATTCAACAACTGCACAGAAGTATTTCTCTTAAAGCAAGTGTAATTTTTTAATCCTGTAGCATTGACCTATTCCATGTGCTATGAAAACACTAGGCACAGACCACAATTTACTTTTTCTCTAAAAAAAATACAGCGTGTGCAAGCTAGGTTCACACAACAGATCGACAGCTGCAACAGTAAGCTATTTAGCCTTCCCAAAGAAAAGGGCTAGTTAGTTTTCATTCTCTAAGCAGTGATGCACACCGCCGTGTGCGGTTATCGTCCCTGCACTAGGACTGCCTGGGTAGCCAATAAAGGCAAAGCTTTAGTAGACCCTAAAGGACACTACATCAACACCGTGTGCGAGGTTAACGGGATCAAGGGAATGAAAGACTGAAGAAGTCATCGTACCCGGGCAGCTGCGGTTACTCAGCCAGCCAGTAAGGGCTATTGCTTTCCGCCAGAAGAATAGTTTGAAACTCCGTTTACCTCGTAGGTGACCTCAAACCAAACCACTTGGACATGATGGAATCTAGGGATGCACAGTACGGAAAAACGGGGGAAACGAGAGGGAGAGCTTCTGTGGCAGTTCTACCAAAATGTGCCATTTTATTCCAAAAGCGTCACATGCCCAGTGTAGGCTGTATGCATCGCGGATTGTTCGTACAACTGAAAATTGTACAGGATGTGAGCAGAGACAGAGCTGATTATTAATCTGCAATATCTACTATAGTCCTCAGGTATATAATTTACGGATAGCCACTTACTGTGTTGTTCACTGTTTCCTCTTAAATATATTTAAATTCAGAAGGCTACAGTATATTCTGACACAAAGTTAGTAAGACAACTTTTCTACACGGGGGAAGTATATGGAGGCAACTAACTTATTTTATGAGGAACCTCCTCTGATGTGTTAGTTATTTCATGCCCTTTGGAAGATTTTTAGTTCTGACTTTCTTCATCGTCTCCGTCAAATTGCTCTCCTCACAGTTTCGCAAGAGCTACATTCCAGTTCAGCGACCCCTCTCACAGCAGCCTTTTCCTTTTCCGCAACCCCTTTTACACGCACTCTAACCAGCAAACTATTCCAGTAAACATTTCTCTTCTGGCAAGTCTCCCGATACAGCAAACACTATCAAAACTCCGCGTTCAATTACATGTGCCGGTTTTCTTTAAATGGAGCAGGAATTAGCCCGTTTTCTTGGTTTAGGCTCCCGTACATCCCTGTCTTTTAAACACATACAAGATGAACATATTGTCTCTGACAGTCTCCGCAGTCCCAGCCTGAAAACGCTGTTGGAGAGGCTATAGATCACACAGTTGCAGAAACTATTGCTTATAGCAAGCCACGTCGTTAAGAAGGAAAGTGCTGGGTTTTCCAACACCCTAGAGCTCTCCAGCAGAAAGTATATGATATAGGGGAGCCACAGCATGTAGAACACGCTGGTTATCCGAAACAAAACCATGGCATAGCGGCGATCGGGGCTGTGCCCAGTCTCCCCAGCAGCATCCACTTCGTGGCTAGGAAATCGAGCTCTCCGATCATTGATCTCTTTGGTGTGCTGCCGGCAAATTTTAAAGATGTGGAAATACGTGAAGCATATGACAAAGGCAGCAGGAGCGTACAGTAAGCACACGATAAAGCCAGTAAAATAGGCATTAGTTAGCCAGGAGGTAGCACACCATTCAAAAATATCTCCATGGTAACCAGGTTTTCCCCAACCAAAAAAGGAAGGCAAGAAGATCAGACAAGAGTATATCCAGATCAAAGTGATGCAGATTCTCAAGCGACAAGGTGTGACCAGCTGATTATAGGAGAGAGGCTTTGTTATAGCGAGATAGCGATCCACACTGATGCAAGCAAGGCATGCCATAGATACGCTTTTGAGCACAGAGATGATATATCCGAAAACTTGGCAAGTCAAGGACTCGTGGACACCTGTCGAGTAGTGGAGCAGTGACAAAGTAGGAACCAAGCAGCTAACTCCAACAAAGAGATCGGCATAGGCCATGGTCTGAATAAAATAGCTGGTGGTATAATGATGCAGAAGTGGAGCACAGTGGAATACAAATATCACAGTTAGGTTACCCGCAATAATTAAAAATGTTAGCAAGACAATAACAACTGTCTCAAGGATACAGATGTCAACTGCATTGTAGTGACCAAATCCAAGAGGGCAGGAGAGATGCTCGGATATGTTCACAACACTACTGCTCATATTCAGAGTCCTCCATTCAATCCATCGGGACTGGTTCATGTTTTGTGACTGGGGAACACTGCAATCTGAGCCTTAGCGAGCAGGTGACCTGCTGAACAGCAGCTAAACTCTGCTTCAGCGTCTCACGATCTCTCTTTGTAGACACTGCCAGTGCTTACATTTGAGAGGATTACAGTCCCATAGCTGTTGATGCCTCCTCAGCATCACTGCATCACCTCTGGCAAACCTTAGCTTTAAGGAAAGAAAGAAAGAAAGAAAGAGAAGAAAAAAAAAAAAAGCCAGAAAAAGAAAGGCCACTGATCAGCTCCTCCAGTGCTCTTGACCAATCATTAGCAAACACAAGGCACTTCTAAAACAAACAGGTACTGTGAAATATGGAAATAAAAACTGGCAAGAGAAACACATTCATTTCCCAGGGAAGGAGGGGGGGGGAATCTCTGACTGCTTATTTTCCTGAGAAAGTTATCTACTTTGGAATAGAGTGGGGTGAGGGGGAGGAAGGGAAGGAGGAACCTCAGTACAGCTCAGGTTTCTGGACCAGCAGATGCTGGAGATAATCTTCCTAATGTCTCAATTTAAACCACAGACTGACTGGAGAGTAAAGGAAAAAGTTCATCATCTAATGCGGTCTTTTCTGGCTCCATTCAGGAGACAGTACTCCGTCTCGTCCATGCTTTTCATTGGAAAGGTAAGGAAAACATTTTTGTCAAGGTTAATTCCAATAGACTCACCACTGTTTGGGTATGAATAATGAATTTTATTTGGAGGGAGACGGGTGGCGGACAAGGCAGATTTGTCCTCTGACTCCCAAGAAAGAAAACATACATCTCACATACAATGAGGAAGGTCGTGTCTATTCATTTAAAAATAAAAATAATTTAAGAATAGAATTTGGAGACTTCTGTCAATATTCACAATTCCTTCAAACAGTTACAGTCCATTACAATTACTAATGTCAGAAGTATAATTGAAGGTCCTCACAGACAAAATAAATCCTCTTGAAATTAATGTCGGCAATGGTAATTTAAAATAATCATCTTTGGAAACTCTGCCATATCTGCTACAGAGGATCGTTACCCAGGAGTTCACAGGTATATCCATGATATTGCTCACCTCTGCAGCAACACCTCAATCATTTCACAAACCCCCACACAACGAGAACAGAAACTTCCATCTGCATTCTGCTGCGAAGCTAATGAAATGCTGATTTGACTAGAAAAGCTGCCATTGTTTACTACTCCATTATTCTGGTGTTCAGCTTCATCTGCTGCGTAGTTTTAGGGTTCCTGCCTTTATTAGACGATCAGCACAATAAACAGTCGCTTTAAAAAATGGTTCTTTGAATTGCAGGACATTACCTTGTTCATTTTATTTGCAGTTACAGAGAAAGCAAACGTTAGAAGAAAGCATCTTCTGCGTTCAGTTTTAAGTAAATGCTCGATTAGTTCAGGAATCATTAGGCAGGTAATTAATTGTATACAATCTTGCTTTTTGGAAGGCCCCTAAAATGTCGAACCCGTCTTTAATCCTGGAGTTCCTGAGACTAGAAGACTGGCAGCGAGAATTCATGAATCCACATCAAATGATCTCCAAGGTCATTCAGCTATTACGCCGGCATTTCCTTCAAGTCTCTTTAAAAGTACCAGCATCTCTCTGCCGTTTTTGCTGGTCCTTGCTATGCCTTCAGGAGGAATTTCAGACACGGAAAAAGAAACATTTTCAATTCTGGCGCAGCAGTTTGAGGGGAAGCGTTCTTTTTGGAGTTAATTTCCTCTCGAGCATCACCACGCCGCACAGAAAGTCCTTCGGCTTTTATACCACCCCAGAATATTTCCGGCTATTCCTTCCCTTCATCCGCAAGCAACAGAGCACGTACAAACTCACTACTTTCCCCGGCTCCGCGTTGAAGCAGTACAGCCAGCCGGCTCACCTGGGCGCATCCTCCTCGGCCGCCGAGCCCAGGGCAGTCCCCGCGCCGGCGGTGCGGCGGGAGCTTCTGCCGCTCTTCCCCTCCTTCCCCCCGGCAATGACTGCCTGCACCTGAGCCGCTCCTCCTCCTCCTCCTCCTGCCCCCCCCCGCGCCCAGCGACGCGGCGGAGCGGGGCGCAGGGAAGGTGACTGCCCCCCCCCGCCCGGCCCCAGCCAATGGGCGCGCCCGCACAGCCCGGCGCGGCG
>Ga0065711_1005940_pt1 | contig 24566 bp, 12 predicted proteins | sample Hoacrofraction12_FD_59098 | JGI IMG/M metagenome (GOLD analysis project Ga0065711, IMG submission 59098) | Hoatzin crop microbial communities from Cojedes, Venezuela - Epithelial fraction 12 v2 (version 2) | ecosystem: Host-associated > Birds > Digestive system > Esophagus > Crop | place...
TCTTCGGAATTTCTAAGTATTCATACTAAGTCCTAATGCAAGGTAAAGTATACTGTTAAAAAAAAAACTCAAAAAAGGAGAACCCAGACAGACATATTTGGAAATAAAACATCTCTTCTTATCCCATTTGAACCAAAATTATGAAATAAAGTGGATTATCTACCTGGATGTGTTGTGCAGATATATCAGGGGATGCAAAAAACAGTTGGTTGACACCTGCAGCATCTGGAGTTGCTAGGATAACTTTTCCTGGAGTGGAATCTTGTCTGGCAAGGATCACCTTGCTTGGGGTAGAGCCATCATGATTTGTTAAGATGAACTGCTTGCCTGCTGAGCTCTGATCAAGTGCTGTAACAATCTGAATCTTCTGGCCCGTCTGCTGATCTGTGACAATCTAATAATACATTTATCTCAAATTGTTATGGTAACTTCAGTTCACCTTTGGGGCCCAATCCGGGCACTTGCAGAAAACGGGAATTTTGCCTTTGGCATTTGTGAAGCAGGATCATCCTCCCCTCTGTCACACAAGCGTGACGTAAACTCAGGCGAAACCTTGGATTTTCACTGTATTTGAAACACACTTCAATCAAGGGTATTTGAAGTCAAAACCTGAATTCACACCCAAGTTTTCCAACTGACCCATGCTTTTACACCGCTACTGAAACCCCTGACAATTCTAGCACCCAGAATTCAAGGTACGCCTGTAGCTCAGCCCTAGGACCTGTCAGGTTATGAGAAATCTTAACTCTTGAACTCCCTGCATATCACATGCTTAGCACCTCACAGATTGGCTGCTTAAACAAGAAACTTAAATGTAGACTTCCAAACGAAAAAAGTAAGCATCAAACAGCAAGAAAAGCAATAATCTTGCTGCACTTGTATATACATTTTAGGCTTCATTTTTAGGGAGGGGGGTGGGTGGGCTTTTTTTTTTTTAACTTACATATTCCTAAATAAATTCAATAAACCAGAATCTCCCTCCTTGCCATTTTTTTTAACAGGAAAAACTTATTTTCATGTTTCACTTCATAATCAAGAACAGACCTACGTACTGGTTTTCCTATTTTATTCCCATTTTTCAACAACAAATACAGCAGAACTTTATTAAACAATCCTCCACTGAACTCCATTTTTTGCCAACATTGTTAGAAGATTATAATCCTCAGAGAAAATAATCAAGATTCCATATATCTTCCATTATAAATCTCACTTTCAGTCACTTCCTGCCTTTCTCCATCAAAATGCCTTTACAGAAAACTACTTGGTTTATTCTGGAGACTGAGGAGAATCACCCCACAAAGACTTTCCTGAAAACTATTTCTGAATTACAGATCAATAAAATAGGTCCTATTAATTTTTTTTTTTTTTTACTTACAACCATTTATGTCCATCTATCCATCCCTAATATTTATATGGTCCTTATTACTGATGAAATTATTTATTTCATGATCTAACACTTAATATAATTAGTTTCATCTAATTACAGCAGCAATATTAATTATATTTTTTAGGTGGAGAACAGGGGCACAAAGAAACTGAATGAGGCATAATTTCACACAAGTCTATCGACTTTGCCATTGCACCTTCACAACTAGCTTATTACTATATCTAAATATTCAATATATTTAAATTTGTTTCAAAAACCTGTGTACAGCTCACATTTTTAAAAGATAAGCAGCGAGATATAAATTATTGAGTACCTAATTTCAGCAGAAATAAACCTATATTGCCACTTACAAATATTCAGAAATTTTGCATTGCAAAATACACAAAAGGAATCTCTTTCCTTCAGGTGGCCTTTTGCTATTAACATTTTAATGGCTCAAATTTCAATTTCTTTCGCTGCAAAACACAATTAAAAGCTTATTTAAGAGAGCAGTCCAGGTAAGACGATAAAATTCCAGAGGCTAAAGATATAAGAAAAGAACATAAATTATTATGAGATTTGAGGAGTAGGGTGGGAAGACAATGCAAAAACCCCACAATAGTTATCAACATGATTAATACAGGGTTTTCCATTCAGTTTTCTCAGGTATCCACATGTCCGGGACAACAAATGACCATTGCAGTCCCTTCTTTCTCCTTTCAGTTCCTTTATGTTGGTTCTATATTCTTCAGAAGGCAAACTTCTTGCCCTTTTAATTCCCTTCTTCGGTTAGCTTTCTCCTTCCATTCAGTTTTTCTTCATTTATACAAACTTTATTTCTCCTGTGTCATTCATGGCTATTTTCAAAGTAGCTGATGTTCCCTTCCCCTTCTCTCCGAACACATCTACTTTATTGGGATTAGGAGAAATCCAATGCACGTTATCCGCAACAGGGTGCATACATGTACAAAAGCCAAACACTCTGTGCTGTTTTTTGAATTTCCAGACATGCTCTTTGAAAGATACTCTTATCTAAAATCTGTCTTCCTATTAAAACTTAAAAGTGAAAATCTGTGTACATCAAGAAAAGGCATATATTTTATCTAGTTCGGTTTATACAAAGTGTAGTAGAAAACCGATTCAAAAGCCAGCATGTCCCAAACAGTGAAGATACAAATTTGAACTAAAGTTGAAATTATTTTTTGGATATATATGCTAAATTATCTGCTTTCATATTATAGTCCAGCTTTGCATTTTTAAAAGGTATATACTTGTAGAAAAATATGACAGGATGGTAGGCAGAAGAACCACCGCTACTTCACACAATTCACTTCAACCCGTTTTAAAAAATAGCATCCCAATTCTTCAGGTGGCTTCCTGCAGTTCTCAGGGGATGCCCATGTAGTTTTCACTGCATTATACAGTAGGTATAGCGTTATGTTAATGTCCATAAAAAGCTATTCCATCTGCACAAATGGTTTCTGCAGCTGTCAAGCATTTGACAGTTGACAGAAGCGTAAGAGAAAGCATTTTAAACAATTAAGCACAGTCTGTCTGCAGCTGACCTCTTATGGCCATATACCTGCAAAAACTCCACCTAAATCACAGTGGGACTCTGAAAGTGGAGCAGTCCACCAAAGCACAACAAGTGGCAGTACCTAAACATTGAGATAAGAGGAAAAAAAATAATCAGAAGAAAAAGACAACCACGTATCTTCTCAAGGGAATCCAGCAGGGCCCAGTGACAACACATTATGTTTCTTAATAATCTGAAACTCGTTATCGCTGAAGGGATAATGTTCTAAACCAGGAACATATTAATTCAGGATTGTCTGCTTAAAAAATACTTCACCCATATATTTCATGGAAGCACCCTGATGATAATGGAGAACAGCATTTTCCTTTATTGCTTTTAAGGCTTGTCCATTAATAAGTTTTAACCTCCATTTGAACATCATTTTGATAAATAAAATACCTCAAAAATTCTGTGTTCCTATTTTAGAAAAAAAAAGTGTCTGAACAGAGGACTAATCCGCCTGTTTATAACAGAGCTGGTTTTGAACAGAAATGTCTGTTTAACAACAAATGTGACATTTAACTTTTATCCTAGAGAAACGTTAGCATTCCCTGAAAAAGGTGACTAATGAAACATATTTTAAAGAACATTTTACTGAGGATTTTGTATTTCAAGATTTGAGATATTACTTATGTGTATTTAACCACAATAAAACAAAGAAAAAAATACTGAATGAAAATAGAAACTCAAAATGAATCAATTTAACAGTGATTTTGAACATTTCACTGAGATCTATTTGTTCCTATAAACTATTTTACTCTTCACATAAATTCTGCTTTGAGGAAAGTTTTCACCACTAAGTTCTTTCTCCTATCTAATTTCTTATTATTTATGTTGGTGACATGTTTGTAGATGCCTGCTGCAGGAAGGATGCCATTTGACTAAGCGTTGCTCCACACATATCAAGAGGTAACCACCGCCCCAAAGCGCCTTCCATCCATTTTGAAGCAAGAATCAATGAGCATGGTGATAAAAGGGACAAAGTAGCTGGGTTAGAAACAAGTGATCTTCCAGCTACATGAGACAATGAAAAACTATACAAAGGTCCCTACCCCTAGAAATACAATTCTTCTACGTTCATGATATTTACAGTAACTAGAGTGCCTAACCAAAAATAGTTCTCCCCCCAAAAAAGCTGACCTAGAAGGCTTAGAAGTCTGCCACTGGCTGTGAACCAACAGAACTGTCCTGCTGTTCAACAATAAAGGCTCATGGGTTTATGTGTCATCGTCCCACATTCAAACTCTGACACTGAAATTACATTAAACGGCTTCACACTACAGGGACACTATAGCATATAGGTATTGACAATGAAAACAAAGGATAAAGAGACAGTGATTAACACAAATTAGTTAATAAAAGGTACAGGTGTACACAAAGCATGGAAAAGGAGTGGAGGCAGCTGAAAGAAAAAAGATCGACTGGATACATAAGCCTGGTGCCATGACTACAGCACAGGTAGGGGGTGACACAACAGAACAAAAGATCGTGCATGGCAGGCAGTTGTAAAGAGCCTCGGAAGGTTGAAAGTTTGAATGCAACGCACCGAAATAGGAAAAAACAGAGGAAAATGCTGAAGAGTGAAGCCAGCGAAAGAAAAAGCAGCCAAGATTATACTAGCAGCTGGCTCGCTTAAATGAGTGTTTTTGTATGCAACAACATATATCTGACAGTATTTGTAAAATTTATTCTGCAGTTGCTATTTTTCTCTAGAATTAAATTTAAAAATAAAATGTTTGCAAAGACTTGCATTGACTTTTAAGGGATAAAATATAAAATTCCATTCCCCAAATCCTCCTAATCTCCACATACACATATCTACGTTGATTTAACTACCTACATTGCCAAAAACTTCATACCCTCACTTGAATTGGCAATTATTACCCGGCCAAGCTACGAATTAGCATACTGGCACATGTAACACTGGTTGAGACAATCAAAAACCAGGATCGTTCTCAGACAATATGTTGCCTTGCACTTTTTCATGACTTGTGTCAATGATACAATGCAGTATTTCCCTCCCTCCCTGCTTCAAAATGTAGAAATGTTCCAACAACTTTGTTGAATTACCAAATCTAAATACTATTCAGCTTTTAAAGAGCAATGTCATTACAGTATTGGGAAGAGTCTTTTTCTGTTCAGTAGTTATAATTCTTTGTAATCGTAAAATTCTTAGGCAGAAAAAAAGAAAAAAAAAAGGAAGCATTGGAATTATGTTGTATTCCCATCTATACAGAAAAGATCTCTGCCATCCAGAGCTGAATATTTACATACAATGAAATAATGTGACACAAATAAAAAAGAACCATATGTGAAAACAGACAGAAATAAATAGTTCATCTCTGCTTTTAAAATATATCAGATGAAGCATACCTGTATACGTTGTGGTAGAGAGAGGCCTGAATCTGCAGGGACAATCTGTATTCGTTGTGCTGTCCCATCCATTAGTGTTTGTCTAAGAGCTCCCTGGGAATGGGTAATCTAGAAAGAAGAAACAAATGTAATGGATTGACAGTGGATAAGGATGGATACACTACATTAATGAATGAAACCTTAAGATTTCACCAACTTCTGATTTCTCTGCACAAGGCTATGGAAAGTCTGAAACACTTACTGTACAAGGACTGCAAATGCTTGTAATCTAATTTAATAGCTTAATTTTGCTAGTTGGAAAATTCTGTTTGTTTCACTGTTTTAAACACATTTTTAAATACTTTCCAAACTGAAATTCAGAAACACATTAAGTAAAACAATTCATCATTGACAAGTCCATGTGAATCAATCAGACTGAATATTTATTACTGTTGATGTTCATGAGACACAGTACCTCTCACGACAGCTGTGGTACAGGTACACTAAAATACCTTAATGGCTTACTTAAAGTGACAAAAGAATTTCTGGAGTGGAAACACAGCAATTAGCCTTTTCTGTTCTGTTTTTCCTGTTAAAGCAGCAAAAACAGAGCAACAGAATTCTATACCAGGGAACTACCAAGAACATCAGAGAAAATTAATGAAATGCATGAAGTTGGCAAGCAGTCTATCTTGAAACAAATTTAAATCTCTCTGTGAATGCTCTCAGACACAATTTGTGCAAGTGTTTTAATAACTATCAATATTTTAAATTTTTTTCACATGCTACAGCCAAAGGTATATGTGGGAAAATATTATTCATTACATTATTTGTCAATAAAAATTAAGAAGCACAGCTGCTATAGGGCCAGACTTTTCGCAGTACAAAGGCAGTTTGTCTTCACAGAGTTTACAGATACTCTCAAACTGAAATTTTTGTCTTAAGTTCCTGAGTAACTCCCTAAACTTTTTGCAGTTCAAAAACTCTGGAACTTCCTGCAATTATGTATTAATAATAATTCCCAGTATTTACACCATTACAAAAATGCTCCTCTTCAACTGTCCCCTGCCCCCCAATGATATAGAGAATATACAGATATATCGCAGTAAAGGTACTGTTTCATAACAGGTTGAGGCTTTTTCACTCCTCCTGGATCAGCATCCTGGTTTTGCAACCACACCACCATGCAAATGCTTGTACCAGCAGAAGAAAGGAGGCACGAACACGCAGCTGGAGGCGAGTATGAGAAGGGGAAGGAGCAGTGGGTGGGTAAGACTTCCCCTTACAGCAGAAATACAAGCTACCATCAGCCTAAGCTGATTTTGCAATTTGACCCGACAAGGCATTACTTTTGGTACCACTTTCAGCTCTTATAACCTACTCACTCCTATCCCTTCAGCTTGGTAGGTGAAACTGAAACTGGTTGGTTCGTCATTTGGTGATCTGGAACAGGACACCGAAGCAGGCTGAAAGCAGCCCAGCAAACAGACAGACAGACAAAGACTATTCTTAGCACAGATCAAGGCTTCAACCCAGATCTCGGCAACACTCAGAAGCAGACGCATCAGAGCCAATGAGAGAGTGGGATTAAGCTTCTGGGGGGATCGCTTAAACTGCCAGCACCATCAAAGGACATGGTTGTCAGACTACTGCCCAAGCCATTTTTGAACATTGCTTTCTAAAAATACCCATTTTTTCATGAGTACGAGTACTTTCCACATTCAAACAATTCATCCACTTCTTTGCTTAAGTAAAAGACAAAGAAGTGTTCATTGTATAATGCTGCTGTATGCAACATTTACAGTTTGAAAGAGATAATTGCAACCACTAGAATTCTGCATCAGCCTTTCAAATGACACGTACAAGTGGTGACTGACAGGCAATCAGAGTTTTATGTGAACTTATCTTTGCTTTACAAAATAAGCTACGTATTTCCAGGACTGTTCTATGCTTGCTCCCTTAAAATGTCATGATCTGTATGTTGTGTAAGGTAAAACTGCTCTTCAACCCCACAAAATGTCAGCTTGATAGTTTTACTTCTATGCAGAATACAGTTTTTTACTGCAGTTTAAAAAAAATACTGGTAAGAATAACTGCAGTATTTGTTAAAAATTTTATTTTCTATGTGTATGACAGACTCTGTTTCAACAAATACGTAGCTTTCTTCTGTTACTGTTACCTGGCAGGACTGCAGGAACAAAGCATCGCCTACTTAGTGTACCCAACCACAGATTACAGAAAGATTGCTGTGGGATCTTGACAACTTCCCTACATGAATCAGAGAATGTGATCTTGATGTAGAAATATGAACTATCTCACACTCAGCAAAAAATAATTAGCAGTTGGCAGAATTTGAGAAAAGATAAACATTGTGCAATGCTCCATATAGGCACGGCTATAAATTTTTTTTTCTTAAATAACTTTTGCTTTTATGCAAAAAAGCCCTACATTAACAAAAACACATGTTTGTGAACATCATCACAAAATAGTTTGTGGTAATTTTGTGTTTTAAAATGCTCCATGAACAAGAATTAATATTACAAAGAAATCAAAACCTATGTCACAGAACACTTCTGACCGTTTTTTCAGTGAGACACAGGAGCACTTTCCATCCTCCTCAGAATGGCAACACCTGTCGTCTTCCTTTCATGTTCTACTCATGTAAATTCTTCTTGTCAATTCAATTAAAACTATTTCAACATTCAAGAGAATTACAAATGCTAGCAAAAATATTGCTGAAGTTCCACAGACCTTAAACTATGGTTTCCAATGCTTTACATCGTATAGGAACACCACCAAGCAATTGCAGCCGGTATGTCACAGGTAGGTAAGAATGCAAGGGATTACATGAAGCCCCCTGTCAGACCACTTTGCTTGCCAACTCCACCTTTCAGGCAGTGTGCTCATGCACGGCAAGCACCTTTGACAGTAATTTTGGCTTACGGAGTCCCACTTTGCTCTGCCCTGGGTGATGCTTTTCAGTCCTTCTAAGCATGTGGCAGGTTAGGCTGCACCTTGTACCACGTAAGGGAACTGACCCCAACTGGGAGGGAGAAGACCTTCCTCCACTATCCCGTCATTTTATTTGATCCAGTTTTGTCGCCCACACCACGACACAGAGAGCTTACATGAGCAAGACTAGCACAGTGTGAGAATAAGGAGCTAAGTGAGGACTGGGGAATGCTTAAGCCGCACTGCTGCTAAGTAAGATGCAACTGTCTCAAGCACAGTAAAGCCTTGCTAAAAGACAAACCCGAATCTACACTGCTGACAGAATATCCATGAAAACTGTGAGGCTGCAGTCTCACCACGACCAGGAACAGCCCACAGCTCTCTGCAGCATCATGACTCCACCCCCTCCGCCTTCTCCCCTGCCTTCCTTTGGCTACCAGCCGTCCCCTTTGCGCTGGCTCTGGCACTCATCAAAGCCTTCTCAGACCCTGCTCCAAACACAACCCCAGCAGAAAGGCTTCCACTTGTTTTGGCTGGGTCAGCCTGCTCCTAGTGTGGAAATTAAAGAAAGTAAGAAACAGAAAAAGGACCTTCCTTCTGCCATGGCACTGAGATAGTAAGTCAGAATCACGTTATGAAATTGAGAAACAACCCTCTCGATGGCTAAACACCATCATCACACCATCCTCCTTCCAGAGTGGAATGTATGCTTCAGCTAGCTTTGACCAGTCTGTAGGAAAAAAAAAAACCTAAACCCAAACTATGCCAAAACCAGGAAATATAGTCCTATTTAGACCTCCACAAGGAACTATATCACCAAAAAATACTCCACACTAGACACACCATTCTCACCTATAAAGAGGATGAGTGAAAGAAAACACCATACATCACACGAATCACATTTGTCCTTTGAGACAGCCTTAGCACAACTCAGATGCTACAACAATAAAAGCTGTAAGAATTTATATAGAACAGAATTAACCATCCCACCCCCCATCCTTTCTACATGAAATCAACACAGAGGAAATAAAGTTACTTGAACAGTAAGTCTAGACAAGAAACCAAAAGTGGTATTTCAAGTTAAAAAATGCTATTTATTTAAGATAAATAAGATACTGCTTCTATCTAATCTAAAGAGGTGCTAATTTTAAACAGACTATACTGTGATGAAACCTTCTAGATAAGTATACTATCATCCACACTCCCAAGCTCTCTGTGCATCTCTGGCAGTTCTCTGGCTGCCGTACACAGATTCTGTACACAGGTTACAGAAAAGGAAAACCAGAAGTTAGCAGAAACAAGAGTCCAATCTTCCTTTTGACGTATACCAAACACCAACGAATGTTTTACACTGAAGAGCACAGCAAACCTTTATTCACGAAAACAAAAATGACAACTGAAGCAATTGCTTTATTGGAAACTAAAAGCTATGTACTGACAACTCTCTGGATTGTACATTTTGTAGCAGAAAGTAAGCAAAGCAGTTCTACAACCAGAGGGATCTCTGAAGGCCACTGCAAGCCCAAAACGCAGAGCTGAACAGCTAGCCACTTACTGGAAACACTCCTAGATTTTCCTTAGCTTCTTTTCTGTGGGGCAAACTTTGGCAAGAAAGACTTTGCAGCATAACTTTAAAATGGACATAATAAGTTGTTCTAGTCTTCCATGGGAGAGTCTCTGGAACCTTTGGGTGTACTAAAAACTATTTTCTCTCAGGATTTTGGTTTTTACATATCAGTCTGTGCATTTTATTATTCAAAGTCTCTTAATCAGGACTCAAAATTTATGTACCTCTCCCATTTGCTGTTCAATAATTTGATGGCCCAGTTCCTCTATGGTTGACATGATCTTTAATCACCAGAATTCCCTGTCAAAGAAAGGAAAGAAGATGCTTAATATCTATAGCCTCAATAGTAAAAATACCTTGGGGAAAATATAGTTCACATAAGTGTATTCATAGTTGTCTGAAAGTAATATCCCTGCAGAATTTAAAATTTGATTATACTATAAAAGTAGTAATTTATTTTCTATTTGTAAACTTCTGTATCTTTTTACTTAAATAACTCACACAGAGACTTCCTATTTTTCTCCTTCTGCTTTCCCAAAGAGTAACAATATAATAAACTCCCTGTGAGAACAGAAGTTTATTACCGACCATGACATCAGCAGGGGCGTAATTAACATCTTAAAAACTGGAACACAGCCAATTTTGTTAGTGCAAATCAAGGGGGGATCAAACTTTTTCTGATGTCATAGTGATTTTTTTAGTACTAACAAGAGTGTTTCAATTTTGTAATTAATAGGACACTACTTTGGGGGTAGGAAATATACACGTTCTAAAAAAAGATGCTGTTTTGCCATCAATACTGTAGCTAGAGTGCAAGAAGTCCAAATCTTCGTAAGAATTTTACAGGATTTAACAGACACTACTACATTACTGCAGCATGAATTATACAGATGTATGCCTTGTTTGTTTGAGTACCAATTTACAAATATTCACCAGGCAGTACCGTCGTGGTCTAACCCCAGCCAGCAACTAAGCACCATGCAGCCGCTTGCTCACTCCTTCCCCGCTCCAGTGAGATGGGGAGTAGAACTGGGGAAAAAAGTAAAACTCATGGCTTGAGATAAAGACAATTTAACAGGTTGTGTATTGAGCATGATGTCATATGGTATGAAATATCCCTTTGGCCAACTGTCCTGGCTGTGCTCCCTCCCAGCTTCTTGTGCACCTCTGCGCTGGCAGAGCAAGGGAGGCTGAAAAGTCCTTGACTTAATGTAAGCACTACTTAGCAACAACCAAAACATCAGTGTTTTATCAACATTATTCTCACAGTAGATCCAAACCACAGCACTATACCTGCTGCTAGGAAGGAAATTAACTCTACCCCAGTCGAAACCAGGACAAGTACTTAAAAGGAACATACACAAATTATGAAGCACCATAAACACTTAAATTTCCTGACAAAAGCAGTATTAAACCCAGTCATATCTACTACTTCTATGAACCAAGACAGTACTCTTACACTAAAGGATTTGTCTATATACTAAATTTGCTTTGTTTCAACTATACAAGGTACACAGGTTACACAGCCTTCTCACTGCAGGCAAAGTTATAAAGATGTTTAATACCGACACACATTTTTCTGTATGAACGTAAGAATAAATGCTGTCAGTACAAAGGATTTTTTTATACAGTATAAAAAATTTGTTGATTTATTTCACAAACAGGAATGGTGCTGTGTATTCATACGAAAAGTTAGAATGCTAATGGAAGTAGTTCCATTTATAGAAAGGCTCTATATATAGCTCGTTGGTTTTCACTCTTTAACTTTGCTAGAACTTCTAGGAACTATCTTCTAACCCAGTGATCTCTAAACTTTCTCAATCAACTATGCAAATAAAAATGTAACTAATTTTTCAGCTCATTCTGCTCTTGTAATTGGAAAGAGAGACTTCCCTTGACTGGGACAAGAACAGCAGGCCTTGGAAGTGTGCATAGCAGTATAGTAAGCCCTGAACAATGTGTGGAAGGGAAGACTATAGAAATATTTGGGCACTGTAGACCATTCTTAATCACCCACCAGCACGCTACATTGTTAGTTAAGTAAGACAAAAGATGACAGACATACACATACAGCATATGAGACTGAAGCTTATGTTGAAAAGCACTGTCTCCTTAGAAGATCTAATAAATGTCAGCAGCCCAGCAGGAGCACTCTATTAACCCACTTCCGCATGAGGTGAGCTGCCGCACCATCACTATTCACAGAGCACTTAGATTTTTCAAGACAGCCAATGTGTTTTATCAAATGTTCTCTTCCTTTAAAAAAAACACTAGCAACAAAATACTGCCTTGTTCACACACACAGTGCCAGAAATTAGTACTACTGCATTAAAAATGTTTAATGTCTTAAAAGCAAATTAGAGAACTACTTAGTAAGACAGACACACTTCTGGGTAAGACAGATAAACTCTCTGCAGGGTTATTTCAAAGGAAGACCTTACTGTTTGATGACAATTTCACGTACTGGAAATACTGCGCGTATGATAATTTGCCAAAAATTCAGAGTAAACTAAGTAAAACACTGAAATTCTAGTCTGATCTCAGAGCTGATCCTGCTTTGAGTGGGGCTTTGGACTAGAAACCTCCTGACGTCCATTCCCACCTGGAATACTGTACAACTCAAAAATGCACTATTTTCTTAGCTACAGGAACAACAAGAGTTGCTTGCAACTACAAAAAATCCCCAATATTTTGAAAGCAGTTTGATTTGCAAAATCTTTTGACTATCTCCTTATAGGTCTACTGTGCAGATATTTTCAAGGACACAAGAAACGATTATCTAATTTTGAAGTTTTACTTCACCGTTTGAAGTTTTACTTCACCAAGTGTCTAGCTTAAAAGAGCTATGCACAAGAAAGCTTATTTGGAGCAGTAAATCAATTTCATGGAGAATACAAGTTTTCCTGTCAGCCTTTTGAGACAGCAGTAATATCTTCCATTCTGCAATCACTGTCTCTAGCATTTTCTACATTATTTTTCTGAAACAAACTAGACTACAACAATATAATTTTCTCATCAGGAAAGCCAGATCTATAATCCCTCCCATACCAAAGTATGGTTATGACCTTCTTAATTTTAGACATATTTACCAACAGAATCTACAGCTACTTTATTTAATGCTATTCTAAAAGTCCTAGTGCTTCAGCCTGCAGAATTAGCATGTTCCAACAAGAATACTGAATACTAATTATTACTGCTATAGCTGTGTTGCACCAACTCAGCAGCACATGGAAATGAACAATACAGTTCAGTGAAAAGAAAAGCTTAAATTACTGTTCATCTAGTAAAAGCCTGAGCTCAAATGCTGAAACTGCACAGGAAGCAAAATCTGGAAAACAACTTTTACAGAAATTGACTCAGACATGAAGAATAAAAAAATTTCTTACCTATCATACCTGTGGCACTGCAAAATTATAATTAAAGATTCTCTTTAATGTTCTCTGCCATACAATCACTTCAAATTAACATAACACATGAATATTTTTGCTACAAACTCAGTAAATTAAAGATGGGGAGATCTGACTTCTCCAAGCCTCCATGAGTACTTTGTCCACAGTCTTAACAAGGAAGAAAGGTCTTTTAATGTTGCAGATTCATTACTACCTTATTCAAAACAATTCTGTCACCAAAAGGGCTAGCCCTAATCTATCTCTTGGCCTGAGTTTTCAACCTCTCTCCCTGTTGCCAGCACTGGTACGTCTGTGACTTCACAGCCAACAGTGAAGTTTTATTTTTGTCCATGTTAGTTCTCAGTCCAAGGAATGACTTGCACTTGCTCTATTACCATGCAAACGCCACTGCTGTACCAGTGGTGGAGGGGAACTGTAGATCACACCTTTCCACAGCAACAGAAATTTACATCATCTTAAGCCATCTGAAGTCTCCCATATTTTCCCACAGCTCTATAAAGTGTTGCAAGATGAGCCTTGGAGCTTAGACACATTTATTTTTGGATCTTACAGATGAACCTGGTGAAGAAACAAGAAAGAGAGGAGGAAAAAAAAGCAACATACAGCCAGAGGACAAAACAGGCAACACTTACGATGGTGAAGTGGCCTAGCAGAGACTTCTGGTCCACAAGCTAAAGTACTGTACAATTAGGAGATTGACAGGGATCTATCTTCTTGCCTCACCTCCTAGTTCTAGGAAGGGTATTACTTCCTAATTGTGAGAACCTTGATAGTCAAAGCTACTTTTAAAAACAATGCGACGAAAGCAGCGCAGTTATAAAAGTTCCACACACACAAGCCTATTTACAGCTAAACTTTGTATTCTCTAGCAGAAATACTCTTCAGCACAGACTTTTCAATCTCTTAGTAGTTAGCCCTCCAGTTAACAGCTATTGACCTTTTCAAGTCCCAACACAGAACTAAATGGTGTCTCATCTTTAAGATGTTGCACTTTGTGTTCTTTGAGCTTAGACTGCGTTCTCTGCCATACTGCCAAATCCTCACCAAGAGCATGGGGAGAATTTATACTGATTATGGCAGAATTCTCTATTGCTGCTAAACTGTCTGTAACAAGATCTCTTTCTTGTGAGCAAGATGAACAGCTATGAGAGAGAGAGCAGGTATTTTTACATTATTAACTCAGTGTTATCAAACAGTGCTCATAAAACACCGAAAATACTCAGCTCTCTCAAATCTGGAAATGGCCATAGGCATCCTTTATTCTTGCTGTTAGGAGCAACGTAAGCATACTCTGTTGTATTCTTTAGAGCAGTGTAAGAGGTGCTCTAAAAGAGATTCCCTGTCTTGATGATCTATTATTTTTGCAGAAATCCTAAATTAGAGATGAGAAAAAAGTAGGAAGGAATTTGGAACATAATAGCGTTACTCAACCACAACCTCCAAGACGTACTCAGCTGTAGCAGTACAGTCTAAATGCCCCCCAAATAAACAAAATTAAAGAAAACCCAAAGGGCAGTGGTAAGCAAATCCTTTGACCAACTGTTTAGAATCAAACTGCTTTAAAGGTGATGACTGTTAAATAAAAACCTAATGAAATCACAACGGACTTTGAAAGCCTGACTAGATTAATACTCCCTAAACAAGTGATGCACCTATCCCTCCCCAATCAGAAGAATTTTACTGGTCAAAAAGATTTTCTTTGAAATGTGATTCTCAGAACCAAGAAAGAGAAACCTGTGTTCACTGGAGTTATCGAACACAGCTATTTCTGAACTTGAAGAATGTCACCTCTCCATTCAAAGCACCTTCAAGGAGGTTTTTCTCAACAACTGTAATCTTTAGAGTATGACTTGTAAATGGCACCACTCTCAGAAAAAAAAAAATCCCTCAAAAAAGCGTTACAAACACTTGACTGTCCATCATTCAGGGTTTCATCCACCACTTAAGCACAGCTTTTAAGAATGCTGATTTTAACATTAGTGTTTCACTGTACACCTGACAGCACATCTTCGGAAAAAATATTCTTTTTACCTACAAGCAGTTAATAATAAAAATAGAAAAAATAAGAAGGAAACTTATCTTGAAACTGCATAAATTCTTGATCATAGTCATGAATTCACCAGCTATGAGCTTTAAGTATGAATCCCATACATCCCAATACTGTTGAGACACAGAAACCTCAGACCAAAACAAAAACTTTTCACTTGCTCATCACTTGCACTTAAGTGAGATAATTGAAGTGGCAGAAATTGTTAGTACACCTTTACAATTATAAAAAAAAAAGTTTGACTAACACAGTAACTAGGTTCTTTCCTAGATATAATTCGTATCAGTACCAACTGGTAACTGCTATATAATGAAAGAGCTATGAAAACAGTTTTTTAACTAGTTTTTAAAACAGTAATTGATGCATTAGAAGACTGTACTGTTTTTCTGCATATTCATGCATGCATTAGAACTTGGCAATCTGAGGCCTCATTTGGTTTAAGATTAATCATCCCACTGGATTCTTTTTAGAAAACCTATCATTTAAACAAAAGGAAGGGGGTATTAGCTCTACACATTGTTGTGTTGGAAGTTTTGTCAAAGCCATCATTAAATAATAAAAATAAAAAAATATAGATACAGTCAAGTTTTTTGGCACAAAGCACCATCCTTCTGGTAAAGCCTTATTTATTTCACTGTGAATTCAGTTTTTGAGGGCACTGAGCTTGGGATGACCTGTTTTTGAGGCTATACTGTAGAGCTGTAAAGGTCTTGAGTTATAAATGGTGATAAACTCATTTATGGAGAAGCTGCAAAACTTTAATTGCTTTCACTCACAAACTTTTAAGTTTAAGAGCTCAGAGTTAAGTTAAAAACAGTCTTATTACAGGCATAAAATGTACTGGTGCATTTACACTGCTGCAACACTGCGTTTTTAAACTTCTGTTGTGAAGTGAACCTGTAAATAAAAATAAACTAAGGCTGTTTAAAATCGATAAATGCCAATATATCCCTCTGGTGACTTTTTTTTTTTAACACAGCGACTTCTTAAGATAAATGTACATCAGCCTTGATCTATGAAGTTATACTGATTATGAGGATATGATCTTTTGCTGGCTTCACTTCAGCAGGTGAAATTCCTTTGTGTACAAAAAAACCTGGGCAAATCAGCACTCCTTCGCAGTCAGTCCCACCACAGCTCTTGCTAGTGAGTAAAGCACTGATTCAAATTCTCAGAAGCAGGTGACCAGTCTGAAACACTGGTCAAACTTCAACAGCAGTAAACTTAAAACTTAACCTCAACTGCTCTTTATAAGCAGAGGCAGCATAGCTTAGAACACCATTGCTGAATTAATCCTCCATTTCATCTTCTCACGCAAAGTGTTCATGCGGATGAACTACTTCTGAATCACCAGACAGCAGTGCATTATTCTGAAGCCTGTCTTTACAATTTGTATTAAAATGCCATGCAATAAACTGCAATGTTCACCAACTGGCTCAACAGCACCTTGGCCATCTGTATAGTATGGGTGGGATGACAGCTAGGAGTGCTGTCAGGAGTTGCACTGATGTCCTTGATTATGTATCAGAGCTCTTAAAGTAGAGATTAATCTTAATTTTCACCTGAGGAGATGGAATTTCCACAGACTTTAAGGAAAAAAAAAATTGTAACTGATGAGTGTGTCTGATGCTTGCAAATATCACTCAGCCACATCCTAAAACAAAGGCTAATGAGAATCAGGTTCCTCCCTCGTTTACCTGACATGGCATACGTGAGGCTATGGCTCTTGTTGGTGCACAACTTCATGCACTGCAAACACATCCTTTGTAACAAGTGTAACTTGTAATTACTTACAATGCAAAAATGATACATTTTACAGGATTAGTCCCTTTTCTCATTTTTTTTAAGGTGAAATTATAGAGTATTACTGACAAGAATTTACAGATTAATTGCACGATGTTTTCTACTTTGACACTTGTAATTTCAAGTTGCATAAACATTCAGTAGTAGGTTTCTTTGGTGAGTTGTTGCTTTATTTAACTCTGTGATCCCTAAACACGAGGGCACTAACTGACAGATCCAGTATTTGTAACAACAGTACTCTGTACTGAAATGCCTTAGCTTAAATCACCTCCAATAAACCACATGACTCTGCTCTGAAGAGCATGTATACTGGTGAAAAACCTCACCAACTTCAACACTTAAATGACAAACTTTCAGGCAGCATTTCACGCCACAGCTCAACTGCTGAAATGGCTGCAACAGGCATTCCTATCCCATTCCCCACTTTTGCTTTGTTATTTCATCTCTTCTTGTGCTGGCACTGGTATACACACAATGCTCTGAGGAGCTGGTTCAACGAACCAAACTGGCAGAAACCTCCTTCTCATTTGTAGAGTCAGCGCATAGTTTCAAAGGCAGTTTGAACAGAATTACAGCTCTCGCCTGGGGAGGAGGTCCTGCTGACCCTGACCAAGCTGTGGTGGTGTTGACCACACACTAGGACAATTCAACTCACCAAAAGACATAAAACTAACCTAGCTGAAATGCACCAAACACCCGCTGGGTAAGCACGCTGAACTAATTTACTCTGTGGTCAGATTCACTGAACCCAGGCAAAAGGGAGAGCATGTTGTTAGACAACAAGGGAGGGAGGAAAAAAAAAAGGAAGAGGAACATGGTGGCAAACCTGCCTTTCCATCGCTGGTGGTGGGGAGCTGATAATTCATTCACGCGAAGCAGCAAGGCTGCCCCTTTGGGCAGTCGCTACATGTTAGGCTGTGCCTCTTGACACTGGAGACGAAGAGGCAGGACAGGCCAAGGAGAACCGGCTATCCGCAAATTCTAAGCTAACTTTGGGACAGATGTAAAAAGTTTTGTAGTTCATCTTTTGCTTACCTGAAGTATCTATGTTAGACTTCAGATCAGATATGCTTAATACTCTTTAGAGATCCCTGCACAGAATTAAGCGGAAAAAATGCTTTAGCTGTTTTTTCTTCTACTATGTACACTCACAAATTTAGCACATTTTTCATGTTTTTAAAAGCTTCTTTTCCTGAGTTACTCCAGCCAATATTCCTAAAAGCTGAACTGTTTCACATGAAATTATGAATGTATTCTAAACTCAGAGCTACCTGAAAATGGGAAATATTCCTTAAACACTTTAGAACATACTGTCATTTCCCAGTAAAGATCTAAATAACTGTCACCACAGTCTGAGTTTTGATCTTCAAGAACTGGAAGTAATCTTCAAGGTGTTCTCATCTAATGTGAATCTTCCTGATTTCAGATATGCTTCTTTTTTTCACACTTGTCCAAACCATGCCACACACCTTCAAAGCACACATCAGGCAACATACAAGAAATGTTTTTTATTGCTACTATAGGAAAGAAATAGACTGAGTCAAATAATTGATGGTTTCTTCCTTGACAATGCTTTGTTCTCCTCCTTGACAATGCTTTGTTCTCCTTTCAAAGGCAACGAGACAAATCAAGATAAACCAAACTTTATCCAGATACTAGTTAAAGACTAATTGCATTAGTATTTCCTCTCTAAAGCTATGTAGAACAACAAAAGGGTAAGAGCTGGAATTCTAAGAGACCAGAGAACACAACATGAAAAAACCTGCACATACTTTTAGGATCTCCTTTTTAGTGTCCCACAATTAAAAGAACTGTAATAATATTACCATTATATAATTACTCCAACAGGGGTAAGGAGGAGAGCCAAAGCTCCTGCCAATACATGAAGCAGTAAGCTGCCTGCAAACACTGCCCAGTCAAATTTTACCTCATTCATATCTCACTTTGAATACTCTTGCAAAAATTTTCTTCTTCACTCACTGCTTCAAACAGCAAATCCACAGTTGCTTACAGCAATTATTGTTTAATTGCTCAATTGCTTTCCCTTTTTCACATCAGACTTCAGACCCTTACCTTTACCTTTACCATGAAGGTTCTGAAAAATGAAGTGTTAATAAATGCTTTGTCCCATGACCATTTAGCTAATGATACGGCTCACTGCTTAAGCTCTTACTTCCTTCTACAACTTTTTGCAGATCTGCCATTAAGACTGGAAATGCTTTTTCTAAAACTCTACAAAACACACACATAACCCTCCTTTGTCTTAAGGAAGATGTGCTGCTGACAACAATGTCAAAACCAGCAACATTTAGACTGTCAACATAATTCGATCACTGCCTCTCCAACTGTCCAGTATATTCTACTTTTGTACTCTTGTATTCTCTCAATCTGTGACGATCCGTTTGTCTCTTCTCATTAGTGGTAAATTTCTGTGGCCAGGGAAAAATATTTCTTAGAAGATACCAAACACAGTAAGGCTCTTCTGTTGCTCTAGGTACAGAGTAACACAAGTGTTAGCATCTGTATTTATACTGATTAGACCTGCTTTACAAGTATAATCACTGCAGTTGTTTTCAAAGTTATTTATCTAGTGCTTGACAGTATTACTTCCCATATAATTAAATAAACAAAAAAAAAGAAGCTCTTTAAAAACCCTTGATAAAGAAACTAACTCAGGGAGAGACAGACTTGTATATCCATCTCCTTTTCAAAACCTTAATCCCCTAGCCCAATTAGAAGCAGCATCTAAAAGCAGGCATTTTGACAAGAGACACAAATTAGACTTCCTCTGTATTACTTACAGTGCATTTATTGCATCTCTTCGATCTTCAGACTCAAACGAAATGTAACCAGAATCTCTTTCTGTATGTAAATCCTACGTAAATATTACTAGTTTATGCCCCTAGTAAATGAGTTAGTGAGCCTTCTTGGCAGGAGGACTCAGAGTTACTTTTAAATACATCGCTATCATCAGTGTTAGCCCAAACTTGCCAGTGTTGAACCTGGCATCACTGCCAATGGTTTTCCATTGCTACTTTAGATAAGCACTCCATGAAGCACCTTGTCAGTGGAAAGCTTTCATCAACTTGCACTAATTCAACCACTCTTCTCTACTTCTTCCTCAGTTTTTATGTGTTAGAGTTTCCCCAATGTTTCAGTCAAAATAACTTAGGAAAGACTTACTTTCTAAATTGTTTTTGGCTCACTTCAACTGAAATGGGTTATGAAACATTCCCATGAGAACAGCCAGTAGATCTGAGGGTGAGTAATCAGAAGCCCTAACCTCTCCACTAGTACTGTTATACCCAGAAGACATCAGTGTTTAACTCACACCCTTCTCCGGGGACAAAAGTTATACAACTTTAATTATCCTATTAGAACATTCCTACTAATAGCATTTCAAAATATTCTACCAGTATATAGGACTTTAAAAGCAGCAGCAGGAAGAGTATTTCTTTATGTTTGGACCCTCTATTTGACAGAAATGGTGACATCTCTTGTTCTATTACATTGCACTGTTGGTATAGCTGCTCCACTATCAAGTAGCTTGATTCTGATGTAACCCCCTTTAAACGAGTAAGAAAAAACTGCATCGGTATGAAGATACAACTCAAGAAAATTCTGTCCGCCCCAGAGATCTCGAGTTTACTTTTAAAAAAAAAGTCATAACCCTGGCCAGTGTAGCTCTACTAGTGTAAAAACGATGTAAAATTTAAGTAGTTCAACTCACCCTGTTGGCACTGTCAAATCTGTATGTATGGAATGCACAGTGATTCTGGTAATGATTATGCACATGTATGGAATGTGTGTTAATAGAGGGGTCTTTCTTAGATTAAATCCACCTACAGAAGATCAGATGCACATTTGAACTAATAAAATTACATACAAACTTTCTAGATACTTTTGAGGTATAGGCATGTTAACTAGCTATGACTGCAGAAATTATTGTTAATTTTCTGTTCTTATATCACGCTAAAGAGAAACACAGGAAGATCAACATGACTTTAGGAAAGCTTTCCATTATATTAACCTTTTAAGCTAACTGAAAGAGTATTCCCTCTTAGAAGAAACTGTCTTAATCTCTCTATAATCATACTGCTTCAGTAGTAAATGATTTCAACAGATCTCAGAAAATAAGCTAAGGATATGCTATTTTAGCTCAGGTCATCACACTGGGCTTACAGCTGCTCTGTACCTTAAAGTGGAAACTAGTCCTCATTTCCATTCTCAGAATCATCATGTACTAACTAAGAATTCAGCATAACCTGTGCCAAACTTGTTTAATAAATACCTACACATAAAATAGAAAGCATTTAACAATCCCTCTATGATTACAAGTGTCAGAGTAACTCTGGGGGTTCTGTTACTTGTTTTAAGCACTAAGATTTCTAAATACTTCTGAACAGTATTCTGCAATGCTTTATAGTTAATAAATTAAGCCAAGGAATCCAAACACATTTGTGAAACAAATGACACTACTCTGCTCAATGCTGCATACAAGATGAGCCCAATGAGCTATTCTTGGATTATTGTTCTATAAACCATATTGCTCAAGATGGTAGAACAGCTGGCAGACTTAAAGAAGTAACAGTGTCTTTATCAATGAACTAAGGAATATCTATGTGACTCGACACCTAGTTAGATACCGTTTATTAAATTTGCATGACATCAAGATTTAGAGAGTACATATGCAAGAGACAGATAACCACAAGAAACTGAAGGAGCTAAACCTGCAGGCAAGCAAAGCAAGAAGTGACACTTGTAAAAGTGTAAAGGAATAATTAAAAGGCAAACAACAATAAAGAGATGCATTTGCAGGCATGCCTGTAAAATTAATTTAGAATCATTGCTCTCATTGCTTTTTCATGTAAGCGAGTGCTACAGTGGGAGGAGAGATGAGAAAACAGAATTGCTAGGATAATTTTCAGGAGATGGCTGAGTCATTCTTAGAGTCTGGGCCACCAAAGGGACAGTCTCACTTTTAGCCCTGGGTGCCTGTTGGTTTAATCACACTATCTCTAGACCCTGCCTGAGCAGCTACTGAACTGATTCATCTCACCAGCCCCACAAACAACGGGGGAAAGGAAGACGAAAGAATGCCAAGCAGGTGTCTGCAAGGCGAGTCCACTCACATGAGCACTAGCTACATGCCAGAGCTAGGTAAGGAGACAGCCATTTCATCAGGTCACACTGCCCTGCGTGATGTCAGCCACAGCCTGCACCTCCTCCACCTGAAGCTTGCAAAGTCCTGCAATGGCGCAGGAACAAAAAAAAACCCAGACTGGGTCCCTGCACCAGAGCTGAAGCTGCAGAGTGAACCAGAGCAGGAGGTTCAGCTGACTGAAGATTTTCCCCCTCGCTGGATGAGGTTCAGCCAGGTCTGTTCTCCTACCTGGCACACAAAGATTATGCTAACACAGCATAGCAAGCACAAACCCTTCTTTCCAAGCACAGAGAGGCATCCACTATGGTATAATTACAGCATTTCACAAAGAGGGGCATCCCCACTCCTGGCTGACAGCTCTGCCCCCTCTGCATCCGACCTCGTGGTTATGTAGCTGTAAGATAAGCTCATCTTCTGAATGTATTCACCCTGCAGTTAACACTTGCTACACGTAACACAAGAAAAGGAGGTAGAAGCAGAAAAGGACTGTTTCTTTTGGTAAAAGCCCATACTGTTACATCAAATTATGTGTAACACCAGACTGCCCATATCGGCGTGGTGCGATTGGACTGCTCAGACCATTTGCCCAACTACAACCACAGACAAGGTAGCTGATACATGAAGGTACACTATGGAAAGGACTCTCAAACATATTCAACAGCACTCCCAACAACTCTCCTCTTACAACTTGCCCATGTTAATATCCACAGAAACTTCCTTCAGAAAAACCCCCGAGTTTCCCACACATCCTTCCTGTAAATCAGTGTTGACATTGTTTCAGATAAAAATACGCATGGTAAATATCATCTGTCTCTTCCCTGTTTTTTTTTTTTTTTTTTGCTTTATCAGCTCCATAGCATTAGATTTTGCTAGAGGGTATGTGTTTTGTTTTAATTCCTATAAACTTGTATGCAAAGCACTCTGGAAAAAAAATATTCTGCTTAAGTCGGTTAAGGGCAAAAGCAAACCATTAGTCATGTTGACACTTTGGCTGCCCTGCTAACACTTCAAAGGAAACATATTACCAAAACAAACAGGGAGCTTTCACAACACAAAGTTACTGCTAAGCTATAAACAGCAAGCCCAACTTATTTGGAATTAAACAATCACTAATTATAGCTAATATGACAACAGCAGAGAGTTTAGCTTTAGGTTTTTGGTGGTCTATGTTTTTCAAGTTCCTGGTTTAACTCCCTACAAAGGCAGTCAAATACTTGAGTTAGTCCAGCCTGTCTTACTATCAAGTTAACTAAAGCAATTTATTTTAAACAAATTTGAACAGCTTTTCACAGAAGGCCTGGCCAAACCAACAAAATGAATCTAAATATTGATACAGAAAGGCAGTTCTCAGACCATGATTTTCAGGAAGGAATGGAATTCCTTACAAAATCTGCAGCACTGCATCATAAGATACACGGGACTCACTCAGAAAGCACAAGCAACCTCGCAATCTCAGAGAACTGGAAACTAAGAGTTTGATTCTTCAGAAGAGAAATCCTTTGTTGCTTTAAGAGTTTGGCGGGTACTACCTAACGCAGTAATCTCTGAAATCAAAAGCTGCTGACTGAAGGGTAAGAATATGGACAGGTCTGCATACACCAGAGTCAGAATCTGATCAACTGCACCTTTGCAGTTTTATCCATCGTTCTCCCACTAACGAAACTCTGTTTTGCAGCAGCCTACCTTATGCCCATAACGTAAAGGCACAATTTTAAAGTGCTAAAAGCAGTTTGAAACAGCACTGAGGAAAAAAAATGTAAAAAGTTTACCAGAAAGTAACTTAGGTATTGTTTAGTCTTCCCTGATGGTCAGTACTGGGTTGCACACTGCAGCCTGTGTGTGACAAATGCCCACGCAGACCACCCCAGCTGCTCACTGAGTCTCAGGGTGGACGTTACTACCCCCACGGCTCTGGGAAAGCAGAAACTCCCATGGGAGCTCCCTGACCTGCATCAACCAAAACAACAGGGGCTAGCAAAGCTCACTATCAAAACTGCTTCAGCCGGGATGGCTGCTGAAGTAGGAAAGGCACAGGTCCGCTCTGCCAGCTGCAGCACTGCCAGCCGGGATCACAAAAATCACAGAATGGTAGGGGTTGGAAGGGACCTCTGTGGGTCATCCAGTCCAACCCCCCTGCCGAAGCAGGGTCATCTAAACAGGCTGCACAGGACCTTGTGCAGGCGGGTCTTGAATATCTCCAGAGAAGGAGACTCCACAACCTCCCTGGGCAGCCTGTTCCAGTGCTCCGTCACCCTCAGAGGGAAGAAGTTCTTCCTCCTGTTCAGATGGAACTTCCTGTGCCTCAGTTTGTGCCCATTGCCCCTTGTCC
>Ga0065711_1033930_pt1 | contig 24566 bp, 12 predicted proteins | sample Hoacrofraction12_FD_59098 | JGI IMG/M metagenome (GOLD analysis project Ga0065711, IMG submission 59098) | Hoatzin crop microbial communities from Cojedes, Venezuela - Epithelial fraction 12 v2 (version 2) | ecosystem: Host-associated > Birds > Digestive system > Esophagus > Crop | place...
CCGCCGGCCTCGCGCTCTCTGTCGCCGCCGCGCGGCCGCGCCGGCTCGCGCTGCCCTTGAGGTGCGCCAACGGCCGCTCGGAGCAGGCCCGCGCGCCGCCTCAGCGCGGCTTGCCGCCGCCCGGCTGAGGGCCCGCCCGTGAGGGGCCGCCCGTGAGGCCCAGCCGCTCTCCCCCAGCCCTGCCCAGCCCTTCGCCCCGGGCCGGGGCAACCGCGGAGTGACGGAGCCGCTGAGGTCGGAGAAGGCCTCCGAGCCGTGGCGGGAGCTGCCCCGAAGCGGTCGCACAATGAGCAGCGGTGCCCTTGGGTGCTGCGCTGGCAGCGATGGCAGGCGACAAGCAGGACTGAGGGGCTGGCAGGCCCGACAGAGTCAGCACTGGCGGCTTTTGGCCCATGGTGTGGAGGAGGAGAGCCGCCAGCCAGGGCAGACTAGGCACGACGCCGGCAGCTGACCCTGGGCTGCAGGGCACTTCCCCGACAGCGGGCTCCCGCAGGCCTCAATGTGTGGTTGAGCCCGTGTCTCTCACCACGGCACAGATGGCTTCCTTAATCTCGTTGGCGTGAGAGGAAGTTTCCCTACTAATCACCAGTTTCAGGGGAAAAAAAAAAAAAGGTAGGACTTTTTTGGAAGTTGAGTTCTTTCAAGTGGCTGCCTCTGCTTGGGTTAGAAGTGGAAAAATGTCAGAATTAAAATTCAGGAGAATAAATGAGATTCCCCGAGGCCTTTCACGGCTTTTACTCAGTCTTTATGTGTACACAGAGCACTTTGAGATACGTAGAGCTTGTCTGAGTCAGCACAGCAACAACCAAAACAGGAGTTCGGAATGTGTCTTAACACAATTCTGCAGGCAAGAATGAAAATCTGGGTAAAACCCTTACATATAATTGCAGTTCTCTGATTATTTACATTGAGCTTTGAGAGGCTTTTAAAGCATGCTACTTTAATACACTGAATTTCAGAAATGCTCATTTTCTTGTTAGCAATGACACAATGGTCAGCGTGTTCCAAAAGTGAGAGAAATTATTTCTTACTGGGATTCTCCTAAGCATTCTCCCGTTTAAATTTAAATTACTTAAAACGTAATATTTTCACCTTATGTTCAAATGACCAGGATTTGGTTTTGCAATTCTGTACAGAGTGCTGTAGTATTGTAATACACTTTTTGAGAGCCAAAGTGTTTCTAACACCTCCAGAGTTTTCATGTCATGCAAAGTTCTCCTATGCGCTTGTATTTACTTTGTACAAGGAACGTCTTAGACCTTCATAGGAAAAGATTGTTACTGGTTTCCTGCAGGTGCGGGGTGAGATTGTGGGTTATTTCCTACATCAGCTTATGACACAAATTGTGTTTGTTTTAGTGAAAGCTGGTTAGATGCTGCGTTGGTGCATCAGGAGGGTAATCTGAAGCAAAGTGTGCCACGTGTTTGATTTATAGATAAACTGCCTGCTTGGAATGTTAACTGAGAGAAGGTTTCTATACGTTTGTCCTCGTTCTGGAGCACTAGCACGCTTTGTGTCTATATGGATATTTCTACCCTAATCGGAATAATACTTTATGAGTGCGTATGTGTTTAAATGCCAGCTTTTAAAACAATGTTATGAGGGAAAAAACTGAGGTGTTTAAAAACCTTATGATCACCCCAACATTGTGCTAACACACAGAAGTGATTTAGGTCATGACTTTTTCTTTGAGGTGCCATATAAACACCGCAGAAGTGCCCAAAGCTCCGTTGCAGAGGACAAATAGAGAGCAAAACACCAAGTTTCACAAATAATACGATGAGCGCCATTGTGGTCAGCTATTGCAGTCACAATTCAGATCAGCGCTCACAGTTCAACGCCTGCCCAGCCTTGCACAGGAGCCAAACACCAAGTAAGTCTTGATTTATTAAGGTCCTGAAGACACGTGAACCTCCGTAAAATAGGAAAGTTAGATGACAAACTAGGAGCTTCAGCTCCGCGGTTACATGAACACTGCAGCATTCAAATGCTGTCAGACATGTCAGCTCCTCTCCCCCCTCCACATGACATAATTAATTTCCTAGTGGGCTTGAGGAAAGTCATAATGGTATTTGAAGCTATGTGTGGTGTGTGCAGACGCGAGTAGTACATGAATATGTATTCCTGTGGTTGTCAGGATGGAAAGCCCTTGTCAGTTTAGGCAAGGGACTGTGTAACATAGCTGTACCTGCGGAGGGCTGGGTTCGATTGTAGGTCCCTTTCAGGGCTGACCCCTCAGTTGTGAGTTTGTTTTTCCATCTTAGGGTTCAGACACAGAAACAAAGGGTGACTCCTCAGAGAGCTTGGGGTCTGCGTGCGGATTTATACCATCCACCCGTTGTGGGGCAGCAGCATCAAGATAATCTCCACCTCTTTCCAGCAGCAGCGGGTTGGCATTCACAATGAGACATTAATGATTCCACGTCCTCCTGTTTCTGTGGACTCTCAGAGGTTGTGGCAGGAGCAAAGAATCCTCTGCTTACGTTGCCTGATGTACCTCTAGGAAACCATCAAGGGACTGTGTCCTGGGAGTGAATGGGATGGCATTGGCACTGTTTGCTCATTCATTTCAGGTATCTGTTCCCTCCATCGAGTTCCAGGAAGACAGTTACAGTACATACACCTTTTTCTTGAAAGACAGTCTTCAAGCATGTATAGTGCACCCGTCAGCATTGTAGTGCATGAGCATCAGGGTCATTGAGGCAAAAGGCAGAGCCACAGAAAATCAGATCCTAATGCAGTCTACAGTTCCACTTTCGAAATGAGCCCGGTTGCTTGCTTGCAGATTTTATAAACTTTTAGCTTTTGTTTGTTTTCCTTTGCTCACTTATTTCTTTGTTATATCTTTTTCAGCTGCAGTCCCCTTTCTTCCATTTTCTTGCAACTTCGTATGCTTTTTCACTGACAGGTTTGCCTTTGATAGTCCCAAGCAGCTAAGCTGGGATGTGGAGTCAAGTTTAAACTTTCCTGAAGTTCACAGAGGTTCAAATCAAGGGTTTACTTTAAACCAAGCTCGTCTTATTTTTCACAACATGCATGGTAAAGGCACTGCATGTTCCAGGTGACAGCACCACGCCCAGCCATCAGACTTTATAGGCTACAGAGTTGAAACTACGCTCACATCTGTAGTCCAAATGCTGGCCAAAACAGGGAAATGATATAATGGAAAAGCTCTTCTTCCAGAATCTGAAACCAAGTCCAAATATTAATGGCATTCTTGCCCTGTGAGTTAAGGAAGAATCATTATCCCATTTCACGGATGGGTGAAATCTGAAGCAAGGTGACAAATTTAGTCAGTGGCAGATCGAGGATTGGAACCGTTTTCTCAGCCTCTTGGTATGTGCTCTAATTCAGTGTGTACCTAGCATAGACATTGCTTTAATCTTACACTCAAATATTAATTTGCTTCTCTAGCAAGAAAGCAAGCTTTTCAATATATTCAGTCAACAAGCAGTGAAAAGTTCTTGAGATAGACAAAAATGGGAAAGAAAATCAAAATTGTCGGAGACTGAGCCTAACAGGAATGAAAATAATGCTTAGCACTCACAGGAACAAGTCTTTCTCTGACAGGCACTGTACAGTTCCACCCCAAGGTGTCCTTGTGGGGTGCTGGTCAGAGGAAAGCTTGGCCAGGAGGGCACTTTCCTTCAGAATGGATGAGGTTGCTTCAGAACAGATGCAGTGGGAGGTGAGGTTGGAGTGAATGAGCAGCTACTTCTAGGAAGAGAAGAAGAAAAAAACAGTTAATTAAATCAATAAATCCTAAGAGCTACAGTCCCTCCTCCATGGAAGCAACCTCATCCCTGCCGTCACCTGCAGAGAAGCCAGAATGGTTAGATGCAATTATAGACCTTTTAATCTCCTGGTTATGGCATTTTATAGGTCAAAGGGAACCTTTCAGAGCACAATTGTTTTGAAAGGAATAATAAAACAAACAATAAAAAAGGAAAAAGCATTGTTCTTCATAAGGGATCTTCTAACAATTGGTCTGTGCTTGATGATAACTGAACCCAGATGTTATCTCTCTGTCTTCTCCTTGTGGAAACACTTCTGTTCTTCCTTCATTTATTTGCTGTATTTAATCAGAATTATTATATTTTATTCTTGATTTTGTTCGCTCTTGCAGCCTCTCTTTTTTTATGGTGCGAGAGGTGGGTTAGAGAGAGTTTCTGAGACCTTAACAAGAACCTGAAATGTTGAATGACTATATAAAATGCAAGTACGCTAAAAGAAACATCTGGTGCTCATTTGTCAGGATTGAAACAAGGCCTTTTAAAACATTATGCATGGGGTTGGGACTTGCTTTTAGTAAGAACAAAGTTTCAACCATGCATCAAATCTAGCAGTAAAACTATTATCTCCAGTATGATGAATCTCACACGTGTTACCAAAATTAATGTATGTCCCTTGCTATTGTGGCTTCAGATATACCTGACAGCTCGTAAGGACCTGATCTATGACCTTACATACAAGTGCCTGAGCTCTAGGAAAACATCTTTGGCTGTCAGGTAGTAAGCAGGTGTTCCGCTGTGAGCAACTAAATAATTATCAGTAACCTAAGCCCCTACTGTAGGCCTGAGTGTGTACTTTTTACTCTGGTATCCATACCTGATGCTGCAGAAAAAAATGCTGTGACACGTGCCTATTGGTAGGCTTTTCTATGCCAAACAACACGCAAGTGATGTTCAGTTCTCAAGTGTGAACGAATGTCTGCAGCCACTACCTGTATAAAGCGAGGCGGTGTTCTCACAAAGCAAGAGTCTGAAGGTGTCAGGGATCCCAGGCACTTCTTTTACCCAGAATCGTAGTTTTTCTACTTGCATCTGGGTCATGTGAAGTTATGACAGGTGGTGGCAAAGAAGACAAGAGAGAGCATTGTTTTTTTCTGATCCATGCAGACAACAGGTTGCTGAACTGGGAGACAGGGAGGAGGGAAGGAGTTTCCTCCATCTGCTGTGGGATTTTCTGAGCCTGACCAAGCCGCTCACAATTCGCTGATGATGGAATGAAGGCATCATAGTTCCAGTCTCTGGATATGTTATTTGCTCCACTGTAAAATGCTATTAATTTTATGCTTTTTAGGGATGCTCTTATAAATTGACAATCCCCTTAACTGCTTAAATTGGCTTTTAGCCTACTTTTTGTTGGAGTGGGGAGCTAGAAACTGACCTGGCAGTGTGGCACCTCTGTAACTTCAAGGGTCTTTTTGATACGAAAAACTCTTACAGGATCAAATGTGGAGGGCGCAACTCTGGATTTTGGGAATAAGTAGTAAGAAAACTCGGGAAGAAAACCCTTAATTCATTGGCAGTGGATGCAAAGAAGGTTCGTAACAACTAGTTCAGATACTCAGAAGCCTCTAGTTGTGTTTAGTGTTTGTTCCTATGTAATTTTGTGTCACCATCTAGAATATATCTACATAAAGAGACACTTAGATCTTCAATGCCTAGCATCCATTTGCATGGGTTGCTGGCAGGCGGACTGTATGGATACACTTGGCTCAACCAGCCAATTACTTTGCCACTTATCTTCATGTCGCTGCCCCGCTTTGTTATTGCAGCCTTCAATGCCACTTCTGTCTTCATCAACACTGTCTCATTCATGCTGTTTGCTTTGATGACTTTGCTGGGCAACCTCTTTCGTGTTCTTGTCTCCTTGTGAGAGGGGCTTATTCTTCTTCAGTTTGCCTGTCTGGCTCACAAACCCTTGTGAATCAAATTGACGGTATTAACCTTACACACGGGAGCTATGCTGGAGGATAAATGCCAGGGCTCTGCGTGCTCTGGCTCCCATGGAAGTCAGCGGGAGGAGGACTAAGCATGGCACATGATGACACATTACAGTCAGTTGCCTCTGATGAGATGCTTGAATCAAACCATATACATTTGTTAAATGATTGTGTCAGTCGCTGTCTGTGAAAGCCCATTTTACAGTGGTGATTCAACATACTATTTCTGCACAGCAAGAGCATGTGTTCACATCTCATAGATTTTACTAGGTCCTGAGTACACGTTCAAATGTCTGCTGAACCAGTTCCATAAATACCTCCTGCAAGATGCTGTACGCTTTGCCCTGCTATTGTGAGTTCCCGTCATAAGTACTTAATTCACATTTGACGTTGTACCAGTGATGGGTGTTTCATATAATGAAAAAACATCCTGACTTCAAATGAGGTGATTGATTGACTGTTTTGGGCCACTGATGTTTAGCGATGTGTTACTGACATGAGCAGAAGTGTGGCATGAGGAAATAATATATTTTGTATATGAGGTAATCATCATTCAGGTCTCAAGCTTTCGAAGTTGGACACAGAGCCAAAAAAAAAAAAAAGATGGAAAAAACTCCTCCTGATTTCACTGAATTTCAGATCGAATGCTGTGACTGGAGGATTGTTGCCAACAGCACAAAACACTGTATGGGAATTTGGACACTGTGATCCCAAGGAAAGCTTCAGTTCTGTGTGTTTTCCCTGACAAGAAAACCTGTCCTTTGAGAACTGTAACATTTGAGTTGATTGATGAGGTGACATCTGGAACCCTGAGCTCCTGATAAGAGATTCTTCAATTTTGGTGGCTTGGAAATGCCATCTAAAATGCAAGCATCCCTTCCAAATTGGACTTGCAAGTTCCCAAAACCACGGTGGGAAACTTCTGCGGAAAGGTTTTCTTGTGGAGATGGATGCATTGAAAATACTGAGTGTTATTTTCCCTGGGGTGTCTTGGCCCTCGTTGTAGACTTACAGGTACTAAGGACGAGGAGCCCCTAAATGTGCTCGTCGTGTGATGTGTGACAAGCATTAGTGAAGTGGCTTTTGCACTGCACAGGAGTCAGTACCTTCTGCATTTATCTGAAAGAGAGCAACTAGTTTATGCAGCTTGTACTGAGCTGTATTTGCATCCGTGACCCAGTTAGCTGCAGCTCTTGGTACTGCCTAATGGAGGGAAGTCGAGCACAACAATTCTGTAATGACACCTAGGCCAGAGCTGATCCTGCATGAAAACGATTACCCGCTGACCCCAAAACTTTGGACATCAGGAATGAAGAGAGTGATCTTTTAGGCCCTTGCAACGTACCACCAAGTTTCGTGAAGTGCAGTCGGTAGCTCTCATTTACTAGTCTTAGTTCTCATGTTGGTTACTGGCAGAGATTTAGCAGTTTATTGTGTGAAGTGCTACAGTCACCGTACAAATGACTGGGATATTTCAAATTTGAGTGCCATTGCTGGATATTACTGTGATATACAGTGTATCACAGTAATAGCGTACAGGACTGGGAGAAGTCCATAACCGGCAGTTCAACAGTAAAAGCTGTTTTGTAGAAATTTTACCGCCAAGCAAGGTGATAGTAAAAATATGTGAGCGTTGGCCAGCACAGTGTTCACTCATCCAGTGCAAACAGACAAGCACAGGTCCAGTTCTTGCCCGCATGAACACAATCTTAGGAAGCAGAGAGCTACAGTTTGGCCCAGTAGCTCAGTGTTGAAAAAGAGAAGGGACAGCAGTGGTCGTGTCTGAACTGCTGCTATAAATGGGGATTTTAGGAGAATGCTCAGGGAGTAGGGGTGTTTGCCTGGCTCTTTTGCACCACCAAACTAAGTACAAGTATGCTCGGGTCCTGATCCGGCAGAGTGTTTGAGCATACGCTAAGTGTTTTAGCATTGAAGTGAAAGTTTTTGAAACATGATTCTGAAGTATTGTGCTGGTTCTGAGCCCTAATAACAGGAGATGAAGGTAATAAAAGTCCTCTCCCATCTCCTCAGTGAAGATTGTTGCCAAAATCCTGAAGAATCAATTTTAAGAAGATATTTTAGGCCCATGTTTTGCCTAGGTCAGATTTTTCGGTCCCTGGATTGGGGATGCTCCTAGTAGAGTCTCCATGCATTTTGATAAAATGTGGGGGGGGTTTGGGGGCCCTCTGTGAGAAGAGTGACTTTTCAATGTAGAAGGTGCTCTATCAAACATCAGAAGAGAAAATGGGAAATTCAGCTTTATAGCTGGGTGGTCTAAATTATGGCACATGATCCTCTGCAGCAGTTTTAGATTTTGAAAAGCAGCTTTTCCAGCACATGTTTAGAATTGGAATAATTTACAATGTGAAGAAAAAACAAATTACAGATTTCCAGTGTAAGTATCAAGGACCAGTTGTCTCTTATTTCCATATACTACTTCTTGTGCCAGGTTTTGGCTTCTGAGGAACTGAGTAATGCCCAGGAGAAGGCTTTTGCTGGGATAGTAATGTACAAAAGCTAAAGCAGACTTAGTAATGTGAGCTGCAATCTGACATACTTTGGAGCCGTAAGTTCTGGATAGCCAGAATCTAGTCATCCTCCTCCAGATCCCCTAAGTGGAAGAGTAGTAAACCTGACTGGCTGTTTATCTTCAGTGCGGTGTCAGCTGTGACCAGTTATGTGGCGTATATATTAGTCTTTCCTTCTGTGCAAATCACAGCAAGAACAGCTGGTTTTCCAGAGAGGGGAAGTTGCTGGGTTTATTACATGTGGTAATAGAAATATGTTATCGCAAGTGCTGATAAGGTCAGCACCTTATCAGTGACCTTATCAGTCACCGTATTTAAAGAGATGCAGACTATAAGTAATGAGATTCAGTGGACAGTTTTACCTGAGAAAGACTGAATAAAAGCAGAAAGGTTTTTGATCGTCTTCAGTGATCGGTATCTTGAATTTGAGAGCTAGATTTCCTCCAAAAGCAAGTGGACAAAATTCAGTTGGCAACAGAGTGAGTTTGTCTGTGAGGATTCTACATTGTCTAGCTACTTATAGAATATACCAGCTTGCCAGCTAAACACAGGCCCCTTTGCTCTGCCATCTTTGCACTGGTGTCTGCACAAATTGGTTTCGTTGTTGCTGGTCTAGGGTTTTTTTTGTATGAATTGGGTCACTTTCCACTCTCTGTGCATTAGAGCATGGTAACAAAATCCAATGTGACAATTCCCCAAATGTTCCAATGTCTTCAAGAGGGAGGTGAGAGGCAGCAAAGAAAGGCTCTGCACTAGAAGGAATTAAATCTCTTGGAAAATGCAGTCTCAAGTCCTTCCAAGGGCTTCATTAACCAACTTTTCAGCAAACTGCTGAAAACCTATTTAGACTATGTTTTGATTGCAAAAACAGATCTGGGAGGCAGTCCATTAGCAAAGGGGAAGATGAGCAGGGAAATCTGAGATACACACCAAGTTAGTGTGGAAACGATGATCCTCTCAGGCTCATCTGATTCTCAGGCTGCTATGCTGTGCAAGAAGAAAGGAAACAGCCCCAGGCTACTGCTTCTTTCTTTTACCTGCTTCTCTGTGGTGAAGTCTAGGTAGTGCGAGTCACATAGACCGCGTTGCTGAGGCAAGAGGAGACAATCCGGGCAATATGGGCAGAGACTGGGCTCCTGGGAACCAGAACTTCAACACGTTTAGCGAGGGAGAAGAGGGTTGAAGGGAAAGGCGGAGGGTGTGCTCTCTGCTACCCTTGATACTGCTGCAGCTTGCTCCCCATGACCTTATGCTGCTGCGTACACAGTGGCTAGGGATCATGATTATTCCTTTTCCCAGAGTTTCCTTCATCCCCTCCTCCTCTTTTAGTTAACTGCCTAAAAAGGAAGATGAGAAATCCTAGGGTTTGCTAGATGGTCCTGCCTTAATGCAATCCCATCGTGAAAACAAATTTTTTTGACATCATGCCAAACTCCTTGCAAGAACAGCTATAACCTTTACTTTTTGGAGTGGCTATATTTTGTTTTCACCTCTGATGGAACCAAAATCCATGACCCATGTTCTGAAAGGTACACCATGTACTGAATTCTGATGAGAGACATGTTTATCTCAGGGTTAAGATGTTCAGAATTTTAATACCATTGCAGTGCATTCCACTGCAAACACACATGCTTAGATAAATTAATGCTGTAGGCATAATACTTGTGGTTTAGGTGCATATTTTCTTGCAAAATTGTTATAATTAAAAACACTGATATCAGAGGTCCAGGAATGTAGAACTGGCATCCCTTTGTATCCTATATGAGGCCTGTGGGATAAAGGATTCATGTGGAGCGTAAATAAAGTTTGCACCACAAGACAATGAGCACTGCAGAAAATCAGGCTCTAAACATATAGCTGAAATAGAGAAGGAAGAACAACCCTGAGGGTTCAGAACAAATCCAAGTCCCCATTCTGGTAGGTGACTGCAGATTTCTTCTGGAGATCCCCATCTCCGTGTAGAGGCAAATATGTCAAAGGAAATACATTCTCTGTGTAGCTGTAGTTGTTCAGTTGTACTTGCAGGTAGAACTGACCTGGTAAAATGAGTGTAAAATTAGTAATAGCATTTAATTATTAAAGCATATTTGTTGAAGTAAATCTTCTCTCTTTTTCACTCGTCTTATATTATCTCTGAGTAATGTAATTTCCCCCTACAATTTCATCATTCACTGGAATCACTGTACTCGTATCTCCTAGATCTACCTTTTTTTCATTAAGGCCTCACAACCAGCTGAAGTTCAATCTAGGCAAAAAGAGCTCATTATCTTCCCTATACACTGTCTCCCTTCCTTCTACCTGAAGTCCATTTCTTTGTCTTTCCCAGTCGCTGAGGAAAACCTAATCATTCGTTGTATTTCTCAGGTCTGTTTCTCAGACTTGGACTTCACATTTCACTTGCCTCTTTTCTGTGTCATTATATGCCTGTCTCTAAAGCTTGGAGAGACTTTCTCCATAATAGCTCTATGATAATGATGGCCACAGGGCTAAACTTGAGTCTTTCCTGCTATAATATTCTTCTCTCTGTCTTGATGATTTGGATTGCTCTGTCCAGAATGATTTTGCTATAACCTTTGTGACTCATCTGCACAGGCTCACTTGTTCTCACATCTTTATCATGCTAAGCATAAGCTACTCGTCTTCACTCTCAAGACCATTTATAGCTACAAACTCAGGTTCATTTATTGTCTGTGACTCAGTGTAATAGGTTCTGCAGTAATCGTGGTAACAACAGTTGTGGGCTGGAGTCTGCTTCTCTTTTTCATGTGCAACAGTCTATTACTCCTGGAGTAGCCTCTTTGGCTTCAATGGGCGTACTGGAGAGATTGCATACAACCTATTCTGAGTAAGGGTAAGAAAATCTGTTCTGAATTATTATTATCATATAATAAATAATCTCCAGATGAAATCATTGGATAGATTTCAAAATCAGTATCCTTCGAAATAGTAAAGTAACAAGAACAGATGTATCATGATGTTAACATGCATTACAAATGAAGTAAATAGATGCCTATGCATGAATGCCCTGACTGTTGTAACATCCATCAGCTCATGTTATGTAATAACTGGGGTAAGAAAATGATGAATAATTAGCATAATTGAATAAACTCATATATAATGAGAACTATAGTACTGCATCATTAGCTAGTTCAGAAGGCTTTCAGAGGCAGATATAAATAGATTTGAAACTGCACTGCTGAACCAATAAGCTGATTTATAAATCTTTGATCTCCCTGTGCCCAGGGCTACCCTCTCTGCAGTTAATAGTAGTCATTCTTGGTAATGATGAACCTGTTTAAAAATGAGCATTAATGGGGACTTAATTAAATATCATTAAATAAATTAGAAGTAGCTCTTGTGGCCACAGAGAATCATGCAGTCATTGAGAGATTATTTGATTTAGCAGTTTCACTGAACGAAACAGCTCCTTTCAACTCCAAGATTTAGACTTTCCTAGAGCAGCAGTTCGACAGCAGTTGAAATTCATTGCCGTGATGAAGAACAGCACATCTTTCTTTGATTTGGTTATTTGTGTAGTGTATAAAGATCTGTTTCTGTTTGTATTATGCTTTACCAGAAAGTTAGCACTAACTGTTTTGGAGTAGATAATAACTGAAAACTTGGAGATTATGGAAGTTTTAAAGTGGTATAGGTTGAAAAACAATGGTTAACATAGAATCTATGATGTAAAAAATACATCTTAAACTCTGAAAGTTGCACAAATAAGTAATTAGCTGCTTTTCCTTATCTTTTCCCTTTGAGTATATTCCCCCATTTCAATTGCATTGAGTTCATTCATTTATGACTACCTTTCTAAGTTGGTGGGGAAATAGTCTTTGTGTATGAGCGTGACATGCATTTAGTGAAAGTGATAGCAAATTGCTCAATTTTCGTGGTGTTCCAGGTAAAACACTGCCTTCTTATAAAAGCTTGCTTAACAGTGAAATCAGTCTCACAGATAAAGTAAAGTAGTATTATTCTAGCTGTAGGATTGCACCATTCTGTGTATTAGGGAAAAAAGGTGAGGAGGTGCTGTATACAAAATTGTATGTATGTGAGACATTAATTCGTTCTTTTAGCAGGCGAAGTTCTTAGATATCAGTACGGTCACATCCATTCTGGTAGGAGTTAATCTTTGTAGAACTGATCCAAGTGGTAGAGAAATCGTTATTTCCTAAAGCAGCAGACCATATTAGCTTCTGCAGTGGAAGTCTGTGTTTATGCCACATTGCCCCTGCAGTGCTTTATACCATGGGGTTGCCTCTAGAAGCATGCAAGGGCAGTAGTCCCTTCTTTCTTTTCTATTCTTGTCTGCCCTGGAGGGTTATTCTGTCAGTGTGCTTTCCTGTGATGATGGGGATATCACAAGGATTTTTAAAATTTGATTTCAAAATTTTTTTTCCTTATTAAATTCCAGTGCTGGAATCTCACTTAGAAGTGTGAGTTTGCTTTCATGCTGTTGCTGTAAATATGCACCCTTGTGAGACAGAGCTGGCAGAAAACTAAAACAATTTAAAGCAACACGTTTAAAACTGAAGTAGGTGCTGCATGGAGTCCTCCTGCAGGTCTGTGGCTTTGCTACCACTTCTCCTATTTTTTTAAATGCCTTTCTCTACAACGTTTATTTGGTAAAGATACAAAAGCGGACGTGGAACAGCTAAATGCCATGACCCTGCTACTGCATGCTCATGGATGACCATAGCAACCATGCATAGTCCTGGTTAAGATTCCCCTCCCATCTCCCAACCAAAACTAATCCTATAGGACAGAGCTGGCTCCAAAGAGAATTTACTGCACCCTACATTTCACAGACTGAAGAAGTTGAAAAGAATATCAAAAGAATATTTTTTCTCCACTTCTTTACATTTACATTCCTACAGTTTGTAGGAAAATTAGACAGATATGATGTGTTTTCTTAGTTTGTGGCACATTTAAATGATGTCAGGTGTATGTAAACATAATATTCAGATAGTATTAAAACATTAGATTCCTACGGTACCATTATTTTAAGCTGCAGGCTAAGGGAAGTGATTTTTCTTTATATTCTTCTGATAAAATTCCAAATATCAGTGATTACTTTTTGTCCCACAAATGGAACATTTAGCCTGGGGGAGATGCCAAGAACTTAAAAATTGTTCCCATCTGTTGGCTTGTACGCCTGATGACTTTGTAAAGTAAATGTTTCGAATGCTGTCATCATCTTTTTACACATGCAGACAGTGCTGTCCTAATATTCTCATCTGCTACAACATTACATGGCATCTAGAGATCACAAAGAGTCAGTCAAGCAGAGCTACTCCAAAACAAGCAGTGATATCATGAATAAATGACCTCGTCTTTTCTATTGCTGTCAGTGCCCAAGGCCAGGAAATGAAAGGTTTTAATCTATTATGAAACCAGAGTGTTGATGTGCTGCTGTTGGGCTGTGACAAGCAGTAGTAAACAGTCTGCTAGATATAATAGTCAGGACTGTAATGCACTTAATTAGTGCTGTATGAGCTCTAGCTGGCCTTACATACTATTTACGTTCCACTTTTGATATGCATTTACAGTTGGGAGGCCATGTTGCAGATCTTTTTTTCCAGCTTACTAGTGGGTTTATTGGGAAGAGCTAAGGTCTGTGCCAAAAAAATCAAGTTACAAATTCTGCAAGGTACTGAGGGCTTGTAATTCTTGCTTCAGGAAGTATACCACCGGTACTATTTCAGTTAGAGTCCCACATAGGTAGCCAGCTGTCTGTTTGTCTTTTCAGTGTGTCACTTGTCCTTTCTGGTCCTATCTCGCTTTTTGTTGCCATTGTGAGTTTCTTATTTAGCATGGTGGCCCACCTACTCTTGTTGTCGGATGTAATTAATGTCACACCATCCACAGGAAGGAATGACATTTGAGAGCTGGCTGCACAGACTGGTTCGCCCAGCAGGATCATACAGTATGACTGGTCAAATACTTCACCTCTTTTTTTACCTAGTCTTTTCCAAGGTTGGGAACTCCATGTGAAGTATGTGCCAGCCAAATTGGCTATGTGAGTCATTTCAGATGCGTGAGATAATGGCTTAAGCCAGTAGTACATTACATATGTTTATGGGGCTTCTTCCTACCCAAAGTGGCTAGTGGTGTGTGGCGTATTATATATAGTCAGTGTCACACCACTCACTGCATGTGAGCATGGTACAACCAAGCCCTTTAGAAATGTCAGATAAAACAGAATTTGAAACCTTTAGCCAGCAGCAAACTATGCTGTCATAGTCATTAGACTAAAAAACATGGGCTATGCATTAGGGATTGTTGTGAAAGTATATTCAGTCTAATCACAGCTAGAGGCAGTGTCTTTCTGAAGTAAGAAATAAATCATCAGAATGAAGGTCTGATTTAACAGCAGAAAGCCAGGAGGAACTTATATGCTGTTTACCTTAAAAGGGATAGTGAACCTTGCTTTTTGTGTCTGTAATTCTTCTAATGAGTAAATGTAAATGCTTCATTATTAAATGAGTGGTACTTACCCCATTTCCAAGGGCAAATATTGTTTCTGGAACTCGGATATCTCAAAATCATAAGCAGCAAGGTGGTGTTCTTTTGCCGAGAGGTTTGCTGGTGTCACTTCAGAAGACTAGCAAACCTCTCACACGAATAACAGTGGACAAAGGTAACTGTAGCGGCTGTCACAATCTGTCCTTTTGTGCCTGGCCAGGAGAGCACCGTTCCCTTCTGATGGGACCAAAGTGCTGAATCCTGTCCAGTTCTCAGTTCCCTCCACTGACCAATGCTTCTACCTCACAGTATCTCGCTTCGCAGGTACAGCTCCCGTATCTGGCACCTGGAAGCAGAGGTTTTTGGTATCTCACAGACTGATTGCCTAAGCATTATGCACACCTGTGCTACACCTAAGCCACAGCGTGCTGAAATCCGCAGTGTACCAAGTCCTTAATAGACAGTGAGTTCAGATTCCTGGAGCACAACAAGCTCCAGAATACAGTTCGGTTGCCTTGATGTTTACTAATCTTTCCCTCTTGTTTTAGATCACAGACAGCCCTCCCAGTAATCTTGCTTCTGATAGCGGAACATCTCTTTGTTCAGGAAAATAGCCTCCATTACTAAACTCCCTCTGAGCTGGTTAGTCTGAGCCTTTTCGTTGCTATTGCTCTGGCAGTAGATCACGGAATTTCAGAACAAAACAAAAAAAAACATTAGAGAGAGTCCATTCAAAGTCAGTGTTATTATGGGCAGAACCCCTCCTGTTCCAGAAAGGAAGATGCATTCAGCTTAGTGGCTTTCTGTCATAGCCCATTAGGCAAAATCAAAATTAATCAATATACTACAATTTCCTTATTTCCAGCTGTGATAGTCTGAAGTTATGCCTCTGACATATGGGCTCCATTTCTCTTAAGAAATTCGGCTTAGGCATCTAGCCTTCATTTTAGCAGAGATTCAACAGCCTGGGTGCCAGATATATACACTGATTTGTTTGTGCCAAGAAAATATCATTCACAATTATTTGTGAATGAAAAAATGTAGACAGAATCACATCTGTACCATCTGGCATAATGGGGACTTTAATCTTGGGAGGGCCTTTTTAATGCAATATTAAAAAATAGTGCATACTTGGAAAAGATTAGTGTTGTCTGTGTTCATAGGCCTTTTTATGGTGTAGGTCTGGCTGTTTCCATGGAACTATTGAATTTTTCTTTTGGGTGTAGACTTAGTATTGCTTTTCAAATGTGCACGTAGTGACATTTCTCCTTTTATAAACTATCTGCCCACACAAACACTCTAAATGATTGAAAAAACAATGCTATCCTTTTTTATTTTATTTCCTCTTCTCTTATGAAGGGAGAATCTCTTGTATGGGTTGGAAAGCCATAGCCATCTAACACTCTGGTGGCAGAAATTGAGTTCAGATGAGGAGAGTGCTCTTTATTCAGTGACCCACAGCAATTAATCCTAAAAAGGAAGAGTTTAGCTTTTTTTCTCTAAAATCTGTGGTTTGCGATTGCTGTTTAGACTTCTGAAATGGGAAGATATTGATGCTCTTTGCAAAATAAACCAGTGTTACATTAAAATAAAAATTTAACTATCCCTGCAGCTTCACAGTGGCTTCTTTTTCTGTCACCTCTGTTCTGAAAAGTAGAGAGGTTACATCAGCACAACCGAGTTTAATGTTTAGCAATTTCTTTTTAATAGTGTACCTATATGCTAAACTTTCTATCATTTTTATGTCAACTTTTATGAAAATAGACTCTGAAATTCAGTTCCAGTACTGCACCTAGCCTTACTTTGAGAGTTGATATCTTGAAATTACTTGACATAATATACTGTCCTTCTCCCATGTTTTTCCTGTTAACATTATGGACGGAAGATGCTCATAGGAAACTGGTCAAGGCTGAATGCATCTGGGATGCAGATGGGAGAGCCACATGTGGGTGCAGTGACATGAAGCATGCTCTGCACTAGGTGGTGCTGATGGGAGAAACTACAGCCTTCTTAGTATTCCAGCAAGTTTACTGCCATTATCTTTAAAATAAGAGGAGTTCAAAGATATTTTGAGACATAGGTTGTGTATTTCTTAGATTCTTTGATTTTGAATGGGCTCTTTTGAGGAAGGGACTCTTGAGAAAAATGAGACAAATTCTGTAGAAAGTGAGTTATTTGTACTAATGGCTTGCATGAATATAAAAATGTAAGTCTGCTGTTTGTAAGGGACTGAAGTCCCTAGTAGTATGGCTTTGTGTCTCGGCCAGAATTTCTGCTTTTCCAGGACACATTATACAACGATCCCTCAATGTATACAACCATTCAGAACATCAGACTTTAGGTACTTCACTCGTAAGCATTTTTGAAAATCACGTGGATCCTAAACTGTAAATTTAGAGGCCTAAATACAGCATCTTCTTTTGAGAATTTTGTTCATGCTTTCCAAATTTGATTGCTTTCAGCTATTCATCTAAGCACAGAGTGAGGCATGTAAGTAAAAATATTGTGATTCACAGAGGTGCTGAGTACCCTCTCCTTTTACTGACATCAGTGGGACTTCAAATTATTATTAATTCTGAAGACTGATATTCATTTATTTAGATACCTCATGATATAGTTTGCTTCAGATTTCAGCATCCAAGGTTGAAAATTGTGGCCATAATCACTTAGGTCCCTAGAGATGACCCTTCAATTTTTAAATGATGAGGAAGTGGCTTGAGTTATCTTGATGCTTTCCAGATAATGTTTAGACAAAGAATGTCTGCATTATTTCTTTTCAGTCTGAAATCTGCAGAACTAGTACTAGGGAGGAAGCCTGGAAAACAATGACCTCCTTGTCAGAGACTCTGGTTTCAGTTGGGAACGGTCACTTGGCCTGTTTAGTTAATAAGCCCCAGAAACCTTCTGAATTAGAAAGAGCAAAGGATGTTAGTTTAGAAGGTCAGAGGGTTAACAATGGAAGGAGCAGTTGTACTCCAGGTCATTTTCTGAGCAAAATTCAGCAGGACAAAACAAAGATGGGAGAAGGATTGATAGAACACCTACGACTTACATATTTCTAGACCTCATCTTCTGATAGTATAAAGTGTCGTATCTTCGTTGAAAGTAGTAGAATTATACTTGTTTATATCGGTAAGGACTAACTCCAAACCCTTAGACTTATTATTGCTTTGAAGTAGGCTGATGAAAAACCTTTCAAAAACATTTGGAATTTTAAATTGAATTAATGGATGAGATCCCTATTTCCTGGTTCTAATTTATGTGGAATGCTAAATACTCTGTTTTGTTAGGAAAGGGAAAATGAATTTTCTTCGTCATCTTTTTGTCTGCCAGATGTAGTGGAAAGCTTTTGAATTTAGCATATACACAAAGGTCAGGGCACCAGAGTAAAACCTGGGATTGTGCAAATGGTGTGGCCTCTATAGCTTCAGGACATGGCCCTGCTGGGACTTCAGTCCAGGCCTAAATGAGAATATATTCCATTGAATTCACTCATTCTTCTTCTGGACGTTTGGAAAAAATAACGTGGTCCTCTATCCCTGGAGACGAAGATCCTTTAAGAGTCTCCAATACCTAAGGTAATCCATGCATCAGCTTGGTCCATCTGCCTGAGTAAGTAAATCTTAATAGACCTGTGTTGTCTTCAAAGAAGAGCTGACACAGTTTGATTGCTTTTATATTGACAGCTACAGCATTATAAATGCCTTTTGTTCAAGCAGATGAGAATTGCAGAGTTCCTGAAAGCCTCTATGAAAATCACTGATTTCTAATGTTGTGATAACCCCTCCATGAAAAAGAAACAACTTTTCTGCATTAATGATTATGGGGAGTGTTTCCAATTTAACAACCAAACTTCAGCAATGTCACGACCTGAAGTATCAAACCAAGGCCGTGTAACATGCAGAGTGCTGCTCTCACTTTTCTACCGTTGTTCAGTTATTTGTTGTGACCACATAGGGAAACTACCAGACATAGCTCAAAGGAAAGGCTGGATGTTAAGAGCTGCTTTATCAACATCTCTACCCCTTGCCTGACTCAAGTGCACATTTGGAGACATCTATTAAATACAGCGTATGCGGTATTTATTTAAAAGACTCTGACAAGGGAACAGTAACTTCGTTCCTGACTGTTGGACATACCTATGAAAGCTTATTTGGCTTGGAGATGGCTTGATTTTATTTCCTAGACATTTATGTAGAGCAGTGTCCCAACGTCGGGAGCCCAGGAAGCTCCAGCCTCAGATCCTCTGCTCTCCTAGCCTAGTCCTTGCCTTAGCTTGCCTGTGGGCAAGTGCAAGGGACTTTACTGGTTAAAGAGCTGTTCTTTGTCTTGGCTGAAGGGAAGCATCCCTAAAGTTAGTTGAATCGGTCTGAATAGACTGTTTCATTTGGCTTCCTTCAGTAAAGGATAAGCTGGGGAAAGAGAAAAGGAGGCTAGAATCTTATTTGCTAGTTTGTCAAAAATCTGTTGGCATTCTGCAGGTTCTTCTTCATTCAGAGAGCCATCATTGATTCAGAGATTCACAAAAAATCCATTAAAACGTCATAAGACTCTTCACAGAGGATGACTTTCACTCCCAGGCCCTTCTCAGCTGCCATGGACTCTGACCTTCAATAAATTCTTTTTTTCTTTTTCTTTATAAAGTACATTCTTTTACCCAATAAAACATAAAGCTCCGTTTAATCATGTAAATAGATTTTTTTCATGTTCATAAAAGACTGTAGTTTAAACTTGGCAGATTGTTAATGTTGCTTCAAACCGTTACTGTCTGCCAGGTTGCTGTATCTGAACCAAAGGGGCTTGAGGATTGATAACTCCCATTCAGCTGCCAAGCCACATGCAGAATCTGACTTTTGGGAGACAGGAACTGTTCAAGGCAGCTGCTAATAGCTGGACAGTTTGGAAGGAAGGTAATGTCACTTCTGTTCCTAACGCTCAGTCAATGCTTGAATTCTGTGCACGTACGTTAAAAGGTCCAGCTCCTAACAATCTATGTTGGTTATTCAGCATGACCCTTCTGCACAACTGTTTAGCAGTTTGTAAGTGGTTTTCCAAAGCCGTGATGTAAACTAATTCATATTACAGACAGAATATTAGTCTGAGACTGAGTGATCTTGATTTTCCTCTCTGCTGATATTTGTGGGTTTATTCTGGTACCAGCCCAGGAAAACACATCCATGAGCACCTCGAAACCACAATTCATAGTTATTATGTTAGTAGCATTGCTTCTACGTGTTGCTGGATCAGGATCAAATTGCTCAGCGGTCAGCAGAATTAATGCCCATGTGAAAAGACAATCAAACTGCCTTTGTTTTCAGAGTAAGAGCAGCAAATTTTACTTTGGTTAAGAAAACAATTCTAAATTTTATTGTATTCTTGTAGCAGTTCAGAAAAGAAGATGGAAACAGCAGGTGGCCAGTTTAAAGCCTGACTGTGGAAGAGAACGTGGATCAATTAGTTCCCCTTGAAAGGGAATATTATAGGGAAGGAATTAAGATGCTACTATTTATTATTTTTAATGAACGTAAAACTGGCAAACACTTTACTGTCCACCTCTACCAATGAAAGAATTAATTTGCTTTCCTCTTAGTTAGCTCTCAAAACCCAAAACGATATCTTGGGACTGGAAATCCCTCTACCATTTTAGCTTGGGAATAGCGGGTGCTCTTTCAGTTTAATGAGAGTGCAGTGGAAGATACAAGGCAACACTGCAGAAATGCTGTTTACTCTGCATACATTTGTATTACATTTCACCTATTGTCATGCTAGAGGTCCATTGTAAATTAATTTGGCAGATAAATTTACGATGGCAGTTTGCCTTCCAGTTGTATAATTTATTCATGTCAGAAATAATTTATTATATTCTCCTTTAAGCCAGTCTTTTTTTTTTCTAGGGTACCACCTTAGTAAATAAAATTTATTGTCTACACTGAGCCTTGTGTGACTTCACAGTGGTCAGTCAATAACCTCCAGGGGATAGTTTTGGTCACATTACTGGTCACTTATTTGGATGGATGATGGAGTGCCCCGGTCCCATCTGTACATATATTACTTTCTTTTGTCTTAGGGGCACTGTTGGAAAGATTAATTAGGTCCATCTGCAGGGAAGGATCAGCCTTAGGGGATTCAGGTAAATAAAATAAATGCCGAGGGGAAAAAATGCTGAAGGGGATGTTCTGAAAATCAAACTGTTTTCCATAACATTAATGGGGAAATTACATACAGAAGGAGACTGAAAAAAAAGTAAAATTGCGTTTCAGTCTGGGTTATTTCAGCATGACCTGATAAACATCTGTCACTGCTGTGCTAGGATAAGGATCTATGAAGAGGGTTAAAGTCCATCGGCAATATTCTCAGCTAATATAAATCAGTATAGCTTTTTGATCTTAGTAGAGCTACCTTCAGTTTGTAACAGTAGAGATTTGAGTCAGATCTGCCACAGCAATACTATTTCTGTCCTTCATTTGAGTGATCCAAGACATGCAGTAAACCGATCCTAATTCACGTTCTGTCCCCTCTTAATTTTTATTATTATAGCAATGCTATATTCTTCTATGGCTTTTGCATCCTACCTCTGCTTTCCTTTCCTTTAAGCTTCTTTCCATATTTTCTTCCTTATCTTTTTCTTCCCTTTCCCCTGAAAAGTTTCTCATGCAAATGAAGCTAATAGCGTTGAGCTAATTGATATGACCATAGCTTGTAAAATAGAAACTCAGTTCTTACTGACTTTAATATCCTTATTACATGCATATTTAATTGGTGTAACTAGTACATAAGCCATGTGAAATTTGTTGCCATTTAAGTTACATCTCACTCTGCTGCCTTATCCGTTTAAGTAGGGATTTGTATTCCATGATGCAATGGGATTACAATCAACAATATTTTCATAAAACATGAAATGGAGAAACAAAAAGACCACTTTTCTCACTGAGATTTAGCTGTCTTAAGGAACCAGAATGTGAGTTGTTTTGCTTTTAAACCTTAGCTGGAGTGAAGTTAGGTTCCTTAAGAGTTTGGAGTTCAACTCCTGCTGACTTTTAAATTAATTAATAAAGTCAGAGAGTCATGCGGGCATATTTTTGAGAAAGAGAGGGAAAACTTAAATGATTTAAAAGGAAAGGGAAGAAGCATACAGGAAGGATACAAAGAAAAATGTAACTCAAAGGGCAAGGAGAGAATGGCTGTTGGCGATCGATTCAACTACTGTGTATACCTGAAGAGACACGGGTGAGAGGGAAGGCGTTGGCTCTGGAAATGCACGTGCCTGTCTTCAGCCTGTGCCAGCAGCAGTGGCCCCTTGGTCTCAAAGAGGGACAATCCTTCTGTGGTTGCACTTTGAGGTCTAATTCTAAACGGGTTGTGAGTCTGCGGTATGCAGTAATTGAAGGAAACTGCCTCTGTGTGTAGATAAGGTGTGAATATGTACACATTGCCAGCCAGAGCCAGTTAGGCACCCTGGAATGTATCTGGGTTTTTGTTTTAGAAACTGTACTCTGTAGGTGGATCGGTACTTCATGGTCTTTAGATAAGATTATCATGTAAATAAAAATGTAATTTGATATCTGTGTATTTAGGATGAATAGCTCAATGTACTGCCATTGCAGAATAGAGCCTTTGTTGCCCAAAGGCACTTGTTCCTTCTAGCTCGCTGCACGTTCTAGATGAAAGGTATTCTGCAGGCTCTCTCCTGGTCTTCATGAAATAGCTCAATGGCCATGGTCCAACACCTGGAAAACAAGTCCTACGTCTTAGAAACACTCTCACAGCTAACATCTACTGGAATAGTTCTTGTTTATATCAGTGGTGCAGCAAATGAAAAAATAGTTATGGAACTGAAATGGTCTGTTAAAGGATAAAGTGTCCCTCCTTAAAATGTTCTGGGCCAATTTATTTTCTGGGGTAGAGAGAGGTGTTTCCACTCTGGCTTATGCTGCACATATGTGTTATCATAGGTAGCTAAGGACTTCGTCCTGCAGAGAGTGAGCCATGTCACTTCCACGCGGCTCCATGTGCACAGATTCTGCAGGATTCTGGAAGCAAGGCTGGATCATGATAGTACGCTGTCAGTTGTGCAATTGGGAGGTTGAAACTGAGGGACCGAGCAGGGCTTTTTTCACTGTTTCATAGCAGTACACAAACTTGGTGTGGGTTTGTTGGGCCTGCAGCCTGTTATTTGCAAGACTGGAGCCTACCTACAATAGGGAAATGATTTGTGTGTCTGTTTTTTCTGTTTTTCTTTCCCCAAGTGTGTGTTTGTTTGTTTGTTTTGGAGGTTTTTTGAGGCGACTGGAAATCTTAAAGTATTTCAGATGGGATTAATTCTTTTGTCATTTACTGAAAACTGAAAAAATCTTTGTGCGCTGTTTTGTTTTCTTTTTTAGAGAAAACATGTTATTGAAAACAGATATTGCTCACTAAAATTTTCATTTCCTGGAAAAAAACACATTTTCCATCAAAATATTTGACTTAAAGAACTATGACAGATCTCCAGGGTGTCCTTCTGAAAAGACGAAATAAAAAAAAAGTCAGTACAAAAAGAGTGAATATCAACAGATAAATATTCGGTTCTGCCCTATGGTTCTTACTCAGGTAAAATCTTTCCTGGGATAAGAAATGAGAGCAAATTTCAGCATACAGGAATTGGCGAATCCTGCCTAACATATGGCTAAAGTAACTCCCAGGTCTATCCATTTTCCAGGAGTGAACACATTTTATACATACCTCAAGTAATCAACTTGTTCATTTTACAGAGTGAGCCTAATGAGTGAGGAATGGTTGTGAATGTACCATGAAGCTGGCTTGGCAATGGTTTTCCTATAATTAAAATATGTCTGGCTCTGTTCTGAGTGGGAAATCACAGACCTTTGAATGTTTTGAGTATTTCCTTATGCACAACAGCAGGAGAAAAACTCCATATGCCGTAACCCGTCAAATTCTGTTCCCGTTAATCATGTGGATAAATCAGCTGCAATGCTGAGCTTTAGTAGTCTAGCTTTAGTCTAGCATCTTTGACCTGAAACTGAGGGATTCAAAGCAAAGAGGATGGAAATGGTCATGGAACATCTGAGAGGCACAGAGCGGCGCTCGAATCTTTAGCACACTGGTGTTAAAGGAGCGCGAAATAGCTTGGTGTGCGTCTGCACAACAGCTTGTGACCGCAGTGAGCACTGCTCCTTCTGATGTGGCAGGAATACCTCCCGGTTCCGCAGCTGTACCGTCCAACTGCTGAAAGCGCCGCAGAGCCATGAGGGAGCTGGAGAAGGCTACAGACAGTGTACATGTCCTCGTCCTTTTCCCTTCCCAAAAGCGCAGACCGGGATCAGGACAGGGGCAGCCGTTGGCCCCAGGTCGTCGGGCTGGCTGGCATGCGGGGGGCTCGGGGCCGAGGGTATGGCTCGGCCCGGCCGTGGTGGGCATCAGGCCAGCGTCAGCCCGGCAAGGCTGCTCTTGCCTGGCTTGCCCTCTGCCTCCCTGCCTGGACCAAGCTGCCCAGGGCAGTGGTGGGGTCCCCATCCCTGAAGGGGTTCAAAAACCGTGTGGATGTGGCACCTGAGGACGTGGTTTAGCAAGCACGGTGGTGTTGGGCTGGCGGTTGGACTTGATGACCTTAGAGGTCTTTTCCACCTTAGTGATGGTGCGGTTCCCTGCCTGCCCCGGGGGCCTTCCACCGAGCCCTCGCTGCCCGCTCCGGCTGCGGGACGGGTGCCGGCCGGGCTCTCCTTGCGGGGAGGCAGCAGCTGCGGGGCGGGCGGGCAGCGAGTGATGGATGGGGGCTGGCGGGGCCGGGCGGCCGGAGCGCTGGCCCCGGCCCCGGCCCCGGGGGAGGGGTGGGGAGAGGAGGG
>Ga0065711_1033931_pt1 | contig 24564 bp, 11 predicted proteins | sample Hoacrofraction12_FD_59098 | JGI IMG/M metagenome (GOLD analysis project Ga0065711, IMG submission 59098) | Hoatzin crop microbial communities from Cojedes, Venezuela - Epithelial fraction 12 v2 (version 2) | ecosystem: Host-associated > Birds > Digestive system > Esophagus > Crop | place...
CTTTCCTTTCCTTTCCTTTCCTTTCCTTTCCTTTCCTTTCCTTTCCTTTCCTTTCCTTTCCTTTCCTTTCCTTTCCTTTCCTTTCCTTTCCTTTCCTTTCCTTTCCTTTTTTCTTTTTCTTCTTGGTAGAAGAATAAATCTAATCATTACAGAAAGCTAAAAGTTAAATGAGGCAAATCAGCTATAAACAAGTATAACAAACAAAACTTCCAAACCCCAAAATGTTGCAATTGTTTCTGACTATCCTTTAAATAAATTTCCTCATTTCTGACAGGTATGCCAACTTATATTTTTGTTTTGTACAAAAAAAAAAAAAGCCTTATGTTTTATCAGCCTTCCAGTACCTGAAGGGGGCCTACAGGAAGGATGGAGAGGGACTTTTCACAAGGGTGTGTAGTGATAGGACAAGGGGGAATGGCTCTAAACTAAAAGAGGGCAGATTTAGATTAGATATTGGGAAGAAATTCTTCACCACGAGGGTGGTGAGGCACTGGAACAGGTTGCCCAGAGAAGCTGTGGCTGCCCCCTTCCTGGCAGTGTTCAAGGCCAGGTTGGATGGGGCTCTGAGCAAGCTGGTCTAGTGGAAGAAGTCCCTGCTCATGGCAGGGGGTTGGAGCTAGATGATCTTTAAGGTCCCTTCCAACACTTACCATTCTATGATTCTATGATTCTATTATTTAAACTTTTCACTACTGAATTCACATTCTCAGCTTCTTTTACCTCTGTTGCACATCAAGCTAATGCTTTCAGAGAATGAGTAATGGATACTTTAGGATAGCTTTCCTGAGTTGTAAACACCAATTCTGAATGCAGAATCATGTAGGCTTCATTGGCTCTCCCCAGATGCATTACCTTACGTTTCTCCACTAAAGCACAACTGCCAGCCTTCTGGCCACCAATTTCTGTCAGAATCATTTGTAGGTTCTCAACTTTTGCACAACAATGAGCTATTAAAAAAAAAATTAGTATCATCTGTAGAGTTGGAGATTTTAGTGTTCACTTCCTTTTCCAGATGCTGATGGCTACATTGGAAATAAACAGCCCAATCACCAGTCGATGGGAGACTACCCTACTATCTTCCACCTAGAAAACTGAAGAACATTTGGTCTATGAAGATCTATGATAAGATGTTTTCTTCCTAGCCTTTAATCAGCTTTTAATCCATAAAAGATCCTCCATAGCAGTCCTGCCACAGTTTAATTTCTTTTGAGAATCCTTGTTGTGAAGGACTTATTAAAAATGCAAGTATATCTGCATTTCTGCTGACATTGCCATAGAAGTGCAGTGGGGTAATGAGGTAGTATTTTCTTTACAGAAGTCAGGCTCTTTCCCTTGGAACTTGTTTGTCTATAATCTCAGCAATCTTACACATTCTCTCACTGGAGATGGAAGGCTGCTTTTTTTTTACTGGAGATAGAAGCCTTCCTTTCCTAGGATCACTTCTTGACCCTTTTTTTGAGATGGGAGTTGCACTGGCAGTCTGCCAGCCTTCTGCCACAATGGATTTTTGTAACGTCATTTACAGAACTTGGCCAAGAGTCCTGTAAGTTCACATCTGAGTTACTTCAGAGCTCTTGGGTGAAGGTCATCCAGTTTAATGTCTTCTTACATCTAATTGATGTACCTGGTCTAATCACGGCTTCAGCTTAATGCCTGTTCAATCTCTTGAATACAAGTCCAAAAATAGGAGCAAAAGAATCTGTTCTGAGAAGAAAGCAGACCCTGATATCTAAAATGTTTGATTTCAAAATTTACAAAAAAAAATTTACAGTGTGAACTGGATTGAAGGGAAAATTTCAGAACATTCTAGAAACAGAAGTGGGAATGTTCGTTCATCTGTAATGTAAATTAATTCTTGCGTGGTAGCTCAGTCTTCATGTTTCTTCTAATATTTCTGGTTGTAGCTTCTTTGTGTATTTTGCCACTCATATAACTGCCCTTGCATCAAGCAATATGCGATGAATTTTCAGAACAGGCCCATGATTAAAATCTATGTCTTATATACCTGTTTATTATTTGAAAACAGTTCCCTAGGAAGACAGACAGATATTTATATTTTCCTTTTGGAAGATGAAGAATAACACCTGGCGGGTATTTCTCTACAGAAAATGTTTAGGTTCACATCACACATCTTCCTTGTTAGGAAATGAAGTGTTAAGTTATCTCTCCTTAGCTTCTCTCCATTTATAGTTCAATCAGGGAGTACATTCTAGAAGATTCAAATCCAGTACAGTTCATAGACATTGCAGTAATTTTGTACTGCTATATCATGCTACCAGAGGGGATACCAAGATTAGAGTTTTAATGCTGAATACTGAACGCATCAGACTGAAGATGTGGAGTTCTTAATTGCTGGAGTGGGAGTGTCTATGCCCAAAGTAATCTTGCAATGGAGAAAGTTCACTTAGTAACTTGCAAGCCATAGAGGACTGGTTTCTTTTATCCTTTTTTTACTTAGTCAATTCTCTGAATAAAAATACTTTCATACGTGCTGAAGAGTCTTGGACACTGCATGTGGAGAAGGTAGGATTATATTTTCATAATTCAAGTAGAAGAGAAAGTTCTTTTTACCCAGGTCTCTTTGCAGAAATAATCACTCAAAACAGAGGGATTTTCCAACTGTTTTTTCCTTTTCCTACTGGAAGAGTATCTTCATCATCAATGTTGTTATCAGCACTTTATCTTAGAAAAATCTGCTGCCTCTGGGAGTGGAACACTTCCAAAGCTTCAAGTAGAAGAGGGAATTTGAATTGGATTGTTACCGTACTTAGGTACATAAAATCCAAAATGGTTAGCTAACGGGGAAGATGTGTCTTCTAGCAATTATGCAAAAAAAGTTGTTCTTTGCTGCTTCAATTTTTATGTACCAGTGCCCAAATGAACACAGCTGAGTTTCGATAGGAAGAAATACCAACAAAATATTTCAAGCTGTTTACTCTGGGTTTAGTGCAAGAAAAAAATCAAAATTCTGTGTTAAATTTAGATTGAACACCTTTATTTTTATTCCTGTTTTAATTGATGAACTGCTCACTTACTCTCATTCCTCCCCCCAAAAATAACCAAAATTCCCAACACCGCCACACAATTTCAATAAAGAATGAATTTTTTCTGATTTTTGGATTAAGCTAGCATTACCTCAGAAAGAAATCTATCCAGCTCATTGAGTTTTATATAAAATATGATAGTATAGTAAAAGGGATAAAGATGCGATTTTAGATTAGAGGCTGGAAACCTGTCTTGGACATTCCATTCTGAAAAAGAAGAAGAAGAAAAAATACCTTTTCTATCCTGCAGAGGAATGAAGAACTAGCAAAACCAGATTTTTTTGCTCACAAAATGATGGAATTTTCCCCATAATGCTTTAGGCCAAATTATTTCATTCAATGCAATTTAAATATTTCATTTTGATTTCCTTATTAATGATTTTCTCTGAAAGCGATTTCACTTTGGAAAGAAATTTTGAAATAAATGTTCCATGCCAAAAATATTAAATAGGTCACTTGGGTGTTATTGAAACACCTAGCTTTATTTTCAAGCTGACATGCTTTACAAATGCTGTGGTTTTTATTAAAATTTTATGCTAAGTAGTTCAAAACTGTGTGATTATAAATTTGTGAGTCAAGTCTATTTCAGGGGAAGTATAATTCTGCTTAAAAGAAACAGGTGGCTGGGCACATATAGCTTGCACTGTACTCATCAGGAACTATTTAAGTGATACACGGAACAGAGTTCAGCATGCTGATCTGTTTCCAGTTTTGGGGGATGTTTGCATTTTTGGGGGGAGGAGGCAGGGTTACATTCTGCATTTCAATTATGGCAAGAGTTAATCTTCAGTGAGGACAGGATGGCTGTGTTCTACAGACTGGATCCGAACTGTAGGATCTACAAATGCTAAAGAGCTTCCAGGTCTTTATTCCTGACACTTGGAGTACTAGAACTACAGAGTTCACTGTGCTATGAAGCTCCTGGGGGTTTAGACCTGACCTCTGGGAGTGTTACATGGCTGCTGTTGCTTATTGTTTGCATTCACATAGTGCCGAAGGAACTACAACTCTACAGTGCCAAGTAATGCACAAAGATTACAAAGACCATCCTCATCCGTGAGAGATGGAGGACAACAGACATAGATTCAAACAAATAACCAGGTGTAAGGAAGAAGTCAGACAACTTGAGTTATTGTGATAGGTAGTAGACCCAGTGAACAAATCGAGTCTTCTAAGTTGCACTGCAGAAGATGACTTTATGAGAAACTGGAAGTTGAATAAAGGGTGAGTTTTAATATTTTTCCAGAGAAATCTTCCTTAGCCTAAATGAACAGCTTGAACAAAAACACTTCGGTGCCTGCACTGAGATATAACAAATGAAAGAAAGGATGTTTACATCAGTACTTTAACAACTCTTATCTTTTAGCAGTAATGAACAAAAATCAAAAAGTAGCCCAAGATAGTCAGTAAGGAAATCTGAGACCGTAAATTTACATTTAATACTATAGTCAATTATGAGTCCAAGGAAGGAAGTAAAGGTGCGGGAGGACTGGCACTGATGAATCTGGCACAGTGAATCTTATAGCAACAGTCTGGATTGATATGAGTAGGGCAGTGTCTAAGGCTGGAGGGAATAATGTGACTGTAATAAAAATCAAAGCTGAAGAGACCTTACTCAAAAAGGATGGTGTCCTGGAGACGTTGTACAGAAGATGAATGTGGTGACAACCTGTGGCTAATGGTCAAGCTTAGAGATAAACCACACTGGTATGCGCACAGGAGGTGGAAGAGGCACCTGCTTCTGCAATGGTTCTGAGACCCTACTGGCCGGCGGTCATTCCTTTCTGAAGGAGAGGCTGCAATAGTTGTTTCTGTGGGTAGTGAAGAAAAAATCTGGGGTTGTATTATTTTGTTTTAAGTCAGTTGAATTCCAGTTTGATTACAAAAATAAGGTAGATCTTTGTCTGATATAAATAATCACCATTCCATTTTCATGATTGAGGTCAGTCATGACAAGTTCACTGTGGACTCTTCAGCATGAGACTTCATTTTCCACATTTGAGGAAAATGTGTAGACAGTTAAACATACTGCAGACATTACCCAAATAGGTATGAATAGCGAGAACGAACCAACATCAGCAGTAGAAATATAAAATGTAATTTTGTATTAGGGAAAACAGTAATCTTAGCTACTTTAAAGAAAAAGAAATTTAATTGTTTAAAATGGATGCATTTGTTAAAGGTTCTAAATTATCATCAGCCACTGTTTATAGCTAATTTAAATATGACTGGTTTTTTGCAACTGTAAAATTCTGAAGCAGGTTCAGATGATAGTTAAAAAATAAAACCTTTAGGAAGCTTTCCACTTTGTATGTATTTAGATATTTAAAGTGAGACAGCATGCTATTTCAGACAGGCATAAAATTAGAAACATCATCTAATGAGATGTTATGTGTTATGATTTTTTAATGTATTATTTATGGAAAACTTTTACCAGGTTATCTATCACTCAAAATAAATGAAAGATAACCATTTTATTAAGCATATTACTGTTGTGCTTATGGAATAGGTTTTCTATGCCAAGAACAAGAGAGCATACATACTATTTTCACTTTATTCTGCATCGGTAAAACTGTACTTCATAACAAAAATGTTATACAGAAAACAATTTGAACTTAGGGATAATATTCCTTCATACTAGGAATTCAGAGCAATTCAGACACATTAAAGATATGAGACAGAATGTGCAAAAGAAGGACAAAATTATCCAAAGAATAAGCAGTAGAATATGGAAAGAATCCAAAGATCTCATCTGATCTTGGCTAGAGAGCATCTTTAACTGAAAGACAGTGACACTTCCTGGACAAAACCAGGGTCAGATAAGAAACTGAGAGATAGAAAGATGCACTTTTCAGACTAAACTATAGCTGAAGCATAACTTGTTGCGTACTTGTCTTTCGATGGTTGCCTTCAATTTTCAGAAAGCCTGATCTCATCAATGTGAGCCTGGGAGCAGACTTTACCAACCTCTCCGGGCCCACACCTGTCTGCTCCTATACTAACACAACCTTTATTGCAAGTACCATAGTGAAAACTACAGGGCTGTGCTGTTATATTTTAAATTATATGGGGAAAAATACTAACTGAAAAATAATGTTTTTTGAGCCACTAACAGCAGTCTATTGTTGCTTCAGGATAAAGTTTGTCTGAACATATGACTAGACACATGGGATTGAATTAGTTATCCACAGGAAACCACAACGGAGTGACTTTTTATTCCTTATGGGAAAATATTAAAATAAGAAGTGTGGCCAAATTCTGTAATATGTCCAGTAGACATCTGCAGATTTTTTATTGTGATTTCTCCTTATTTTATAACACGACTCTAAGAAATTTGAAAGAGCAATTATCAGTTATTGTTTAAAGTACAATGAAATGACAAGAACACAATTGTCACAAACTATAATCGATTATGTAAAATTATTACTCAGTTAATAAGATTTAGGGTATTCGTAACAGCTCTAGTAGTCACATGAAAAGCTGGCCTGCAGGAAGGAGAGAGAAAGGATCCCAAGTGTTAAAAACTTTATGAGTACACATTGTTTATCTTGCAACAGAAGATATATCACTACTGTGCTATGGATCTTTGTACAACATGTATAGCAGCCCAGTGTCACGTAAAATAGGGGAGTGCAAGCCCCGTCCTTGATGTTTACACTTACAAGGGCAGAGTGGTTAGCAGAAACAAATGGCTATATCCTGTAATCAATAATTACCAGCTGGGGAAACTGAATGTAATCACTGAACAAAATGGTTATTTAATCAGAAGTATTAGTACGTATTATTCAATATTTAAAGCTCGTTGAGTATTTACTTTGCTATTTGCAATTAATATAGTTGTAAAGTAGTTTTTACTCAATAGAAGTCTGGCAATCAATAATCTTTGAAGATCCCTGAAACCAAGGTGGGCATTTGAACTTGAAGATTCCTCTAAACTGGTTTCTGCATACCACCTACGTGCCAGCAGCTTCATTTTTTGGATTGTCCTTAAGATCAAGAGAAATGGATCTGTGATTCATTATGTTTCAGACTTGCTCTTCTTATATCAAAGTTATAGGTTGCTTTAACAACAGACATTTTGTCATATTATCTTTCAGTTTTTATTTATTAGAAATCCATTTCAGCTCTAATAATCAGAGTTGGTGGGTTTTTTGGTATGATGATGTGCTGCCTGTAGGCCTCTCTCCTAATACCTGTCATGTCTGAGTTTTGATTCTTAGGCAATATTTAGCTCATTTAACTGCAAAAATCACACTTAAAATGTGTGGCAGTAAAGACAGCATTTCTGCTCTGAGTTTATCAGAGGCAAACGAATCAGCACACTGAGCATCTAGGGTGGTGAGCACTGTGTCAAGGCAAATATTAGATGAAAGACTCTAGGCTTCAAAGTGATGCTTTGGGATAGTAATATTCATTTATTGTTTTACTAGAAACTTTGGACACTGAGGTAGGGATTTGCTTACCCAAATCTCAACATCTACATATAAGCTAGCTCTCTAGCCTCTATAGGCATGGGAGTGTTGTAGTACAATACTTCATTTCATCCCACTGTAAACACTTAAAATAGATTACATGACTTGTGCTCTGAAAATGCATTATCTGTAAAGAGAAAATACAGTAATGAGGCTTGACAAAGATGGTCAATGTTAGATTAGATGAAACCTGTTCAAAGATAAGGGATGAGAACTTCCTCTCAAAATGACTGCATTTGTATTTGTTGAGTCAGAACCTAACAGTCATGGTACACAGTTTATTTTTTGCAACCTGTTATGGCTCTTTCACTACTCTAAAATGTTCCTGCATAAGTGTCCTTGTTTTCTTACTAGAGAGTAGAGCAAACTGAACTTCCTTTGCCTTTCACAAACAAGCTAAGTTTTGAAGGATCTACACGTAAATCCATACTTCACTGTCTGGACTCGTATTCCTTCAGCACAACTGAGAAGTTTGGAATATGAAAGCAAACTAATAGATTATTGTATTTTTCTAACTTAATTTCAGAGAGAAGAACTACCTTTCTCCACAAAAAAATAACAACCTGATACAGTCAATTCTTCACATTTTCCTCTCCGAAGGTCCAAATATTTTTCTGTTCAGCTCTTACTATTACCATTCTTATTTATACAGCATTTGGGTGTCTTTAGCACAGAATGACGTGTCCTTTGTTCTTAGAGAAAAATGTAATGTTGACATACCTTCTTATAATCTCAGCTTTATCCATGAATCAAGAGGACTTCATAAATTAGGAGAGGATATAAGTGTTGTTTATTTCTTTTTTAAAAACAGCTAGCATTTTTAATTCTTCCCTCACTTCCATTCACCTTAGTAAAGCATGTGTAATGGTAAAAAGAGTAGGGAATGTAAAGAGTTTACTGAGCAGAATCTTTTGCAAAAGGAACATGCATTTTCTATTATAAGACCTGCTGTTTATAGAAATTGTAATGAAATTATGATTTTTTTTTATTTGTGCTTCAGAGAGAAAATGAATACTAGTAATCCTTGAAAGTGTCCTACACTGATACCTTTACACTTTGGAATCTTATGTTCAATTCCTTGCTCATTATCTTGCTTTTCCTGTTTGCCTGCTCGCTTGTTTGCAAGATGGAGTACAAGTATGGGGCTGCATATCCCAACGAAATGAAAATTCCTGAAACGAAATTCCGTGTTTAGAGAGCTTCTGCTTTCAGAATCAGCTGAGCAAGGAGATGATCGTTTCTGGCCCTTATGACTGCAGTCTGTCAGGAGGAGCATAGGACTACCACTGTCATCTTGGATCATTGATTTCATTAGCGTTCTTAAAAGCCACGTTATAATGTTCTCTCACTGAGATGGTTATCAAACTCAGTCCTGAGACTAGTTAAATTTCCCTTTAACCCTCACATCCCCCTCCCAATATTGTTGCAAATTTCCTCTGGAAGCTCATTTCTGTAGCAGACAGGAACCTTCCAGTTTAAATTTACTCATCCTGGCTTATCTCATGATTCACCTTGAGTAGGTTGGGTTTTTTTTCTCCTTCTTATTGTTTGTCCCTTGTTATCTTTATGAATAAGAACTGTAGTCCTGCTTGTGTTGTTAGATCATCTTATCTTGGCTAGGTTTTCTAGTTTCTTCTTAAACTATGAAGTCTCCATTGCATTATCGTATTAATAAACCTTCTCAGTATAAGTGCTAGTTAAAATACACCTTTCTTGAATATGTCTGTAGACAGTGTTCTAAACAAGGCCTTATGCAAAGGTGTAATACTTGCTGATTGCTGGTTGAATTCCCTGCTCGCTTCATGCACTCCAGAATCAGACATCTTTCCACCAGCTGCGTGAGATCAGCAGCTTATCATCATTGTGTGACCTAATAATATGTTTGAGCCTAGATCTATTCATCTACCACGTCCTCCTTTCTGAAAATATCAATGCAGTTCATCCATAAAAGGTATCTTCCTTTCCTAGCACAATGAATGTTTGGTAAATAAATGTGTTGTATTCATAGTTTGCAGTTACATCCATGTAACTAATTTTTATTTTGCATTTCTGTTTGCTCTAAGTCCAGTGTGTTTTGATATTTACTAATCAGTTATCCATTAGCCACATTCATGGACTCTACCTCTTAAAAGTAAGTGTTCTGTTACTCTTCTGAAGCTATACAATACCCAACAAAAATCTTTGCTACTGGCCACAAGACTAATGTGGATGAGAGTCGCAGGCAAATTTAAGTTGAATGGAACTTCTGGAGGTCTCTAGTGTAAGCTCCTACCCAAAGCAAGGACAATCAAGTTCTTCAGGGTCTTGTCTTGTCAAATTCTGGAAATTTTAAAGGCAGGTAACAGTGTATGGTGGAGACCATCCTGTACTTTAGACTGAGCACGAGTTTATTGGGGCTTTCTTCCATTTCAGTTATGACTATGGATGGTGTGAAATAAGGTGTACCAATGGACAGATGTTTTCATCCCCGTGTTCAGGCAAGGGCAGATATATCTGTGCTCTAAAGATAAGAGGGAATCTGATCTCTGCCCAGAGAATGAAATGAGTGGATGTGCTGTCTGGAGCCTGGACCTGATGGGAAGGCACAATGACTAAAGACATTTTCATAGTAGAGGCTTCCCAAACATGGGACTCAGAGTGTTTCCCCTCCCAGATCTGTCTCCTGTGAAGATAATACAGCAATTTTAGAGGCAGAATCACGTCTCCACTCTTGAAGATTCACAGAAGAGTCTAAGAGAAACAAGAATCATTTCAGCATTTGGCAAGATGATGAAGAACAAGGAAAGACTTTAGATCTTAGTAGTGGCTAATAAATGAACAATTGTTCAACATATCTTCTTTACCGTCATTTGCCAGATTTTCCCTTTTCTGCCCCTGGAAACGGAGTACTGCTCTATTATTTCTTAGTCAAAAGCTCTTATTGATCAAGACCATCTCAATCCCAGAAGGCAGGAAGACGTGAATATGTAATGCTGGATCTCACACTGGAGCTGAGATTGCTGCTTAGGGAATCTGGATACGTAATATGTGACCTCTATATCCCGTCAAAGCAGCTCAATATGTGAGTGTCATTATTTTGTCTACAATAGACTTCTCTCATACTGGTGATCAGGCCAAGAATCACTCACAGAAATTTATACATTAATTTTAAATAACAAATATATTTGAGAAAATTAGTCTGTTTGCAGATAAATCACAGTTACCGCTCTGTGCTAATTCACAGATACCCCTTTTTCATTTATGGTGAGTTAAAAGGTTGGAAGCGATGAATTTGTGACTTTTTTTCTCTAAGTTTAAGGTCGTTTGGGAAGCATGCATTTATAAAACAGAAATTATTGTGTACTGCAGGTTTATTGGTGTATTTTTCTTATTGAAAAGAACTGTGCAGTTTTAAAGAGCAAAAATTATTATATTCTAACTTTAGGTAAGGAAGTTTCAGATTTTTCCATTCTGGGAGCTGCAACTTTCTCTCACATGAGAGAAACTACAGTAAAAACAGACAGCAGATAGCCAAAGTGGCAGAAGGTACAATGTACAGGCATACACTGTTTAAGGCAATATATTTCTGAAATATATCCCTGTGCTGGAGTCCACTATACCCCATCTTTTTCACACATGTCAAACCCACTGAAGATTGTTGGAACCACCTGTAAGGGGAATCATATCCTAATGGGTTTTCAGTCTCTCTCTAGTGAAATACCACTAGGTACTCCGGAAAATTGCTTACGAACAGAGAAAAGGAAACTTGAAAGACAAAGTTCATGATTTTTTGCTTAGAGGTCTGCACATCATCTTTGAATAAAGAGAAGGAGGAGAGAGATTCTATCTTACTCTGGCAATGTATTTTAATTAAAGAAAATTTTATTAGGTCTAGAAACCATCTAAACAGTTAAATAAATAATAGGGATCAAATTCAGGTGAAGATGGATTCTGTATGCTTCATTATCATTCTCTACAGGAGAGAGATGGTGATAACACAACTGCTTAAACTGCATCCTCTCACTCCTGCCAGCTACCATTAGAACTACTTGAAAATTAAGGTAACATCAGTAGAAGCGAGGATGACAAAATCTGATGCTCAGGCTGGTGTCTGGTCAGCAATGCAGGATTTTAAATTTTATTTTATTCAGTTATTATTTGAAGCTTAGAACTTGCCTTATTCACACAGTGGAAAGCCAGTTAAAGGTACTGATGGAACCTTGGAAGGTTCAGAGGTTATTATCTGTGTGCCTTTGGCTTTAGTCTGATCTTGATCTGATATTATAAACAAGCAAGACAGAGCTAATTCAGTCTACTTTTTTCTTTCTTTCATTTTGCCTTTCATTTTCTTTTTGAGGGGTTATAGTTCTTCTGGATCAAGTTATGCTCAGATTTTGACTTTCAGATTTATAGGTGCTTCCTTGAAACTCCTGATTGGTCAAAGCTACTTCTTTTGTCCCCTTCCTGAGTTTACTGCTACACTAAATCAGGCAGAAAGCTTATGCTGACATCTGCAAAAAGAATTTCTTAGAGAATTTCGTAGGGATTTTTTTTACAAGCTGATTCTGCCTTTTTCCTTCAGACCTACAATATGTGCTTTCATTGTTCCCACACCAACTTATGAATATGTTGATGCCGTTTTCTCTTTTTTTAAGCTCCCATCTGAGTTCTGTTCATCACAGATGTTTAGACACACAGCTGTCCATCTACAGTGGTTCTGCATGAAAGACCATGGCTGTTGGGCACAAAAGAAGGGATTCAGGCAAAATGTACTATAAATAGATAGCATTGTCTGCCTCTTCATTCTCCACTGGAGTCCAAAGTTCTGGAATTGGAATATTTGCTACTTTATTAAAATAGTTTTTGCTTCTGCTTCCCCTGAACTAAAAGATGGAGCACAACCTGAACATTTATTATGACTGTTATTTGAGAGAAGTTCCCATTCTCTCTGAAACAAGGAAGCTGTCTATTCTGGCATGGCCTCAGAGTACACGCAGTGCATGGCGAGCACAGGCAGTATTACAGAAAATTGCATCTTCACCTGTACGAGTCGGCAACCTTCGCATAACATAAACAGTTCAAATGTGCTTCAAGGTCATGCTAATAATGTCTTAAACATTTGATTCAGGGAACAGATCAGCATGCAGCTTGATAAGCCAGTTTGAAAACTGTGGAGCAGCAGCATAATATCTGAGAGCATTGTGGCAAATTGGGAAGTTGAGATGGAGCTGCTAATTATTCCAAGGCATATTTCTGAAAGGACAGGAGGTGTGGGATGTTCTCTGCCAAAAGCCCCAATTTCTTGAATGCTCTCACCATCTCCATATGCACATATGAAACTTTTAAGCTATGCTGTGTGTCTATAAGCTGTAGCTAATGTGGTCTTGTCTACTGCTTGAAACCTTGAAAATCAGTAAGATACAATTCAATAATGATGAGGGCAGCAGTGGAATAATTTGGGTAAGACTAGATTATCAGAAAACAAAGAAGAAACTGCAATTAGCATCTGTTAGAGACCCTCAGGACTATAAGAGAGTGAAGAAAAATATTCATAGAACAACTCTGGAGTAGTTCAAAACCACACAGTACTGTCCCAGAGGGGACTGTAACTGTCCAAACATCTGTTAAATGATAAAGCTACTGTAAATATAGATCAGAGATTCCCATGCACAAATGAAAGTGTGTGGATCCTAAAAAAGATTCCTAGCTTTAGTACTGGAGTATCTTATCATCAAGAATATGGTGCTAACAAGTCAATGTGGAGGAGAAGCTACCCTGAAGCAACAGGAATTATAGTAAGAATATGTGAATACAATTGGACAATTCTAGTGAAAATGTGCAAGTTCAAGTCAGGAATATATCAATAAGAAAAATTACAATGTCCCAAGAAAATAAACCTTTCCAGTATGAGACTAACCTTCATGTGATGCAGTGCTGTTGCAAGAAAAGTGAAAAAAAGAAAATAGTAAACAAAATTGTCCAGGAAGAATATTAATGGAGTTTTAAAAACTGTGATCATTCAACTACAGAGATGTTGTTAAAGGTTTCATGATAGCTATACACACCTATCATGAAAATGCTAAATTGGTGTAGAGAGGAATTCTCTCAGTAAGAATTTTCCTTCTTTTTTCATAGAGCTTGTCCCTCTATTTTGTCCTCTTCCTCTTTTTTTCTTAGAAAAATAGGCAATTGTTTCTCTTCCGTATCAGATAAGCATGAGAACTGGAACACCAGAGCAAAAAGTTTTCTGAGATTCTGACTTGTAAGGATATCTACCTGCTGACTCCTACCTCCATCTACCAGCCAGGCCAAAAAAATGTTTGGCTTCGCAGATGTTTGAGACATTTGGAGAACATTTCTCATCTGCCTTTTTACCATGTGGTTTCCACAAGAATTCGAAGCCAAGTAGAAACAATCTCTACCGATGCCCACGGCTTTCGATTCCCTTTTGAAGACCTGTGGCACTTTCATAAGGATGCACAAAACTTTCAGGGTTTATCTTTTGGTGCTTCACCCAGGCATACCAGATGTAGCTGACTGAGGTGTAGCTGCTTGATCTTCCTCTGATTGCTCACCAAAGGTAAAGCAAAGAAAACAGTCTAAGTAATCAGAGAAAAGTCCACTGGTCACTGAGTTATATTTAGTGTTTTATTGACCATTTTGGGCTTCTTCCAGAAGTGAGAAAACATACATGTTGCAATTTATTATGTTAATGAGATATGAGAGGCACACATAAAAAGCACTTGGTTCACACTGGGTATCTGTGAGAGGCAGCTATTTTTAAATATCTGTAGGTGGTTCGCTAGCACAGGTAATTGAGTTCCAACATATTTCTCTTTTGAGTCCTCCTGGGAGGATGGTCTGTAAAGTAAGAAACAAAGAATACTACTGAGGTATTGCTGTATTTTTTTAATTTGACCCATAATGGAAACATTTTGTCACTCTGCTATTGTATTTCCTTTTAAGGGAATATTTACATATCCAAAAAGAAGCCCTCTCCATATTCAGAGATAAGTACTTTAATACAGCCACTTATGTTGTGTATTTATGCAGGTGTTTTGCAGAAGAGCAAAATACTTGCTTGTAACAGGCTGTGATGACATGGGCATCCTGAGGATATAAATTTTTATGAAGAATAGGCCCCTTGGCAATTACAGATGTGTTAGTGGCTTTCTGCTTTCACCTAGAATATCTCAAACTCATTTCAGTCTGTGCATTTCTAGTTTGTAAGGAATTTTGCAGAGTAGAGTAGGCATTTTAACTCACTTCTATAAACTATAGTTTATTCTGGGAAGCCATTTCATGCCCTGCTTTTATCTATTTCTAATAATGCACTTTTTGTCAGGCTCCAAAGTGGGAAGGTCTGAATTCAAACACAGAGCTTCAGAACTCCTTCTTTTCCAATTTTTTTTTTATTGTGGTTGGTTACTTAATCTTATAATTGCCATGATATGTCAAGTAGTTGAGAATTCAGTTCTCTGAACTCCCGGTAATCTGCCACCTTCATTATGGTAAAAGTGTCCTAGTTAACTCCCTCTCAGTGTCAAATTGTCTGGTTGTTCTCCTCAACCATGGGTTTGGACCTTGTTGAAAAAAAATCTCTTCCACTGTGAAGCCTACCTATGCCCTGGTTGTGGTCTTCTTTTGCCTTGGGATTCATTTGCACCTGTGGTTGCTGAAGCCATTCCCAAACATCTTCTACTATTTGAGGTGAGACCTGGCCTCAGTTCTCCTGGATGTACTGATGGCTTGAACACCTTGTTGCCTATTTTAGACACCGAATTCCCTCTCCAAAACCACAGGCAACTTGTAATTCTGAACACTTTGACAGTGACTGCCTCCTTCTTGGCTCATCTCTGCCTGTTTAAGTAATTCTTTGTTATTTGGTCCATAATGTTGTCCCATCCCCTAGACAGATCTCTCTCTTTTCAGCATGTCTTGATGAATCCAGTCATCCGCTCCATAAAGCTATGAAAATGATGGAATAGAGTAGCACATCGATTTTTTTTTTTTCTTTTTGTGGGAGGGGAAAGAATTTATCTGCAGAAGAAATGAAATTTCTGGCAACTCAGAGCTGTTTGTGACTTTAGTTTTAAATGTGTGAAGTAACTGTGCCTGAAGAAATGTTTAGAAATATTCAAAAAGTGCTGCCATTGGCTTTCTCCTAACTGATAAGGCACATAGCTCAGACAGCTCAGCTGCCTGAGGCGAGTTGGAAGGAGGCGAGGCGAATTCTGCCCCACTGGGGGGCCTGCTGTTTCACTCCACTGGGTCAAGAAGGGAAAGGAGCAGTGAAGGCAGTGCAGGAGCCTAGTGGTTGACTGGCATCAGAGCTCCAGTTATGATTGAGAACAACATTACCAGCAGAGGATGTTAAGATACCCATCAGTCTGCTCAGGCGGACTTGTGCTGATCTGAACCTGGATCTTCCATGACCTGGGAGAATAATCTGGCCACCCTGACACTGGATAAAAGGGGAGGCAAAAGGAACTGCGGTCTCCTTAAACACACAGCCCTGAAGAATGTACACCTATAACTTCCATCCACGGAGGATGTACATCTTTTAACTGACAGGACAGGCAAAGGGTGAAAAGGAAAACAGAGACACAAAGACTGTGAACTGTCTTGCTAAAAGTATTGTAACAGGGCAATGACAGAGGTGGCAGCAGAATAAATACTTCCATTTTTTGTCCCATCTACCAAGAGTCTCTCCCATTCTTCCAGGTAGCAGTTGACCACTCCACTTAGATTACATTCTTATGTTCATGGTACATCATACATAACCTTTTCTCTTGCTCTTTGCTCCCATGCTCCCACCTCCCTGGATTGCAAAGCACACTCTGCATATTATAAAAAGGTGTATTTTGTGAAATAATAGTGATCGAATTGTGATATATGAAAGATGTTAGAAACATTGGGCCACTTAGGGACATTAAAATTTTTCAAAGGACTGGGGATCGTTAAGTGAGGTTAATTCAGTTGTGCACTTTTACATAGCATTTGACAACATTTGCAACCCCTGCGTGGTTCAGATATTCATAACAGGGGCTGATCACTGTACCCCAAATGGAAGACTTGCCTCTCACATAAGCTGAATGGGTTTGTACTCCAGATGCTGCTCCTGATGCTCAAACCCGAGTCTTGTAAAAGCTACTGCCTTTCCATCCTAGATGCCCCAGTGCCTTTGCTCAGAGCTGGGCACAGAAACAATGTGTTTTGGTGTTCACAGGCAGGGATGAGGGAACATCAATCTTAGTCACTCAAAAACAGAAGGTTGCATTCAAGATGTTCGTTCAAGAAAAACAGAACAACACGACATCTATCTGTGAAGATGAAGTAAAGCCTGTTTCTGCCTAGCACAATGATTAAATTGTTCACAAACAGCTCACGCTTTTCTGTAAGTGACACCCACAGGACTCATTCTTCCTGCTTCCTGAAAATACTGCTAGGGTCAGTGAAATCATCCATACTGCCATTAAACTTGCTCAAGTCAATCAAAAAATAAAATAGTTTTGATCCTCGCATTTCCTCCATTGTTTTGCCTTATTCACTGGGCCAAATAACACAATCTCTGCCCTTCTCCTCCCACTATTCCTCTTTGTCCCTCTCCCCCTCACTGTCCCTCACACAAACATCTCTTCAGCCTCCTTTCAGACTTGGGAATCCTATCACTGAGGCTAGCTAATGGGGTATGGCCTACTGAGAAAATTGGTTGGGTCAATGACAGTTTGAGCGTACTTTTAGAAATCATTCTGTTCTAAAATATGCTAAATTCATGTTTAGGCAGCATGAAACTGTACTGTAGCACAGTGGAGACTATAGAATAATGTCTGGGCACCACATTTGTAGGTGGTTGTAAGCATTTCAGCCTTTTCAGAGGTGCACAGCCCATCTTCCTGATTTGTTTAGATTACTGACTCTAGAGTATTTTCTCTGATCATGCACTAGATTTAAGCATTATGAAAAAAGCTTTTTTGCAGCTTTCATCTTCTGTGCCTCTTCCCTCCCCACCCATTAGACACTTCTCTGTGCTTGTTTCCAGTATAAAGAAAGGAGTTCCTCAGAAATTGTAACAGTGTTAGAATGTATGGACCAACTCTTTTGTATTACTTGATGGCAGTGATGTCTCGTGCTTGACCAAGGGTGGCAGCTGTGTTCTTCAATGCGACAGCTGTGCTCAAGACATTCAATAGGTGTTAAGCAAGCAGTTGTTATCTGTGCTACTGGTGGTAGCCTAGACCTACCAGAACAGTGGAGGTGGTGTTACTGCTGCTCGTCTTGCTCGCTGCAGCAATTGGCAAGCACCGCCAGGGAACGGTTAGGGTGAAGGAGACCCCATCAGGCATGCTGTAATTTACGACTGATTGATGAATGCATGGAGAGTGTGGAAACACCAATTAGGAGTAATACTGTGGCAGTGAAGGATGTGGGATGCGATGTTTGTCTTACCCTCTGCCTTCTGATTATAACCAAGAAAACTTGGAAGGGCTGACTGCTAAAAGAAATTCAAAAGACAAACTCTGTGTGCATCCACAGCTTAACGTGGATTGCATTGTGATGTTTGCAATGTTTTGCAATGTGGATTGCAATATGTTTATTTTGCAAAATTTTTACTTACATAAATTTAAAATGAAAATATGAAATTCAAGTAAAGGTAAAAATATAAACCATTTATGTTACCATTTTGAGCATGGTTCCTGATTGTAATTATTATCTAAAATTAAGTGTTGATACAGATTTGAAAATTTTTATTCAACTATAAAAGAAACCTGCAATAATTTGTGTTTCTTTTTTAAAATAATCTGCTTTAAATGCATCAAAATAATGTTTCATATTGTCCATGCTGAAAGAATTAGCCTTGCTTTAACATTCTGTCCTTCAGCCAGGATTGCCAGTGCTACGATTTTGATTTGTATGATCTGCTTTATGCAGTCTGAATCCTTCCTCTCTTCCTGTTTTTGTGTGTGTGTGTTCCCAATACAATGTTCGATATCATTTATCTCAGTATAGAAGAATTGGAGTTGATATTGATTATGCTGTGTTAGATTTTGAAATTCCTTTGTAAATGTTTAAAGCCAGTAAACATTTACCATTCCCAGCAGCTTAACAGAATCATCCTTCCTCTGACCACATAATTGTTAAATTGTGCATGCAAAATGGCTTGAGGATATTCTGTCCTTTTTCCAGCAGATTATCAGGGAAAACCTGCCAGAGAACATTGTGTTGTTTATATATCCTCCAGGTTAAGAATTCAAAGGTCAATAGTTGCCAAAAGCAGTTTCACTTAGTAACTACCACTTTTCCCAAGCTCTGCAACCTGCCTCACCAGTGATCCTTATCATTTATTAGTGAACTTGTACATATGCAGCTCCTAGATCTCTACCCATAGGCAAGTAATCTTGGTTTGCTGAAATAATCTGTTCACTTTCTAGTATAATTAATCATGATGATTAATCACCTGCATAAGCAAATATTACCCATAAATAAACTAAGCGTATGCTGTGATGTTATTGTTTCTTTCCTAACACTTCTCACTGAATGAATCTGCAGTACAGCTTGATTGACTGAGAGAAAGCTTGCCCTGGGTTGGATTTAGCCACTTTTTTCATTAAATAGATAAGGACACGGTCAGGTTTGTGTTGTGTTCATTTGTTTATTAGTTAAAAAGAATATTCATTATACTATTTTTTCTAGATTGCAAGATAGGTTGTTATCAAATGTTTTAGTTACATCTGTCTTAAAGATCTTGATTTTGCTCTGTAAACGCCAGATGAAATCCTGTCGATTTCGAGGAGTTGTTCCTGTTGCCTGCTGATGGAATTGAGATGAATATCAATCTTTTTTTTGGGGGGGGAGAACTTCTTCTTTGATTTACAAGCTTTGTAAACTGCTGATGAAAAATGAAATTTAAAAAAGAAAAATCTCATTTTAATAGTCATTTAAGAGGACAACTCTTCCAGGCAGGAAGTTCTGTTAAAGTTGATAGATCCTTGTTTAGCTAAAAATTATTCCAAAGTGCTGATAACAGTTTTGTCTTTGGCAAGTACTGTTAATAATTGTGTTAATTCCACAGGAGTTCTGCTTTTTCCTGAGCACTTACCTTTGGTAATTCTGGTGTTTAGCTGAAGTTATCTTTTAGTCAAAACTGTCTAATAACTATTGCTCAAACCAACTCAGTGCTGACAGTACTCAGGTGAAAATAACAGAAGAACTTTATTTTTAAGTTTTGTCTCCTAAAAAGTAAAGACATTCATGCTAAACCACCTCATAAAATGATTCAAGTACAATTACCTTAGTGCTAAAACTTGCAGACCAAATGTGTGCATAAGTTAGGGATTTTGGAATACTGTTATATTTTCAAATGTGTGCGTATTTAAAAAAAATAAAATACAGCAGCCTTTCTATTTTATCTGAAGTAGAGTGCTTACAAAGCAAATGTAAGATTCAACTCAAGTAGACTTGGACTGGTTTTCTTTTAATTGTGATGGAATCATCAAATCAAATAATATAGTTAATGAACATTAAATACAAAAGGAACAAAAGAAAACAAATGGGCAATGATGGGAAAGCAAGAGCTGCAGTACAAGAAATGAGTATAAGCAGATAAAGTAGATGAAATATCATGGAGCATCTGAAAGAAATGAAATGAAAATAGATTGTCATTAGATCCTTTCTCTTCCACAAAAGTTTGATACCATTTCTTTGGGGAATAGTTTGCAAATGATATATAGAGTATGTGTAACACAACCATAAACAGATATACAGTTTGCCTCACTTACAATCTGTTCCATGATCTTTGTTCACCCTAAAGAAAAAAGACAAGGTGCAGATCTTGGAACAGGAGGAAGGGGAAATAAATCAGAGCTGCAGTTAATAGAACTGTGTCAGGACATTACAATTGTAAATGTTTGCTGGTTTTCCTTTGCACATATTCGAGGATTCCTGTTAACTCTTGCTTTTCGATCTCTTCATGGAATGTTTGTTAATACTTTTTAACATAGGTACTTACAAAACAATAAAGAATCTGTGGAAAATTGTGTTATTTGTATTAAAATCTTGATTTTTGTTCAAATACAGAAATATATAAAGCAATCTCCCTGTGGCATGGGCAACAAATTATTCATCCTCTTCATTTTCCTTGAGCTTTGTTAGATCAGTTTGAGTACCAATAAACAAGCAGGATTAAAGAGAAACCTGTAGTGGGGAAAATTACATCTGAAGTACTAACTGGTATATTCAGTGCTTCTTACACTCTGTCATCAAACATCTTACCATCATGTCTGTAACTGAGCTGTACTTAGCCTTTTGTGGCTATAACTGCCGCCTTCCTAGCTAAAAGGCAATTTGGTCTGCATTGTCCGTGTGTGAGGGGAGGGTCTCCCATCAGTTGCTGTCAGAGCACAGGAAAACAAAATTCCATCATTTTTAGTGCACTTGTTCCACTCCATCCGTACCCCAGGTGTGCATGGCCACTTCTCACTGACCCCTCCCTTGTCCCCATGTTCTTTCCTCCTTTGAGGTTGCACACATGCGACTGCACCGAGCCGCTCTGTGCTTGGAAACTGATTGTACAACATTGTCCAACACACACCATGCAGAAACGTGCGTAGCTCTGCGTGGTCCCAGAGCCTTCAGAGGTGGTCAGCCCAGGCACGCGGTTCCTGCCAAACCTCATTGTGGCTGTAGGAGGCTGCAGGATCACTGAAGCAGAAATGCAGTATGTGAAGCTTGGCTGGGAAAGGCTAAGGAGATGTTTTCATAGAATTTGTGCTCTTTATGCCATTTAAATTCTGCTGTTTAGTGGGATACAGCTATGCCTCTTCTCTACTGTTTTTTTGCCCACTCCCACTCGTTGAACAAAATGGTCACTGCAATCAGAGAGTCTTTTGCGTTATAAACACTGATTGAGCGATGCTGTTGATTCTTCAGATCTGTTCAGTGGTAAAGTCAAATCTTTATAACCAATAATGACTCTTCTGAGGGGAAATATGAAAACGACAGCAGATAGGGTGAAATAGTCTTAGCCGAGTTACTTAAATTAATTCCATTCTTCATACACATCTGAAGTCAGCTAGTAAAAAATAGTCTAGTGACTGATCCCTCCCTTACATATGAAGTAAACAACAGTACAGTGAAGTGATGGCGTAAGTGAGAAGAAAAACACATGCCTTGTTTAGGAATTACTTGGTCTTATAGATTTGATTATACTGCCTATGCGTATGCATAGCGATGACTGAAAAACAGTCTCAAATGGCTGATACATGTGCCGGTTGTTTACTTCCACCCTTAAATCAGGATTAAGGCCCTGGTAAATAGGAACAGAAAGAAAGCATGCAGCATAGAGAAGATCACAAAAATAGTTCACTTATTAAGTGTTTTCCATACGTATTTAAGCAGGATTTCCAGGTGTGTGCTTGCAAATAAACCTATTTCTGCCAGAGATAATGGTAAATTTCAGACAACTTTTTACAAACCAATATTTAAATTTAAAATATTAGAGTTGGTACCATCTGTAAAAAATGATGACCTTTCAACTGAATAAGAATCAGAAATAAATTTTTGCTTGGCCTCATACTAGAGATAGGAAAATGTGAAGCAGTTTATGATGTGCCAGCTGATGGAGTGTATGCATGAACTCTATGATTTTTGTGTTTTGCTTTCCCCCGCCAATAAAAAACAAAAAAAATCAAATAAAAAATGAGATATTGTAACAGGCCAAAACTTAGTAAAAATCATGGCACAGGCTTAAAACTATTTTTAGATATTTTTTAAAAGTAACAGAAAATGTTTTATTCCAGTGTAGTGTTGAGCACAGCGTTATAGTTCTGTGGTTAAACATACAAAATTCATGAAAAGAAAAAAGTAATGCTGTTGTCTTAACATTGTTGTTTTGTGCGTATGCCTTACAATAAAGTATTTAAATACAATCAGGTACACATATGCCAGCTTCTCATATATTCTTCAGCTTCTAATATATTTTAATGCAAAATATTACGTACTTCTGTATATTAATCCTAGGGAAAATATGTCATTGTTTTATGCTTGCATCAATGTTGTTGTAATCATCTGGTCTGCCTTAATTGTCTCAGGGTCTGGCTGAGAGTTGCTAAGTAGTGCACAGACCTGAAGAAAAAAGTCTTTTTGTAACATTTAAGGATTAATGTAAAAAGTCTTATCTTCTTTGCCCTGACACAGAATTAAATACTCTGTGGGAATAAAGGACTTTGTCTATGACAGCTACCTTGCCTCTGCTAGGATTCTGATTTCTTTTTTCATCTTTTGACCCATCTTTCATATTACATTTCCAACTTTAGTCCTATGCTCTGGCATCTCATAATATTAACAAACTTGCTTTCATAATATATTTTTTCTGGAGCAAATACTCCTGAAAAAGATGCAATTGGGGAACTGAGAGATACCCAGGACTGGTAAATCCCCATTGTTTTTTTCTCACTATTGCTCTTTCTTTTCTGTCCCCACCTGAGTGACCTGAGTAGTATTATTGCCGCTTATCATAGATTCATAGCAAAAAGGGCTGGAAGGGAGCTAGAAAGGTGGTTCAATCCATCCTCCTACCCCAAGGTGGGACCAGCTGAACCTAAATCATCTGTGACAGATGCTTGTCTATCCTGTTTTTAAAAACCTCCAGCATGGGGATTCCAAAACTTCCCTAGGCAGTCTACTCAATTACTTCACTGCCCTTAAAGTGAGAGAGATTATTTCTTTTGTCTCTTCTCATGTCTAAACTCAGTGTTCCATATTGCAGTTTTCAGCATTATCCTCTGTTGTATCTTCAGCAAACACGGACAACAATCTGTGGTCTTTCTCTTTGAAGCCACCTTTCATATATTTGAAGATTAGTACCAGGTTTTCTCCATCTCCTTTTCTTATGAATGAACAAGAGTCCTAGAATTTGGCTTTCTACACTTGTACATCCCCATTTCCTTCCTTCACTCCTTCCTTCCTTCATTGCTTCCTTCTATTTCTTGCAACTAAGCAGTTATTTGCTAAACCCTCTGATATGGGTCCAGTATATCCACGAGGCAAGAACTGCATGAGACAATAATGTGTTGAAATTTAATGTGGTCAGTGCAGGACCTGTCCGACAGCAAATACCTGCGTCCTCTACACAGCCAATGAAAAGGCCAAGCAGCTGGCTTCCTGAAGGAAATCCTGGCTTAAGATTCTGAATTTTACTTGGAATGGGTACCTGAACACTACAGTGGGTCTTTCGAAGGAACAATGAACAGTGGTGACTGAAGGAGGAAGAGGGAATGAAAAACATACTGAGTTATCTCTAAAATTAAGAGAAAATACCTACTGGTAACCAACCATGTAAAGAAAATGCTCCACACCTGGAGTCCTGAGAAATTATTGTCTTCCTTGACATTATTGTCCCAGCAATCAGATAATTCATATATTGAAAAACCGAGGGAAGAAGATCTGTCTGTGGAATCATGGCCCTACTAGAAAAATTCTGCTAGCTGCAAGGAAAGGTCTGAACCTTTGGTTCAACCTCTGAACTTGCACTTAGACAACTGCACTGAGGGCAGAGGCTGCTAATAAAGTGACACAGTGTGTTTTCTCAGGGATAAACACAAGAGTTCCTACCTTATTTACAGCATAATATTTAACCCATGGGCTTTTTGGTTGGATTTATGTGTTGTTGCAGTTTAAAAAAAAATTAAATGTCCTTTTGTTTCTTTTTCCTTTTTAATGCAGCTTACATAAAAAGGTGGAAATTAGTCATTTGTGAATAACCATTAATATGTTGCTCACATTTCAAATGATTCTACTTTGTTTTATGCACATTGGACTGTGTTCTTTTGATATGTTTAATTTTTGCAATTGAAGCTTTCTGAACTCACAGTGAGGTATTCGAAGAAAGTTAATTAGCTAGTGCAAATTCACCAACATCTGTTTTCGTCTTTAAAATAATTGAAATTGTGTTTTATTGCATGGTTAAAAAAAATAAATCATTAGTAAAATTTTCTGGAATAATAATGACCCAGGCTATGTTGGAGTCTTCAGACAGGCTTGATCAACATTCTTTGGGCTGCTGATTGGAC
>Ga0065711_1033932_pt1 | contig 24564 bp, 11 predicted proteins | sample Hoacrofraction12_FD_59098 | JGI IMG/M metagenome (GOLD analysis project Ga0065711, IMG submission 59098) | Hoatzin crop microbial communities from Cojedes, Venezuela - Epithelial fraction 12 v2 (version 2) | ecosystem: Host-associated > Birds > Digestive system > Esophagus > Crop | place...
TTTTTTTTTTTTTTTTTTTTTTTTTTTTTTTTCCCCTTTGTTGTCTTCTCTTGTATTGGAAATGTTTGCTACAGACAGAGAAAATGACCAAACTTTTATCTTTTGTGCAAGTCCAACCATTTTCATTTGTATTATCTGGACCAAATGGCTAATAAATGCAGTTACACTAATCCCTACTATCATTCTCCCCATGAAATAGTTTCACTTGGAGCTTTATAGCTGTCTAAGGTCAGTTTTGGATATCCTAGGTGCAAATTTAAAATGCTTTTTCTTGAAAGGGCTAGTGACAGTGCACCTGGGGAAAAAAAATCAGAACTTTTGCCCTCCATTTTGCAGTTTTATAATTTTGCTTTTTTTTCTTTTAATGGAAACTTTGCAGAAGCAACATAAGTTTGGTAACTAGCTTTTATCCAGGCTTTTTTTTTAACCTTGAAGCATACTCGATTTGCTGTGTTGACTGGAATTTTAAAATTAAATATTTTTTTAATGATGTTTTTAGAATGGTATAAGTAAACACAGCATTTAATTTTCTCACAGGATCCACCTGACTGGCAAGAAATTTTGACTTATTTCCGAGGATCTGAATTACAAAATTATTTCACCAAGATCCTGGAAGATGACCTGAAAGCTATCATTAAACCTCAGTACGTGGACCAGATCCCTAAAGCTGCAAAGGTCAGAAATTTCAAGAGCTGATAGAAAGTTGGGAGCTTTTCCCTTGATACTTCTCTTGTGTTTAAATATTTTATTTACCAGCATAATTCAATGTCAAAAATCCACTAATGTCTGAAATTTTCAATGTTGAAATAATGTTGTGGGGTTTTTTATTATTTATCATGCAGGGAACAGTGGGATCAATTCTGGATAGGAAGGATGAAACTAAGACACAAACCGTTGTATGTCAGCAGCTAGGTAAGTAATTTTGTAAGGTCAAACTTGAAAGCCTTTGAGAACCTTCTATTTACTGAAAAAAATAATGTTACTACTAATGTGATAGTAGACTTACATTATACTGATTAAAAAAAAAGAGAGAAAGTAAAGATGCTTTAGTTTAAAGGCTGGGGCTTGCTGTAAGCATATCTGAACCAATGCAAATAATACTTTCTAGTGGTAAAGGCAAACTAATTGATACATGACTAGTTAACAGAATCTAATGCAGTCTCTGTTCGATGGTAGAAAGTATTTATTTTTAAATCTGGAAAGATTCCAGTTACCATCTGCTGTTCTTGCTTGCTTACAACTCTGACGAAATCTTAGTATCCTCTCCTGGAGAACCATAGCATATAGAACATGTTACCCAAGTACAAAAAGACTTCTCCCCCCCCCTCCCCAAAAGGCTGTATGAAGCTAATTATAACGGGAGTAGTACTGACTTCTGAGAACAATGCAATTAATGAGAAGAACATCTGCATAGTCTACCCCTGAAAATTTTTTGTAGGTGTTTTGAATTCGGTTACTAAATTCAGGTGTTAATTCAGGTGTCACTAATTTAACAACAGTGTGGTTCTTGGTAGACTAGGGTGGTAAAGGTGGGACTGCATTGTGTCACCAAGAGTGTGGTCTTTGGGTCTCAGTTATTAGTGAAACAGTCTATTCTTGAAAAGTATATTCTGCTGAGAAAATACTGACTTCACCCATTTGCTGTAACATTTGGGAGACTTGATTTTCCTGCAAATCAGAACTCTTCAGCCAGGTCTAAGAAGAAACACTTTTAAAACTAGTATAGTTTCTTTTTAGGGCCAGAAATCTTAGCCAAATACGTGGTGGAAAAAAAAAATAGAAGTGTAATCCTTCTGCATGGTAAGAAACAGCCATACAAATTAATTGGCTAATGCTGCAGAGAAGCTGTAACTTGCTGTGACTTAAATAGCATTATGATACTTCTGTGTAAACTGAACACTTACTTTACTTCTGTTTTTTTTTCCTCTGAGCAGGATGTCTGCTGTGATTATACATGTTTCTGTAGGTAATAAAAATATGAACTGTTGTATTGGTTATAATATCTAAAAGTAACCACTTATTTGCAGACTTAACCCATCTGAAAGAAAGAAATGTTGAGGACCTTTCAGGAGGAGAACTTCAGAGATTTGCTTGTGCAGTTGTTTGCATTCAGAAGGCTGATATGTACGTTTAATTTACTTCAGAATTTATCTCAGAATATGATCCTCTAATTTACATTTATTGTTAGAAATACCAATTTTGTTTGAAATACTTAAACAAAAGGATTTTTTGAAAAAAATTCTTTTTACCAACTCAGTAGCCAAGATCCTTATATAGTCCCTATAGAATCTCTGGGGTTTCGATACTTTAATTCATCTGACTGGAAATAGCTAATTTCAGAGGCCAGTGTTAAATTTCAGCATCATAATTTGATAACCTTTCCCTACGCCCATGTAAATGTTTGTACAGCATACCTCACTTAGCCTCTCTAAATCTGACAGATCCTTCCTCACCTGTGGGGACTTGTGTCCCTCTCCTCCTGTCCTGCAACCAGAAAATTACTGTTTAGTCTATGCTGTTTCTGACTCCTTTGGACCAAGAAAGCAAGATCAGAAGAGTATACAGGGTTTCATTTTTTTGTTGTTTTGTTTGGATTTTTTAAAAAATTATTAAAATTTTTTAAATTATTTAAAATTTTTTTGTTAGGGTTGTGGTTTTTTTGGTGTCGGTTTGGGGTTGTTTTTTTTCTTTGTTTTGTTGGTTTGTTTTTCTCTTGGAAGGTGTCCTTCTTCCAGTCTCCTAAAGTATTTTTGCACTTTTCAGTTCCTGTTAAATTCAGCCTGAATCAGAACTGAGTGCATGGGATTCCTAACTGATTGCTGATTTCTTGTAACTTTTGATAACTGTCAGAGCTTTTAGCAAAGTAATACTTAACTTGAACAATTTAGCAATTTCATGTGACAGTAGTGAGAGACTCAAGGCAGGTGTCAGTATATAATTCTCATTTTTTGTCTGTCTTTCTCAGTATAAATAATGATAACTTTTTATTTCTGTGTATTTAATGGTTGAAATGGTAGTATTAGGTTTGAATATGTAGAAAGCTTGCATTCACTAAGACTTCATTCTTTCTTTTGGGGCTAGCTTCATGTTTGATGAACCTTCTAGCTACCTAGATGTCAAGCAGCGCCTGAAGGCTGCCATTACTATTCGATCCCTAATAAACCCTGACAGGTAAATACAAAATTTAAATGTTTTGCTAGACTGCAGTAACAGGTGACTTACAGAGGGAAGAAACATCCGATCCATCTCCCTAGCAGTGCTGACTTGTCAGTATGTTACACTAATCAGTGTTTACAATATTCTAAGCCAGTAATCTATTCCTTTGCATTTTGGAAACTTCTTTCCTGTAGTTTCTGTACTATTTCAGTATTTTGTAATAAGGACGTGAAAACATAGGTGGCTGTTTTTCACGTGAATATTGCTGTTCCATCCCCTTCTCACAAAGATTTTTTTTTTTTTTAACTTAAAATGTGCTAAGTATTTTTCACTCCAGTCAATCAATATTCTTCCACTTATTGTACGTAAAAAAGCTGCCAGTTTACACTGAAGATGGACTTTCAACTTGTCATTCACAACATCTGTTTACTGGACAGTTTTAAAAAAATGCTTATCAGAGATTTGAAGTCCGTATTTAGTATAAAGATAAGAAACCATATTAAATGAAAATCATGTTGACAGCTTTTGCTTATGCAAGACTACAGTAAGAAAGAAAGAAAAAACATTTTGCACTGAAGTATAAAAGCATCTCTCTGGCTCTATTTTTCAGGTACATTATTGTTGTAGAGCATGATCTAAGTGTGTTAGATTATCTCTCTGACTTTATCTGCTGCCTGTACGGTGTGCCAAGTGCTTATGGTGTTGTTACTATGCCTTTCAGCGTAAGAGAAGGTAATTCTTGCCATATTTCTCTTTTTAAACATAGCAAAAAAAAAAAAATCTGTGGAAGAGAAAAAGATACCAAAATGCTAGTTGTCTCTTATGTCAACATGTCTTCTTCCTGTTACAGCTCAGTATCTAAAAAACTACTGTTTTATTTTGCGCAGAATTTCTTTTCTACATGATCCTGAATTTATAACTCAACCCCAAGTCTTAATTATGAAATGCCCTTTGTCTGTTGCTGTGGACGTAATTTTGATACTTGCAGGTGTTTTGTAAACAGTGGAGCTACACAAAAGACCCTATAAATAGTAGAGAATGGGCAGGAGACAGTTTGCACAGTACAGAGTTATGTAGTGTTTCACTGAATTGACCACGCTTGTAGCACTGAGACTCTCAGTAATAAATGTTTTTGTGAGAATGGGTCCAGCAGTAGTAACTTATTTAAACCCTACACACATTACTAACACCGGGTTTTTCAGGAAGAGCTTCTGTAGCCTTTCTGTAACTTTAGTAAGATTTTTTTCTGCTTCAATTTGCATAATGTAAACACTTTCAAATAGGAGGTTTTGTTGCCTCTTTTAACATGCCATTTAAAATCCACTGTTCTCCTTACTTGATTGGAATTTACAGCCAAGAATTGAAATTAATCTTATCTTGCTTTGTTGCAGACCTTTTTTAATGATCTTTTTTCCTCCCTTCATAGGCATAAACATTTTCCTAGATGGCTATGTTCCAACAGAAAATCTAAGATTTCGAGATGCATCTCTGGTATTTAAAGTGGCTGAGACAGCTAATGAAGAAGAGGTTAAAAAGATGTGTATGTACAAATATCCAGGAATGAAAAAAAAGATGGGAGAATTTGAACTATCCATAGTAGCTGGAGAATTCACTGATTCTGAAATTATGGTGATGTTAGGGGAAAATGGTAAGTGTAATTCTTGTTGGAAACTGGTTCTACAACTCTAAATAGGATCCTAAAGCCATTTTTCATTGTGGGAGTCAGGCTTCAAAATTACTGGTTTTGAGTCAGGTTGAACTGCTTGTTTCCTAGAGAAGACGTCATGCCAGTCAGAGCTTAGCCACTTATTGTAGCTGTAGATGTGTCTTCCATTTGAAAAAGCAAGTATTAGCAAGTGCTGCTTGCTGGAAGTGAATATAGGAATTCTCAAAGCAGTCTAATTCTAAAATGTGGTCTTCATTTTTTTGTATCAGTGACTCAGTTGTTAAAGGGCTGTTATTAAAAAGTCTGAAGTAATGTGTAACTTGCATTTTATTTTAGGAACTGGCAAAACTACATTTATCCGAATGCTTGCAGGAAGACTTACACCTGATGAAGGAGGTACTGCTTAACACCTTAGTTGTAACCTACTTTGAAGATACTGGAAAGGCTTGTTTTCATTATAAATTTTATCTTTTTATAGGTGAGGTCCCAGTTCTAAATGTCAGCTACAAACCACAGAAGATCAGTCCTAAATCTACCGTACGTTTAAGCCTTATTTATTAAGTATTGTGTTTGGTACAAAATGCATGTTCTTGGTACACAGGCAGAATTTCTTTATGTTCGGAACAAAAAGCTCTATTAATTCTATTCATGTTTCCTTGTGGTGTGGTGCATGAAACTGAGTGGCAACATTTGTCTTTTAACAGGGAAGTGTCCGTCAGCTACTGCATGAGAAGATCAGAGATGCCTATACGCACCCCCAGTTTGTAACTGATGTAATGAAACCTCTTCAAATAGAAAACATCATTGACCAGGAGGTATTAATTGCCTGAGACAACATCCTAACTTTTGTTCAACCTGTACCTGAACTAAATATGGTCTTATTCCCCCCCCACCCCTGTAGGTTCAAACACTGTCTGGTGGTGAGCTGCAGCGTGTCGCATTAGCTCTTTGTCTTGGTAAACCTGCAGATGTCTACCTAATTGATGAACCTTCAGCATATTTGGACTCTGAGCAACGTCTAATGGCGGCTAGAGTCATTAAACGGTAAAGTATACATGATGGGAAAAGTCCCTGATATTTTCAGTAGTTTTACAATAAGTAAAACTTACTGTACCATCAGCTCTCTCACTTTCTGTATTTCTATTTCAGTTTCATTCTCCATGCTAAAAAAACAGCTTTTGTGGTAGAACATGATTTTATCATGGCAACGTATCTTGCTGATCGTGTGATTGTTTTTGATGGTATTCCTTCCAAGAACACCCTTGCGAACAGGTAAGAGACCTGTTTGGATTAGTAAGCAAGATAAAAGAGGACAACATAAATGGTTTATCAGAGGCATCAAAAAAAATAAGGAGGTGAAGCATCCTTGCCAACGGAAATTTAATCTGCATTTAAAGTTATCCAAGAGTGTCCTGAGGGTTCTGTCTTCTGTTTCAAAGCAAGGAAAAGAAAATGGGATTGACCCACACTTTGAGGCTGCCTAGACACAGAGTTGAGGCCTAGCTGGAGAGTGTAACCAAGCCCTCAAAAACTAGACCAGCTCCTGGCTTAAACTAGCCTTAAGCAACTGCACACCCATTAAATTACAATCAGAGGAGAACAAGGAAGTGGCATTGATTGCAAGGAATGAAAAAAAGGGCCAAGGGTAAACCAGGTATGCTTATGAAAATAACTTCCAGCTGTATTAAGAGAAAGCAGTGTACTAGGGGTACATGTATGCAGATATTGTGAAGTGCAGGGTTTGACAGCAACATGTAATGTGTCCAGTATCTATGATTTTTACTCTGTCAAAACTGTCCCTTTTGATATATCTGGTTTTATTCCTGTAAATAATTTCATTACAGAAACTTTTGAGCAGCAGCCTTATTAGAAACCAGGCTTTTAGAACAGTGGAAGTAGCAAGTACTTAATGTGAGCCAGATGAAGTAAACACGTTGGTCTAGTACTGCCTTTACAACACAGCGCTAGGCTGGGTTTGATGGTGTTCCTTCTAAGAACACACTTGTTTGGATTAAAAAAGTCACGATCACGTAACATACACTGATGCTGAGAAATGGTTAGGACCGTTGTTGTACCTTACTCATAGTGCAACTCTTTTTTTTTTTTTCTTTGAATGTAAATAACTGTGCCAGCACACACGTGTGTAGATACAAAGTAACAAGAATGTAAAGCTAGCAGGCTGAAGACTTCTTGTGCCATCTTGAGATAGTGCTGAAAGAGGAGAGCAGCAGTTAGGACTTTCTGTCCAAGACACCATTTGACTGAAAATGTAGCCCGTCCTGGTGTGTCAACTACGGCTCACGTTTGCATTACCAGACTGGAATGAGCTCAGGATGGAGATCAAGGCTGCCTGTAATCGGCATAGTACAGAACTTCTGAAAACTTCACTACAATGTTCTTCTCTCTTAACAGTCCGCAGACTCTTTTGGCTGGAATGAATAAGTTTTTATCTCAACTTGAAATCACTTTTAGAAGAGATCCCAACAATTACAGACCAAGAATAAACAAACTCAATTCAATCAAGGTAAGACAGAAGCACCTTTACAGTAAAGAAGCCATGACTCTTTAATATGAAGCCAGGTTTTAAAATAAGGAACAAAATGAAGACTAACGTGGTAGTTTTGCTGTGCTTGAGAACAGCAGTAAGAGTATTATATTAAGGCAAGTAGAAAGGAGTTCAGATAAGTGTCTTTTGTTTCAGCCATGTTCAAGTCCGCCAAAGACTATTTCAAGTAACATTGACCTTTTTTTCTCTTCCCAAGGATGTGGAACAAAAGAAAAGTGGAAACTACTTTTTCCTGGATGACTAAATATTGAATCTGAGCATCTTTGTAACTGGCATATAGAAATGCATATTGGAATCCAAACATCTGTGGATGAGAAGGCTCAATCAGGTTTTAGAACACTTCATGTTTTGGAGCTTAAAATCTCTTGCTGCCTGTAACGTCTGAGACCAGTAGCAGTGTAAATCCTAGCCTGAGTAAAACTGCCACTTTCTATATTTTGGTGACACAGCCCTATTTTCAGTGTAATACTTTCAAAATAGACCACCTCAAAATTCTGCAAACGAGTCTCCAGATTTTTCAAAATTTAAGGGAGGTTTTCAATTCCATGTATCTCACTCATGTACCAAGTACTGACTGAACTTCCTCATTTTAAAAATCTTTGAAGCTGTTTTATGTATAAGAGGGACCCTTACCAAGAAATGTCAAGATACAGAAACAACTCCTATTTTAAAAAGGCTGAATCTCTCTGGCTGAGGGTTCGTAAATAAATATCCTCGTAACTTAAAGCTCTTCTGTGACACAGTGCAAAAATTCTTGAATTACTAATTCAAAAGTATGTATATGATGTTGTCATGCACACCTTTTCTCACACTATAGAAAGGAACACACAAAAGATGGAGTACAAAATACATATAACAACATAAAGGAAGAGATCTACACCTTTATCAGCCGTCTGTCCCTGTGCATCTTTTCAGACCTAGTTACAGGAGAATAATCAAATCCTTTTAATCTTCCGTGACTTAGACCTGCATAGTAAAGAAAGGTTAACGGCTGTTTTCTCTGGTTGCTTGTTCTACAGACTTGACAGTATGCTATGGGAAGTAGGGTTTTGAGTAATAAAGCTACCTGTTTCACAAAGTACTAACACTTACCAACAACACCCTCCTCCCGTACTGTGATAGCGCTGCACAGAGCTGGAGAGAACGCTCACCTAAAAGCTTGTAATGGACTGATCATCTATATACAGCTTTGTTAAGGACTGAAGAGGGTATGGCAGCTCATCCCTCAGCACAGGGTCTACCTTACATCTAGGCCTTTTCTGAACAGAGGAAGGTTTCAGTTTTTATGTGTACAGAAAAGCATCCTCTCTCCAACAGCTCTAATAGCACCCTACCTAATGGGATTTACAAAACCAAATTGGATGTTTCAAAGCCTGCAGGTTAAGAGATCCCCTGGTGTTGTACTGATTATCTGAAAAGAAAACAAGCATGTTTCACCTTGCAGACAGCTTGTGAACTTGAATAAAACATCCTGTTTATGTACAGAGTTCACTTTCACGTAGTAGCACTGCTTTGTAACACAATGAAGTAGTATTCTGTTCTCTACTTCGCGATCAAATCTCAGTTTTTAGAAGCACATTAAAATGAGCATCATGTAGCAGATTAAACATCCTACTAAAACTACCATTTTCATCAACAGATACACAGTATTTCCAGCAGCAAAGCTGTGGTTCATTAGAAAGGGTTCTCTTAGGTGGGGAAACTGAGACAAAACTGATCCTTTCAAACTTACTAGCAGGTGTGAGAATCCTGACCAGCTCCTCCTTCCATCTGTAATTGCTGGCACCCACCATCTTCCCATGAAAAGAAGTTTTTACAAGGTTAAGATGCAAGAACTGCTTTTGCCTAAAGTGAGAGCTTTGATGCTTACTATAGACAAAAATGAAAGTAAATAAAAAATAGCTTGTTAAAAATCAATTTCCATATAAAGTAAGGTACTTCAGGGAGACAGAGCGAAAAGTGCCTATATTTAAGTATTCCTACACAAATGTTACACAAGTTTCAAAGACGTGTCAAAATAACTTTCAGGTATGTATCTCAAAAGGAAGGAATGTATTTTCCATGCAACAGTTGTCTGTTCTGCATTTACTTGCATGTGCAAGATGTTATGAGAGATGACAGAAAAAACACGTATTTGGTGTTTTTTACATCTTTGCCTCATAAGTTACAGGACAAGGCAGTGGTCTGTGGTTTTTTTTAAGCCATTATGTGTGTTAGTAACTTGGATATTTTATAACCTTGGCAGTATTGTGTGTTACATACCCTCCTACGTACCCAGCTACATCTAACTGACAACAGAAATCCAGCCATATTGTGCCAACGGAGGTATGCCATGAAAAAGTAGAGGTAATGAACACATCCTTACACCACCACCACCGCCTGTTCAGACAAAAACTTCCAAAGGCTAGCTAAAATTTACAGTTAAGTCATGCAGATGAGTAGAAATCCCTGTGGCCTCAGGTTCTGCATCTTCTGTCCTAATTAGGGAAAGGTAAAGATGTAGATTAGCAGATACCTGAAGCTGCACATCTGTTAGTTATATGCTAAATATTACATAGAGTCCGCTACTAACCAGTGGGATCCTGCAGTCTAAAACATCATGTGCTAGGTAAAAGACAATCAATCTAAAAGTCTTTCAGCAAAAACAGAGAAAACCATAAGTAATCAACAGTGAAGGTGGAGAAAATATTACATCTGCACATTTCAGTCCATAACTGTCCTACAGCAGCAAGGCAGGGCATAGGCCCAGCTTAAATTTTTAAATGTAAATTCTAAAAGCACAGCCCTACCAGTTACTGCTATGCCTGTGCTTCCCGTTGTTTCTTCCAAGAAGTTTCTGTGGAAATGACAGTGCCTTGGTTCTTGCAGCAAAGCTCACAATTAAATACCTGCTGCAGTATGGAATGATTGTTTTGGTGACTGCTGGACAGATCTGGGCTACACCTGGAGTTACGCTTTAGAACCTCCCAGGAAAGATTACAAGAAGCTCCTTTTAAGATCCCTCAGGGCTTGCTTAATTCTCAGCCTGAAAAGCTGAAGATTGCCTCTTCTGAAATCCTGAATACATTTCTGAATGGAAAAAGATTTAGACTCAAAAAAAGACCCCCAAACCCCACAGTACTGCCCCTACCCACTACCATTTTACGAACTAGAAATCTAGTTTACATCCCTTCAAGTTTGCAGCTTGCCTACATATTTACTGTTTATACTTCTGCTGTGTCTACAAGTGGCTCTAGTGGAAGAAAACCATACACTTAAGTCATTGCAATAGTTTCAAAGACATGGATATAATTTAGAAAGAAAGTGAAAAGACAAACATTTATTTTAAGTAGGGTTTTATACATGGCATGCATCTGAAAAGAAATTCTTTATCACATAACTATCAAGTTTCCTGATCAAGGGTATACAATCTCGGACATGAACAAAAGAGTACCATCACCCACACTAGTATATACACAGATATAAAAATATACACAACAGTTAATTTTACAGAGCAACAGAGCTGAGTGAATACTGTGCACGCTGTGCTCTCCGCGTCTGGACAGCTGATCATCCAAACTGCAAAGGCAACAGGAACACTGCAGAGATCTTTACCGGGGTCAGAAGAAACAGCATCAGAACTCTGACACAGTGTAAAAATGTAAGGCAGAAGCCACTTTCTTCTGAATTGTAGGGAAGAGCAGAGCACACAGACTCTCCATCTTGCTTTTAAAAGTAGTTCCAGCAATGAGTTGTACATGCAAAACATAAATTTGCATCAACAGTGCAGCAACAAAAGAATACTGAACAGTAGCTCAATCATACAACCTTAAAAAACGTAACGTGTACTTTATGCATCTCTCCTCACAAAATATCTAGGATTTGTCAGTGCATTAGTGTTAAAGTGGCATTAAAAAAACTTCTGCTATTATAACAGATGCAGAATTATTTTGGAAATGCATAGCATCTACATTTTTATTGTCTTTGTAATTATTTAGTTGGCATAGGCACCATTCTAGTCACACCAGCATTAAGAATTCTTGGTGGAAACAGCCATTCTTAACTCATACACAGCTTTTCTTGACTGCTTGTCTTGATTTTGATTTCAACAAATAAATGCTTTTTAAAATTCAAAAATATACCCTATGAATATTAAAAGAACTATATACAACATACCTAAGACACAGGGTTAGCTGGCTGCCGTACATGTAACACACTGAAGAGAAACATTCAAGTTTGACAGATTTTTTTTCTGGTTTTTTTTTTTCCTTTTTGAGATGAAAGGCCTTTGGGTTGGAAGCATATCAAAGACAACAGTGCAGTAGGCTGAGAATTCCTTTAGCTCAGTTCAGAACTAAGGCATTGTATGATAAAATATACATTTATATTTGGTGCAATGTTACTGTCAATTTTAAAATCTAGATCGCATCCAATGCTGTAATTTGTCACTCTAGTAAACGTACATACCCATCTTCTATCACAAACTCAAACCCTGGGGGGGAAGTTACCAAACACTAAACCTATATTGTTTTTTTCTAATTTGAGATTGAGGAAAAAATGCTAAGCCAAACAACCTCTATAATCCCCCAAAAACCACATGGCACAAGTTCACGACCTCCTAGTCGTTGCTCGCCAGAAGTTCAGTATATCCTTGAACCTCACTAAAAAGAAAGATTAAGATTTTTAAACTGCTACTTCAAATTACTTTTTGCATTTTAAAATTCTCAGTTATCCATTCATTCTATGCTTGATGCCCCCTCTGATTATCTCCCAGCGTTGCCCTTCTCCGGTCATTCCTGTATGGCCTGCCCCTGAAGTTTCGCTGGTACTGGTAGCCATCATCCCTGGCTCTGCCGGGTGGTCCTTTCCAGGCCTCCTCATTTCTCTGGAACTGGTATCCTCCCCTGCTGGAATAACCCCACTCAAGTCTAGGCCGCCTGCCTCCTCCGTAAGTCTGGTTATAGAATTGCTTGGATCTGCCACTTCTCAGCATATTGGAAACTTCACTCTCATCTTCAGAGCTCTCTTCCCTTGTTCTCTCTGCCTGCAGATTACCAGCGCCCTTGGAACCTTTATCCATCTTCTCCTTACGACTGCAAATTCTGTTTTTCAGTTCATTTTTCAGTGGTTCTGCCGACAGTGGTGGAGTGCTGGGCACCGCTGCCTGCCTCTCCATCCCCTGTACTTGCGGAGAATGATTTTGCTGCCCGGCTGTTTTTTGCTTAGCAGAAGAAGCTGAAGGACAAGGTTGCTCCAACTGAGGTGCCCTAGCTGAAGCTTCTTTTGGGGCACTGCACTCACTGCCTGCACCAGCCACCAGGAATGGCACGCTGTTCGAGCCACCGCTGCTGGTAGCCTTCTGAAGCGCTTCTGCACAGTTTACTACAGGAACTGGAGGGCTGCATTCTTTAGCCACATACATGTTTGCAGAGGTGCCAGCTGTTGCCTCTTTGTCCTCAGGTGACATGACAACATTAGGTCTTGCTGCAGAATTTTCAATGAAACCCTGAACTGGGTACCCATACCAAAAGTGAGGAAAGAAAGGAGGTGCTATTGGCACAGCTCCTAGGAAGTGATTGTGTCCAAAGGGGGGCTGTGGGAACATATTTTTCCCTCGCAGGGACTCCTCATAGTTTGCGTGAAGAGCTTGCACTGGATTCTCCGATTCTACACAGACCTGTCCTTGACTTTCTGACACCTGAGCTGTAGGCATAATCAGAGGCAGTGATGGAGATCTGCTGTCAACCTGTGGAATTTGACCGTTGGATCTGGTCTCGCTCGGAACAGCAAAGTGCCTGTTTGTCCGTGCAGTTTCGTTTTCATTCTGAGTCGGTGGAGCCTCCTGGAACCAGGGGTTGTGCGGGTACACAGGGACGGACACGTTTGGGTACATTCTACAAGCAGTTAAATAGGCCTGGTGCAGCGGGTACAAGTAAGAATGGGGTGCCCACATGGGGCAACTGTATGCCTGCAAGACAGGGGGGAGGGGAGAAGAAAAAGTATTTGGTCTTTTGAGTGTTCAGACACACGTAATAGCACACACGTCGTTTACCATTCTGAAACAGTTAATCACAGGAAGTAAAGGTTAATTTTATTTACAGTGACTGCCCTCAATCCTAAGAATATCCAGGAGTCCAGGATGATGTTCTAATTTCTAGTCTTTCTTCCAAATGCAGTTCAGATGGGCAACAGTTATGACCAGTAAGAAAACTTGGTAATATGATTTCTATATAGCTAATTTAAACACGTGATGCTATTAAGTCAAGCTTTAGCTATGCATTTGAAGACATACATTTCAAATTAATTTTCCAGAATCACAGTTATTAATCAGCAATTTGCCCCACTAGCTCACTTTTCGAAATGATAAGGGTTAACAATCAAAACAACTAGGAGTCATACCACACATACATTTTCACTTAAAAAAAGAAAGAAAAAAAACAAACACACACACAACAGACTACACCAAGACCCGAAGTTAGATCATTGCCCCAGGGACAATTTATAAAGATTGAAATCCATATATTCACACAACCCACAGATCAGCTTTCTCAAAAGCCCTTTCATAAAGTAGGGGGGGGTAGGTTTCTTTAGAATACGCAAGACACTGTCCGGATACCGGTGGGAGACACACATGGACACGCGCCATTTTCAGCGGCAGCCTTTCCCGTGCTGTTAGTGAACATGAGCGACATTCACAACACTGAAGTCACCCATCTCAGGTGGTGAACCCCTTCCCTTTACTTCCGTCTTAACCAACGGGCACACACTGGCTTACAGTTACATTGCTCAGAGTTTGAGTTGATAAACACAGACTTCATGTTTGTGTTATGGTACACAGCAGCTGGCCCAAGAGCAGCATTGTAGATGTTTTTATAATACAATGTGCCATACAGAACACCACGCAAGGCTGCTGGAGGCACAAGGTTGCCTAAGGGAACACTGGAGTAGGCAGAGGGCAGAGCCCAAAACCTGGCACGGTCTTGTCTGTGACACCTGTAGAAACAGTCCCTGGAGCAAACTGTCCTAAGAAGCCCAGCCAGACCTCCTCTCAACAGGAACCAGCCAGTTCACTCCCACCAAGCAGCTGAAAGGGTGGGGATAACAGCGTGGCGGGATCGGAGACCCAAGCAGTGGACTGGATCATGCAGAAAGTAGTTCCCAGGTCTACCATACTATTTGGTCACCAGCTGAGGAGCACAGCTACTAGAACATGGTACTTTGACCAGTAGGTGCTGCTGAAGCACCAAAATCACGGACTATGTCCTAAGTAATACAAAGTACCAGTAAGGAGAGTCCCAAATGTACGTAGGCTTATGGAACAAACACTGTTTAAATACATTGCAATGACACTTGCTAATGACTTTTGGATATTCTGTTAAGCAAAAAGACTTGTATTAGGCACACAGTTCTCAAATCTAAATTTACTTTGTAAGTTGTGCTGAACATTCCCTCTTTCCATGCACAGACACCAAACAGAATCGTTACTTATGGCCAAAGTCATGTGGAATAAGCCTAAGAGCTCTCAGCACCTTTTCCAAAGTAGTTTGCCTGACAGAAGGAGTAAGAGAAGGTAAAAGAAGGAACATTTTTATGTGCGGAAGGGAGAAACTAAGCAAACAACTAGCCCCTTACCAAGAAATGGAAAATGTTGCCTTTTTGGATAAGCCTCTTCCCCAACCACACACGCAGATTTGCACCACACATACGCATCAACTGCTACTATAATTACTTAGAACATTAAAAATAAACAATTGTTGTCCCTAACCCGAGGAGAAAGGACACGTGCAGATTACTTCAGGGAGCGTCCACAGGGAAAGACATACTAGGCATTGGTACTGCAATGGCCTTGCGAGTACACAGACATGGTCAGAGAGCCTTTTGTCTTTTACTATATGCTGCTTCTGAAAGAATGCATTTTCAAACTCACAGTGGTCTACCTGTGAATTTGTAAAGCACAATCTGTAGACTGTAGAGCCACAGTTGGAAGCCAATAGCTCTCACTATCAGTAGAGAGAAAATTTATTTCTGTTGACTTGAACCCCAATGTGGACTACTGTTGGGATCCCAGTTAACAGAAGACAAAATAAGAAAGTATTTCAAATTTAAAGATGAACCTGAAGTCTACAGCTGCAGAACCAAACTTCTGCACTCCAAGTACTACCAAATACAAGCAAATTTTACAGTATAACACAAAAACATAAGCTCAAAGAGTTACCTTCACACCAAGATTGAAGAAAAATCTAAGAATATTCTTATCTAGGAAAAAAAAGCAGAAAAAGATCTATGACAACCTGAAATATTACCTTAATCCGACTGAAAAATTAGTCCCTGCATAAAGTTCCATTTCAGTGGAGAAACACTGGTATTAAGTTGCTACTTGCATGTCTTTGATTAATTTGTTTGTTGGTTGTTTTGGGGGCTTTTTTTTTTGCCACAGCAAGCTACCTAGAACACAACTGCAGTTTAAATTTCAGTTTTAACAGTTTGTGAAACTGAACTTCTGGTTTCTAAAGAAACAGTTCAGTAAACAAACACCACCGTGCAGTCAGACATGATACGTTCTTCATGGGCACATTCCACATTTGTAGTATGCCAAAACCTGTGCTTTCCCAGACCAGTAAGGAAATGCTCAACAATTTCCAACCTTCTGATTACAAGAGAAAATGTGCTACTGTAAAAGGAAGCAGTTTCCCCAAAGAAAATGCTTTACATTCACAAAGCCTCAAGTTACGGTGGGTCAAGCTACGAACCACAAAACTGTAATCAGATTTCCAGGTGTAACCACCTAACATAATCACAATGTTAGCAACACAGACTGAAGAGTTACAACTCTATTCACTAGTCCCTCCCACGCCTTAAATCATGGAATGATAACCACTAGATCTTTTGACACAGACTGACAACAGGACCAAATAAGTGATCTTTATCTACATTTTAAGAAAAGAAAACCCATTAGGAAAAACAGTATAAAATCCAGACCTCCTCCTAGCTTCTCACCTTTAGGTAAGTCTTCCCCAGTACTGCACAGGGAGTAAGAGGGTGCAACAGCTCTTTCTCCCTTTTCACTAAAAGGGAATCCAGGGTATAGCGGATCCTGATAAGGATTCAGAGTCTGAGGCAAAGGCATTAAAGGCTGGTTAATTGCTTGTAGCGACACAAGAACTCCAGCAACTGGAGCAGATGTTACCTGAGCCTGCGATACAATAGAGTCAGGTCCCGTTGCTGTGGCTGCCATCAATGAAGAAGCAGGTATTTGGGCTGGAATACCTAAGGGGAAAAAAGCATATACGTCAACTATATACAACCACAAAAGAAAATGACAGTGGGAAAGCAAGTTTCAAAAGACAGGGGAAAAAAAGAAAAAAGGTATTCAGGAAGACACAGGAGGAATTTCTTGAGTTGACAAGTTAGAAACGAAGACTTCACTAAATGCAATGAATAGTTTTCAGAAAGAGTGAAACAGTTACGCTTTCCAGAAATAGCTAAACCCTTCCCATATTTATTTTTAGAATTATGAATACCAGAAGGAAATAGGAGCGGGGAAAAAAAAAGGAGGAAACAAACTTATATGTGAATCTCTGCAGTTCTCATTCTGACTAGTTATTTACAGTCAATTCTGAATCTGAGCTCAGATTAACTGGACTATGCATCTTCTGTCACAGATGCGGTCAAGTACGACAGGATTATTACTGTATCACAAGAACACAGGACACTGATTTGAAAGTTAGTTCTTGTAGAGAAACACAACAGCAGGAGAGAAACTACAGCACCTGATCTAACGAGCAATATTGAATCTAAGCTAATTCCATGTATCAGAACAGAAGACAGGCGCAGCACAGAAATCCTTTATACTGGCTTTGTAGCTCAGGTCCAGATGGATCTCATTAGTTCCAGACATACCAGACCCAAGCTGAGTCCTTAATGAATCAAGGAGCTTATTACAGGGGACACAGAGCACAAACACGTATCAATCTTCGACATGCTGATGACGTGTTCTACCTCAAGCAGATCCTCAGAATAAGCCCCCTCAAAACTCAACTCTACCCCACTCAGGAGAAAAACAGAGTCGAGTACACATCTCTCTTCCACATTCAGGTAGGGAGTAAAGCAAACTACGTATGTGGGCGACCAAAGATCTACTAGAACTCTCACTAGCTTTTAGCAGGGAGAAACTATATTCCTGTAAGTGACTGCCTTTGGAATATGAAGTTATACGAAACAGTGTCTCCTGAAGCATCTTCAATTTAGCAAGACATTTGAAGTATTTTTCAGGGTTAGTAGTTTCCGATTTACGTTAATATTTCTTCAAACCTGCTGGTCCATAGGTTGTTGGGTCACTCGGCCAAGCTGGCACAATGGCTGGTACAGAAGGCACTGCTGGAGGTAAATGCACCTCAGAAAAGACTGGCGAAGGTGTTGGAGTTATGCTTGGTAAACATTCTGTCACGTTCTATAAAAACAAAGACATCACATTAAATTATTCCAAATCACCTTTTCTGGTGACCCCTAATATGTCTGACTTCTACCAGAAAAGGCTTGATGACTCAGTATTATCCAGACTACCACCATCACCACAGCAAAATATTAACTAGTGACATACCAGGCTGTATCCATAAGAGAGATCTGAGATACATTGCATCACTGTGTGAAGAACTGCACTGAGCTCTACCCAGAATGTGCCTGTACCACAAACAGCCATCAGTGTTACAACCACCTCCACACGCATTAAATTTAGTTGCTCCCATCCAAAAAGAAAAGCCACCCTCCTCACAAACAATTACCAATAACCTTGGAGAAACCTGAAAAAGCAAAGGTAAAGAATTTAAAGTGAAAATCACTATTATCTTAGCAGAAAGATATGAAATAACCCCTCTCCCAGAAGAGAAAGGATATGCCTTTACTTTTTATCAAGCATTGTCCTTTTACATTCTTTATGTTGGACATAACAGATTCCTAACCTTAAATACCAAATTTTAGCATTATTACCATAGAAATGGCTACATAATTAAAAGCCAGTATTATAATACATACGTGGCTGTGATGAAGCTCCCCTTTGTCTGAAGTCTCCTGACTGGAAAACTTTGAAATCAAACAAACATTCCTTACTTGCTCAGCAAGAATTGGAGAATCTGGTTTTACTTGTTCCAAAGGAGATGAAGCTTTTGGGTAACTCTCATCTTGACTATTCTTCTAAAGCAGAGTTAAAAACAACAGACACAGCTGGTCTAATAGTAAGATTTACTTTTCAAAGAGGCATTCAAAGATACTAAACCACACTACGCACAAAGTGGGCTGAGCACCCGATCACTATTATACTAGTGTAACATTTTGCTCATTGAAAGGACGGCAAAGGTTAAAAGCAAACAAGAGGCCACAAATCTTCACCGAACTTCAGAGATCATGGTCTGTTAGCACAGTAGCTATTAGTAAACATCAAATCTTCTGTGGTCCCATTATACTGAAAGTACAGACTGTACTAAGCAATTACAAATCCAGGTTCATAAGTGCTCTCGATAGCCCAGATCTGAGAACTGAGACTGCAGAGAAAGACTGTAAGTATGGGTTACAGGGGCTGAGGAAAGCTGACAGCAATACAAGCCTCCAACCTTAGAAGTATTTCACTAAAAGCTGTAAAGCAGCAGCAATCACAGCTCTGAAGGTAGCTATTGTTCTGTTAATCATGTATCAGAGAAGCAACAACATTAAAAAAAAAAATGTGGTCTTTTCTTTAAGATTACCTCAGATGAATTTGGCTCAAGCTTCTGATTTAAGTGGATCTGTCTGGAATTTGACTCTGTAACACCAAGACATAACCTAGTAAATGAACCATTACACCATTTATGGCTACCACAACTTAAGCCAGTTAAAGTTTGTCTTTCCTAAGTTAAACCTTCAAAACAAAGCCTACCTCAGCACATACTACTTCAGAAAATGTAAACTTCAACTTTTATCAAAGATCAAAGCATCCTAAAATAAACAGTTAAGGCAATAACAGAGCAACTATTTCAACCTGGGTTTTCAAAGCTCTACAGGAGTTCTTTACTGATGTTTGTTGACCATTTTGGTGATGCTTCAGGGAAGCAGGAAAGAAATGCAGCTGTCTCTTTAAACGCATATCATTCATCCCAAATCCCTCCCTCCTTTTAATGGAAGTTTGTACTTCCATTAAAATGAAAATGTTTTGATCTGCATTTCTGTATTCAAGTGTTACGGTAACAGAAGTTTAAAGTCATACCTACTTTTGACTAACAGATCAATTTAGAAGGCTTCAATTGTTCAAAAGATCTAGAAAGTTTTCAGACTGATGCAGAAAGTTTTATTTCTCAAGCACCAACAAACGCTTCGTGGGGGAGAAGGTGTTTAAAACAGTCATGGCATAATCTTCACATAGTAAGATCTGTACAAGTTCTTCACATTCTAGCTTATGTTCAAAACTGGTTACCACTGCTTGTCAATCAAATTCATGCACATAACTGTAGCCAGTAAACAGATATGTACTTTTTAAAAGCTTAGTATATGCACCTTCACAACTAGACAACAACGTAAATTAAAACAATATTGATCATGAGAATTACTGCCAATTCCCCAAGCACCAACAGGAATCTCAAAACACTCGGAAGGAAGCACAGTTAATTACCACAGGATTTTTAACCTAATTTCAGAAGAGGCAACACAACCCAGAGCATCACAAAAAACAGATAAAGATATACATGCTGTGCACTTCGGAAAAATCTATCACGACACTGTAGTCAAGAGCTTTCTCTACATCAACATTCTTTTTGGGATTGCTGATGAAATAAAGTTTTTAAAGGAAACAAGTTTTCAGATGTTTGGGGACTGAAAAACAGGTAGCATTAGTCCCTGTGAGACCATTCAAGAAGGCATTACATGTTCTAAGAGGGACTAAGGAGCACAAGTACCATAAATACACAACAGCAATGCCTCTGCTGTTGCCAGAGCTAAAGGAACCAAAGGTCTTTAGTTATGGCAAAGCTGACAGGACAGCTCTCAGCCACATTCACAAAGCAGGAAAATGTGCACTTTCTCCCTCAACCATACCTTTGCTACTTTGAACCTATCTTAGTTTGGCACTATTACTTATGGTAATTTTCCCCATCTTGAATAAATTCTGAGGCTGGTAATAAAACCTAGCAAACAAAAAAAGCTTTGATCTAAAACCATTTATTTTTACCTTTATCCTTCTGCTCTTCCACCTCTGCTGTCCACTTGCTGTTTCTTCTTTCATTATTTACAAACTTTTTCTGGTTCAAATTATCCACAGCTTGTGTAGCCGCCTGACAGACTGACTGATTCTAAAAAAGTTTATAAAAGCAGAAATACGAATTTATATAATAAGCCCAATGACACTTTGTCATTATCTGTTACAATACTATTATGCCTTCACAACATTATCTCATCTCTGCGACAGGCAGAAAGGCATGGGAGGGAAAGCAGTCTTGATCAGTATCATTCAGATTCACTCACTCTTTCATTTATTACTAAATTTTTGCAAAGTATCTTTTAAAAGCATTCATGTCCTTAGTTTACATGACAAACAAAACCTGCTTTACTCTGTCAATGTCTGCTTTAAAATCACATTCTGCTTCTGCAGGTGAAGAAACACAGCATAACGTTAAGCACAGCTCAGAGGGAAGCAAGCAACCTCTGCCCGTTAGGCTTCAGTCTTGGTCTGCTCTTTGCAGCGCAGAAGAGCCGTACATTTCATCTCGATTACACCAATATCAGTAATTACTGCTCAAGAACGGAAAGATATCACGCAGGAAGTCACTTCCACAAAGCAAGAGATTTAAGGCCCATCTTTCACCTACTCATTCTTCCCAGCCTGGGTCTTCTGTTTGCCATAGGATTTAAACACAAAAAGCCCCACAGGTCTCTAGAATAAACCTATGTAGACAGCAGCTCTTCACCCACAGGATCTGCTCACTCCCTGGATGTACTGAGACTCCAATCCACTTTCTTTAAAAATCGCATCCAATAGAATAATCTCTCAAAATCTCAAGGCCATATTCTTCCCTCATAGACAACTCCACTGAAGCCAGCTCAGCTCCACAACAGAAAGAGAGCAAGTCAGAGAAAGAATCTGCCTTACTTATGACACCAGGCAAGTTCTCACACTAAAAAGAAAAGTCACTTATACATAAAACAGGCTGTACGTAAACCAAATCAGAAACAATCACCTAGTCACCCCTGGTATTAACTCAAGCCCTACAGTGCCATCTTACTGAGCTGTTTCTCAGCTAAACGTGTATTTCAGAGCAAGTTCTATCCTTGCCTTGAAGTTTGAGCCCAACATACAAGAAAAAGACATCATCTGAGTAATCGGAAGGCTTTGCACTCCCCTACAAAGACAGGAGGAATACGAAGAAAGAAGCCTACAGCGTCAAAAGCTCATGCGTCTACCATATTCACATGCCTAAAGAACTGTGTGCAGTGGGCATTAATTATTCCCAGGGGAAACTACTATGTATGTGTCTTATCTGGAATATATAAAGCATTGCAGATTCACATATTCCTATCTAGAAAGTGAGCATGCAGAAATCCTTAACTTCTAAGTTGTATTGTAATGCAAGAATAGCAAAGCAACAAGTGCTAATTAAAGATTCACGGACAAGTATGAAAAATGCACTATTAATTACAATGAAAAAAGCATACACTGGAAAGAGCAGGAAAAGCTTGTTCATCCCTCTGCTGGATCTCATACAGCGACCGAGATTCTTCTATAGCCTGTTTCTCTCTGCGTTCCTCTGGAGACAGGCCAAAGTAGTTACAATCTTTGCTGCCATGGTTCAGATCCTCGGTTCTCTCCCGGTCTGGTTTTCTGTAAAGGAAAAAATGAAACATAACCACTTTGACAAAGAAATCCAATTATCACCAGTATCAAACACAATACAAACTCATCGTTTAGAAGGAAGAAAGACAGTAATTATATAGCACTGCTTACGCAATCCACATATACCAGAACCCTTTCTGCCCATTGAAACTTACCCATATACATAAAATTTAAGGAAGGGAAAGAATGGATTTTGTCCATGATTTGTTCAGTCCAATACAATTTTGAGAGACTTTGTAACAAATGGTAATTATTAGATTGTAGTTAAAAACCAAAACCCTACATCAAGTGATCTAATCCATTTCTGTGCGAATTGAGAACTGACCAGCCCCTCATCTGCTATCTAGGAACATGCAAGAGAAAGTTGGGGAAGATTTCTGTAAATACAACAACAAAATGGAAAATGCATTATAATTTTCAATATGTGAAGCATCACTACACAAAATTAACATCACTATTGCTTCAGCTTTCTGAATTACTCAACTAAACTTTTTAGGATACTCGTGTATTTAGGTTAAAGGGGGAAGAAAAATGCATTTAAAACGTTGCATATGGCAGACTCCATTTATTCCACAAGGAGTTACAATACAGAAGAGTGACAGAATAGACCATGAATAGTTTGGGTTTGTATCCAAGTACAGAACAGCTTTTTAGATAGGATAGAAGAGTGGTAATGATGAAAACAAACTCTGCTGCAGCAGCACAATGAATCAAAAAAACACTACCAACAAATGCAGGAAAAATGCTGTTCTCGTACTGCTTCAAGCGCTCAGCCATAACATGAAGCAGTCCTCTATAACAGGTTCTGCAGAAGGTGAGAGATGATCTTAGCCATGCCCAAGAACCTCCACGTGCAACACCACTTCAGCCCCACCCAATAAGAAAAAAACCCCACAACACCCACTTTCCAAGAAGAAACTGCAGTTTTGTGTATGGTGCTTCCAGGGGAGATGCTGCCATGCAAGAAAAAAATGTGGCAGCTCATGATGGCATCTTTCCTGTCCCTGTGTGTATTCTTAAGGACTTGGAACAGTTCCTAAGAATTTAATGGCAACATATTTCAGAAGAGCATGTTGGAAGCATCTGAAGCAGGCACCTGGGCTCCAAGCAGCTCAGCTGGAGTTCAAGACAAGGAAAACGTTATTTGCAGTTTTACCTTACAGTCTGGGAAGGATTCCTGCCTGGAGGTTTTTGCTCAGCTGAGGTCTGATGAGGCTGGGGTCCAGAACATAAGAACTGATGCTGCCTGGTTCCCACAGTATGCTGAAGTCGAGGAGGTAGTGCTGACTGAGGTTTTATTGACTTGCTCTGGTTCTTTGGCCCTCTGCAATCTGCATCTGTGATACAGACGCAAAAACAGATTTTTCTTTTTTTCTTTTTTTTTTTTTTTTTAAATCATTTTTTAAGCTCTTTGGGACAAAAGATCTGACAATAAAGATTCTGCCACACAAAGACAGGTACAATCCTACCGGGCTGAGCATTCTGCCCCCATGCTGGGAAAAACTTTTTTATCTTCTTCCCTGGCACAGTGTTCCAGCCCTCCATAGGAGAGGCCTGTGGAAGAGGTTTAAGGCTCTTCAGTGAGACAGCATGCCTATAAAAAAAAATCATGGAGGGAAAAATATCTTAACGATCAAACTGGTGCTTGCATAAATTAATACCACATGTTTACTACAACTGATGGGTCTTTCCATTTTTGAGAACATTGCATTCAAAGTCCTTTGCTCTTTATAATTACACTCCAGAAACATGTAGAAGAATAAACCTTTTTTTTTTTCCAAACAAAACTCTGATAAGTTTATGCAAACTTAGCCAGTAAAGAACAATCCACCATTTGTGAAGTGAGTATTCCAATTTCTTCAGGGCAGACAGAAATGGAAAATTATCAGAAAAAGCAACATACTCAACAGGTAAACTTATCACAAACACTACATTAAAGAGTGAAAAACATTACATTGGTGGTTTATATCCCAGAGTAACTACTGTATCTTTAACTGAGGATGCTATAGGATGTCTAAGCAACCTTTTACGTAATTTCAAAGGAAGACATTCAAATCAGGTTAAACCTCTATCTAAAAAGGGAACAAAACTGCAAGACAGTCTTCAAAGTTCACATTTTCTTTTTTTTTTTTTAATTTTTTTACAGGAGATCACATGACATTAATGGGCATCTGTCTCCTTCCCTTATTTACCTTGACTGAAACTGTTTCCTCTTCCTAAACTACACTGCACTGCTGGGGTTTTTTGCCCCAGAAGAGTTGCAGAACTTGCACAGCAAAGCTCAAGAAGATCTCAAACCACACACCCCCCCCCAAAAAAAACAAACAAACCCCCCCAACAAAAACA
>Ga0065711_1004213_pt1 | contig 24563 bp, 16 predicted proteins | sample Hoacrofraction12_FD_59098 | JGI IMG/M metagenome (GOLD analysis project Ga0065711, IMG submission 59098) | Hoatzin crop microbial communities from Cojedes, Venezuela - Epithelial fraction 12 v2 (version 2) | ecosystem: Host-associated > Birds > Digestive system > Esophagus > Crop | place...
ATGTGAGTATGATCATTCAACCTTTATTAGTCAGCAAAACAAGGTTTATATAGCAAAACTATTACAGCATCTGAATGGTTAAAACCCCAACCCATATATAGGCAAAACTACTGCAGCTCGTTGTGATTGGTGCAGAGCTGCATCTTGAAGTGAAAACAGTACTGTGGCAGGAAACAACAACGTGGCAGGAAGAAAGTGACAGTGTGGCAGGAAACGGTGACGTTCCCCCTGCTCCAGTGTCCCGAGCTCGTCTCTCTGCCTTCCCAGCAGGGTTCCGTGTCAGCCGCTCCCAAGGCTCACTTCCGGATCGGAACCTGGGTTGCTCAACGCACCAACCTATGTCCCCTCTCGTCCAGCCAGGACTCCACAGGCAGGGACTGGGAGAATGAAGAACTGCCCACTGTAGAAAAAGATCAGGTTTCAAGACCATCTTAGGAACACGCAGCTGCAGAAGTCCACAGAACCCGATGAGATGCCTCCGTGGGTCCTGAGAGAACTGGCAGGTGATGTTACTAAGCCACTCTCCATGATATTTGAGAAGTTGTGGCAGTCTGGTGAAGTTCCCAGAGACTGGGAAAGTATAATAAAAGCCCCCATTTTTAGAAAGGGAAAAAAGGAAGACCCAGGGAACTACAGGCCAGTCAGTCTCACCTCTGTGCCTGGCAAGATCATGGAACAGATCCTCCTAGAAGGCACAGGCATATGGAAGATAAGGAGGTGACTGATGACAGCCAACCTGACTTCACTAATGGGAATGGGTGATAAGTACATTGATAGATAAAGGAAGAGCAACTGACGTCATTTACCTGGACTTGTGCAAAACATTTGACACTGTCCCACACAACATCCTTGTCTCTAGATTGGAGAGACATAGATTTGATAGATGGACTACTTGGTGGATACGGAATTGCCTGGCTGGCTGCACTCAAAGAGTTGTGGTCAATAGCTCGATGTTCAAGTGGAGACTACTGACGTGTGGCGTTCCTCAGGGGTAAGTATTGGAACTGGTGCTGTTTAACGTCTTTGTCAGCAAAATGCATGGTGGGAATTTGCCAATAACAGCAAGCTATATGTGATGCAGTCAACAAGTTGGAGGGAAGGGATGCCATCTAGAGAGACCAGGACAGGCTGGAGACGTGGGTCTGTGTGAGCCTCATGAAGTTCAATAAGGCCAAGTCCAAGGTCCTGTGCATGGGTCGGGGCAATCTCAAGTACAAATGCAGACTGGGCAGAGAATGGATTGAGAGAAGCCCTGCGGAGAAGGACTTGGGGGTGCTGGTTGTTGAGAAACTCAAGATGACCTGGCAATGTGCGCTTGCAGCTCAGGAGGCCAACCGTATCCTGGGCTGCAGAAAAAGAAGCATGGTCAGCAGATTGAGGGAGGTGATTTCACCCCTCTGCTCTGCTCTGGTGAGACCCCACCTGGAGTCCTGCGTCCAGCTCTGGGGCCTCCAAAATGAGAAAGACATGGGACTTTTGGAGCGGGTTCAGAGGAGGGCCATGAAGAGGATCAGTGGGATGGAACACCTCTCCTATGAGGAAAGACTAAGACAGCTGGGGTTGCTCAGCCTGGAGAAGAGAAGGCTCCAAGGAGACGTAATTGTGGCCTTCCAGTACCTGAAGGGGGCTTACAAGAAAGCTGGAGAGGAACTTTTTACAAGGGCATATAGTTATAGGACAAGGGGTAATGGCTTTAAACTGAAAAAGGCTATATTTAAATTAGATGTAATGAAGGAAATCTTTGCTATGAGGGTGGTGAGACACTGATAGGTTGCCCAGAGAAGTTGTGGCTGCCCCCTCCCTGGCAATTGTTCAAGACCAGGTTGGATGGGGCTCTGAAAAACCTGGTCTAGTGAAAGATGTTCCTGCCCACGGTAGAGGGGTTGGAACTAGATGATCTTTAAGGCCTCTTGCAATCCAAACCATTCTATGATTCTATGATCAGCTGTAACTTCAATGGGCCAAGAGTCTTGTTACTGGTAGCTAAGAAAATGTTTACTCTAGTATTATGCTCTAAAACACATAACAGCAGCAAGAGCTGTGTTTTGATAAAGGAAGACTTTCATTACTGTTGTAAGCTATATTACCAATGAAGACTCTGCCTTGTGTGCTTCATCATATGGATGTAAGACAAGGAAGAAGCATCACTGAGTCCAAGGTCTCTACTATTCCAGTCCTCACACAACAGTCATCAGTTCAGGAGTCTCCATCCTAGCACGAATGACACAGAGACACACTCCTCACAAAACGCAGGGTCCTGATATCCCTTATGAGCCAACATTAGTCAAGTCTACGCTATCCTGTTAGAAGACAGAAGATAACATAAATACACTTCAATGACATCAATTCTCTCATTTGCAGATCAGTCCTGTCCCTGGATTTTTAAAAAGCTGTAACTGGTATAATCAAAGTTCCCACAGGTAGAGATCAACAACCTTGATAACCCACTCTTCTGCGTAGAAATTGCAGGACAGTTTTTCTGAATGCAACCTTTTTACTTCCTTCAATGTGTGCAAAGCACTCTCTTGCACACAGTGGTGATCATGCTTACACCAACAAATATTGTCTGAGTTTTGCACGTAGAAATAATATGTCATTCGTTAATGTAATGAAATCTTTCACCCACAAACTTAAATCTATAAAGACGTATGTTAATCTTATGAGTTTATATAGTAAAAACCTTCACTAAAATGATGTATTAGCTCATGGTCCTCAGCATAATTATTTTTGTCCATTACGTCTGTCTTCCTCAATTTCTGTTGTGTGTCTGCAGTGCCTTGACCCATGTGGATACAGGTGGCATCACCAAGCTGTAGTAAAGATGTGGCTGGTTTTACCATTACTGTGCTATTTGAATTTATAAGTATCTTTATACCTGTTTTATGCATTCCAAGACATCATTTGAGGTAATTAACAATGAAAAGCCATTCTTGGGTCTTTATAAAATCAGTTTGTTGCTAACAAGCATACTTTAGCTAACATTTGGACCATCGATGATTTCAAAAAAACAGATGGGAATCAATAGATGTTACACAGTACAGGTAGCTGTTTGCTGTGTAGCAGAATATGTCTAACATAATAAATATGCCCAGTGTAACACAAGAAGAGAAAGAATGCAGAGAATGAACTTGAATTAATTAGAGAATAATGTTTACATACTACTATGTGGTTATCTTAGTCCTTGTAATCAATAAGAACATTTCCATGAGAAAAGAATTCAACCTAAATGAGATATACTAATTCTCAAAATCAGCTAAAGAGGAAAATCGTGGTAATATATGCATCTGATACCTTATGAGTAAGCATCTGTGGATTTCTGTTTGTTCAACTTAAAACAAACCAAAAATCCCCGCCACAACAAAAACGTACTTTAGTGCACAATCTCTTAGATTTAAAGGCCTATCAACAAGTTTGCAAAATGAATTCCTCAGCTTTGAATCTTTGCTTGGGCTTCCTACTGTATTTTGGTACACTTATTGGTAAGGTGATCCTGTCCTGTAGACATTAGACTAGTCTAAATATTTGGAATAGCTGAACCCTCTGGAATCTGATTTCAGTGTTGAAGGGACTCCTGACTTTGACTTTTTACCATAAGTGGGAGAAATTCAATTACATGGATCTGAACTCCTCCCAGCACTTGCAAGCATTTGGAACGAAGTGTTCTGATTTTACCAACATGTACTAACAGATCTAACTGTTACAGGGACTTAAGAACTTTTCTTTCATGGCTACTCAGATAAATGAATGTTTCACAAGAAGGATGTATTCACAAATTTAATTTTTGTTTGTTAATGAATTCATAGTAACTATAAAAAGAAGGTTACTAAGTTTTTATAAAAGCATCTTTTCCACGGGCAGAGCTAGCATATCTAAAGTTTAATGTAACCTCTCTGCAGCTTAAGGTACCCTGAGACCAGCATTAACAATGCAGCATGATACAATTTTTCCAGCATCCAGTCTTTCAGCCATAAGAAATCATAGTTGACTCTTACTGGCTGCGGCAAGCAGGAAGAAACCTAGAAAATGAACTTTTAAAGGCAGTGAAAGTACCTTTTAATGGCTTAGTTTTGAAGGAATGTTCACATTCAGTATCTAGAAAGAATGAACTTGTTTTGTTGTTATGCATTTCTCCATGACAAGTAGTCTCTATTGGCACATTTTTCTTGTGAAAAAAAAAGTATGTAAAATAATGAATACATAACATTTCTAACACGGTGGCAATGCATATATTTTAATTTTAAAGTATCCTTTAGATTGTAGAGACAGAATATAGCTGGATTCAGTTTTTACTTTCAAGTTTAAATAACTGCTCAGCTCAGGCATCTAAGATTGCCATCACTTTATAGCAGATAGTCAAATGGGAAAAATATGAGAAGCCTCTTTTTTTGGCTTCTCTATCTTCCCTTAGCAATTTCCTATAAATTATTAACGTATTTATGATGGTTAAAAATAGTTTAAAACAAATACAGAACTGAATCCATTAATGTAATAATCATATAAAATAATTTGTAGTACTACTCAATTTGTAGTACTAATGATATAAAAATCTAGTCTCATGTGTCACAGGCTAATTTTCTTTGCTCCCACAGTATTTTAAACACTCCTCCATCTTCTCGGCCTAGGAGAGAAAAAAAAAATCATATTTGCTCTCTGTTTTTACAAGAGTAACATCCTTTGCCGTTTTCACAGTTAAATACAGTACATATCAAATTATGTAGGATGAAAGTATTAGAAACCTTCTGATGAAACTTGATTTTTTTAGAGCGTATTTTGTACACCATACTACTGAAAGGCTGCATCCTTCCTTTCTTTCTAGGCACCGAAATTCCTCTTCTTGATGTTTTCTGTTCTGTTTAGGCACTTCAGCAGTTACTGATGTCTGGAAAAAATTTCCAAACCATCAGTTATCTCCATGAGATACTGGGCTTGTCAGCGTTGCAGTCAGTGTCTGGTCTATGGGCAACAGCTCAGTTTTAAAACTGCACAGCTGAACCACAGACCCACATCTCACTCAGCGGAACACGGACAGAACCCTGATCTGAATATGAGCTGCAATGTGAGATAAACCTGACCATCTCCAGAGGACCCTGGTATCCCTTGCATACTGTTGCTGCAGTAACAATCGAGTAATCAAGTGTTTAACCAAGACAGCCCTTTTTCAATTATTGAGACCTCAGCTTCATTTTTTTAAGTCAGGGGCTTAAATTGAACAGTGAGCTAAGGTAGACCGGGGGAATGGCACGTTTTTTGCTTCTGAAGTTGAGCATAGATTTGAATATACCGATGGTCTGAAGGCTAATGGGAGACAGTGTCTGTCCTTTTCAAATTGCTTGGAAATACGTATCCTCCATATTTCCTATTCTTTCTTCTTCAGTATCTCCAGAACAATATTACTGGTCTGTGTAAAGAGTTTCAGGATTTAGGACGAAGAAAGCTACATGAAATAATACTGTGGGGTTTTTTTTCTTTTTTTTTTTTTCTTTTTTTCTCTCTGTCCCTGCCAGAGACCCAAAGAACAACGATTTTTAGTGGGTTTTTTTTCGTTTTTAACCTCCACTAAGCTACAGTGAGACTTCTTTCAACTTAAATCTGAGATTACTAAAACTGGCCTTTGATTTTTTTCACTTAGTTTTATGATACTAAAAATCCACATAAAAGGCTATAAAGTTGTGCAGGTACCTCTCTTGATAGTGTTAATTAAATTATTTTCCTATTCCAATGAAATATTTTAAGCTTCCTTAACCTTAAAAAATATTAACGGACTATTTTCAGATGTCATTATGACCTTTAAAAACACCTAATCTAGCTATTTAGAAGCTTTATAACTCACTGGCTAATTTTAAAAGGAGTGTGGGAGGATAATCAAAGGAAGTCATTTTGTACTGAATAAAAAGAGAAGTGTACTAATTCTACATTAGTAAGCAAGCTTCTTATAGAAAGTTGTCCTTCAGTACAATTGAATACCACTGAATATTGTTGTACCACATTACCGCTGAGTGTCCTTCAAGGTGGCTTTATTTGAGGTTAGTCATCTATTTTAAAATTTCTTCCCATCAGAATTTTTTGGGGGGAGTTATATTTATGAGCCACACATACACTTCCATCTGCAGCCTTTTTTTCCTGAGTATGTGAAATGGCTGGTCTTAGTAGCTTTTTCTGCATATATATAGCTAAAGATACTCCAATGCTCGGAAGGTGTATGTTTCTCAGACACCTACTTATGTGTGTTACATCCATGGGATCTGCATAGCTCCATGCCACTCACAGGCACAAACAGAGGTGTCGTGTGTAAAAACTATTTGTCTCATGGACTTCAAATCAGGTCAGAATTGAAAGTTTATTGATTTTTTAATAACTTAACTAACTGGCAATTAGTGAACCATGCAATCAGGGTTTCTTTTAATGGTAAAACAGGTGAAGCACAACACAAGACACTTACAAAATGTGAACAAAGAGCTGTGGATTTTTAAATACCTGCTATAACTAATCCCCCAAATTTTAATTGCAGACACTTAAGGCATCCTCTCGCAGGCCATATGGCTTTCAGGCACACACACTTCTCCAGGGGGTACATTCCCTACTTGCACCCCCTCTGGCAGGAGACACGGGGGCTCCAGCATTAGGTCTGCCCAAGATGCTCCCTGCAACCCCCCAAGCACATGCAGGGGAAAAACCCACCCTGAGGTCTCACCTGAGGGTCCATCCTGATCCCCAGCTGTCTCTCATTCACCAGATGCCTGCTCCCTCCAGAATCCGAGGGAAGGAGGCTCAGCCCAGCCTGGGCAAGGTGTTAGGAATTTTCATGCTTTTATCCACCTGTTACTGGAAGTTTTCACTTCCAATTACATGTCTAAAGTCTAGTTAAGCACTGTTGTAGAATGTTCCCACTGACTATCAAATCTATCTGTTGTGCGCAGATTCATGAAGTGTGAGAACAAAATAAGTCCAGTGAAGCTTAAATATTGGAAGCTGCTAGGTTTTACCTAATTACTGCCTCTACAGATAGATAATTTCAGTATAAAAAAAAGTATTGTCCCAAGAGACATCTGACCTTGCTGTGAGAACATCAAGGGGTAGAAAACTGACATCTCTTCAGATGTCTGTTTCCACCAATAGGTTCATTTTGTACATAATATATATACAACATACATGCATACATATACAAATATATACACAAATACATACATATGCATATGCGTATAGATGCATTCTTCCTCAGAAAACAGCATGTGCTTTTTTTCTAAATACTCAGCATTCAGCATTAGGGGATATGTTCTTCAGTACTTGAATGTTTTAGCATTTCAAAGGCACTCATGGCTGGTAAACTGAGCTCTTGAAGTTTCACACTAGGAGGCACTTTCTTTTATCATCCAACCATTTTCATACTTTTTTTCTGTATCTTTTCCTAGTTTTGTTTTTATCAATGCCACAAATAAAAGAAAGATTACCTCCTGGATCTTATTTAGTTTTCTGCCATTATTGTATGACTGTACTATACCTTTGAATCACAGAAGTGTGGTGCAAGCTCATTCTGAATTGTCCACTAAACACACAAAGCATTTTCCTAGTAGCTATTTTCCAAAGCATCACAGGTAAGACAAGGTAAGCCACAACCTGAAGTGGGCCTAGATGCTGATGTTCATTTAAGAACCAACATGATTAGAGCTTTTCATATGGTTTAGTTTTAGATAGACCTGCAAGGAACAGGGATTTGGACTTGATGACCCATATGTGTCCCTTCCAACTTGAGATGTTCTATAATTCTATGAATTATTTCCTGTGTTTTCTCCTTCCTTCCCACAGTACTATGTTCACAGGTCTTGACTTCTCTCACCAGCAGGGAGATCACTGTTGTTCTGGGAAGGTCAGATAGAAAGTCATGTTGGTTCCTGCTGCGCAGCTGCCCAGAGTTACCTGTTTGAGGTTTTATTGTCCAAAATCCCTGGATGTCCCTCGTATTTGACTCTGTACATGTCCGTGACCTTTCCTCCAGTTGGCATCTTTTACTTCTTCTTTCCAGGCCCCCTTCTGATTTCTAAAACCACCTCTTCAGAAACCTTTCTTTTCAACACTGCCTCTTCCTTTCAGACCCCAAGCTCCCAGTTTAAATAGAAAAACTGCAGCAGCAAATGTCTGATCAGCCTCATAATTAATTGATAGTCCTGTCCCACATTTCTTTAACTGGAGGATTTAGGATGCTTAAGTAAAGTTTAGTTCAGGTATTATAAAAGTCTACAGCAAGTCCCTACCAGTTGTTTTTAGCAACTAGCAGGCTTGTGCCTGAGAGTTCAAGAGTTTGGTTTTGGTCACTGTGGTCATGGCCTTGCTGGAATTGTCAATGACATGCTCGGACTCAGGCACCAAGAGCCGAGGAGTTAACAAAGGTAGCAATTGACTTGTGCTTATCTTATCAGAGAGAGGAAAAGGGGGATAGCTCACCACTGTAAATCAAGTAATCTCCGGGACATGATGGAGGCCACGCAGCCAGGCATTCTTTAAACATTTGGCCCCCCTGAGTACATACCAAGATGCCCGTTCCATAGGGTGGAGTCCCGCTTGTGAAAACACAACATTCCATGCCAAGAGCCAATCAACACATAATAATTGACTTAGTCCCACCTCACCAAAAGATTTTTGGATGTATAAAAACTGGCACTTGAAAAGTCTCTTTGGGAGGAGGAGCCAACCAAGAACCTTACCTGACAGACGGGTCGACGGGCCTGAACCTCTCTTCCCCCCCCAAGAAGGGACGCCTTTTTGGTAAGAGTCGCGCCTCTGACTTTGTCAGATGTATCCCCAGGAACACATTGTTAACTAAAGCACTAAACCATTACTTTGAGCTCAACTTTTGTAGACAGTGCATTTATCAACGGCAATTCCGAATCTGTGATACCTGTCACTTGAATAAATTACCTATTGTTTCAACTTTGCAAAACTGTTTCAGTGAAAGTCCTTGGAGGGGCTCTGACAGGCAAGTTGAATCTGAGAAGTGGCTACACACTTAACCCTTTAGACATAAATCTTTGACCAAGCCTGAGACTAGGAGTAGATCCAGCTGCACCTAGAATCTTGTCTGAGAGAGACTTTAGAACGCAAGGAGGTTTGCTCTGAACCTCGTGACTCAATGGTAGGGCTTTCCTTTTGCCGCTTATCAGACTCCCTTTACCCCTTTTAACGTGACAGACATTCATGCAGCTATACACACAGAAGCAACTACATGCTGCCTGCTATGATTCACCATTTAAGCTATTTTTTCAACTATGACAGAAAGCAGTGTCTTTACTCACCACGCAATCCGTATGGCTTGTGTTCCTCACTCTCAGGTATCTAAAAATGCTATTGGTTGCGTTTAAACTTCATTTTGTTTAAATAGGTGAGTTTCTCAGAACAATCCAAGTCACTTTATGTGATCCACCTCGCTTAGTTTTAGCTATTTAAAAAGGCAGTGACAGGGTTCAGTTTGAGACTACACCTGCTTGTCCCTACAGCCTGTAGGTAAACCACGAGTCTAAGGTGCCATTATCTTTCATAGACATCTAGTTAATAAAGTCAGCAGAGACCAAAGGAATATTCTTTCACACCACATCTGACACTTTCACTTTGTCAGCTGAATTTGCTCTAGACTGTTGTGTCTGTGTTGATTATATCTTCATTGACTTTAATGAGAGCCTAGACAGCATTTATGCTTCTGGACAAGCTAAATTTAGTCTTGCAAGTTAATTTATGTTGACATCTAAGTTTATATGTCTTGAATCAAATCCTGTCCAACCAGCCTAGTCTATGTTTTTGTATCTAATCCCTCTCTAGTCTGGATAGGAAAAGGTGCCTCCAAAGGGTGATTCATCCCATTTGTTTGAGGATGAAGACACCATTCCCTCTCCTTTTTAATTGCAAAGAAACTGAAATGATTATCTGAAGCTATATAGTCAATTATTAGATAACAGAAATTATGTGAGATCAGTTTCATACTGTGTTGAAAGCACTGTCCTCCCAAATATTTACTAATTTCCCATTCATTGCATTATTATAAAATTAGTCAGCCATAATTTAAATATATGTGCATGTATATTTCTGTATTTTTGAAATTCTGTATTTCCAATATGTTTTTTTCTTATTCAGGTGGTTCTAGCTGCTAGCAAAAATTTCTAATTGTAGGCAGATAGGTAGGTTACATAGGCTTGGAAGACTTCCTAATGCAAACACACTCACCCTGCAAATTATTTATACTCCTGACTAGCATAGTATGCCCAAGGGGATTTTATCAGTGAATCTGCAAACGGTTGCAGTACAAATTCATAGCAATGCTGTTTTTCCATATTGTATGATATCTTGTTACTAGGAGCCATTTGAATTTTTCTTTGTAGGACTTGTGAAATGTACAATTGAAAATGTCTGTCATATAAATCTTGCATTACACAGAACAAAATTGTACTAATTATGCCATTTTTTGTTTTGTTTTGGTTTGGTTTTAAGGCTAATAAATAAGGATATTAAGTATGACACCTTTTATTACATGTCTTTCTTTAATAGACTTCCCAGTGGACAATGTTTTTATTTAGAGCAACTATCGTACGAAAGCAAGATAGAGAAAAGTAATAAAGTCAAACATTAAATTGTTAAAGAAAGTGAGCAATGGCCTTTAAATAGGCACTTCTAAAATGCGAGAGTTTGTGTCTTTAAACTGAGGCTGAAATTTCATTTGACTGCTGTTCTTGAAGAAGTAAGCAATGTCATCTTAGTTTCTGCTTTAGATTTGTCTAGGACTCCAAGTTGACATATTTCATTTTAATTAGGTATTCTATATTTTCTCTCCTTACTTAGAGAAACGTCAGTCCTCTACATACCCAAACAATCTTTTCAGGTTATCTTGAGGTCAGCAACATAAATACAGAGAGGGAAAAGCAATAACCTACATATAGAGCCAGCTCACTTCTCTCAGCAGTGCAAGAAAAACTGAATCTTGCAAAACTGAATGTTGCTGCTCCAGGGATGAGGATCCAGAGCCTGACCAGAGCAGGGCCTTTCTCCCACAGAGGCTGAAGAGAAAGAGCAATACAGCTGAGGGAGGGACGAAGGTCCTGAAGACAGAGGCATATTTCTTTCTGTTGCTGGATAGATTGAGAGAGTTAAGAGACAGCGGCTATTTCTGTTGGATGCCACTAGTTCTTACCCCAGGTTCTAGATTGTAATAGTTAGCCTGAACTTGGGCATGCTGCAGCCCTGTTTTTCTAGGTGTCCACCATAGCCTGCTGATCAAGATGACTGTTAACTCCACATGTGTCTGGAGCTGGCCCTGTCATCATGCCCATAGTAAGCACTTGTCATGAGGGCTAACCATCTAATGTTTCATGAACAAAATACAAACAACTTTTAACCTTTATTTAAATAATACCTTATTGTTTCAGATTGTAAGAATGGAAAATTAAAGGAGGATATTTCCTGAGGAGTTGATGATGGTATTTTGGTGGCAGATTCTATTTAGGAATAAACAGGTTTTGCAGTTTTCCATGCCTGTAGCTTTAAAAGTGGCTGTAACTGGATTTAAAATCCAAGCTCAAAGATTAATTAACTGTTTTGAGAAATAATTTCTAGGGTTAAAATATATAAACTTATTAAATTTTTGCCAGAAATTAAATATTCAGAAATACAGAATTGCCATTGGTCTTTTGAAATTATCCAGTCTGTAGTAAACAAACTCTGATTACATTGAACGGTAAAGAAAAAAGATTATACTGTGAATCAAAACCGTATAACATAGTTTCAGGGCCAGACACCAACTAGAGATCAAGAAACAATGGGCATAATTTGAAAGAGGAGGGATTCCTACTTTAAAAACCAAACTAAAAAATGAAAAGTTTTTGCCCTGGAGGAAAGTCAAGCAGTGCAACAGGTTGCCCAAAGAGGTTATGGCATCCTCACATTTGAGGCAGTGACAAAACCTAGAGCAATCTGGTCTGACCCCATGGCTGACCCTGTTTTGAAAAGGTGGTTGGACTATGAACCTTCTAAGGTACTTGCCTACATGAAAGATCTCATGTTCCCGTGAACTCATGGCTATGTTTTACAGCTTATGCTGAAGTCAGTGTGGTCATAGCTGCACAGTTATGATTACTGTTCTAATTCAAGTATGTTTATCTTCATTTGGGTCTATGGTGCAATGTATCCAAATCTCCAGTAAGCACAGAAGTGGAAGAGAAGAGGAGGGTGAAACTCTTTGCTTATTTTGAATGTTAATTTTCACTTTTTGTGCCCTTTTGGACACCTGAGACACGGATAAAATGTAGTCTAGATTTTCCAGATATAGAGAAGGATAGAGATTCCAAAAGTTTGCATGTGTTCTAGAGGAGGTGGAGTAACTTCTTGGAAGCAAAATCCATTGGGTTTACTAAATGCATAGAAACCACCTCAATATTTTTAAAGAAGAGACTAGAAAAACATTAGGGAAAACAAAGAATAGATTAAAAATCTGTTCTTCCTTTGGTTTTAGCAGGGCAGCTGCCAAGAAAAACTTTATGCAAAGAGAAGAGGTTGTTACATATTCCAGCTCTAATACCATAAGTAAAAACTGTGTAGTGTTTGGATGCCATTGGATTATTAGGATTGCGATGGTTCACAAACTAGTCATTATGACAGGAGAATAAAAGGAAGAGAAATTCTCAACACAGACTGTACAAGTGGTAATGAGAACTGCAGAATTAATATCACAGAGTCATGAGACAAATTCTCCAAAGCCAAAAAAGTAGATTTTGTTGGAGCTAGGCTTATACTCGATATGTCAACTAACTTTTATCTGTGAAGATCCTGTAGGGCATAAACAAAGCTTTTTTTTTCCATTAGATATTGCTTTCACTTCTGTCTTTCTAATGTGCACTCATTTTTTTAAAGTCTTTGACTCAAAAAGCCATTCTTTTATTCTTGAAATACCTTACATAATTACTTAGGAACAATGTTAATGAGGCTTACAGACCTATTTTAATGCATCAGCAGTGCAGCTAGCTTTTCAGTACTGCAGTGCAGAAATCCAGCCAGCAATGGAATGAATGATCTTCTCTGATTAACTGGTAACAATTAAAAAAAAAAAAAATCTTATCAGTAAGAAATGTGTACTTCAAGAGAAGGGTTTTTTTTGTTTGTTTGGTTGATTGTTTTTTCCTTACAGGGTAGTTCTCTGAAGTACATACAAAGTAATAATCAGCTATTAAGTAGTTTCATGGTTGATAAAGATCCCCTTGGGTTCTTTCAGTTCACTGGGGAGACATGTAGCATCTTCAGGCTGGAAACACAGAAGAGGTTTTTGCTCTGACACCGGTCTCACAAATAAGGATTGTACATGTTTTTTTATTAAGGTAACTTGCTCAAATGTCTATATTTTTCAGTTGCAACTGTGAGCATGTGTTCAATATGTTGAACGTACTTTCTTTGTAGGAGTTGCTCTCACTGAATTCTGCTAGCTGCCTTAATCTTGGGTTGTTAGATAGCTTTCTTTCAGGCACAGACGATTTTCCTGGGAGGAAAAGATGTTCTGGACTAAAATGGAGTATTGAAGATGAACAAATTGCCTGAGTATGCCACGTACTCGAATTACCTGCATAAAATACTAACAACAGATGCAGTCTTGGATAACAGATTTTGTACCTGTCTTCAAGAAAGATCTTAAGGCTAATTTGATTTCTGGGGACTTGCACATCATCTTTCTAGTGGTTGGTATTAGGAAATATGTCAAAAGGGTTAAAGATAAAATTTATCTTAAATGGAACTGAATGCATGACATATCTCAGTTAACTTCATCTGTCTTAACTTTAGNTACCTAGACTAAGGTTATCATTGATGTTTCATCTGCTGTCTAGAAAGAGTGAGGGGACTTCCAAGGCATGATCCAGGGTTTTTCAAGAGAGGTAAGATGAATTTCTATGTAGGTGTTCTTATGTCTTCCAAAATATGCAGATGAAACATACCTTAAACCTATTTTTGGGTGATTAAAACTAAATTGAGTGAACCTGACTGTAAGATATCTAATTCTCTGAGGAACTTTTGAAAATTCTGCTGAAAACATGAAAGGTTTTAATGTTGTCCATTGTATTTTGTAGTTTGTCTAATGAAGGCATCCATAAGAGATTAAAATAAGATTTTTTTTCATACTGTTTATAAGGAGGGAAACATGCTTTAATGTTCTNTGGTCTGCCTGGGAACTGAGGAGTATAGAATCATGGGGATTCTCAGGTCAAGATTCCATATTGAGAAAGTTGTCCTACACGTAAATGTATCAGAAGTGGAAGCTGTTTTGTTTAAATTCGTACATATTTCTTACAGCAAAGGGAGTAAAAACTAATATGCGAATAGTCTCTTAGTTGCGGATCTAAGCAGAACTCCAAAGCCTATCTCCTTATTTTGTCTATGGAGCTGCTTCCAGTCAGGAGTTAATTTTGTTGTTACTCTCATGGTCTTGCTGTTCATAAACCTGCACAGCAAAACTCAAAATACCATACAGCATTTTTTCACAAGCCTGAATGTTAATTTGCAAATTATGTATATAAATTTTACTCTAGCTGAACAATGCATACTGTACTTGTGATTTGTTTGGCTAATCAAATAGAGGCAGGGATTGCATCCTTGCACTTGGAAATTTAGCGACAAATTTTATTGAATACATACAGTACCATAAAAGCGTGATGGGACTTAGGGCACACAATGGTCCTTTTGGACATCTATTCGGCAATTATTCATGTCTTTCTCAACACAGGAAGTGGACAACTAAGAAGCCCTTCTGCAGCTCTTGCATACAAGATGATTCACTATGCGCAGAGATGATTCACGTAAGCTAAAGGCCTACACAGTATCAGTAAGAGTTGTAGAATCAGCCCTGAAAAAGTTCCTTTTTCTCTGCAGGGAAATGAACAGCAAGCCTTCGGTCTGTAACTTTTGAGACACTTGTATTTCTGTTCCATAAATACCTTCATTAAAGATTAATCATATCTTGTAGCAAAACTGCAGGTCTCTGACTCTTATCAAGAGAGAATTTCCCATGACTTTAAAGGAAATTGTGCTGTAAATGTATGCATAATCTCTAGGAGACATTCTTCAAGTCCTTGCAGTTATTTTACATCTTGACATCTACAGCCTGAAGCTGATTTGTATGTATCTTTTATGTACAAACATCCTTATCCCTTTAAATATCTGGAAACAAGACAAGTCATTTAGTATAAAGCAACTTAAAAAGAAAGAGAGTATATACATGCTGCAAATGATTTAACTCTACCTACACTCTTTCATTTACAATCATTAGTTCTATCCTTCCTGAATCTACTGAGGTCAGTGGAATGAATGCCATTGCCTCCAGAGGACTACAACTAAACAAATAAAGAATAATCCAGGAGATACTGCTAAACATACTCAAATCCCTTGAATCATGTAAAAGGATTTCTCATTAAAGAACTCCACAAAAGGTAAAATCTCTAAATGAGTCATCTTCACCTTCAAAATGTGAAGATGCTTTATTTGGATACCCTTGTCCCCCATGGTTATAGCTTTCTATCTGTTTTAATCTGCTACTCTATTTCATAGTATTGATTCAGAAAGTACATAGTTGCTCTAGTTGTCACAGTACTGCTTATACTATAATAGGATAGCCAATAGTGCCTGTGAGTGACGGGCAAGAGGTTACTGAACAGTTTTGGAAGGTACCTGTCTAAGTCAGATCACCCAATTTACATACCTCAACTTGGTTTTACCGGTCAGGAGTGTGTACTTGGCTCTAGAAGGTTGTTTCAGCACACCCGAGCTCTACAGGAAAGAGGAGGTTCTCCTGAAGGGCAGATTGCAGTAACCCTAGAAGCCGCCCAGCTTTTCCCATTGGCTGAGTGTGGACTCTGACACCTATTGATTTGGGAGATTATGTAATACTTAGAAATTAACAGTATGAGTTGTTCCAAGGACGGAGACTTAAGCAGGTGAATTACTTTAATGTTATTTTTTCTGTATTTCAGAAGTTAGTAATATTACTACCGGATTCTTAAAGATACAGCCCAAGAAAGTCTGTGCCCTGTTGTAATGAACAACATACGTTGCAAGGAAGTCTGGAGCAGACAACTCACTGCTGAGACATTGTATTGCAACAGAGTCCAAGGTGTCTTGGTATACATAGGGTGAAATTAGGTAAGGAGTGATATTATTTGCTTTATATAATATTTTTCAAGATTACTGTATAAATAATTTTTACAGCAAGGCACAATCCTATTTGAACCTTCACTAATTAATAACTTGGGAGTCATTAAATATTTTAATGAGACATAATCAACTGCTATCTGCGGAATGGACACAGATGGCAAGGCAGTAAGAAGAAAAGGTACGGAATTCTTGTGTAGCCATGGAAACAATGTCTCTCTCTCTCTTTCTCACTTCCTTCTCCCTTTTAGGTTCAGCAACGCTGCAGATCATTAGGGTGTCTGCCTCTCCTGACAATGGCAACTTTGCAGTGTCAGTCAGTAAATCTTTGCATCCATTCATGCTGTCAGCACGAAGTGATAGAAAGCCAGGGGAAGACGTGAGATGCATACCAAACAGGCTTCCGCAATGTGACGGTCTAGTCATGTATTCTTATGCAACTTCTCATTTTGAGGCTCAGTTCAATAAAGAGGAACAAAATGGAACAGACTTGGCTGGACCTTGTTCTGTTAGTGTGGTTTCTAAAGTTGATTTCAGTGCTCTTGTAAGTTAAAAGCTGAGAAATGAGACTTGACTGTGTAGGAACATAGGTAAGTGCAACACACAAATGGAAGAAAGCCATAGCTGAGCTCTGGTTAGAAATAGTTTTGTTAATCCACTGCAGTCAGTCCTTAGTACTGGCGTTCGATTGTGCCAAACTGGATGGTGATATGTTTTTGAACTGGTAGCAAGAAAGAAAATGTTAAAATCCTTGAATGTCAGTTATTCTTGCACAGAGTCGTTGCCATGTGTACTAAGAGCTTTTATTTATGCCTTGCAAAAAGCTCCATAATTATAAGAAGCTGAAGCAGAAACAAAAAGGGTGAGTAAAAATAGAACAGAAATTCAGCCTAAAAGCACTGAATAAGAATTTCAATGTGAGGTCTGTCCTTAAACTTTTTCCCTTAATTTCAGCAGTAAGTAAACTAATTCTAAATGCCTGAAGTAATTTGTGCTTAGAGATTCCAGGAGGGAGAGGAAAGGGATGAATTTATGGATCCTCCAAGTAGTAAGGAATAAATGGCATCCTTATTACCACAGAAGTGTGTTTCTTAAACCTGTTAGCCCTGAAGAAGTGTGATGCACAAGTGATGGCATCATAAGAGACAAACGTCAACTAGAAAAGTTACCAGCTATTAGAGTAGGAGAAAAGGAGTGACCTGTGGCTTAATTTACAAAGACAAATGCAGAAATACATCCCCTGCTTGGACTGTGTCTACTACTTATGTTGCGCATGGGGGAAACATGCTTTCTGCAAACTTGTCTCTACATCTTCCTCTCTGGACATGAGACAGTTCCCTTAGGAACAGACAAGATCCTGAGTGGAGAGTTCCTCCCACCTAAGACCCAGGAGGGTGCTGATGAGACAATGTCTGAGTCATTGTCTGTTTCCTGGTCACCTCCTGGGTCAGCTCCTGGGTCAGCTCCTGGGTCAGCACAGAAATGCACAACCTAACAACCCCAAAAGCAATGATTTATTCCAAATTATAAACCCAAATATGGCACATAAGACTTATCACAGGTCAGACTACCCTGCATTTCTGACCCAATGAGACACAGGTCAGTGTCTTCTCATGGCCAAGGGCCAATGGGAATGGTAAATACCACGGATCTTCAAGGACAAGCCATGGTCCAGGAGCAGTTCCCATCAGGCAATGAGAGAAGCAACAACATGGGTAAGGAGTGCAGGCTTGTGCTGGGCTTAACATCTTGTGTATTCTGGTATGATCAACGACATTTGCCTGAGTGGTCCCTGCTGACTTTCCCTTAGGAATCTGGATTACAAAGCGGGAAAGTAACCCACATGGAGGTGCACTTTGGGACGCTTGCTCAGAAAGGACTTTTAATGGGGCATCATGCAGCTCACAAGGGGATCTCTGCATCTGGACTTTAAAGTGGAGCTCTGAGATAGGGTCGAAAAATGGGAACTACCAGACAAATTGTCTGCGAGGAGATCTTCCATCCAAATGGACATTTTTGTTCTTCTGGTCTGGAAAAATATTGAAACTCCCATCCAAGCTTCTAGTGAACCTATAGCTTAACACTTGTGAATTTTCCTTAGTATATTTGTTAAAATAGAAGACAAAAAAATCCACAAAATTAAAAAAAAGTTGACAGTTACATACTTAGTTTGCACAAGCGCACATCCTTCCAACTTATTTTCGTTTCTCAAACATTCTGATTGGTTGCCTTAGGTAATCATATTTTTCTCTGTTCTTCCTGTGCCAGTTACAACAGATTTTGTATATTTAGAACACCCTGTGCTCATGCCTGTTTTTAATTGAAGAGATGCTTCATTTAGCTATCTAAACGTAATTTAATTAGTAAATGGTTTTGACAATTGAAATTCAGGTTATAGATATTGCACTTTGATTTCCTCAATTGTAGCTCCTCTTTTACATTTCAGAGGTAGGGAGCTCTGTCCTGTGTGCCTTCTCTCATCTGGCTGGTCAGATTTTGAGAAATGACAAACAGGAGGGCATAGAACAGCTGGTCAAACTGTAATTGCATTGTAATGTTAATGTGGGCCTGAAAAGTCAAATCCACTGCATTCATTTCTCTATTTGTCTAGAATAAGAAATGTATTTTCATAGAGCAATTACCTCAAAAATAATTTAAAAAAATATTAATAACAGTCAGTTTTCATTAACTACAGTTTAAAAATTCCAGATTAGAAGATCCAGGAGGTTTTTGTAAAAAAATATCTCCAAGTTTTTGAGTTTTTGGCAAAACTGAAATGTTATCTGGTTAAAAAAAACATTGTTAACTGACTAAAAATATATTGCTTCCATTTTTCAGTTCAAATATTATGCATTTGTGTTCTTTGTTTTGTGTTTTTTTTCTGATGCACGATGTTTGTGAAGATTAGTTTTGGACTGTCAAAAAAAAAACCCTAAAAAAACTACTTTGAAAATGAATATTTCAAATGCAAATGCTTCCTGTGAAGGTTTGTCAAATTTTAACATGAAAAATTAAAATTACTTCTAATCTGAACACAACGACCTTGCAAAGCAGTCACCATGTCAGGAAGGAAGGACAGCCTTGTGATTAAAGCATTGGACCGAGACTTAGAGAAATGGGTTCAACTCTTGAGTCTGTTGGAGTCTTTCCTATTAATTTGCTTCTCTTAAGGGAGGTTACACAAACTGGGCTTGTGAAGAGGAACAGGGTAAAAATTATGGGGGAGCCGGGCAAGCTAACAATTTTCTAGTACATAGAAACCTCCAATAAAGAGGAGGTGAGTAATTTATTTTCCATGCATGTGGTGGAAAAGAGTAACGTTTAAATATGGGAATGACTCAGCTTAGAGGTTACAAAAAATAGGGACAATAGCAGAAGACAGGAATAAGACAAGCCCATGGAAGATGTAGAGTTTTCAGGAATATATTAAACATACTCTGCCTGAAATTATCTACATATAGATGATCCTACCCTAAAAGGAATGGTTTGGACAATCTCTTGAGTGATCCAAGAATCAGCTCTGGCTATGTCTACGGTAAGAATTGCTTTGATACAGTAGGAGCAGATCAGAAGATTGAGGCAACTGGACCCTATGTCTATGTTATATGTGGTTTGGGGGATTCATTCAGAATGATTTTCATCAGAAATATACACTCTCATTATGCATGTGGATGAGAGCTGACTCAACTTATCAACCATTAGTTGAAATCCTTATGTTCCCATTGTGATTCAGAATGTATTTGATACATAGTTGTAGTAGAGTCTCTGGTATAGTTGCCTTCAAAATGAACCTTTTTTTGAGTATATCAAAACTGCTATGCTAACTGAATTTATATGAAATAAGGGCTATTGGCTTCCTGACCTTGCTACTACTCTAAACCAAAACACTAATGTATTTACAGCCTCAGTTATCTGGAATAACATTGTCTGGACTGTGCATTAGCCAGGTGCTGCCTTCACTCCATACACTGGGTAAGGTACAGCCCCAGAGAGGGAGTGTTGCAAGGCACATGCTGCTCACATCAGGGCTGGCTGTGCAAAGCACTGTTTAAAAGGATTCTGCAAAACTGCTTTACATTTTTTCAAGAGTAACTAAACTAAATAGATGCTTATAGCATAATATGCATATGAATTAACCATGGTTCGCCTTTATTTGAGTTATCTCATTTCTTTTTTTTACTTGAGAGTTTACTACCTCTGCCATCTGTAAAATTCATAAGCAGGCTGAGAGGTGACCTTGTAAATGCTTACAAATATCTTAAGGGTGGGTGTCAACAGGACGGGGCCAGACTCTTTCCAGTGGTGCCCAGCGACAGGACAAGGGGCAAAGGGCACAAACTGAAACATAGGAAGTTTCAGCTGACCATGAGGAACAATTTCTTCATTCTGAGGGTGATGGAGCACTGGAACTGGCTGCCCAGAGAGGCTGTGGATTCTCCTTCTCTGGAGATTTTCAAAACTCGCCTGGACAAGGTCCTGTGCAGTCTGCTCTAGGTGACCCTGCTTTGGCAGGGCGGGGCTGGACTAGATGACCCACAGAGGTCCCTTCCAACCCCTACCATTCTCTGATTCTGTGATTCTGTAATTACTACACAAGGCATAAAATGAACAATAACTAACCTGAATAATGTGCATGGAAATGGGATTGTTTTGATTTCTCTTTCTCTAATTAACACTCATGCTGCTTATATTAGTCAACATGCCATTCATTCACCAGACACAAAAATGTCTAGATTAGCTCCTGTTATGCCCAGGACCTTACTAGTGAAATATATAGAGCTCAGAGAAGTAAAATGGCAGCTTTATTTGTATATCTTTTCCCTTTCATTTCTGGATTAGGGACATTCCCATCCTGAAAATTCAGGATATCACACTACAGATATCGCCTTTGGTGTCTCCAGTGGTCCCCAGAAGATATTTCTCCATTTACTGGCTTGTGTGGATTTTTTTCATTTTTCCACATACCTATGCAGCTCAGACTGCATCCTTTGTGTTCATTGGGCAGTCTGTACTTGTTCCAGTAAATGATGGCCTGTGAAGGTGTCCCAGAGTCTCAATATATAGACCTGTTACAGTATTACGATATTAGGTGGGAAATATACCTTGTTGTCTGCAGAATTCGAATTACATGTAATTTAAAATAGCTTAAGAAAATTAGCAGATAAGCAATAGTGACCAAAACTGATAAAACAGATCTGAAATTAAACAAAGCCAACATTAACATGATTATGCTCAAGTGACTGCAGGAAGACCCTCCACTCTCTACACTTCATTCTCCTGCATAGCTGTCTCCTGACTGGTAGATGTGGCCTGTGCTTTGTGTTTACCTTAATTCTCAGGTTACACATATCTGAAGGCTTTGTCACAGAACATACCTATAAGACAGAACTCCATTAGACACAGCTTATCAGCAAAGACCTCAGAGTAAAATTCCAGATTGATTCAGGTCTCACATTATCTTTCTCTTCTATTCCTGCTTGTTATCAGACTTTAGGTCGTTTAACTAATATCTCCTTTCCTTACTTTAAAAGTATCTAGAGAATCTTAGTTTTTTCAGTGTGAAATTCATTCTGTTCCCTCTCTCATCTGAAGACAGTCCAGCCCTTTTAAATTAAACTAAAACGTAATTCTTTTAAAAAATATTTAAGCCTCTTTCTGCAAGACCAGTAGTCATGTTCTGTACTTAGCTGGTCATTAAACAATAATTTATCATATTGAATATCAAAAATATCTTTGCCTCCAGTGGTGGCTGATCATCATATTTTAGTTTATACTTTTCATTGAAATTTGCAGTTATGTTAATCCCAACATCAAAGACATATGAAGTATTAACATCCAAACACCATGATTGTTTACAGTTCATTAGTGGCTCCTGAATGAGAACGTGCATGAATGATATCCCAGTTTCGGGATGTCAGCAGGTTTGTGTGACTGGGTGAATTCTTTTTTTTGTCTGAGCATGGCAATTTAAAGAGGCAGCTTTGACAAGGAATTACCTTTAGTAAATATTAGGTAGGTGTTCAATTAGCCTTTTTGTACACAGTTATGTCTTTGAGAGATTTTATTTACCAGAACACGAAGTAATTTCTGCAGTTTCAAGATACTAACAGATAAATTATGCTAAGAATCCTCTGAAGTGACAGGATCTAACATAAAACATGAAAAGATCTCCTTTACAGATAAGAATCTTTGTTTTAAAGGAAGGTTGGAACTGTGATAGAGGTCAATCTGTATGGATATTCTCCCAAACCAATTTTTAATTCCACAAATAAGTCATATTTGGAATACAACTCATCATGCTGTGATAGAAATGATAAATCCTGTTCATCAGAGTCTATAAATGGTCCCAGTGATGAGATTTCTTCAATAAGGAATATGAATAAAATTTACCCCTTCCATTTTCATGATAGAAAATAATCAATATTATAATTCATTGGATTCCCCTATAACAGTTGTGGAAGTGGTAGATTTTAAAAGTTCAGAAAAGTATTCAGAACTTTTGGATACATTGAGTCAAAATAATAACCTCTTATGTCTCCAACAAAAGTCATGTTGTAGTAATGTCTCACTGTAAAACAGAAGTGCATAGAAATCAGCATTCTCATTTAAGAAACCTGCGCGATTTCAGAGTTGACTTCTGTTCTGCATGAATGAGAAAAAAAGAATGTTATTATTGCCCATGGAACAGCTGAAATATACATTTTAGGTAAGACTAAAAACTTTATTTGCCGTCTTAAGTACTATTGATGTTATGAAAAAAAATCAAACCCCAAAATCATTATAAAATGAAAAATGAAGGGATTATATTCCAGAAAATGTCAAAATGGAACCCATGACATAATAAGAACACTTAATGTAATGTTTTCTCTAGGCTAAATGCCATCTAAACCAATTTTTGGGCATCTGAACTTTTGGCTTTGAAAGTGCAGGAATTTCTTTTGCAAAGTTGCAAGAAAAGAGCCTTTAAATGAAAGAGAGCTCTCTTGCACAACTAGAAGGCTGGCTCAGGTCATGCTATGTTTTTCTTCCTGTCATATTTGTTTTCTTTGTTTTCTGAGATGGGTAAAACAATAATTTTATCCACTAAAGCAATTTCACAGGATCAAATTCTCCCGGTGGCTTGCAGCTCGTATGAAGCAATTATGTGTAGTGTAAAGAAGCCCTGTGGAGATTTGGATTAAATCCCTTCTGAATAACTAGACAGAGAAGGATGTGTGGCAGTAGATTCAGCTTTTATAATGCTAATGCATTACATACAGGTCAGAGTTTGTCTGCTATGGAAGAATTACAAATTTATAATTTATGTAGTTCCCTAACACACAGAACATGTACTTCATAGGATTTTTGAAAAGAGTTATACTAATAAGCACTCAGTTCAGGTGGAAAATATAAGGGCTGAAATAGAACATTCCCCATAGAAAAACCCCTTCAGATTCTCAGTGTATCTGCCTGATAACTACTGATCTTCCAGAGAAGGATTCATTTGCATCATTTAGCAACATGGGTTCCTTGCACATTTTCTGGAGGACAGGTAAGCTGGCATCCTAAATGCTTACCAGACCATAGAGCACTGGGACTTTAAAGTCTTTAAAGAACAAATGCCAGAAAAGGCAGATGTGTCATAAATTATGTCCCAAGCTTAAGATGAGGCATCATCAGCACCCCGGATGAAAACATCAGTTTTCTTGCTGCTGATGGTGACTAGAGCTTCCTCTGAAGATGTGGGAACAGTGTGTTCAAACCTGCCCAAGAAGTCAGGTCAGTCTAAGGTTTCCTGCTTAATGCTTTTGAACCCATGAAAGCTTTGCAAAGAGTACCGTCCTCCCTGAGAAGTCTGGAGGGCTTGATTTGAGCCCTTTTGTGCTGGGTTGAACTTTGAGTACCTCCGACACAGGGATAAAACCATATGATTGCTTAGGTGTCCAGCTAAGCATAGTAAGGAAGTTTGCCAGGCATATCAGCAGTGCAGTTAGAAATTTTTCCTTAAAAACATAATTGTGCATAGTTGGTTTAAGAATCTATTTTGCGTGCTTTCCTGAATTGTAGCTCTCGGAATCACAGAATCACAGAATGGTAGCAGTTGGAAGGGACCTCTGTGGGTCATCTAGGCCAATCCCCCTGCCGAAGAAGGGTCACCTACAGCAGGCTGCACAGGACATTGTCCAGGCGGGTCTTGAATATCTCCAGAGAAGGAGACTCCACAACCTCCCTGGGCAGCCGGTTCCAGTGCTCCGTCACTCTCAGAGGGAAGAAGTTCTTCCTCATGTTCAGAAGGAACTTCCTGTGCCTCAGTTTGTGCCCATTGCCCCTTGTCCTGTCGCTGGGCACCACTGAAAAGAGTCTGGCCCCATCCTCCTGACACCCACCCTTCAGATATTTGTAGGTATTTCTAAGGTCCCCTT
>Ga0065711_1004215_pt1 | contig 24563 bp, 14 predicted proteins | sample Hoacrofraction12_FD_59098 | JGI IMG/M metagenome (GOLD analysis project Ga0065711, IMG submission 59098) | Hoatzin crop microbial communities from Cojedes, Venezuela - Epithelial fraction 12 v2 (version 2) | ecosystem: Host-associated > Birds > Digestive system > Esophagus > Crop | place...
AAAAAAAAAAAAAAAAAAAAAAAAAAATTAGGCAAAACTCTGTCAGGAATGGTTTTCAGTAGCTGACTGCTTTGGGACTAGATGACCTCTCCAAGTTTCCACTTACCCTATTAAGATTCTAAGTATTTTCACATAGGAAAAATCTGTTACTTATATAGGTAGATGCAGCATTGCTAATTCAAATATGATTTATGTAGTTGGTACTGAACTCCGACTAGGCCAGCAAACACTGTCAGACCTAGATGTTAGTTCCTGAGCTACTCATAAAGACATACCCTAACCTCTGTGCAGAAAGGCATTCAAGACAATAAATTAATGACCTGTAGGACAGGAGACTTGGATTATTTCAGATGAGAAGAAAGGCAAGTGGTTCAGAGGACTCTTTGTAACAGAAGAGACTAAGCGCCTCCTTCCCACTTCATTCCTACTTTCTTATATCAGAACGATCACACTTGAGAAACGACATGGACTTCACTCTGGAAGACAGAGACAGGCAGCCTGCTCTACATCAAAACCAAGTCATCTTTATGCCTCGCAACTATAGCTGTCTTTCCCCTCCCAAATATCAGTTCTTTTCAGGTTTTTTTCCTATCATTTACTATTATTTTTAACTTAGGTCTTATCACAAAGATAAAAACATGGAAAACAAGTTTTTAATCTTGCAGACACTGTTCACTAATTTCTTTGGATTTACTCTGGCTTCATAGTAGTGTTGTATTGTCAGTCCTGTGGGGCTGTGTGGTTGTCAGCTCCAATATGTTACAGATATATTCTTTACAGTCAGATATGTATTTTGTAGCCACTAATGTATTAAGGGAAAATTTCCTTTTTATCCTGTTAATAAACAGGTTAGTTTATCTTTTTCTGTGCTTTAACCAGTTATCTTCGGACCCTGTTTCTTAACCCAAAACCGGTAAGGAGTTGGAAGATAAAAGCAGGAAAGTTGCAATTCTTTGGATCCCCCCCCGCCATGTACATTGGTCCTGAAATTCCTCATTGTCCTCACCATTTCTTGCACACAGCTTCATAATCTTTGAAAGAGCCCCAGGGGCTATTTCACTCAGAAATTCACCAAGCAGACAATGAGAAGGAAAGAAGATAGAGACGTCAGAACTAAAGACTGAGTGTTGAAGGGATTCTGCTCAGCAACTGGGCTTATTTTAAGCCTTAGTACTGACATAGTTAGACCTAAGAAAAAAAATTAAAAAAATCAATGGCTGAAAGTTCTTTATTTCTCAGAACTGGGATAAACAACATTAATGCTACGTTGCAAACTGCTTCAGAAAAGGTGGACATTGTCTTGCTTTGAATGTATTCTAAATTAAAAAACATAAGGAAACTATTGTGTTTGCATTCTGTAGAACAAAGTACACGTTGTAGAGTATATTCCTCAATAATTCAAACTTTAAAAGGTATGGCATTTCAAGCTTTAAAATAACAAAGCTACACTCTTGCAGAGGTTATACCACATGGGGGTGTTCATTTCCCTTTGTCTTCGTTGCATAAACTCAAAATCAACCCTACACAGTAAATGATGTCTGCCCTATTGTCTTATGTAAACACTCTTCTGTTTTTCTTCAGTCAAAAGCTGTGTTTAAAGAAAGCTCTGTACGAATTCCAATAAAGAAACTAGTGTAAGAAAACTGGATTCATAAAATGAATTAGAACAGCTCTACTGTTACATCGACTGGTGCTGGAAAGCCAGCAAAGTCAGATAATATTTTATTTAGAGCTGAAATGAACTGTTGTGAACTCTGACAAACCAGCACATCAAAGCATTCTGAACATACTGCCACTAGCATAAGGAGAGAGCCTGACTCTGACCCTACTTACATCTTTGCTCTGCTGATTTCATCTGGATGGAAGAGCAGAATTAAGTCATTCACAGCTATCTGTTATCTGTGATTTACAGAAACATGAAAAAAAAAAGCGAAAGGAATCATACTTGATACACCTATTCTATTCCCAACAGAGACCAGCTCAGAAAAACCTCAGACAAAATTCTGCACAAAGTTTGGGCAACTTCATGGGTGGCCCATGCAGGAATCGAGAACCGATGAAAAAATAAGATGTCAGATTTGGCGATATTGCTGAATCCTTAGAAATTCGTAACTTCTGGGAATGGGATACAGCGCACATCATTACATTTTTTTTATTGAACCTTTGAAATACATCAATGTGGCTAAATAAAAATATAAACCACAGTAAAAGTGTTTTAAGGCTTTGAGAAAAGATACATATTTTTACAACCTCAAGCCTATTATGGATGTCACGGAGACTAGCGTGTAGAAACTTGACACAATTACGATGTTAAATTATTAATGATTTGTATATTCCAGTACCCCTCTGGTTCTCCTGAGACAACATCAAGACTTATCTGTGCTGTGCATTTCACAGACAAAGAATGGACTTTTCTGTCCTCATAAATCAACAGAATAATGCAATCGCTGAATGCACATAAAAGCCAGAACACAAGAGGATTGTTATACAGCAGGGTATAAATTGTATTGCTAGTTATCCCTAAATGTTCCCTTTCTGAATCTTTACAATTTTTTTAGTCTACCCTGTGCATAAATGTCCTCAGACACAGAAAACAGTTGAAAACTTGTTAAATTCCTCGATCACACACAAGCGAGTGGGTATTAAACACAGCGTAGCCACCAAGAAGAATTCAAAGGGCTTGGAATCTTTAGATCTGATGTGTGATTCAGCTGACACATGGCACGTGAAACTTAACATAAAGTAATGCAAATTGGTTACAGAAATGCTGTTCAGAAGTAAAAAGTGAAAGGGGAAAAACACAGAGAGCCTTAATAACACTGGACACCCAATAAAACAATCACAGAAACTGGCCCGCTGCCAGTACAGTACAAATATACATGTCCGTGAAGCTGATGGAGCAAAAATCCCACCAACACCCCACAGGGGAGCAGTTTTGATCTCAGCCATAGCTATGATGTCACCAAAAGCTATTATTTCTTTCCCACTTCTTTTCCCCCCAAAAACAAGCACAGCCAAGACAAATTTCACGATGAAATTGCTCTCTCTGCACTCAACTCAGCCAATTACATGGTGGCTGGAATGCAGATTTAGGTGAAAACAGGATACAATTTTTAGGAATTTATCAGCATTGTGGACTTTCCAACTGCATCACCCATTATAGTTTCAGGGTGATCTGTCAAGGCGAGGGGGACCATCATTATGGTGTACTATCATATATCACCCCTGTACAGAGGAGCACCACAAAGCCTATATATATATTTATATATTTTCACATATATCTGCTTGAGCCAGGGTTACCTCCCTAGTCGACAAAACTGGTGGAATTAAAGGAATATGTGAGATTTTGTCTCTGCAAATAGTAAATTGCAGGAGTTATTAATTAATTTTAAATACCTTTTTCAAAGGTCTTTTGAGCTTTTTTTTTTACCTTTTTTTATCACTTCCGAGTCCCTTCAAATTCCACCAGATAGTGTGTCTCCAATGGGATTTCATTAAATAGTATTAAAACCCTGCCATTTTTTGAACTTTCTTAGACAAAACAGTTTTTCATTTCATATTGTCCCACTGTCTCTAAACATTCAGAAACACAGAGTGCGATGCCAAAACCAGCAAAGAATCTTACATTTGTATATGCAAGACAAGACAAGCGCTTGACCTTACCTCTTTGCAATTAGAGCTTTGTAATACGACATTGCCTTGATAGCTTAAAAGTTCCTTTCATTGCCCACTGTAATGTGCTTTTGAAAATCTCTTGATGAATCCCAGGTTAGTTGAACTGTTCAATTATAGCTTTATCCTAATCCTACTAGCTAAGCATTAATGCTAGGAACCTCCCACATCCTAATCCTGTCCCACTTGACACTGACCCACGCTCAGTCCCAAATGATGCATGTGTTAGCATAAAGCCATGCAGACAATGTATTAATCAAAAATGCAACAAGAAAGTGAAAGATATATAACTCCAGTTAGCAGTGGTGAGGGCTTCAGTAAAAAAGACACTGCTCTCCCCAGACATAGGCTTGGCACGTACAGATTTAAATATGTCTAAAAAAAACCCCAACATAAATACATACACAAATGTGTTGAATTGTTACAAATCTTGTAACTAAGCTATTAGGAGGTGTCTTGAGCATGATTTAAAACAAGAGGGAAATCCATTCTGAGGTCAGACTGAAACTATTGGAATTAGACACAGACTTTGAAAATTGAAAGACTTTTATGTGTGATAGGCTCCCATCCCCTGTAATTCACTGCAGATTGGGAAAATGATTCCTTCAGATCTGCTGCTGACAGCTTAATATTCCCAGTGATAATATTGTCAGGTGATAACACAGAGCCAGCCTATACACTTTGATCTGAATGGAAAGTTTGCGTTGACTGCAACATTTAGAGAGAGATTCTGTTTGGAAAAAAATCACAGCTAAGATGAAACATTACCTGAAGAGCATTTAACTGCAGTTAAGATAGAACTGCATCAACTTTCAAAAGGTGCAAGTTACCTTCCCTGAAAAAAATCCTGAATGGTGACCGAAATTCTGTCTCCAAAAATATTACTGAGACAGCCAAAGGCGCACAAGAACAATCCTAAAGAACCTCGTATGCAGTTTTTAAAGTGAGTGCTATTGTCAAATGTATTCTCTCAAATTTCACGAACATGAATATATGGCTTGTACAAACTCTTGGTTGAAACGTCTCCCCACATCTTTCCTTAGCTAACCACAAAACCAACAAAATTCCTCTAGATTTCTACATCCATACAGCTAAATATGCTTTCAATTATGTTCCTGGCATGGTTAAAGAAGAATTTTGATAGTCTAAGGCCTTTATGTCAGGATAGTAAAACTGTGTCTTTCAGAATGATATCGATACCGTTCTGTTAGTGTTTGATACAGTAACTGCAATAGTGAAAGGCTGGATTGTCCCTGTGGGTACTTAACCAGGAGGAAAGAGCTGAGCAGCTTTCACCACCGTGCATAGAGATCAAGGACAAATGTTCCCTGTCCACGGGGAAATGGTCGAAAAATGGGACAGAGAAGAGTGAAGTGATGCAGGGGCATGGTTCCTCTCCTCAACTGCTATCAACCTTTGGAAAAGGTAGGATTGCAGATGTGGGGAAACCAGCAGCATGGTTGGCAGGAAAAAGACAATTTGTCCCTGCTTCGGCAGGAGGGTTGGACTAGATGACCCACAGAGGTCCCTTCCAACCCCTACTATTCTGTGATTCTGTGATTCTGTCCATGTTTCAGGAAGCTCTAAATTTTAGAAGGAAAGGCCAAATTGGAATGGCCAAGTTTTGCACTGAACTCAAGATGAGCCCCTTCCCACATTCAGAAGTTCTCTTGCCATGAAGAAAAGCTTTTGTCCTGGTTTTGGTTAAAACAAAGAGAATTGGTTAAAACAGTTCTGTTTTAACCAAAACCAGGACAACCTTAAAGGCTTTCAGTCCAGTGAAGCTAGTTTAATCTGAAACAGCAGCCAGAAGCGTTGGCTAACAGAAAAGTAAGAAACAAAGATAGAGTGTTTCTTGCCTCCTTCTAGGAGTCAATGGTTCCTGCAGTTTCTGTGCTGGAGACTGCTGCCAAACACCATGTTTAATAGACACCAACGCACCTGCCTGTGCATGACAGTGTTTTTAAAATCCTGGATATTTTTGGCTTCTCTATATCCTGTGTACGTATGAAACTTGTCATGTTTCTTATAAGATTGCTAGGCACCAATTTACTCAGGTATCTCCAGCTTCTCTTAGTGTAAGATACAGCAACTAATGCTTCCCTAATCATGTCCTCTATACCACGCGTGGATCTACAAAGGCACCTCCGTCACATCCCAGTCATGCTACATATGGATAAATGCAACAATTGGTCTGTCGTATCCCTGTTTTCCACGGCATATTTCTGTTTCCAGTGTAAGATGCATTCTGACAGCTATCTCAGAAAATTATAATCTTATCATTACAACACCCCTAAACATCACATGCTGAAACTGAGGGATTCAAGGCTGGTAAGCAACGTGGCTCTAATAGTTAAAAACCACCGACACAAACTGGAAAATGGATTTGAAAAATAACCTGTTTTGGAGATTACTACACATTAGAACTTGGGGAGTAATTTGAAAATTGCTTTCAGGTATTATGTTTACTAAAATTGCTTTCCTACCTTGACTGAACTGCAGAGTTATTATCACCTACCACACATAACAGATAAGCTGTAGCATTTGTAACTTGAGTATTATTCACATCATAAGGATTTCATTAAAAGCTTCCATACAATACTCTGGTGTTTATATGTGCATACACGTGCCCCATTGGTCTGTGTGCACATCATCAAATTACTTTCCTTTTAATTGCAAGATTAAGGTTGGTTTTGTGCTTAATACAGGCATTCTGGAGCTATCGCTGCTGTGGGGATGAAGAACAGCATAAGAATACAAGTAACTAGATCTCCTGAAATTCGAAGTACTATTGTCACAGACTGTTAAATGCATTTAGTAAAGTGGTCAGTTAATGAGGGGGAGGGACAGGCAAGCAGTTCTTTTTAAAAGAAAAGTACATCACCTAAGCATAATAAACCATTTAATAACATAGGAACTTGAAGTTCAGCAAGAAGAAAGATGATTGCAGCCATTTCAGTTATCAGGATCTGCTTTTGACACTGTAACAGAAGGGACAGACCTTGGATCTATTATTCACTAGGCTGTAAATTTTTAATTTTAACCCTAATACATGAAGCTAATGTTTCATATTGGGAATTTGGCCTTGGGGAAAAAAAAAGTACTCAAAGAACTGCAGCTTCATTCCTCCAAGTAGAAGGGGTAAAGTCTTATTGCAGCTGAAGTCATGGTGTAATTTTCACACAGAGTAGGGTGGCACCAGGATCTACTCCCCTTTGGCCTCATGGGATCGATTTCTAGGGGAGTCTCAGCACTAAACAAGCACAGTTTTGTCTTCTCTCCCTATATATAATGTTTTAAAGTTTCTGACTTAGACACGCCTTCGTGTGCAGCAGGATTCTCACTGAAAGTGCAGAATACCAACAACAAGAGCAGAAACAGTACGCGCTGTCAACAACTCTCTGTGGAGACCATACCTGAATGAGGCATTCAGTCCCCTTCAGATTGCCACTGAAACTGCTCCCCACCACCAGCTATTTTGCCTGGACTTACACTTGCTTTTATTTCTCTTATCACCTATACAGGGGTTTTAAGTTTTGGAAACTACTACGTTTTGTCCAATTTGACCCAACAATGGCCTAAAGGTGGTTGGCTATATATTATTATCAGCCCACTGGGGAGTACTGTATAAAAGGCTACAAAGATAGAGCTATCAAGTTCACATGAACTTGGTTAAAGCATGTTTCTTTCACGTAGAGATGATAAAAGGCCTGTGGAGTTAGGGTAGGTACACACGAAAGTTGTCCTTTGCACGGTTATGCTCTTCGGCAGTCCATTATTTATAGCAAATACACCTTATGTCACTACCTGTGTCACTACCACTAGTCTGTTTGTGTTAATAAAAACAGACTGTTCTCATATTCATGAGGAAAACAACCACTGATTTCAGAGTTGTCCAAGGCTGCTAAGACACTGTTCGGTTTAAATATCTACGTATGCACACGCTGTGCTGCTCCAGATTTTCTAGAAACTTTTTGAAGCAATTTTTCCATGTGGTCTTCTCTTAAATTTTCTGGTGTAAAATGAACTTTTCCAAACTCACAGTAAAATCCCATCTGACTCACCAGATAAGATGGTATCTATGCCTTCTGAGCACCAGTAACCATCACACTCTGTTACTGGGTGCTAGAAGTGCAGTTGAAAAAAAAATATCATAGAACAATAAACTACTCTAGACAGTGAGGAACAAAAGTTTTCCTGAGTTCCCCCACCCTCCTTTACTACCCTTCTTTAATCTTATGGATGCTATAATGCTAAAAAATACAGAGAAGGTATGTGCCTCTGTTTATGCAGGTACATAATGTATATACATTTGTTAAATGAATGACAGAAATAGAGGAAGATTTACCAGCTTTCATTTTTTCATCAGTAGATTTAATTACTCATATTTACTTAATATTGTTTATTAATTTGTTAAATTCTTCTTACTACTACAGTTCTATTATTTGCATTAGCACTACTGAGGGAGACAGTGAGTTGTTGTTGTTACTCAATATGCTTTAAAACTGCAGTATCTGTGATCCCACACTTCAAAATACATAGACATATGCTATGTTCATACACCCACACCTCATGCACACAATACTTCTGCACTCTCATAGATTAAATACAAAAGCATAACATACTTCTGAAGATTTTTCCAATTTCAAGCAAGCTGGAGCACTTGCTAGATCACCTGGGTAATAATGAGAAATGCGGGGAGGAACATTATTATTCCCAAATCAGTTTTGCAACTTTTTCTATAACGCGAATCTAACAACTCTTCCTGTCACTCTTCTATTTTTCCTTTAAACTTGCAAACCTATGTTTTCCCTTCTTTCCTTCCAAACTTATCCACAGGGTTTTGGAAATGTTTCTGTTCCTGGCAGAGCTGCCAATGTCTGGTGGCAACCTCTGCATGGGCAGAAGTTCCCTGCAGAGCAATGGCAATGTTTCTCTTTTCCCAGAATATTTTGTACCCTTGCTGTTCCGCTCAGTGTGTGGTTCCTGGCCAGAAGAGCGCTTTGTCCTATGTGTCATACACTTGAGCCCTCCCGTCTTCCTGCTTATAATCATAAGCTTACTGTTAACAATAATAATGTCAACATTCTGAATTTACAAAACAAAAGGCATAGAGTTTACATCCTTTAATTAATCCATTGAAGGGATAATCCAGACATTGCTACCAGAGATACTGATTTTTACTGAGGGGAGTAACCAATCTTCTTTAAATTAATTTCCAGAATATTGCAAACAACTAAAAACTGAGTGGCAACGAAAACCAACACTGCTCTTCAGCAGACACATTGGGGCTTTCAGAGGCAGTTGCTGCTCAGAGCAACCCCAAAGCCACTTTTTCAGCCCAGTTCGTGCCATTCCATCCTGATGTATGGAGATGGACTATATCACCACGAAAAAAATAAATGGAGGCCATTACAGATATCATAAGCACCTTCCCAAATGCAGAAGGAGAAGGAATATTATCTGAGATGATTCAGACATTGGGAGTTTTGCACAGTACAATCCCTTTTAGGCTCAATCTTGAACGAGCTTGGTGCTCTCCGTGGCTCGGGACGTGTTAGCACTGTGCAGTACCAGCTAAGCCTCCTGCTCAGGTGATGCGGCTCAGTGTTTCCTTAGGAGGCACAAACCAGTTTTATCTATAGTGGGCAGAAGCCCTTCTCGTGTCCTTTAACAAGGGCTGAACTGTGTCTTTTTTCACCCAGCTCAATGACTTGCTGTGAGCAAGAACATTACATCTTCCTTTAAGAGTATTTAGTCACTGTTGACTTTTCCAGCATTGGTGCCAGTGTTTCTCATCTTGGTGGAAAAAAAAACCCACAGTGAAGACCCTGGCAGCACTAGAATGGAGGCTTCATGGTTGTAGAAATCCTAAAACTATCATGTATTCTTCTAACACGTGTTCGGGAGTGTTAAAACACTGACTTCACCCACAAGTAGGTCAGCATTTTACAAAGTTCCACTTCTCTGCCCTCAAGAGCTTTCTGTCTGAAATGGCAAAAACAAAGGTAGCAAAAAGAATTGAGCAGAACTGAAAAATATTTTTAAAAAGGACTCCGGTCCTTTGTTTCATCCTTTTTGTCAGTGACTGAAAACAACCTTTATTGTGACAGTGAATTAACTAGTAGGTATATGAAAGAGTACCAAAGAACTATACATAACAATCTAATTTAGCACGTACATTGTCTTACCTTTCAGTACTCCAGTGTTTCTTCTGACCTGCAGCTAATGTTGAAAATGCTTAGTAATTGCTTTATAGCCTCACAGGAGCCAGCCCAAATCTAACTCCAGCAGGAGATGGTTCAGACCCACAGTTTTACCCTGTGAAATAAACGGAATTGCTTCCCAGAAAGATGGTAGCCTCCAGCCTTTGATTCAGGCAGACTAACTGCAGAATTAAATAGAAATATAAGCATGTTTAAAACCATACCTCAATAAGGCTGGGGAGCACTTCTCACCCTATAGCCATAGTGCGTTACTACACTGAAAAAGCTTTTATTCTTATTCTGTCAATAAATGTTAACACCTACCCAGATCCTACTAATATTAAGAAAAACATCTTGCAAAATGAAATGTATGGAAATACTCAAGACCTGGCACTTACTCAATAAATAAGTATATTTAGGAGTGTCAGTATTATTATCCACAAATAAGGAATACGTAATTGCTACTAATGTACCAGGAATAGCAGATCTCCTTAGAGACCAGCGTCGATAAGTTTGAAAAGAAATGCTCCAGAACTTCTGAAGACCTTCCTAGGGCAGCAGTAGAAAGTGCAGCACCAACAAACCTCAGTTCCTGAGAGGAGAAGGCAATTCAGATAGCTAAAATAGTACTGGGGAGAACTGAATATGAATAAATATAAAAGCTGCAGTGGACCAGGCAGGGGTCCTGGGGTGGTTTTTGCTGTCCAACTCAGAACAGTAGGATTTGAAAGCATTTTTCCATTAAAAGAAAAAAAATACACAAAATGACAACAGTGACGCCCAGCTTTCAAGTCTACATCTAAACACCAGTGCTTGGTTTTGAAACTTGTGGTCCTTAAAACCTTATATTTTATTTTCAAACAGCATACTCCCTGCCAAGACGTTACATTTTTTCCCCTCTTTAAACAAGCAGCTAGGGTAATGGCATGATGAACAAATTTCATTTCTTTCTGTTCAGTTTTTTCCATCTTTAATACAGCCTCCAGCAGGCCAGATGGCACCAATGCAATTGCTAGTAAGTCAATACATCTGGCCGCATTCCTGAAATGACAAATCTGATGGATAGAGCCCCAGCTCCTATACAAAGCCTCTTTTCAGAACGCTCTCCCTGGTACTTGTCTGCTTTAAGCAAAACCTAATGTGCGAAAACAAAATAAAATTGAGCTCTTTCACCACCCTGCGCTAACGTTTCGTTTGCAGTGTTTTTATTAACGCTGCTCTCTCGCTGCCCTGCTTCTGTACCTCAGCCCCACTCTGCCGGGCGCTCGCGTTTTGGCACAGGACGGGCTCTGTGCGAAGACCTCCCTCCTCCGGAGCTGAGAACAGCTCAAAGCAGGTTACAATAAACACTTCGGGCTTTGCTGATTAAGGGCAGCAAGATTGTTTAGGAAATTGTCCTCAAAGAGAGAACAATCGGAGAAAATCAGAAACGAAGCAATTGCTTCGATAGTCTCTCATCGGGCAAATTAAGAGTTAGAAAGACGTGTGATCTCTCGCCATCGTCAGAGCAGCAATCTGTCAGCAAGGCGCTGCGCTAATACTGAGGCTGCAACGCCATCCATATAAGGTGCGAGGGACTCTACAGCCCTGCAGAGTACCTCTGGATTATTTACAAATCCACAAATAAATATCTGGAGGGGGTTGGTCAAACCTACAGAAGGGTGTGTAGCAGAAAACTATGGACAACAGCACGTCATGTGTCAGCCACCTCTTTGACAGCATTAGTCTTTGTCTTTATATATATATATATCTGAAAATAATTTGGGAAAGCAGCTAGCACCAGATAAAATGTACAAAGCACAAAGTGGTGCCATTCCACCAAAGAACTGCTCTATCCCCACAGCTATTTTGCAAAATAAAGCCCCATGTGAGGTGTGGTGCCCTAATTTGTGCTGTGCCCTGTTTATTTATCACTGAATCATTGAAGGGTTATGGTTGGAAGAGATCTTATAGATTACCTCTTTCCACCCACCCTGCCCTGGGCAGGGACCCCTTCCACCAGCCCAGGGTGCTCAGAGCTCCATCCAACCTGGCCTTGAACACTGCCAGGGAGGGGGCAGCCACAGCTTCTCTGGGCAACCTGTGCCAGGGCCTCACCACCCTCAGAGTAAAGGATTTCTTTCTTCTTTCTAATCTAAATCTGCCCTCATTCAGTTTAAAGCCATTACCCCTTGTCCTACCACTCAATGCACTTGTAAAAAGTCCCTCTCCAGCTTTTTTACAGGCCCCCTCATGACAAGAAAAAAGTTATTTGTATTAAACGCAGTCACTGCCACGATAAATACCGAACAACTGACAGTTTTAAGTCACAAACCCAAGTTACTAAAACAAGAAGTGATTTCAACTCCATTTTGGTCCGTGAAACCTTTACCCTTAAAAATCAGTACTTTGCTTCCTGAGTAAACCTGCTGAAGTCATCGAGAGAGCTCAGAGTAACAAAGGTATAAAGAAATCAAAACATAAAATCAAGAAGCTAGTATTTATAAACACTGCTCACAGTAATTAGCAGCTAGTGAGAAGTGTGCTATGTCCAAGGGGGTTAAAGCTGAAATGATTCCATCACAAACACAAGTTATGCTTACGAGTCTCAGCAACCCCTCGAGCATTTCTGTCTGCAACCTGAGGTGAATATAGCCTCGATCCAGAAAGTGAAGAGTGCAGCAGACAAAAATTTCTGGTTTATTTAGTACGGCCTTTGGGCATAGGAACAAAAATGATGCCAGTGAAGATTTTCCAACCTTTCTACTACGCACCCAGGCTACGATTCCTTCAGAACCAGATTTTCTGTTTTAACTATATTCCACTTAGAGAATGAAGTTACTTGCATTGGGGCAGTTTGCATAGTTCAGTAATATCAAAGCTAAACCCCCATTTAAGTTGATTTTATTGTGTTAACTTTTTTTTAAGAATAATAAAAATGAACATTATTAAAGCCACAGCTAGCACGCAAGGTCTAGGACATGTAGTACAGATACAGCACCCATCTGTCCAGTTGTCTGTCCACAGACTGGCAGCTCATATCACAGCATCCTTGGTCTGTTTCTTATATGTGATTGGCGATTTTTTTTATCTATAGCTATTAGGACTACCCACAATCTGGTAAGAGTCACATTTTTTACATTTTTCAGTGAGCAGTGAAAATAAAATCCTTGGCCTTACCAGTAATTTATGTGTAAACAATTTGAGCATTATTTTAAAAGCAGCAGCACAAAAAATACTTCAAATATCAGCAACCAATAATAAAAAGAACCATTTTTCTTTAACATATAGGCCAGAATATAAGTATCTATGCCTAAATATGCCCATGTAAATCCCCAGCCAAAGGGTTGATAAAGGATATTGCTAAATTTATGATACAAAACCAGAAGTCTTCACAGACATATTTCACAGCATTGTTTCTGGTAGTGAAGATTTTCAGAGACTCGTGTGTGCACGTTTTCAGGGCCCAACCTCTGAATCTACTCTGAAAATGTTCATGCTTGGGTGACACCTCCTTGCCCTTGCACTGAGCTGCTAGGTGTTAGTTAGGACTAGGTAAAAGAAATTATTAGGATCTCTGTTGCTTCTGAAATATCTAATGTGGCAGAATCAATAACAAAGTCATGCCTGCATAACCATCCCATCTTCTGATGAATGACCATATATGTGTCCATACAATACAGCACTGAGCTTCTACTGTTTCATATATCACCAAGCATCAGAGAGATCTATAGGATTATTCTCCAAATAATCTAGCCTAAAAATTTAAATTGAAAAACCAGCAATCATTCCAAGGAGAGCCTTTAGAATAGGAGAATTTCGAATAGGAGAGCATCCCATAAAAGTGTAAGGGGTTCTAGGAACAGAAGAATGAATCTAGAAAGGGCCTTATTCTCCATGGCTTTGCATCACTTTTTTCTCACTGTCTTACTGTTTGTGGTTCTCAATTCTTAATCATTATTTCATCTTAAAATCTACTGGAGCCATTAATTAGTTTACTTTTAGATCCTTTTCATCTCCCCAGGTTACTTCTCTAGTTGTCCTTTGAGAAGACGATATTACATGTGGAAAATTATTTTGTATTTCTCCATTCATTCTTATCAAATGACATGTTTAAAATTGCCTCATTCTTCCATTCAATTTTTGCCTACCGATGTAATTGCTTCAAGGACTTAAATTATGTAATATTAGAACGTTCTAAAATAGCAATAATGATCTGTAAACCTAAAAATAGAGAACACTTTTGAAAGGAGTCTTTCAGTTATGGAGAATTCAAATTATTCTAATTTGAAAAAATATTTAGGTAAATTATGGATACGTTGTACAGTCAGTCTTGGTAATTTTTCACCACCTTCGTTTTGCACAGACTAGCCACATTCCATTTTGATCTTCTGAAATCCAAACTTCACTGGCCTTGTCACCCCACTTAACTTTGTGAAAAAACACTGAGAAATTGGTTTTGAATATTTATCTGTTGAGTCATATATTGAAGCTTAAAGCATAATGATTGAGAGGGCCTCTCAACAGATTAAGTCACCTTTCAGGATTTGGCACAGATAGGGTTGAAAATGATAGCACACTAGCTGCATTTTGAGAGAGGCTGGGGGGGGTGGAAATCAAAGCAACCACCTTGAACGCGTTAATAGTAAGATGAACACGACAATCCATGCTTTATAGGCACTTAAATCCCATTAGAGCTTTTTTTTTTTAATCTGTCCTTAGATATAAAGATGATAGGAGCTCTGGAAAACAGATGGTACCCAGCCTCAGGGGTTCTAATTACTAGAAAATTAGCATAGCTGTAAGTGACATAATCCAGGTGAGCAGCTATTGTATGTTAAACTTTGAGCATTCTTCAAAATAATAAACAATATATTGAAAAGGATTGTCTTCTGATTAAGTAACTACACAGAGACTCTGTAGATCGTTACTGCTCTTTCCAGATTTGGTAAATGCACCTTGTATCACTGGGCTGGTTTAACTTTCATGTACGCTACCGAGAGCGGTGCGGCCCCAGTCTCAGCCAGAACCTCTAGCCGTTACCACGACGTTACTGGTAATAGAGGAGAAACCAGTCCCAGCTATATTAGTAGTGTAAATGTATCTGAACTTTGGCTAGATGCATTAGGATCTGATGCCAGTGTGGAGAAGACCAGTAACCTCACCGTAATCTATTCCTATGAATTTTAATTAGGTAGTTCAATGTGAGCGCTGTTACTTTATGATTAGCATATCACAGGGATTCAACATCATTAGCAAAGGTAATGACTGTTTATCTTGTCCCACAAGATCATCTTCAGCTCTCTCATCTTCTGGTCCAAGGGGGGTTGGGCAGGTATGAGAGAGGCTGTGTGATTTGGAAGATCGCTTCTTAGGCAAATTTTGTAACTGCGCTCAATAAGCAGATGCACAGACATAACAGATACTGTTTTTATCTGAAGTCTGACCCACAAGGTTTTATTCAACAGAAGAAATGTTGCTGGAATCACAGTCTGGGTCTTTGCGTGCTTGGATGGATTTTCTTGAAGCACTGGATTCTAGATACTTTTATCCCCAGATTTCAGCAAATAGCACATGGCAGATAACGAGTTACGACACACGCAGGCTGACATTTTGAGAGCTTCCGAGCTCTTTGTGCAGCAAAACATAGTGAGTATGAGACTGCTGTCTCTTGCTCCCACTGCACCTCCTGAGATGCAGAATAAATTCCCTGGATTCAGATGTCCCCCTTCATGGAAGGTGCTTCTTGGCACCTGATACCCCATGTATCTGTGTAATGGATACTGTGTTATCAGTTCTGCCCAGCATAAAGACGTCCATTGTTTTTGGCGTAAAAAAAGTTATATATATTAAATCATTTTCCAAAGCAGGTGGTTCTAACAGAAAAAAAAAACCACACCACAAACCATAGCACGTATGAACATAGTAACCAAGTATGTGTCCCACTATTTGGGGTTTCATTTCAAGAGAAAACAGAAAACTGGAGATCAGATCTAGCAAGAGCAACCTGCAGCCATTATAAATAAAGTTGCTTTTCAAGGTCCATTAAACACTAATCATGCCTTAGATTAAGAAGAGAGGGGGGAACCACAGGTCTGAGATTGTTTAAAGGGTATACTTCATACTGTTAAGAAATTTAAGACAGAGACAGGTCAGACTGAGTTCTGTTTAATTTAAAAGATACTCATCTCAAACGTTCGTCAGAGGTCTCAGGATACTGGACATCTTACAACAGGGTACACAGGAAAGACTGAAGAGAAAGAGTTTCAGGAGAAGAAAGAGGAATATAGTCCTGATTCAGTCCTAGTTTCCTCCATTTCCCCCCTAAAACAGAGTTTAATAGTAATTTCTAGTATTATTCTCACAAATTTGCAAGTTGCTCATCTAAAACGCAAATTTAAGATACATTTATCCTTCCCTAATTTGTCAGTTGACTTGTATCAAGGTGCACTGTATAACACACCTTTAGGCAAGTTCTGCTGGGCTGCAGGAGTATTTTCTTACGCCGCTTCAGCATTTGCACAGCTCACGCAGGCGGTGAGGATCTATGCTCCAGCATAAAATGCTGGCAGTCTTTCCGGAGCAACAGGTACGTTATCCAAGAGCTACCAGTCACCCAAGCCAACTGGCACCCTTCTCCCTTCCAATCTCAGCACAAAGCAATTGCTCAATCAGTCACCCGATTTGGATAATGGCCCGTGGCACCTCTCCTGGCGAAGCACTCAAGGGCTTGATCCAAACCCCGGTCAGACCCCCGGGTCTCTCCCCATCTCCAACCCTGCCTGGCCAGGCTTGGCTGCTGCAGCCTTACGGAGCCCCCTGCTCTCTGCAAAGACCCAACCAACGTGCGCCACTGCCGAGGCAATTCCAGATTTCTGCTCTGTTGGCTGGGTGAAATCATCTCAAAACAAGGTCAGAGAGGAAAATGTCACCTTTGAAATGGAAGGAGGTTTCTGTAGCACATTATCGTCTAACGTAAACAACAATGACACTAGAGACGGCAGAAGTTTGCAGCTGTATTATAAACTTTCTTCCATCACCTTGCCTAGGAATAAGTCATCCAAACAAGCCCTGGCAGTTTTGACTGCTCAAGAAACTTTATGGCTGAGAGCTGCACGGATGATTTACTGCTGGGTCCCCTTTTTCCCCTCAAGCTTGCACTAAACTAGAAATTCACAATTGTTTAATAGAGGACAGCATACTCGCCTCTTCTTTTTTTTCTTCCTTCTCATGAGAAGACCTGTTTTATAGTTCTTGTGAAAGAATTTGTGATGTCTGATTACAACACAGAGCTATAAATCCGAGTCTTAAAAAAACCCAGCGTCTCTCTCTCTCTCCTTTTTTTTGTGCTTAGCAATAACACACTTGTTTTAATGAGCCAATCGTCTAGGTATGAGAACACACAACTGCCGAGAGAAAGCAGATAAGACAAAACACCCTGCTGCATCCCGGACGTTGTCTTGATGGATGCTGTTCTAACAAAGCACGTAGCTGGTACTCAGAGCTGCTTACAAAATTCAGGCCAGCTAAAGTTTCTGCTTGGGAAGCAGCCTCAAGAAAGCCCAGGCCCTTGATACCCGTATCACAGCATCACCCTGATGCACTAAGGTACTTCAGAAGATACGTAATTTCAAGACCATTGCCTTCATTGGTCAGAAATTTCATTATGGATATATTACAAGACTCTCTCATTTAATAATTCACTCACTTTATGAAAACAGTGCAGGAAAAATGATGGGTTCTGTACTGGTTTAAGTAGAAGACAACAGCAAAGGAAATGCAACCACCACTTTTAGAGGAACTGGTGTAAAGATAAATAAAAATCTATGTGAGTAAATGGATTTAACCCATCTGGTCTCACATCCCAAAACCTTTTAAACCTAATGATAGGCTTACAACCACTGGAATGTTCCTGAAGTCAATCTACGCACAGCCCTGCATCTGAACAAGTCTCCTCACAACCTACATCTCTCCTGTTCCACTCCTCAGGCTCTTTGCCAATGCAAGCACCGGATTCCCTGAGCAGGGCACCTGAAGTGACCGCACCAGTGCAATGGTCTATCCAAGGTCATGGTCACCACGGCAGGTGGACACACTCAGGACATCCCACTCATCCCTCATGAGCCTTGGATCTGCCAGGCGGGTTGGGAGAACCTTAATCCTCCCTCCCATGCAGCTTGGGCTTCTCCTGCAGCAGGTCCCAAAGCTCTTGCCCCAGAAGCTTGCTCTGGGTGTCCGCTGCTCAGCGGAGAGCAGACTTCTTTCCCTTCTCCAGCTCCTAGGACTGCACCAGCTGCACACATGTGAGGCTGTTTATTAAATCTGAATTTTGCAGTGGCTGCAAATACTGGGATACTTCAACTGTCATTGACGTCTCAAGGCATTCCAGTAACTGAACAATGTTTGCTTAAGATATGTTTGCTGTCTGCTGGATTGTTGTGAAGTGTCACATTTTTCATTAGATTCTGCCTCCCTGGTTGATGAAATACAGCAAGAATCAAAGTGTTGAAGGAAGTATTTAACTACTGTTCAAATGCTAGTCTACAGCCTACAAGCAAACACCAGCAGGAACAGACCCCCCTGTCATACAGGCAAACCTTTGTAGCGAACACATTTTCACAAAGACCAACAAAAGCCAGCAAGCAACTAAAGGAATGAGACGAATATTTAAACACAATCCAATACGCCCATCATTTCTGTTTTGCTTTCCTAGACCAATATGCTTTTTTCCTAGCAACCAAAATAAGGCTTAGCAAAAATGGACTTGAATAAAATCAGTCCCTTCCTACATTAAGTTCTACAAAGGAAACTCTGCAAAGTGAATACAAGTGCTGTAGCTGTGGTGATGAAAGGACAAAATGCAGAAGGCAACCTCTACCGACTTAAACTACCACCTGCCACTACCAACTATCACATAAAAAACAACCCAAACCCAAAGAAACAAGAATAGCACCTTCAAACCTAGTTTTTGAAGGTTTTCTAAATGTTAGTCCATGGAACTTCCCAGAAGCCCTGCACTGGAACAGAGGCTGCCCTCGCTGAGGGTCCATGTGATACTTCACATATAGGTGTGCCCTGCAGCCTTCCTCATCGTCCCTGCAACATTGCCATTTTTGTTGTATGCCCATTTGTGAGAGTTACAAATACTATTTCACAGCAAATTACTCTTCTGAAGGTGCATGACCAAAGGATATAGATCAAAAAACTACGATACAAAGACTTGTCACACCACTTATTTCTACTACTAGAATACTCTCTCTTGCTTTATGTCTTCTGAAGAGGTGCAGCAGGAATGTCAGAGGGAGATTTGGTCAAATTAAAGTTCCGTATCTTGCAAAATATTTTTCTTTACTAGGAGAGAAAGAAAAGCAAAAGGTACTGCTGAACCCATAGCAGAGAAGGCTGCAAAAGAAAGAGGTTGGCCAATACCTACAGATCTGCTTTGGGTTTTCCATCCCCCACCCCACTTTCTATTTTTCACCCAATAAAATATTTTAATTTCAGTTCAAAATATTTCATCTTGGCTTCTGAATATTGAAAAATGTCCGTTTTCCATTTTCTGGTTTCAGTTTTTTTCTCTTCTCTCTTCTGTTATTACTCTCCCTCTCCAGAAACAATGAAGTAGTGTGAAATACTAGAACTACAAGGAGGTCCATCTTTTTTATTTCTGTAGGATTTTTTTTTTAGTTAGAAAAAAATACATACATTAAGATGGTGTAAAAGTGTGATTGAAGAGACCTGCTTCTAAGGTTTAATCTTTAGAGCATTTTTAAAAGTCAAGTACTTTACGTGTAGATATGTTTGAGGAAGATATAATCTCTCAAATAGCATTCACAGAACAATCAAAAAAAGTATTCAAACTGATTATTTTACTCAATGAAGTTTTCATTCAGCTTTAAATAGCACAGAGGTCTTGGGGGAATAACTTGTTTATTTTTTCATTCATTGTGACAAATGCTTGACTACCTCATGGTTTGCACTGTTGATACCAACGATTTATGTTTCAGATTCATATACTACAGCTTTAGAAACAATGGGGCTGACCTTTTCAGTTCAGAGATACCAATGAAATAGTAATGTTTATTTATTTAATAGAAAAACAGCCTTGTCTCGAAATTCTTTTGCTCAAGATAAAGCAAGAAACTCAGAGTTAAAATTTAAATCTAAACCAAGGCTTGAGTTTTCTTCAGAGAAAGAAAAAAACTCCCTGAATTGTTTGCAAGACACTTCTGTTAAATCAGAGGTCTTGCAAGATCAGCTTTTAAACTGAGATTTCAACAGCCTCCAAATATGACTTGAGGGATATTTACCTGTGACTCTGAATCAAAATCACAAGTGACTTTTCAATTTCAGCATTCAAGATCAAATCCTTGTAAAATTTAAAGGAATTCTAAAATGAGGTCTGATATCTGGTGTCTGTATATAATTTGGTGTTTGTTAGGTTTTGTTTTTTTAAAAAGAAGCAGTAAGAGGACACAAAATATATGCATGATTTTATTTTGAAAGAATTTCAATAATTTTTTATCACGTTTTCTTTCATACCTTGGAACCATATTCAGAATGCAGCAGAAAATAAAAAGTCATGTGCCAAAAACAAGTCGAGGCTGAGACTGCAGGTATGGATAACCCCACAGGGCTTTGAAGAGCGGCGAGATGTTCAGAACAGAGATGGAGCATCTCAAAAAAAGAGCAACTCTCGTAAGAAATATAGCAGTTGGCTGCTGTCCTCTCACAGATGAGGCGTTAGAGGGGACATGCACGTATATGTGTGTTTGACTCCACATCCAGGTCAGGCTTTTGGCTGTGGTACCATCGCCCATATGCAGGAGTGGCTAACAATAGGCACAGTCGCGCTGTGTCTCGCACCTGCAAGACCAGAATCCTTAAATATTGTATTTTGCTCTTACCTTCCCCCCCTCTCTCCCTTCATATGTATATATACATGTGTATACACACACACACTAGATTTGGACTACCTAGGTAGCCAGCCAAGTCAGCCACGTATAAAGTTAAGACTTCCGTATTAATAGATTTAGCATTAGCCAAAATAAAATCTATTACTTTTAAGAAAGACTTAGTATTTAAAAAAAGAAAAAAAGATTTGTAAAGAAATCAGAATTCATTATCCAAGGAGCCAGGGATAATATCACTTTTGGAAATGGTATAAAGAAAGAAGAAACATTTCTGGCTAGGAAAAAGCAGCATGCCTGCTGGGAAAGGAAACCATTAAAGTAAACAAGATTCTCTCATTACAAAAGTATCTGAACAACGGTTAGTTTCAGTTTAGCTGCTGAACTTTTCCAAAGACTGGGTGTACTCATAACACAAGGTGCGCCAGCCTTAAAAAGCCATCCATCAAGCAAGGCAAGCTCAATGTTTTTGTATTTGGTAGTTGAGCTTTTTGACTTGGGCTGCACAATTTCGAATCAGAAAGTGTCATAACGCTGGTTTTAGCCTGGATCTGCAACCTTTAAAGCTGAGTATAATTTCCTGCATCCCGCCACTACCATCCCCCGCACCTTTCATAATATACACTTCATTTTTACTTGCAACTGCCTAAATACACCGCAGCACGCATTTCTGGCTCCCAAGGAAAACATTAGGGAGTGGGTGTGCTTCCTTAGGATTGTATTGTGCTTAAAGATAAGCCAAACAGAAAACAAAGAACGCATTATAAGCAACTGGAATAGCAGTTTCTGAGGTTTCCAACACTTAAATAAGTTTACAGTAAAGTGGATATTAATGACAAATAGCCACTTTCTTGTTTAACAACTGTACCATTGCTTTTTACTGGATGAATCGGGGGAGGACAGAATTTATTGATAACGATACATTTGGCAAAGGCTGTGCTTGTGATGTTAAGCTGTGAGGTGAAAGTCTGTAACACCGCAGCACATGTCTACCGTAGGAAATACAACCTAGGAATATACCCATGCTAGGGTACAGATATAAAGACAAATTTACCTAGGTAAATGGGATACCAGCTTTATTACTTTACAATGCATATCAAAGCTCCACAAAGCCTTCCAAGAAGCTGGTCCATTGGAGTGGAACTTTAGGTAGGTGAGATGCTTTAGGGAGGACACGCTCTGAATGGAAGCATATTGTGCTTTTACCTACGTTGCGTAAAGTTTTGTTACAAAGGCGTCTAACAAACTTGTCTCAAAAACAATAAACTTTCCCACCTCAGATGTTTTCAAAAAGCTTCTGACACTTGGCAAGCAAAACATCTTTGAGGTAGAAAAAGAACTTTTCTTTGTCTCATGCAATCCTTTTCAGTTCATGTTGATATGAAATTGTTAAAAATCTCCATTTCCTTTCTCTCGCCTGCCAAAATAGCAATTAAATGCAAAAGGTGGCTGATTAAAGTCTTAAAGTAACACAAAGTTTGGCATAATTTTAGCTTTAAATGAGAGTCTCTGAAAGTTAAACCGTTTGTTTTAAATTCCACTATCTGCAACTTACTGCCTAAGTAGAGCTTGTAACACACAGGGTAGGTTAAGAGCAACGGTTTGGAAGAGAACTGGGCACCTATGAAGACTACATTCCATTTTGAAAATGTAAAAACAAAATATCATGAACAAGTTCTCAGAACTTTACTTTGAGGACGTGCAGAAAAACTTGCCATTAGCTGAAGAATTGCTTGTTGAGACAGCACAGAAATGAAGGGTCACATAGCTTTACGGGGCTATTTGGCAAGCAGTCAGTATACCAGCCTTAACAGCAAGGGTAGCTGTTTACCATATTATTTTTCCCCCCTCAATATAAAAGTTTGGACAATGCTGGAGTTGCCACTTTGAACTATCTACTGCCGTGTCAAGGCAACAATACCGCCACCCACCTCTGGAGAGATTCTGCCAAAGCTGTGCCCAAGTCAATGCTAGCACTACAAATGATGTAGCGTTTGTCTAGTGGCAGCAGCAAATCAAGCAAGGATAGATGTGGAGATTTCTAGATTTACTACAGAAATACGTCCCCTAAAGCACTCATCTAGCTAGTAACACCTCCAGAGTTTGAGAGTCTTGGATCAACATTTGAGTTACAATTCTTCTGGGAGCTCAGGACTCATCTGTAAATTTAGACCCAAACCCCTCCATAGATCAGGAGCAATAAGACCACAAACACCTCTGCGTAATCCAGGTACAAGAAATAACATGAAAGTCATTCATTGGCCATTGCTTCAAAAAAAAATTGTATATATTAGTAGGCACAAGAGACAAAAAATCCAAAGTCACGTGCTCCAGAGCAATTGTGCTGCCCTGGGTTCAAATACAAAATGGGAAAGGATGAGAAGCAAAGCTAGTCCACAGACTGACTCTTATATTTATGTTATGTGCTATCTTCATCCAAACCAGCATAGAAACATAAATTTCCTTTTTCTTTTCAACAACAGCTCACAAATGAAAACCATGGAGAAGGACAAAGTGGCAAAGAATACAAAAGCAGTCAACTAGTTTGGTTACAGATCTTACGAGTGCTCCAAGTACATTTTCTAGCTTGTAATTCAGGTAATTAAGCGTCAGATAATCCACATGGACCCTGCTTTGGCCATATTACAGGGATAATATTGTTACAAGAATGATTGAGAACAACCGGCACAGTGAAAGACATGGCTCTGCAGCCTGCCAGCACCTGAAAGTGGGGAAAAGACACAAAAATGCACTTTTAAAGTTAATGGCATAGGAAATCTAAAGAGGCATGGATTTAACTGCATTAGAAGGAAAAACATTTCTTATGAACTATGTTTCAAAGTTCTGCTAGACTGAGACAAAAACTGACTGAGAAGAAAGATATCACAGAGAATATAGGAAGGAAAGTACTAGGATTAGGAGGAAACCACTTTTTGCTAACTCTGCAAAAACTGGTTTGCATCCAAATATTTATCATGGGCAAGCTAGGAAGAATCTTTCTTGCCACCATATATGAATTCTGCTACAAAGTCATAATCACTGACATGATACAGGATGTAGAGCTATCATTTTTAGCAGGAAATTCTGAAGAAAATATACCTAATACTCAGTGTTTTGATTTGGCTGGGTTTTGAGCTTCTTACGATATGACTCCTTGCATATTTTTTCTGCTTAAAAAAAAAAACAAACCAGCAAACAAAAAACAAACCCCCAAAAAACTCCACACCCAACAGATCCACTACTTTTACAGCCATAAACCAGGTCTTAAACTAATAATGAGACCTCTATTAAAAGCAGCAGTCTGGTACCTAGATTCCTAGTTTCTATGGTCCTATAAAGCATTGTATAGCCACAAGCCATGCTACATTTTCTTTGCATTATTGTCTTATTCCACTGGACAAAGACTGAATAACACCTTCTGTGTCTTGATACAGGGGTTTCGTTTTGCTCCGTGTTTATTTCATGTCCCAGTGTAGCACAGAAATGGGGAAAAGCAGATGCAAGTATTTAACTCACAGTATGGAAGGGGAAGTTTGAAGCAGGACCAACTCAGGAGAGACTATCAGGAAGCATAAAGGAGTGATCAAAATATGCAACTTCCTCAAGACCTGGTTTGTTAATGTTAGCACAGATTGATGAACACGAGGTATTGAAAACAGATCCTTTAAGGCACTGAACAGATTCCAGGTAAAAGGATCCAAATTGAGCCTCTGCACATGGCAGGCTTCACAGCTCCACATTGCTGCTTCTCCCATGTGGACAACTCCAGTTAGGGAAAAAAAAAAAAAAAAAAAAC
>Ga0065711_1033933_pt1 | contig 24563 bp, 9 predicted proteins | sample Hoacrofraction12_FD_59098 | JGI IMG/M metagenome (GOLD analysis project Ga0065711, IMG submission 59098) | Hoatzin crop microbial communities from Cojedes, Venezuela - Epithelial fraction 12 v2 (version 2) | ecosystem: Host-associated > Birds > Digestive system > Esophagus > Crop | place...
TTTTTTTTTTTTTTTAATAATAAAAAAAAAAAAAAAATTATTTCCCTGTGAGTTTCCATTGCCTGTGACCAAGGCAGCATTGCCTCCTGGGGAAGCAAGGACCTCATTTGCAGTGCTGTAGTGGGTCAGAATGTAATCTGGTATGAAACCCAAGTCTTCAGGCTCGGTCTCCATTGTTGCTGTGCCGTCCTAGTGCATGTGGACTCGGCGAACTCGCACATGAAATAAACCAGGTGCTGCGAGTCACAGCGCTTCAGCACTGTGGCTTTCACCAGGAAAGTGAGGGCTCAGCTTGTGCCTGCGAGGTTTGGCTCTGTCCAGGACCAGCACCCGCTTCAGCTGGCGCCAAGTTGCTTTCCAGACTTGGATCTTCCCTGTCTTGAGGATGTGGTGTGAACAGTTTGGGGGCTGTTTGGAAGGCAGCTGAAATGTCTGAGCTTTCATTTGGCTTTTTAGGCTCTGGTGAGCCTAGATCTACTCTGTCTTTCCTCAAATTTCATCCATTGCGCTTTATTCACAGTTGTCCCCCTACAAAATAGCCTATGACAGTTTATATGAGCTGAAAAATTGCTTCTGTCTTTAGTTTTGCCTTCGTACCAAGTCACAGTGCTTTTTAAACCAATTGAGGACAGAAAAACAGAACCGAATGTTACAAGAGGCCATTCTCCGTGCGTGAAGTGAGGAGCTGCCTGTCTGTCCCCCTCATCGTATCTGCAGTGCTGCCTGTCCTCCTGAGTGCCAGGGCTGAAAAAGCGTAGTTTCACTCTGCAGTGGTTTCTCTCTCTGCTGCTCCATGCTGGACCAGGAGGCTGCAGTAGAAAAGCTAGAATTTAAACTTTAAATCACATTCCTACAAGGTGATGATATGGAAATATGGAAAGTGAACTAATTATATTTATTTAGTGGTTATTATTTGTTGACTATGGCCTTTCTATGTTTTGGTTTGGTTTTTTTTTAACAATAAAATCCAATTCCAGTTTTTTCCAAATTCTTGTATCTCCAGTTACACTGCCTATGAAGCAGAGTGTGACCCAAACTGGACTGCAAAGGCTGTTCTTGCACAAGTTGCAAGGAAACCACATGATCACAAACATGATCTAGCTTGAGATCATTTGAGATCTTGCTTTACCCCACATCATCCTGAGCTGTCAGATTTACTTTAAAGCTGATAAGACAAATTGATTTCACTGGATTTCCTGCTTTGAAAGGAGCTGTATATTTTGCTGACATGGTTTGATTTTGCTGAAATTGTGACAGAAGTTGGACCTTTCCTAGGGTCCCTGGTGTGGAGCCAGCCAGCTGTGTGTGCTGCTGTGGGGCTGGCGATGCCCTCCTGGGAGGGTGCATGGTGCCAGGGCAGTAGGGCATGCAAACTGCCGTGGGGCTGAGGATCCTGGCATCACAGGATTTGTAGCTCAGGAGCAGGCTGCCAAGCCACTAGGGCCCTGTTTTTCTTTTGGAAGAAAACCAGGATTTAAATACTAAAATCCTGCATTAGGCAACAGCATTTCTCTTCCCAGGTCTAGTTGTTTCTGACCCAGAAGGAAGAGGACCATCCCAAGTCCTCTTCTCTCAACAACTAACTATTCCTGGGATGTCTCCCATTTAAGTATTTGTTTAATGTGCTCCTTAAATCCCACCTGAAGGAGATACAGCCCAGACAGCGTGAGAGAAGTCCACTTAGTCTGAAACAAACTGTATCAAAACTTCCTTGGTTATTTCACAAAAAATTCTGCAAAATCTACCATGACTGCTTTTTAATTTTTAGATTCTACTGTCATTATAAAACCATTGCTGTCTCCTGTTTAGGAAGCTGAGTGAAATATGTAAAATAAACATGCACTTTATGTGTGCAGGCTTATCCGGTACAACTGAAGTATGAAGGCTTTGGGCTGGCATCATCTCCCATTACAGAACTGTTTAATACCAGTCCAACAGGAGACATAACTGCAATCAGCTGTAGGTAGCAATACAGCAACACATATTAAAAAAGGATGAAAATTATCTATTGGTTAGAAGTTTTGTCATATCCAGGAATGTGACAGGTGGTTGATTTACAGGCAGGGAAAGGTTGTTTGCTCTCATTTATTTATTTCAGCCGTTAAAATACACTCAGTTGCAGGACCTGGAGAATATGTGTGGTAATTAATAAGCTGACAAAGAAAAGAGGTGATGTTCTGTATGTCATGTTAGCTCCCGTCACCAGTACCCCAACACTGCTGAGCCCTGGAGAGTCAATTCATAGAGCAGCTGTGAGCCATGGGGGATTATTAGCATCTCTGTTTTACAGATGGCACCGAAGCATGGAGAGGTGGGGGGGGGGAACAGAAATGGATCCAATTTTCTCTTGCTTAACTGCAGGACTTTCTTTCTCCCACTGTAGCCTCGTGTAATAGAAAGTAGAGCCTGGCTCTGGCACGGTCCAAGTTTTGCTTGAGCATTTTGTTTGATACTCTGAATTAGTAGTAAAGAAGGACAGGGAAATGCTTTCATAGAGCTGGAGCCGGAGCCTCAGAGGGATTGCTGGCCTGTTAATGGGTTGGATTAAAACCAACCCATGAGAATCTGGTTGACCTGGCTCCCTTAATTGTCCTCCTCTGGTTGCCCCAAGCAAGCAGAAAGCTGCTGACTGTGTTAGGTGAAATAACCCCTCTGTCACCCATGCAGTAACCTCAGACAGGCTGTGGGAGAGTAATGGTCAGAAAAGCTGTCTGCATTTGATGGAAGAGAGAACCGAAGGGAATGTATGTGACTATTTTGCAGCCTTACATGCACATTTCCAACAGAAAGATGATCTCTCATATGTGACATACTGGTGCAGATCATAACAGCCTGAGCCTGCTTTGTTGGATTTCAAAGAAAAGAGCAGAAACACTACAGTAATAATAGCTACCCTTATAAGCATCTGGCAGGCAGTCAAGAAAACCTAGTTTTCAGCACCTAGCCTTCACACTGCCCCATTAATGTAAGTGCACTGCCCAGATTCCATAAGCTTACTTGCCTTTTTTTCCTCTAAAAGAAGGCAGAACTCCTTGAGATCCTCAGTGATGGTGAAGTCATTACCCTTGTGGTTTGATGACAAACAGAGGTACTTGATTTCTTTGTATATGGCAAAAAATTTGAGGCCTCAGTCAGATCTGGCTGTATTGGTCATTCAGGTTGTATGTGTCAGTCTATACCAGCAAGTGTTGAGCTCACAAAATGCATGAGATGGGACAGATCATCGAATCAAAGAATCATAGGCTGGAAAAGACCTCTAGGATCATCAAGTCCAACTGTCACCCCAAAACCACCATATCTACTGAAGGTGATGAAGGTGAACAGTTCGGATGAACATGGAGGCAGGAGAATTTGGGGATAACAATGATGGATCTGTGAAATGGTGTACACAGTGGTTGTCTAAATGAATGACAACTTGTAAATAATTGTAATTTAAAAATCTCTTCATCTCTGGGAATGCATGGTTTGCTCCATGAGCTTACGTGACTGCCTGATGTCACTGATAAGCTGTGCTCTGTGGTTGTATGTTTTTTTTCTTTTTTATAAAAAACAAACTCTTTGGCTGGTGTCTGTGTTTCCTGGGTGCTGGTATTAGCATCACACAGTTCTAAACAGTCATTATATGAAAAGGAGGCAGTGATCTCCAGAGAGCTACATGCTAGTCTTACGAAATAATAACTTAGCTTTTAGGGAATAACATGTTGGATGTCCCTCTAAGCTTGTCTGACTAGAACATTCGGCACATACACGTGAAGTATTGAGATTCCACTTAAATCTGTTGTCTTCATCCATCCCTCAATGATGGGACTGCTGGGATTCTCCTCTGTTTTCTTTCCTTTTCTTTGTTGTCTTGCAGTCAGTATCTCTGTATCCTGGGCACATCTGTCCTTTCTACCTCTGAGAGTTTTGGAGGGTGATTTTTAACAAGTGAAGATCACCTTCATGTCTAAAGAGCTGGCGGATTAAGACTTTTCAAAATCTTTTAACAGAGTTGAAATTCCCCAAGCTCTAGTTTCAGATTTCTTTTTTAGTCAAGCAGTAATGGATGAGATTTCTTGCTCACAATTGTGCTGGTGCATAATTCTAAAAATAACATCAGGGAGGTACCCACTTTGCTGTTTTTCTATGTGTGTGATAAAGTTAATTCCCAGTTTGTCAGCTCCCAGCTTCAATTTTACAATTTGGAGTTAGTCGAAGTACAGTTTTTTTGAGCACCCTCATTAGGTATTTACATTTATAATATTGATTTAAACAGAGTCAGCTTGCAAAAGGCTTCAGAAATCTTCAAAGAGTATTTACCAAAGGTCCAAGACAACAAAGTTCTTCTAATTGTATCCTAAAGTCTGTAGGGATGTTAAGCTGCTGGTTTCATGCTAAAAATATTATTTGTATTCAACAAAAGAGACACTTCCAATTTGCACATCTATCGCTTCTTACAGAGCACAGTTATTTCCTCAGGATTACCTGTGCGCTAATAAATAAATAAACCAACACAACTTCTGAAATGGGCTGAGAAATAGAATTTCTCTACAAATACAGGGAATGCCAAACCAGCTTGTGTGTGGGCTAGATGGTGATACCGGGTGGTGTAGAGGACTAAATGGTAGTATATCAGATCCTCTAAAATGATGTAAAACAAAGCTACTCTTCCGATCATAATTTTGGATAGATTGTGTTGCCCAGAGTGCAAGTTTTACAGCACTTCTTCAGTGGCTGGTTTTGTCTGTGACACAGTTTTTAGGAAGCTGTTGCTAAAAGTAAGAGAGATACAGAGACTGAAAGCAAAATGCTAATGTGCTGGTCTAATTTTAGATAAGGGGACACATTTTGGTGAATTTAGAAGATGGACATTTCTTGCTGAGTAAACCCAGGCTCTCTAGCACCGCATTTTATTCTGTTACAGAATTGCTCATCTACAGTGAATCCATTTTTATCATTTAAGGTACTGAGTGATATATTAGAGCCAAATATACTGCTTTGAGGATTAAAATGACATAACATTGCAAGGCTGAAAGGAGTATTTGCCTGGTGTACTTTCAATGAGTATGTGTATCTAAGTAGGGCAAAACAGCTTTCTGTCATCCTAGAACTCATATAAAACAGCTTAGTCCATTGAAGCATCACTACAAGAAGCACAGAGCCCATTCTGAATGCACTTCCTCGTTTGCTCTCTCGGAAAATATAAAGGTCAAATTAACCAAAGGAAGCGATGAGATGGTACAGAAAAGATACAGTAGGAGAAAATAATGGAAAGCCAGTACCCAATTACCTGTTCCCATCCCCTTTGTAAGTGGTAAGAGGGGGATGGAGTAATGTCATTAGTGCGTAACTACTGTAGCTGCAACTGAGCTCCTTCCGTGCACTGTCATGTTGAAGCACACAGGTTAAAAACCAAAACAAAAAGCCCCCACCAACTTTGCAGCCAGTTAGATTAATTTCTATTAAGTGTTTGGGAATTACAGTTTTTAGCAACAGAAAATCCTGAATGTACTGACTTTTCCTTATTTTGGTGTTACAAGTGAAAAAAGAGATGTTATGTAGACCACAAGAAGGACATGACAGAATTCTCTGGCTGATTTGCTAATGTAGAGCTGCTTATCAGGTCTTGCATCTTCTGAGCTGAGTAGGAAGGTCTTTATCATGTCCCAGCAAACATCACAAAGATATGGCGTTCACCCAGTAATGATTTAAACCAGACAGTGGATACTACAAGGAATTATCTCAAACATGAGAATTTTTCCTCCTTCTACTGGGAAAGCTCAGCAAACTCTTATCAAGTCACTGGTGACATTTGAAGGCAACCACCAGGGCCATATCTGCCCTGGGAAAAAAGCAAGGGACGTTTCAGGGGGAGGCATGCATCTCAGGGAAAGCAGAGCAGCATGTGACGTGCATTGCTTGATGATATCTTCGGCATGCTGCATACCTGACAGGCCCCAATAGACGTCTTCTGAAAATTGGTCCTTTCAGTAGTTGTTTTGTGTAAAGTTATAAACAAGGTTTGCTTGTCAGGATTTTACATGTGTTTCTCATAAACTCCATATCCAGGTATCTAAGGAGCAGTTTACAACTTAGCAATGTGTGAGAATGGAAAATATTATTTTTGTTGTAAGTCTTATTGGCTGAGTGACTGAAGTTTCTCATAAAGCATCCAGTGCTTCTGAGGTGTCTGTGTCCCTGAGGAGCCTCTGTGCTCGGAAATGGATGTAACTCGTGGCTCAGGACTGACGGCATCACACACTCAATAGGAATTTGAAATTTCCATAGGAACTGAAGTCCTGTATGTCATTCAAGCTAGACATTTTTTGGCCTTTTGAAAGTTTTCAGTGTACACAGGCCGGGTTTGATCATGGTCTCATTAAGGCTAATGGGAGCTTTGCCATCAACTTAATGGGAGTAGGAAAGAATCTGTCACAAGCTGTGCCTATCCAAGCCATGGATTTTGTACAAGTCAAGGTCTTTCCTTTAGTTGCTTTTTTTTCTCCTTGCTATTTTTTTCATTATTATTTGTATTTCTAGTGTACCTAGAGACCCTGACTGAGCTTCACTATGCTGTGCACAGTACACACAGGTACTTGGACGGGAAACCTGCCCCAAAGACCTTGTAATGTAAATATGAAGATAAGGGAAAACTCGCAGGCAAAGGAAGAGGAGTGTGCAGAAGGGACACAGCTTGCTTGGAGTGGAAGGCATGGATGAGCAGTGCAGCCAGGTCTCTTCGGTCCAGGTTCAGTGCTCCTAAGCACACTGCTCTGTTCTGTTCTGGACAAATTTCGGATCTGTTCTGATGGAATTGAGGGATTTTTTTCAAACTGGTTTCAGCTGGAGCACTATCTATCCTTTGGTGTCTGCGGGCAGCAGGAGAAGGCACAAACTGTAGCCTAATGGGGAATTACAGTGCCTGTTATCATGGGGAACAGAAGTCACTCATGCCATTTCTTTATGGCTTCTCTGGTCCTGTGAGTAACCAGTTGCCTTCTCAGGAAAGTTGTCCTGATGCTGAATAGTTCAATGTGCTGTGTGGCAGAGTGCCAATAAGATAAACAGAAATAAATTGAAGTTTTTCCTATTGGCTTTTCAGAAATGTTAAAGATCCTTGTTAAAACAGGAGGGAAGTAAGGCTCCTAGGAACAAAATGTGCCATTATAACTAGTCTTAGATGTTTTCAAGGAGGCTGTCATTTGGGTTTCTTTGTTCATTAGCTTGTGTTGGACAGTAAGTAATGTGTATTTTCATTTGGTTCATTATTAGTGAAAGTTCCTCAACTTCTTAAACTACTTTATTTTTTTATTACTTTTATTGTTGTCCTTGTATTTATTTTCTTGATTACTCTGGCTTTACATACACACAGCTCCTTTAGGAAATGAGATGTCTCTTCTGTTGTTTCACAGGGCTGGTTTATGCCCTGGACCAGTCTTCAGCTGTTGGAGCAATGAATTAGCAAAGCTTAACAAGTTCTGGGTTTGCCTCAGCTGGTTCATCTAGTCACTTCAGGGCAATATCCCAGGCTTTTTCTGACTGTAGGGCAAACATGGTATCTGTTTAGCACAGGAGAACATGAATTGCAGCTGTGAGCAAAGACTACATTGCCCGCAGGGGTGTATTTATTTAAAATATGTAGGTACCAGACTTTATGCCAGAATAAAAATCACTTTCTGCTTTCCAAGATTTAGAAATGGCTGAAAACTCACTTCCCAAGTTGATGTGGAGGGACATTTTTGTGCAAAATTTTGAGTGAAATTAATTCAGTCATGCAGCAAGACAGATTACAAACCAATCTGCTTCCTCCCTGTAGCAAAAGTCATCAGCATGTACAACATGACAAGCTGGTATTGCTGTTAGAAGTTTTCTTCAGTATGTGATACTATTTGAGAAATGGAATGCTATGGTGTATTTAAAGACTGTGTTGTAAAATGCATATGCACAGGGGGTAAAATTAAGGTTGCCAGGGAAACCTTAATTCTGGCATTTCCTGATTTTTTGAATGCTATTTTGTGCAACATTCTCATTGCCTTAGAGTGGTGCTTGCACTGTATTCTATTTATATGCATACAGTATAAACTAAAATAAATGCTTTGTAATGTTAGTGTTGGATTTCAGCTAGTTATTTGTTCTTCATTTCATACTGAAGTTGTTTTGTCTTTTGGGTTTGTTTTTGAAGATTTTTAACAGTTAATATTCAAAGGAAAACGTTATCGATTTTGTCCTTCCTGACCTGAAGACAGCTCTTTTCAGTTGAACCTGGTTGTACAGGGGTAAATCAGGAAAGATTTTGGCTCAAGTGATTTCTGTATCCTTTGGTATTTTTCTCCCTGTTTTGTAGCAGTTCTGTATGCAGCTTTTCAATGAGAAATATGTTTCTCCTGTAGTTTTACTTTACTAGAGAGATCAGGGTGGAAAACAGCATCCAATCAAAGTGATGTAATTGCCAAGGGAAAAGTTTCTTCAGCCTGCTATAAGTAGAAATTACGTTTCTTTTTAGCAGGTCTCCTGGATCAAGCTGTTTAGGGCTTCTAGAAGGGCGTGAGTGCATCCAAATGGATTTTCTCCAAAGTAAAATGTTCTCCTTTTTTTTTTGGCTGTGCTTTTAAGAGCAAAAGTTATTTTAACCCTCATCAATTTCTAATAAGTCAGAACAGCGAAGCTCACTGAATCATCTGAAAATGTAGCTGATAGGTGATCTTAAAAATCGAACAGAGGAAACAAGGACTGCATCGTAACCCATGATGTATGGGGAACTCTGGGAGCAAAGATGAATGAAATGAGTTTTATTGGAGGTGGGAGCAGGAAGGAAGCAGATGAGTAGAGCTAGCTCTCAATCAGATGGTTGTAAATATGGTCCAGGTTATTTTTGATATTATGCCGCTGTTTCTTCTAATGCTGGGCAAAGTATTTTGATTTCCTGAGGCCCGATAACTGAGCAGTGAAACAAATTTTGTTCTCAGCCATGACTGATGGTGTAATCAGACTTGCAAGATAACTAAGAGAAGAACCAGGTCACTAATTAATTCGCCTTGACTATCAAGCTCAGTAAATCTCATTGCCCTTTTGAACATGAGGAGTGAGGGTGGGTAAACACATTCCCAAAGGTGTGAAGGGGTGCAGTGCTGGAGGTAGCACCTCCATCCCCAAGTTCATGGCTTTCAGCAGCCCTGTATCCAACCCACTAGACGTGACCTCTTTCTAAAAATGTTTGCTTGTACTGTGATTTAAAATTAGCATTCCACCCCAGCACATCATATGATTTTCTAGCAGGGGCAGAGTGAGTAAGAGTGTCCAGGACACTCCCAATATCAGTTGTTCTAATCTAAGTACGACCAAGGAGGGGTTCGATGTCCTTCAGACCTGCTTTCTAGGCTGGAACATGCTGTTCCTTTCTCCCATCCTGAGCTTTACAACACACTTTGGGCCAAATTGTCTGCTGAAGTAAACAGCCGGAGTAGCATTTGAGTTTATACAATTCCAGACAGGTCTTCCTCCCCGTGGGGACTGGGGGAGGGTGGGGAGTGTTATATCGTAACTTCCCCAAATCTAAGAACTGCAAGCACAGGGAGTTTGGAGTTAAGGAGACATTTAAAATAAATCACTATGATATTATAAGAAATTCACAATTAAGTTAGTCAAATAATCTACTTTATACTAATGCCCCACAGGAATGCTAAATATGTGATTAGAGCATTTTAGTGGTGGTGGTCCTAGAATAGATGCAACTGATTATAAGGCACATTTATTTCTTCTGCTTGTGCTATCTTGTAAGGCAGAGACATTTCCTGCAAGGCAGAGGAATTGAATCCTTGATTTAATTTGCAAAATGAAATTCAGCCTAAGTATTGATTTGCTCAGAGTACTGTCATAGTAAGATCACGCAATTACTTGCAGCATTTTGTGCCAGCTTCTGTTTCCATCAAGACTACTGGGAACTTTGTCACTGACTTCCTTGGGAGCTACTCTGGGCTGTTCACGTGTACTTGTAGTGCTAGCACTCCCGCTTTGCAGGGCCTGAGGACAAACTGGTCTTGGAGGTGACGGTTCATCGCTCAGAAAGCCAGTGGGGAGAGATGTGGATTTTTTGATGTGAGATTTTCAGTCACTTCTCGGGCCGGTTGTAGCCTCAATGCCATGTGGTTGTCACCGTTGCGTTCCTGTATCCGTCACAGCTCTTCTAGCCAAAGGCCCTTGCACAGATGCACCTTTACCAGCACAGCTGCTCTCATCCTGCCCTGGAAAAGACTAGAATAAATCTGACAAGCAATTTTACCTTTTTACTTGTAAATGCTGTGTCCACAGCCCCATTAGCACAGTTGTCCTGGTTTAATTGCATTGACGTGAAACTCTTGCGCTCGCACAGCTCTGAGCTGGAGTAAAGACCTCGGCACATTCCTAACAGACACAGTATGCAGGCAAAAACATGTGGGCATTTTGACACTTGCTTTGTGCTGCTTTTAGCCTTCACTTTTCTGTTTCCTTTTCTCCAGACTGTGACATCCCCAATGATTAAAATACGGTTCTTTGTAAAGAAATTACATAAACTGGTCTTGGTCTGGAGATCTGCTCACTGCACACAGTGAAAGTCAGGTCTTGGAGTTTGTTACTCTGCCCTACAGACCCGCCACAACTCTGACCAAAAAACCTGAAACCTTTCCTAGTTTATATGCTGTCAGAACTACTGTTATCTGCACTTGTATTGCAAAGCCACCTGTATAAACTCATTGTCTTCAAATTTACAAACTCATTGTCTTCAAATTATGCTCCAGGTGACATGTGTACAACCCCAAAGAAGGAAATAAGCTTGGCCAGATGACACAGGAGGCATAATTCATGAGTAACAGATTTACACAGCACTGGACCTGAAAGGATTTGCATTATTACGGATGATGCATGAGCCAGAAAAAACTTGAACTAGACTTTAACTCAAGGTGAAGTTTGCAGCAGTGTTGTTTTACTTTTAATCTCAGTGTCTTCCCATAGTGGTTCTTGATAGCTGTACAACCCATGTAAACCCATTGGCAGAGTCACAGCGTGCAGCTGAACGACACTGCACAGGAAGACAGCAACTCTGAACAAAAAGAAAGCTCTTCCTAAAGACACAACAGTCCTCTGACGAGGAAAACAAACTTTCTTTTTTTCTTTTTGACCATGAAAATATGTGATGGAATCTGAAAGTCAGGAATTCTTTCCATCTCCTAATTCACAACTTTCAGATGAACATCAGGGTATGTCATTGTTTTGAAAATTAATAGCTTCAAGCTGAGTTTTGTCACAACATCCACAAGTTCTCCTTGATGGCCCAGCAAAAGCACAGACAGTGCTGGTTAAGTCGCTCTCTTAGTCAAGTCTTCTGGTTTATTTACTTCAGCATTTTTTAGTTACTAAATGTACTTTTAGGGGCTGCATTTTCACTGTTAACACTTGAGTTTACTCTGTTATAATTCATTTGAAGCCAGTGATGCTACATTTTCGTAAGAATGAAGTAAAAGAGAAATCTCTCACTTCAATCTAAAGAGTTCTCGGGTGCTAACAGTTATGAGGAGAAAGGGCTAATGTTGTCAATGCAGCATCCTAAAAAACTTAGACATTTAAATCCATATATGGACAAGTCATTAACACATGCCTACTTTCAGACATAGTGAATCTCTGCAGCCCTTGTTGACATAAATGGAAATGGAGATGTTTGTTGCTTATGCTCATGTAAGGCTTTGGGTCTGCTTTACACATGTGCATGCCCAACACTGGAGCATTCAGGATTTTGAGACACATGCTGAGCTCAACAGCTGTCTGGGCTGGGTGGGCTTGCCACTCGTCTCTTCCTTTTGTATTGACTTCCTGGACCAGCGCTCAAAATCTGTAAGCAAATAAACCAGCGTGAAAGCACAGACGACCATGACAAGGCTTTCTTCAAATCTCATCAGTGCTTTTCCTTATCATCTAGTTTCTAGCTTCCAGACCAGAAGATCGGGGCCAAAGCGGGCTATTGCTGAACAACATGACACCTACCCTCTTCTGAAAGAAGCTGGTTCTGTTGCTTTGAGTGTTCTCAGCCTTGGGAGCAGCAGACGAGGACCATTCAGATGTGGCTTGGCACAGAGATGCAGTTACTAAGCTTCCAGGATGGCTACAAGTTGGTTCAATTGAGCAATTTTATAAAAGCCCAAGGCAATTATTCTTTTTCTTCTTTTCTTTTTTTGCTTGTAAGAGAAGAAGAAATTCAGATTCTTTGAGCTTGATTGGAAAGAAAATGATCCTCTGCTACTGGATTTCCCAAACTGCCATGTAATCCAAATAAGTCTGGATTTGACCGAATTCCCATAAGAGGCTTAGTGATATCTGAGCCATTGTTTTAACTTAATGCTGTCTGATGGGTTGGTTATACCTAGTGCTGCAATGCTCAGAGTTTTGTTTTGTTTGTTAAATTGTGGATAAAGGGGTTCATTTGAAGATGAGGTCCCTTTCATCTCTTTTAGAAATGAACAAGTCCAGTAACTGAGTAACAGTTCATTGCATGTCTCACTGCATGGGCTTTTCAGGTTGCTTTCCAAATTTGCATTTCTGAACAAGGATCTATATGATTTTGGTGGAGCTGTGTTGATGAGGCATGACGATATTTTGGATGTTTCAGTTCCTTATTGCAAGGGCCTTTCTTAATGGGACTCAAATTCCTCACTTCCACAGCTGCAAATTTATTGTAAAAGCTATCCAATATAACACATCCTTGCTTCCTTCCCATAATGGATGAGAGTCACTGCCATAATGTTCCTTGTTTGTTCTTGGCTAGTGGTATGATTTGAATGATTACCTGTAGCTGCCAGGTCTGAATTATACGTCTTCTTGCACCTTGTGAGGATAAAAACATGACAAAGTATCAATCAAAATGTCAACTCGGAAGCTATTGTTAGTAAACTGAAACTGTCAAAGGGCATATTACTAAAGACAGAAGAATAACTCTGTGCAGATCTTATACAGTAAGGGAATTTTTTCCCCAGAACTTTACCATCAACTGTTGGTGTTAGGAGAATAGTTGGCATCATTATAGCTGCAGTACCCAAATCATGCTCCCACTCACGTTAGATGTAAATGAGCAGAGCAAATTCACAGCATAAAGACGGAGTTATTAAACACTGAATCAGATTGTCCTAGTTATTACCATCATGAATGTGTTCTGATCAAGTGGATATTTCGAGAGGAGACATGCACCCGTCTGGTCGCATGGCGGGAAAGGCACAGGCCTCGTGCCTGTGCTGGTCTCCCAGCATCAGCTGCACGTCCTGCCCCAGTGCCAGGCCTGTCCTTGAGATGCTGGATGGGAAGGAGAGAGAATTTTGCATCATGATGGCTCTGGGGATCACAGGGCATTTAATTATAACATCACTTGGCCAGGAGAGAGTTGATACCAGTGCAACATGTGGAACTGAAAACCGTATAAAGCCTGGAGAAAGAGGCAAAATTGATTCCCCATTCTCATGCAGGTATCTTGCCTGATATTTCAGTGACATTTACAGTGATTAAATAGATAGAGAGGATCTGTAAACCTGTGATTTAAGTTTTTCTTAAAAATTTTTATTTTTAAAAAAGGTCATTGGGGATTTGGAAGAAAGCCTTTATGGTCTCTTTAGTTATCAGTAGGGGAAGACTTGGTACTCCACCAGCTCATGAGAGACTGAAGAAATAACTGTTAGCTATCTCAGCTATAGTTTGAACTAACAAAAAAAGTATTGCACACTGGGGAACTGCTCTTTCCAGCTTCATTTCTTTCTGTCATTTGTTTGAATAACGCTGTGTCTCTGACAAAAATGTGTCATGTGTTAGCAAAATATACTCCCCATGTTCTTGCCGTATTTTGAAGCAGCATCTTGATCTTTCTTTCACCTCGCCTTGATGGTTTCAGTGCTGTTGCATCCATGGTGTTTCAGGTTGATCCTATATGAGCTAATGACATCAGGCAAAGTTATAGTTCTGATCATTTTATTTATTTATTATTTGATGACACCTAAAGCATCAAAGAGGGTCCAAGGTCTTTTCCAGCTCCTGTACAGGTGCCTGCTACCTGGCATCCAGACTTGAGAATGTATTTAAGCACCTAACTTCTATTTCAGGCTCCCAGGTCCCTACTGAAATGAACAAGAGTTTAAGGTCCAGATTCATCATAATATTGAGACTTCTATTTTCCATTGATTTCAGTAGCTGGAGTCCTTGTATATAAAGTCTTACTAAGTCAGGCAGCAAACATTGGACATGAAGTAGGTTGCGTGGATGCAGGTTACAGAGTGAGCGCTGTAGCCTCATAAGTATTTTGATAACAGTCCATAAATAAACTCTCAAATTGATGAGTCACAAGTTGAAAAGCCGTTTGAAATCTGTGCTTTGCTGCATTAACTGCTGCAGCTGAGGCACACGATCCTCTCAATGTGGCCTGGCAGCAGATGGGACAGTGCACCTAGTCATGCTCATGTTGAATAGGTACCTCCAGAAGTGATAGCTCTTTCCTTGCCAAAATTATAACCTCTGCACCTGGACACTAGTGCTGTTATAACTCCAGCAGACACATATGGAGCTAGTTTTCCAACTGGCAACAGCAGCTTATTTTTATTTGATGGCACTTGAGTTGTAAGTGGGGAATATGCTATTATTAATGGCTTACTGAAAATCTTTTCTAGTGAATTTATCACTAATGCAAAATGTATTTTTCTTCTTTTTGGAATAGCTTCTCTGATTGCTTGTTGCATACTGATGGATATGGGGGCAATGGCCTATGCAGAAACTTGGATTCGTAGTAATAATTTCTTCTCTGCTGACTTTGAAGTGATTACATTGGAAACTTATTGGTTTCATTTTGTCATTATTATTAATGTAAATCTGAACTGTAACTTCTAGTTATTCACCAAATGTTTCTCACAGGTACTGTAACTAATAACTAAATTTGGCAGGGAGCGGGTCCTATATAAAAACCCATGGACAGCAGTGAGGTAGAGATCATGTTGTCACACACAGTTGTGTTGCTGGTATTACGGTATGCATGAACAGCCGTGTTCAGGGTCTCATCGTGTTAGCGGCTGCTCATTCAGGTCTGGCATGAGAGGTAACCCTTACCTGCCAAGAGAAGCTTCATGTCTTAATATACAAGGCATATAAACTGGGGGGAAGACAGGTTGTATTGTAAAACCCTAAAAGCTGACAGGTGATACTCCTGCTGTGTGTAGCTCTCTGAAGCATTTTGTTTAAGACTGAGGGTAACTTCAGGGCAGGATCGGGAGATTTTGGTCACCAGCTAAACCTCTGAGGGGTGAAAAAAACCCTTGAAAGACAAAGCGCTTATTTACTCACTGTACTGTACATCTGCATGCTGCTTCTCAGCAGGTTTTTATTTAAGAGAGGAACAAATGGTATTCCTCTTCCCCTGCCTGAAACTATTCTTTAAAATTTGTCTTGCCACAGTCTTGGAGTTGCTGCCCCAATTTCCGTGACACCAGAGTCAGGGTAGCACATTGTGTGAATGAGTAGCCATGCACCTTCAGCAGTGACTGCCCTTGGTCAGGCTGCATGAGGGCCCCAGGACGCACATCACAAAGCACAGGTCCTCACTGTCATTCGCAAGAGCTCTTTAAGGCACTAGGAATCCATCTCCCTTTATTTTCATTAAGATCTCAATACTGTTTCACCTTCCCCGGGCCTTCTTGGAAATTTCGCCCTGACTCCTTCCAGAGCAGGGTAGAGGATTTGTGCCCTGCACACAAAACTGGTGTTTCATATCAACAAGGAAAGCTGAGGTGCAAATTGAGTTAAGAAACCTTAGCAAATCTCCATTGATGTTTTTGCATCTTAATAAACACTTTTAATATAATCTCTCAGACTGCTGGAACAAGGGCACTGAGATGGGGCTAACGTATACTCTTACACCTTTGGCAGGAAAGTAACTGTTCTCCATGAAGTAGACTGATACCCAAATACAGTTGGTTCAATGGTTAAGAAAGGCTGTTTAATTACATACTGAATCTGTTCTGTGCTCTGAGGTGTAAATTTGTCTGTGTTAGCGCTCAGTTAGGTTCAAGTGCCTCTCAAAGCCTAGAGTTGGTTTTGGTGCCATCACAGCAGGGCACTGGTGCCCACACCACTGATGGGCATCTGGGGCAGCCTCTGCAAACACGGCCTCAAAATGTGAAGCCCATTCGTGCTGGCAGGAGAAAAGGTCTTGTAAGATCCTGCATCACTCCTGCAAGCACTAAATTTAGAGGGTCCTTGTGTCATTACAGATATGTTTGTTGTTTGTAGGCAAAAGAGGTCATTCTAGAGACCTGCCCTTCCCACAGATGCTAGTTTTTCGTTAATATTGGAGACTATTTGTGCTTCTCACCCCAAACATGGGGCCAAAGTGATAACTGCTCCTACTCCTACAAAATACTTCAACCAGAAGGAGGAAATCTATGAATTTGTGTAGTCCAGCTTTGAAAAAATATTGGCTTCCCCTTTATAAGAATAAAGATTTTGTGTCAAAGGAGAAATGAAAAACATTCCCAGACCTGGGTAAGGCTCTTACATAAGCCGTCCTTTCTTTTCAGATGCCCGGCAGTAAATGATGCAAATGAAAAAGATACAGTGTGGGGAGTACTATTTCAGTGTAATCTTCCACCTCACGACTGAGGCCTGAATGATTTTATTGTAAGAACAACATGGTTTGGGGCACAGTGTCAGAAAGTCACCTCTTGCCTGGAGCATGCATTTAAACGTCAGTAACTCCTCTGTTGCCAATTGTCCAGAGAAATCCTGTTCCCTTACATTTTAAAACTTTTTTTCTCTCTCTCTGTGCAGAATCCTACCACTGAATTTCAAACACGAACCCACTGTAAAGGGAAATGCCCTCATGTGGACTGGCTTTTCAGTGGTGTTACTGAAAGCACTGTAGCATAAGTGGATTGATTCTTGTTGGTGTAAATTAATATTAGGCATCAATGTTTGCAGTGTGACTAGGTCTTACCAGGTTGTGACCAAAAGGCTTTGTGACTGTCATGTGCTTCAAGAAAAGCCTGCGGGTGCTCTTTGGGAGGGTGGTCTGTTAGAGAGAAGCATGCAAGGGAGGCTCTGACAGTGGTTTGTGGCACTGCAGGCGTGGGGAGGTGAAAGGGTACTGCTCAGGTGACTATGGGTTTCGGCCTTTCCTCAAGAAGGGTTTTGCCTTCAGAAACATGCATGCTGTGTTGATACTGCAGGAACAGTTTGCTCACACTGGGGAGAAAATGAGGAGGGATAAATGAACATCAGTGGGATTTACCTTATGTAAACATATACTAGGCAAACTGTCAGTGCTCTGCAGTTTGTGCTGTCCTTCAGGGGCTGTGCCAAAGCCTACTTATTTTGGGAGGAGGACTTTCTGTCCTGATTCAGAAGTGCCAGCTATATTGAGGGGTATAATTAATTTAAAGTATGTGGTCAGTCCATACCATATCTTACCTTCAGGGCAGTGCAGAAGTGTTGTGCTGAATTACAGCCTCCCACAGGGAGTACCCAGCAGGTGTAACTTGTAGAAATAACCACCTTCCCACGACAAAATAGGTCCTGTCCACCTGGAGTGGCTTGGGTTGGCCCGTACTGCTACCTGCTTGGGACATGTTGATGCTGCTCCAAATACTCTCAGTCCTTGCTTGTTGTCTTCTTGCAGTTGTTAAGCTCCGTGGAGTGGGTTTTGTCTTTACTGTGTGTGTGGTGGCCAGCTCAGTTTTGGTCAAAAGCTTTAGCTGCTGCCAGAACACAAGCGATAGTGAAAAGACAAATAGCCGCTGCTGGGAGGAACACAGCCAGTGCCGCTGGCCCGGAGCAGCAGGCATGGGGGGCTGCTCTCCCGCTCTCTGTGAGGATCGTGTGGACCCTCAGAGGAGAGCAGCTTTCCTCACCTAGCAAAGGCGCTGGTCTTTGTTTTCTGGTAATCAGATAAGCTCTGAGTTGGCTGGGATGAGAGGAGGCGCAGTGGGAGTACGAAGAGGAGCAGGACACGTTTGGCTGGAGTACAAGAAGGGGTTTACATTGCCTGCGGTAGCACCTGAGGCAAGTTGCAGTGCAGCAACTGCTGCCCAGGGGAGGGGTTTGGGTGCTGGCAAGCTGATGGGCTAAACGAAGATGCAGTGGCTGATATTCAGACTTTCTCACCTGGCCGCTTCAGCTAATAAAAAATTGATGAATGCTTTCTCAGGTATAATTTTTAACTAAAGCATGTTTTCTCCAGAAACATGGTCCCTTTCCCTTTTCACCTTCCTTCTCTGTTTGGTGCCCAGCCCCAGACAGCAGTCAATTCCCAAAGCCATAGAGATGAAGCTCTCAGCACTTTTCAGCTTCTGCACTTTTGGACCTCACATTAAAACCTTTACTCTTGGCTGGCTCTTGCCAGGGCACAGCACATTTTACAAGTCTGAGGATGTCTTGCACGATGGGGAAGTATTGATGTGAAGGAAACAGGTTTTCTACCCAGCACAGACATAGCAAATTCATTGTCACAGGAGGTTGCAGAGATAGAAATTATAAATGGCTTCAGAAAGGGATTAAATGAATTCAGAAAAGAGAAATACAGATAAAAAGTTTACAAAACAGTTTAATTAGACTCTGTTTCTGAGAAAACTCTTAAAGCACTGCTTGCTGGAAGAGCATCCTGGAGATGGGTCAGTTGTCTCATGTCTGGGTCTTCTAACCCCTCCATGAGGTTCCTCTAGCTCTAGCAGTCCCTCCTTGGGTCGGGCTCAGGGCTGAGCAGGTATAGTGCTTCAGCACTGGTGTTCTGCAGTATGATGCCTGTTTCTTGGCGACTTAAAAATAATGTTTGTTGCTATGTAAAGTATGAGGATAAAAAGAAAAGAGTTAGTGGAAGGGTTAGCTTCAATAGACCAGCACAGTGAGGGCTCTCCCAAAAATCAGCAGCAGCTTCTTGGGACCCATGTGCACATGTGTCTCGTGGATGCTCTGTTCTTGCTCATGGCTCTTTGTGTGTACTGCACAAAATGAGCTTTAAAGACAGCGTAGAAGCATTTTTTGTCTGCCTTAACTCACTGTGCAGATATTATTTGGCCAATAATTTTAAGCAGCAACACATTTGAGAAACTCTGCAAGGTTATGTTTGAGTAACCCTTAAACAAATTTAGAGGCTTAATTTGGCAAGTGAATTTGTTACTGTGAAGCTTTTGCTGGCCCCTGATTTTAGGCCAGGTAGGGTTATATTTTATTTTTTAGCTGATATTGCTTATGTACCTATTTAAATGTCATTATGCCTTATCGAACTCTAAATGATGTCATCTATATTAATGCAGAAGGAGTCAATGTTTTGGTTTTTGTATCAAGCATGGGAAAATACTGGTGTATAAACATCTTGAAATCTTGATTTCCCTTACAACTTCTTTAAGTGCTTAACAACTGCAAAAATCCAACTTCAAATGCTTCCTGCAACTACTTAGGGATTAATTTGAATTAAGATAATTGAAGTGTTGGCATATAACTAAGTGTTGGGCTTTAAAAAAAAAAAATCTTTGCAAAATGAAAGGATTCAATTTTTTTTCCTAATAAAAATAAACAGCTGTGTCTCCCATATGGTATTCTCTTGTAAAATATTTACATCTGAAAGGCTCCCAGACTCCTTGCAGTAGAATGCAATTTAAACAATGAATGTAAGTGAACAAAAATCTATTGTTGTCATCTCTGATCACAAAGGTTTTTAGCATGCACCTTCCCCCCGCTGATCCCTCTGCACTCAGCGTTAGGCTGTCCTCTTAGTGCTGGAAGATTTCCCTTGTCTAGTAACTCAATGTTTTGCTTTCTGAAGAAATAGTAATTTTCATCAAGGCTCAACCTGATGCAAGTCAAAGGATGTGTGTGAGAAGAAGATTATTATGAAGCACCTGAGAGGAAAAAAAAAATGAAAGAAGGGAATGAATTATTAGTACATGAAGTTTTGTGATGGTTCACTACTCTGAACTGTGGAAAAGTTGGCTGGAGGAGAATCTCCTTGGAAGCATCATTGCTCCTTGGTTAGTGGAAGCAGTTTCCTTGGCTGCGTGGCTGCCAGAGTCAGTCTTTTTTAGCCTACTGCAAGGATAAATGTTAACTTTCCAGCTGCAATTGCTCTGTTTGCTTTCACAGTGAAAACAGAACTAACAATTCTGGTAGTGTTGTTAAATCTTTTTCATGTCAAAAAGTCTTGCTGCCTGTAATTGCATTTAAACATCCTAAACTGAATAGCAAGATTCAAACTCCGTTAGAGTATTTGATTAGGCTTGGTTAATAGTTACTAATGGGTGCGCAGCTTTTATGTGTGACTTGAGGGAGAGAATGGGGGAATTAATGGCAAGCTTATTTGGAAAGCTGTGAATGACTGAAGAGCTACAAGGTCTTGAACCTTGTCCTGTCCTATGCATGGGAGCGGGCAGGACTCTAGCGCCAGGCCTGTTTCATAAAGCAAGGGTCTGATTTTGCCAGATTCAGGCAAGATCCTAATAGAAAACAAAACAGTTTTTATGTCTGATGAATGCGATGGTGATGGGAGTTTCTTTTTTCTTGCCTCTTTTTTTTGATTTTAAAAAAGTTTCTGTTTTGTCTCAAGCCCACAGCAATCTCCTTTCTGGCTGTGTTTGCTGTTGATGTTATGCTCTGCAGAGCAACAGGGACCTCAGTCTGTAGCATTTTAGCAACAAACTATGATTACAGGCTCTTTCATGGTGCGGGACACATCATCTCCTGATTCTGCCACGTACCCACAGTAGTTTACTGAGTCCTTGCCTCCTCAGGAGCGGTATCACTACTAACACCAGCAGTGTTACTAAAGCAATACATTGCTCCCTAATGTCGCCACAGTTTGGATGGCTGAAGCTGCTTTTCATGGAAGAGGCTGTTCCTCAGGGCAAGGTCTACCTCCATGGGCAGAGGTGAGGACTGCTGTTACCCAGTGACGTCCACAGCAGGGCTTAAGCTGGGACAGTGTGTTTATAACCGTACTGGTACAAAATTACATCCCTGGCCAGCAGTCGTACGTGGGGGAAAACTAGGTGCAGACCTGGCTTAGGCGATTAGAGAAATGCATGCAGTTTCACTATTCATTTTATGTCACTCTTGTTTACCATGGCCCCTTGGTGTAAGCCTCGCTAAGCTCCCCTGCAGACCATGAAGATGTGGAACCGTATTACGAAGGAAGCTGGTTTACCCTATGCAACATCATCGTGACATCCTGAAGAATTAGTATGCAGCACAACTTAGTCCCTTGTCTTGGTTTTTCTGCTCTTCCCATTCTGAATGAGTGCTTTCCTAGTTGCAGTAAAAGAGTATTTCCCTTTTGAACTATTTATCAGCTCCATTCAGTGCATGTTGCTCCTTAGGAATAAGTATGAACTCCTGAGAGGAAGATAGTTTTATGCTTTGTGGCAATAAGCCACAAGATGGTCCAAAAAGCTGAATCTTTTTATTATATGCAATGTTTGGACTTCGCGAATAGTTTATATTGAGGAATAATATATTGCCAGTGCCTTGAGAAAAGCCATGAGACTAAAGAATGCTTGGTTTTGTTGCTTAAAAAAGATTGTAAGGATAATGTTTATGACACATCTGATGCGTGACATAAACTTGTTATTGGGGCGTTAAGCAGCGTGCTGGTTTACTTGCTGTTTTGAATGGAGGAATACAAAGTTCTGGGTTTACAAATGCATTTTTTCTTAGTTGAAAAAGAGAATCTCAAGAAGTCAAAATACATGAGCAGGTAATCTGCGTGCTAAACTGATGGTGTCTTTGAATAAGTCCAGATGATGGATTTCTGACACAAGTAAAGAAAGTAAAGAAACTAGTGACCATTTTGAAAGAAACATAAGAAAGGCACAGCTATTTTATGCTGGAAGGGAAAGCACCTGGCAAGTTTACATTTATTTCAGAGACCTACGTCACCCATCTGTGTCTTTGGGCAGGTCTGGAGGAGAAGGCAGGAAGATAATAGCAAGTTCAAGGGGTGCTGCTTACAGCAAAAAACCCCATAGCAACCTTTTTAACCCCTTGCTGGCTGACGCTTTTCTCTTTCTCCATGTGTTGCCCTGGAACAGCTGTGGGCAGCTCTGAGCACACCAGGCTCAATGCACACAAAGGCTCAGCGACACGGAGGTTGTGACCTAATGTTAATAGCGCTGCCATTTATTGTGTTGCTGCCATGGGACTTCCCCTGCTTTGTCTAGGGTCCTGCCTAACCTAATATTCCCTTTAAAAGGCTTCCTTGCACAAGGAAGAATTATGAAATCAAACTTTCTCTTTTATTGTAGAAGCTTGTGTTTACTCTTAATGTGCTTGCTCAGAAAAGCTGTTTTTGTCACCTTTGGGAAAAAGAGAGTAGGTTCCTGGGCATCCTATTTAATCAGAGTTTCAAATGGTTGTTTTCTAGGGGACAAAAAAAAAATTCAGGTCAGCAGTCAAGGGATCTTTTTGTGTTGGTGGTGACGGGTTTTATTCTGCAGGAGTTATAATCTAGATGAGAGAGGAAAAAATACTTGGGGACAGATATCTGGCTCTATAGAATAAGAACGTTAAGTGTTGCTGCAAGGCTGAATGCAAGACATTTTTACTTGAGTGCTTTACTGTATTCAGTCATATAGTGGTGTACTTTTTCACCCTACATTTTTGTCTTCAGGTTTGCCTGTTAGGATCAGTGTGTAAAGTCTATGCACATCTATTTTACAGCTAGCTGCTGTTTGTATCTTCTTACCAATCAGATGGTGGAAGGCATATATTTCTTAGATCCTTGGGGGTATCTATTATATTCCCACAACAATAATGTGAATAAACCCAATAAATCAGCTAGGATTAATGATGATGATATTAATTACAAAAAATCAGTCCTTAGATATCTAGAAGATATTTATCTTCTATCTATCTAGATCTTCTACCTATCTATCTAGATATCTATCTAGACAGATAGAAGATCTATCCTATCTGCAACAGAAGATAAGTCTAAATCCAAAAGCAAGGATGGAGCATTGTACTCCAGTTCCAAAAGCACAAGCTCTTTGCTAGCAACATCTGTTCCAATTTGTCTGTGGTTATTAACTTATAGCTGACCTGTAGTACATATATGGGCAGTCCTTTTCAATACAGTGAAGGGCAGTAGTGCATATGCATGCTGGCCAATTCAGTATAATTAGTTTTGCAAACTGGGAATCTAGAAGAGCAAAGGTTGGTTAAGCACAGGATAATCAGAGCTGCAAAATTTGGTAAAATACTATTAGGTTTTTACTGTGCTCAGGGGAAAAGCAGATTATAGATACATCATAGTAGAGACAATGGGATACAGTCTTGTCCAGAATTATTCCCGATGTTTTTATTCAAGTACGTAGCTAAACTTGCACTTCAGTTAGACAGATTTAATTTGAGATTCAAGTACTAGAATGAGTAACATGTATTTCAGGTTCTTGTATCTGTTGTCTGTAGCTGGTGCTTAAAACTGAAGTGCCTGAAGTAACTGTGTGCTTGTTAAAATCTTTGTCAGGTTTTCATTCAGAAAATGATAAATGGATGGGCAGGAACAGGAAACGTTTAAATCCAATGAACATAAAAGCCTCATGTGGCAGTAGAAACAGAATAGCGGCTTTTTGCCAAATGCCTGGGACAGACGCAGGGCCCTGAGCACCCCCACATACTTGTGATGCCGGTGCTCAGCCACATGGTGAAATTCTAGCTCGCCAACTTTGTTTCATTACTTGAAGAATCTGTTTCAAATTTACTTATAAAAAAAAACCCCAACCTATTAAATATGGCTCATTACTAATTTTAAAGGATATCTGTAATGGATATTTCTCAAACTTGCAGGTAATAGAGGCTACCCTTTGGCGAGTTACCTAAAATGACCCTTTCCACGTTTAAACCATTTGCTACCACCACTGCAAAATAAATTATAGGGATATTTTAAAGGAAACCTGTATTGATTAAGAGACTCCTGGGATCCTTGAGGTATGGTTCAGATTTGCCACAATGATGATGCTGTCAGGTGTCTGATATTTCACAACTGGGTGTTGCCTAGGGGGACATTCATGTTTTATGTCACCAGAGGTACATAAAAGCCCAGCGTCTCGGACAGGGGACACTGGTGTGGCCTGTTGTTCAGCCTCAACATATAACCTTTTGAAAAGTTGCTTATCAAAGTAGGTGGCAGGTTGTTTGAAAATATGGACCTCAAGAGGTTGTCTAGTCTATCCCCTACCTCCTGGTGGGGACAGTGACTCTTGTGTTACATCTGGCAGCTCCAGCAAGGAGAAGGCCGCGGGCCTTGCCGTGGGGTCTGTTGTAGCATTTCACTATACCCTGTTTTCAAAAGTTTTTCCTAAAATTTCATCTCATTTGCAGAAATTTAAACAGGAATCTGCAAGTTTGAAGCTGTCCTTTCATGAATTTGTTTGAAAACCCTTAGTGTGTCTTTTCATAGTCCTCTCTGATGAAATAACCCCAGCTCTTTCAATCTTTCCTAGGAGCTCATGTGCTCTGGACCTCTGCACGTTTGTACCCTTCTCTTCTGACCTCTCTCCAATATGTCCCTATCTTTGTCCCCGTCTTTTTTTTTTTTTTTTTTTTTTTTT
>Ga0065711_1033935_pt1 | contig 24562 bp, 24 predicted proteins | sample Hoacrofraction12_FD_59098 | JGI IMG/M metagenome (GOLD analysis project Ga0065711, IMG submission 59098) | Hoatzin crop microbial communities from Cojedes, Venezuela - Epithelial fraction 12 v2 (version 2) | ecosystem: Host-associated > Birds > Digestive system > Esophagus > Crop | place...
GCTCCAGCTGAACCCGAGGAAGAACTTCTTCCCTCTGAGGGTGACGGAGCCCTGGCCCAGGCTGCCCAGGGAGGCTGTGGAGTCTCCTTCTCTGGAGATATTCCAGCCTGTGCTGTGCAGCCTGCTGTGGGTGACCCTGCTTGGGCAGGGGGTTGGGCTGGGTGACCCACAGAGGGCCCTGCCAACCCCAAACATTCTGTGATTCTGTGACCTGAACAAGGAGCTCTGACTGCTCTCTCAGACAGGGCTGTGGCAGAGTGCGTGACTGCATGAACATCCCCTCTGTATATTCACAAGTGTGTGACAACATTTGTCCACTTCTGACCTGTGATTTATATCATTTAGCACTTCTTTCAAGTGCTAGGCAGATGAGTTTACCCACTTGTATATTTTACTGCCACATCACCAATAATTGTATTTGAAATATGCTGCCTCGTTCTGTGCAGCGTATCAGTACAATAGACAGGGAAATCAGACTTTTTATTACTTGTATCAGGGCAGTTCATTCATCAGTTCTTGTAGCTCAATAAAGTAAACAGGGTTTGTAAAAATGAATAGGTTGGGAAGAGTACGGGTGTATGTGGGCAAACAAATGGGTTTTCTTGCAAAATTTAAATCACAGACACCAAGGAGAGCCCAGGATTTCACTTCCACTGCAGTTCTGAGGTTGAAAGGACTAGCAGGTTTCCGCTTTGGCTAGAGAGTAACTAGTGTATGAACAGTGCAAACAAAAGTGCAGCCTTTGTTTTTGTGTGTATGAAAACACAGACCTGCACATGGGAGTTCTTGTTTTTATGTGCCTATAGGCATACACACAAAACATTCTCTAGCATGTGCCAGGGCATAAACTTGCCTGACAATTTCTGCACATGCACAAAGTGCCACAGAGAAGTTATTCTGCAGTTTGAAGGGTCAAAACAAGGTGCAGAAAGGGAAAACAAAGATTAGACTTGTTCTGACTGTAAGTCATACTGTCCTTTGGAAACTGTTCAAAAGAAACGTTTACATCCTTCTTCCATTGACTCGCTGGGAAGAATGACCTCCACAAATTCCCATCACTTCATTCGCTCTTCATTTGAACTCTACCTATGAAATCTATTTTCCCTTACATTGGTCCTCTAGAGTCTGTGACTCTGCTAAGGCATCCTGATCCCAAGGACAGAGGGAGAACTCTGGCAGCTGTGTCCTTCTTCTCCATCAGTGTGAGCTCCCATTTCCATCTTGTCAAGCTGGCTTTCTCCATCATTTCTGGGCTCTGACCCCTGTGCAGAGGAGGGCAAAACAGGTCGAGTGTGGGAAGAAAATGGAGCCCCTTTCAGGATTGTGGCCTTTGCTTGCTCTACTGCCAGTATACAGAGAAGCAAGGTCAAAAATCCTTAAATCATAGTGAAAAGAGCAGAAGTTCTTGATTAGGGGAAGCTACAGTCAAGTAGGGTAATTGGTTTGGAAAACCTAGTTAAGAAAACCTAGAGGCAAGATTTTTATTAATTTGGAAGTGACATTAATGGAAACAAACCAGGTGATTTTACAGGAAATGGAGGACTAAAGATGGCAAAGTGGAATTTAATATCACCTTTAAAATGTGGTTCCTATAGTTTATACTCGCCTCAGGATCTGACCTGAAATTTTCATTGTGCCAATGTCTTAACTGTGTTTTGCTAGATTCCTAGCCCTCTCTGAGAGTTTTTTATATTATGTCATAAAAAGGCTTCCTTATCTTACACTTTCTGTATCTAAGCCCATGTAATTATTTTTGCTCCTACTTGGGTAACTTCTCTGACCCTTCTCCACCTTTGCTACATCTTTGCAGCTCCTCCCAGTGTAAGTTTATCTGTGATTTTTCCAAATATGCCGAAACAGCACCGGAGGTGTTAAAATAGGCTGCCCTAAATATCAAGTCTTCATCTTCTGTACAGTTTCTTTCCCTTTGCTGATTCTTTGCTGCTTTACATTTGGGAAGAATGGATGCTGTACTAGGTGAACTACTAGCATGATTTGGTATCTGTCTTCCTGTGTCTATTTTTTAACCCATTTACAGTCCATAAATCACTTTTTCCATCCTTGTTCTCTTCATATCAGTTCAAGCACAAACACATAAAACATACCACTTTCCCCTTTTCCACTGTGTGATATGATTTATCTTTTATTGTTGCAACCGTTGCAATTTTTTTTCATGTCAGTACTTTTATTTTGCTTTGTTAAAGTGTTTAAATATCTACTAGTTAAATTTTCTATTCAAATGGCTGGAGCAAGGCAGTATATTTTGTGATTTCCTTATTTATCACCACAAAGATCTTGACTTCTTGTTTGAATGTGTGGCTTGCATATGTGCAAAGCAGATCACTTTCTTGCTTTCATCATAGCATCTGTGTGACACAAGCACCTGCACAGAGGTGGGACTGAAACGTCCTGGTTTATGAAGCCTTTACACAAGGTAGTTGTATACACATTTGCAAGCACGCTGGTGAAAACTGTAACATAATCAAACAGTTGCACTGTTGCAAATATTACACTTAAACTTGGTGTCAGAGTTGATAAAGAACCAAATTTGTGATCCTTGCTTTAAAACATTAGTTAAGCCAGTTCGCTTATTAATCTTTCCTGTTAGAGGAGAAGGCAACAACACTGCTTCCCAGTCTGGAGATTAGAGCCTGCCCTTGCTAGCATTTCCAACATAGGTGCTTGCTGTGCTTCTTACTTGCAGATAAAACCATTGTTTTCTGTAAGATTTAGTACGGTAGAACATACTGTGTTAAAACTGCAAATGAGTAAGGCATTGCCATGTAGTGATGAAGCAGACTGGCAAAGGATTAGGTTAACTGTATATTTCTGGAAAGCACTGCTCTGGGGAACAAAAAAGGCAGAGAGATAGCTAAGCAGCAGGGATGGATGTCCACATACTTCTCCATGCCTAGACAGGATTTCCTATTCACTGTAGGTTCAGGGCTCTTGACTGTTTGTTATTCCAGCCTATTTCCCAAAATTCACTGGTGTGTGGCCAAAATCAATTTCTTGACCAGAATGACAGGGTAAACTGATGCTGTAGGTCTGGGGAGGGAGTTGGTTCTCCATCACCTGTTACACCACATCCCTATTTACATCATGCCAAAGGATGTGGCAACAGCTACATCTCTGACATGACCCTGCTTTACACCCACATCGTACTCATTTGCCCCAGGAGTAAATGACTTGAGTTGGATGGAAATTTTCCTACAGAAGAGTTTTCCATCCGAAAATGCTGATTAGACTGAATTGAAATGTTCCATGGAAAGGTTTTGATTCCGTCAAAGCTTTCAGTGGAAACAAAGCAAGCCTTGGCCAGGCTGTCTGATGGGCAAGCCTGCCTCTAATCCTGCCAGCTCACCAATCTGCCTACTTGTCCCTGGACTTTACGACTCTGTGGCTACCAGATTTACTGGCTGATTGGTTCATGGAGTCCAAGACACCAGTTAGGTACCAGCTTTCACAGGTCACTCCCTGCATGGGGGCAGCTCTGTGAACGCCCTCTGAATTCCAGAGTCAGACTTTTTATTTTCAAAATCTCTTTTGATTCCTTCACAATGATTTTTCATGTCATTGAAATTGTCCATGGTTTATTTTGCCATTCATTTCAGAGTTACTATTATTATAGTTGTCAGTAGTGTGTGTTTTATGCAGCAAAAGGTGGTGCCTGTTCGTCTGTGTTGATAACACGATTTCCAGCTCTAGGCGCAAGCTCTGCAAATAAAGCAGAGGGAGGTGTGCTGTTCCCCATTCTACCCTGCCTGCTCACAACGGCCACTTACGGTATGGCCGCTAGTGCTTTGGTCCCTTCTGTCCTTCCTACATCGCCTCGCTCCCTGCTTCTGCTCTGTGGCCAGTGGAAGTTCAGATGTGCACAGGGAGGTTGGTGCTTCTCATCCTCAGTGGGAGGAATATTTGGACCTCACCACTATGCTGGGAAGTCTTCCCAAGAGATGAGCTGAGTTTCTGCAGATTAGTCAAATTCCAGCCCAAGAGGCAATAATGAAGAATTTGCCGTTCTGTGGCCCATCCATAACCAGTGAGGAGCACAAGGTGCTGACTCCTGCCAGCTTCTGACTATGAGTGGAGGCAGCTGCCTCTGCTGTGTTTCACCTGTGTTCAAACCTGATGAGACTACTGACCTGCTGCGGCCTCTCCAGGTGAGAAGGCAGCCCATAGGTCTTGGCTGTGAGAGGCATCAGACTCACAGAGAAGCAGCAATTGCTCGCCACTGGCAGTGGTTACTGTCTCTCTGTTCATACTGGTGAGTCCCAGCCACCTTGCTCACTCCTCCTTGCCACAGTCCATCTGCCACCTTCTGACAGCAGGATGCAGGTCCTGAGAAGAGCAGCCATGCCTGGCTCTGTCTCAGCTGGGAGAGGGCAGCCAGCAGCCTCTCAGCCAGGCTCCTCTCAGCTCCTGCAGGACTCGGCCCCAGCCTCCGCTCAGAGAGGTGCTGGTAGCTGCTTTACAGCCAGGGAGCCTTTGCTGGCCTGCACTCCAATCTGAACTGGGAATCACCACCCAGCACTTGAGGGATGGGTCTGAGTAACGTTGTCACTTGCCACTCCATCCTTCTGCACATCAGATGGACCACAACCGGTGCAGCATGCCAGCTAGGTCTCCCCTGACCAAGCTCAGAGCTCCGACAGTGAGGGCAAGGACCACAAGCCAAGCTCAGGCTCAGGCCAAACATGCTGCATTGTTGTGGCCTTGCCTTTCCTTCCCACACCATGCCAAGCCCACCACTGTTTCTGAATCTGCAAATGATATATTCCTTTTTTGATGCAAGATGCAGGTGGGCTCCCAACAGCAAAAATCCACAGCCTTCAGACAGACTGCGAGACCATCGGCTGCCTTCTCTCAAGAACAATTGGCCTTAAAATTGCTCTGCAGAGAAGCACATGAATGCACAAGCGTTAGGAGGAGCACAGCCAAGCTCTGAACGATGGGAGTGTTTGGGAGGACACAAACCAACCACATTGATTAGCTTATTGGAAGAATGCTGTGAGTAATAGCAGTAGTGCAGCTGCTGGGCCCGCAGCGGGTGGTTTCGTTCTGGAGAAGCAGTCACTGCGCAGCAACACACAAGCTGAGGTCCCTTGGGGAGCGAGGTGCAGAAGGACTCTGCTGGAGGTTGGACCTTGCGGGGCATGTACTCGAGCTTTGATCTGCAAGGGGAAGCACATATAAAGACCTCTCCAGCCCATGAAGGCCAGAACACAAGTTCCTTTAGCCACAGCAGGGCTCTCTGCAGCTACACTTTGCTGGTGGAAGAAAACTGCTCTCGTTTCTCTGCCAGCTGTGTCACCCTTCCTGGAGACCGCTGCCCTCACTGGCCTCTGCACAGCTGGCATGTGCTGAGTGTACCTACAGAGAGTGTCCATACAACCCTGTATTTTACCCGCTTTCAACATTTCTGACAAAATCTGCTTAACAAAAGGACAGAAACTGATGAAATGCCATTTTAGTTTTTAAAGTTTCTGTCTGGAGCTGTTTTTTCTTTTGCTGCGCAGACGATCCAGCAGACAGTCTAATGCCCCAGCCAGGCTACAAGAAGAAAAGCAGTCCCTTCACAGCAACAGCAACAACAAACTGGTTGGTTGCTTAATAGATTAATTTAATATTAAAATATATTTACCAAAGGAGTTGGTTATTTAACCTTTCAACACCTGGTTATTCTGGACCATGATTTCTTTGTTCTGTGAGAGGTTGCTTCACCCTGTCCCAGAGCTACAAGTGGAAGCACAGGCAGGGTCACAGGCAGGGAAGGCCCGTGAGTTGAGATAGGGAGGATGGGGCATAAGGGGACCTCAGATCAAGAGCCACATTGCTGGGTATGTGCAAATCCTCCAGGCTTTATGAACAAGGCTTTGAATCTGCCACCAGAGCAGAAGCCTTCGAGAGGCAGTGGGAACGCTGGCCACCGTACGCCGATTTGCCTGTGCACATGGAACAGAGCGACATCTTACATCGACCAAAGCTGATCGCTGAAGGCCACAAAAACCGACACAGAGAATTAGCTGCTGAAACCACCTGTCACTGCTTGTGCTGTTTGCTGGCAGATAGGGACAAAAATAGCCTCTCTTCGTGACATGGCGTGTGTCTGATGGCTCTCTGCACCTCCTTGCTCGCTGCAGGGCCGGACTCTGTGCCGTGGCTCCGGCTGGTCAGGCAGGCAGGGTCCTGGTGCCAGTCCGCACACTTCAGGCATGCTCCTGCCCTCAGATGGGATCGTGTGAAGTCGGAAGAGATGAGCGATGCTGAATTTCCTACTACTTCCCAACAGCCTCTCAGCCAGTATCTTCTCTCTTATTTTCCTAGATTTCTGTTGCTGATCAAAAAAAAAAGCTTCTGAAGACACGTTTACAGTTTCCTCTGCCATCACAGAGATTTCTGTCTGACAGGCAAAGCCAAGTTAACATTAAAAAAACCAGAGACAAAAGAAGAAAAAGCCTTTTGGCTCAGTCCAAGTCTCACCTGCTCTACCAGATTTCTTAGTGGCAAAATAAGTAATTTCCTCCTGCTGTGAAAACAGAGTTTCTTTTCCTTAGGACTTGGATACTTGTCAATACCTAAACCAGCCCCATCACTTAGTCTCCTCTTGTCAGTGAAGAGCATCTACTTTTGCACCGAGGTCTGCATCTTCCATTGCCTTGCACATCGTTTTTTCTTCACGTGCAATGGGTTTGATGGTAAAAGCCTCTACAATAAGAACTGACTAATTCTGGGCCACTGCTGAGTGAGTATCGATGCATGTGATGGCACTCGTTGTGCTGGGGCATCATTTGGCTTGTCTGGCTTCTCTGAACCGTGAAGGCCTTTGAAAAAGAAGACGTCATCTGGAGATGATGTGAAAACAGACAAAGGTGGATGGGAGCTTTTCTTCCATGCACCTGTGCAATGACAGACAAGTCATATCCTTCCCACTGGTGTAATTCAAAACAAGCTGATCTCCTATCATGGAAAGAGAGAAGTGGGCAGTGTAGGATCAGTGATTCATCTGACTTTGACGAAGAAATCTGTGATTTTGAGATGTATTTTATCAGGGCAGGAGCAAAGCATTCTGTGACTTCACGTTTGCCAGACATTTCATAACACGCAGGGTGCCGATGGTGAGTAGGCCTGTGCCCTGCCCTTGCAGTGTCTCCAGATTGCCAACAGCTGGAGCCAGCCAGCAGGGCAGAGATCTTGAAAATGCAAACCTGCCCTTTCCCCAAACCCAGAGCAGCTCTGAGTGCTGCAGTAGCTCATTTCAGCAAGGGCTGCATAGAGATAGCTGCCGTGGAGCCTGCCAGTGCTCTTCTCTCGGGCTGGTCCCCTCTGTCTGCCTGGTGCTTCTAGTTCTGCCTTCTTTGCTATACAGAAATGCCTAAGGCCCAGAAAACAGACAAAACTGAGCAGCATAACTGCTGACCAGGCTCATGCGAGAGAGGACTACCCAGTAGCAAAGCAGGATTTCCCCTGGCAGCGCTGAGCCATGCCCTGAGGAGCATCACAGGCAGCAGTTCTTGGGGAGAAAGGGGAAAATACCCAGTGCTAGCTTTGAAAATACACTTTTGCATTGGTTTATTATATCACTTAAGGATATGATACAAAGGTCAGTGAGCACAGAGCTGTGTTAGTCACGTAGTTGCTGCGTTGCTGAACAAAATGAAAGCACCTAGATAGCTGAAAGAGATAGAAAGGTCAGTATGTGCTTGTGATATCGCAGTGCAATTGATAAATAGGCATGCACTGATCATAAGATAGGCTTATTGGTGATAAGATAGGTTGGAGTGAGATAGATCTGCATTGGTGATATGATAGAGTGTTAGAGTGTTGATCAGACCTGATTACTGATACTTTATCATGTCTCATGTTATCACTGTGGGTGCTTAGTTAGAAGTTGGTCTTTTCCCTTGCAAGACAAGAGAGTGCAAGAATCAGAAGAGCTTTAAAGAGTCGGGTAAAACAGAGGGAAATGGAGCTAGTGGAAAGGAGGAGGTAAGGAGAGGTCAACAAGAAAAGAGAGGATTTGAGGAAGTTTGTGGAGAGCAGAAGCAGCCATAGAGCACCGAGCTCTGAGTCTGTGCTAACTACAGCCTTTATCTTGTCAGTGACACAGCTCTTGCTTGAACACGCAGTGCGTCTGAGAACAGTCAGTGAAAGGACTGAAAGGTCCAGCGAAGTGTCTCAATATTTGGACCTGCCAGCAGTGGGCGAGGAGAGAGGACAGGGCTGAATACATCCATGCTGTGGGTGGGGAAGAAGAGAGGCTGTTCCAATCTGCAGGGCCACTGCACTGTAGCACCCGGAGACGCCTCGTACTGAGGGGGCTGAGCCCTTTCTGCAATTGCAGACGGGATGACCAGGAGGGAGGCAGTGCATGGAGTCAAAGGAGATTCCCCTCGGCGGTGACTGTCAGACCTCGCACATGTCAAAAGCAGGAGTCATAAAGATGGGTGAGTCACAGAGCCCTGTGACTTCAGGTCCTGGTTGTCTCACTCCCTTTTTCCCCCCACAGCAACTCCTCACATTTTGTGATGCTCTTGGAACAGCCAGAGCAGCATCCACAGCCTAGATGGCTTTCTGGAGGAGAAGCCCCTGCCCCTTACTCTTGTGGCATGAGCTTGAGGGATTTGCATTCTATCTGCTGGGGTGGGTGTACACGCACTCTCACTTGAAATTGTCTCCAACTAAACCAGAAGCTCCTCTGAGGATGTGACTTCTCTGGTACTTTCCTTGCCCATTTGAAAAAATACCAGCAATCAGTTAGCTGAAAATTTAATAAGAGAAATCATGTCAAACTGCAAAATAGATTTGTTTCAAAAGAAAAGTCTAAACAAAACATTTTTGCAGTGGTTTTCAAGCAGAAAGCACATCGAACCTTCTCTTTTCCAGCAAAATCTCTGCTTTCTCTGGGAGGAAAACGTGACACAGGAGAGAATTTTTTTCCTGTCACTGCCACTAACTCACCGAACAAATAGGAACAAGCCACTTTCTACTCTGATACCTCTGTTTTCCTCTCTACTGGCAGGGATAATATGTTTGTAGTGCCCAAGCATACAAGCTAATGGAACTGAGAGAGAAAATGCTTCGGCACATAAATAGTTGGTACCACTGGAGACTGTAGTCTAAGCAAGGAGAGAGGAACACTCCTGTTTTTCATCAGACTGGTTTCTCTGAGTGCTTAAACAGGCTGTACAGAGAGGGTAATGTAGGCCTCATACCTGAATGCTCCCCAGGAACCATTGTCTTCAGATCAAATCCATCTCCCATTAAGGTTTTAGACAAGGGCTGTGCCCTGGTCTGGGCTGTAGCTGTTTATTTTACCCCCGGGACAAGGTATTCTGTGTGAGCTACTATGTGGCTTTCGGATACCAGAAGATGGTGAGAGATAAGCTTTTCTATTCACTGTATCTCAGGGCTCTGATCTTCTGCTTCCCCAGCCTTCACAACCACTCTGCTCTCTGCAACAGTGCAGACCACAGTCCCCCCAACATGGGTAATCCACTGCATCTGGGGTTGGGGGTGGACCAGTACAAGCCTTGATAGGTGGGCTTCCACAGTGGACTCAGCTGAGCAGCTGTATATGCCATTAGCTGCAAGAAAGCTCCAGCTCTGCAGTGAAGCCAGCCCAAGGATGACCAGGTTGGTGACTCTGCCGGGTTACGGAGATCATCAAGGAAGGAAGCTCTGGCCTAGTAGAGGGAAATTACAGTGATTTGCTTGACAGCTTGAAGCAGTTGCAAGTATTTATGGTAGTTGAATAGTCTGAGCCACAGATATGTTAAAAAATATAGAATAGTTTATTTACAGGGAGACCAATTTTCAGGCTTGAAAAGCAAGATGCTGGTTTCAGTAGCACAGAGGGGCCAGGTGGGATCCAGGAGGTGAGCGATGGGTCCTGGGAGTTTAGTTGTTTCGGGAGCCGTAACCAGCTTGGAGGGCTGTGGCAGTGCAGGAGGGACATACCCCGTGCTCTGTGCTCTGTGCTGAGCAGGCACATGACAGTGCCCCGGCCTGAGAGCACTGGGGCTGGCAGACTGCGTGGAGGGCAAAGCAGTGGCACTGTGCAGCTCTGCCCTCCTGCTCCTCCCCATCTGTGCTGGGGGCGAGCAGCACACCCGCTGCTTCTTGCCCTAAGGCAAGGGAAAGGGGACTCGAGGGCTCCATGTCCTGTGTCCCACCCCATGCAAACCTCACCAGTAATGTGTACTTGGTGGTTTTCCTGTGAAATAATTTGGTTTTAAAGGATCTGGAAAAATCCAGGTCTGCTGGAGCCAACATAGTTCATCCTTAGTGAGTCTGGTAGGCATTAAGCTCTGAGGTCCTGGGATAGTTTTGGAAGTGGGTAAGAAGGAACTATAATACTGTCTGTACTGTCCTGTGCTGGGTCAGGCTGGAGATGTAAATCACGGCCGGCTGTTTGGAGACACGAGGCACAGCTGAGCGCCCTTGTCTGCTGTGACACCTTCATCTCCCAGGTTCTTACTTCTGGAACTACTTGAGAAACAAAACCGGTGTTTAAGAGGTTAAAGTATAAATTTGCAAAGAGCCTTTCCAGGTCCCATGCAGGAAGGGTGTGTGTTGAGGAGCAGAGAGGGAAACTCAAGGAAGAGTTGGTTTTGACTTGTTCTCTGTCTCTGGCCCATTTTCTGTCTTGGTAGCAATACTGTAGTAGTAGGAGCGGATTATGTTTTCCACAGAAATAAATCCTGGACGCTCTTCCCATCTGCAAGGGCAGAAAGGAACAAATAGAGTCAACAGAAAGGGCAAAAATGGACTGGTGCAATGAGATGATACCAAGCACAGAAGAACCTGGGGAAGAACAGCAGCCCAGTTGCACCAGGGCTTAGGAGGGCACCTGAGACTTTTCTGGGATGGAGAGGAGCAAAAGCACAGAGGCTCTGACATCTTCCAGGCAAACACAGGGGTATGATAATAAAGAAATAGCTGCATCATTCATCATAGACTGTGGAATGAGACCAAGGCAGGAAACACCATTTTGCTTTGTGTTGCCACCATCCAGTGCATGCTGTTCAGATGGAGCTGCTGCCCAGCAAAGACTTGAGCTAGTGAAAGCCTTACCTGTAGGTCCAGCATTGCTGCATGAGGGCGTACATCTCTGCGGGGCAGTCTGTGGGACAGTCCATGCGCTTCCCTTGCTCTATGAAGCTGATGACCTCTGGGCCTTTCATTTTCTAGGATAGGATGAAGTGAGAAAATACTTTTAATGTTTCTGGAGCTGGCAACAGGATTGGAAGAGGCAGATTAGAGCTGGGCATGGGGTAATGCTATGGATCCACGCACCACACACCCGGTACAGTCAATGTTTTCAACCCTGACACTCAGTGTGGTGTCTTGCGTTGTGGCCAGCCCAGTCTGCGGACCCCATCCAAGGCCTGAGCAGAGCAGTGGCTAAGCAACTGATTTCTCAGCTCTGCAAGTGAGCAGAAGGATCATAGAGAAGATCTGCTTTGATTCAAACCCAAATTAATTTGTTTTGTTCTCTGTTTCTTCTCCCTTAAATGAACACAAAGCTGCAGGATCCAAACAATCGAATTTGTGCCTTTCATAAAGTGAAAGTGAGCCTGTCTCCTTTCCCCTGTGTTCAACAGAGGGAAGAGCGTCCACTCAAGGAAACAGAAATTGTAGTTTCAGTGTGTGTCAGCCTGTTATAGCGCAGGTGACCAGACTGTGGCATCCATCCGTGATGGACCCAGCTCTGCCTCACCTTGTACGGTTTCTGCCCGTAGCTGAAGGCCTCCCACATGGTCACGCCGTAGCTCCATACATCACTCTTGCTGGAGAACTTGTGATAGAGGATGCACTCTGGGGCATACCATTTCAAGGGCCACTTTCCTGCTGTCCTGGCCTGTAGCAAAGCAAAGAGGAGCATTTCCACACTGAGACACAGACTGCTCTGAGCTGAACCGCAATTCTGCTTTGCTAAATGTTTGTGTCAAATGCAATCCCATGCTGCTGGAAAAAGCCCCTTGCCCTGGGCTGGGAGCTCAAGGTCCTAAGCCTTGAGCCCCAAACCCCAGCCCAGGCCCTGCTGTCTCGCTGGCCCTGCTCAGCCATCCCTGGTGGCAGAATGCTGCCCAATGGTGCCGCTCTCCTCCCACACCCCAGCCCCAGAGCTCAGCATGGTTATGCACTGGTGCACACTGCTGGGAAGATCAGCCTTGGCTCACTCTGCATCACATTTTCTTCCCTACTCTCTGCTCTGGGTCCTCTCCTGTGTCCTCTCTCCTGCATCCCCCTTGCTGCCTCTGCATCCATCTGAATTTCCTCCTTGCCACACAGAGCTTTGCAAAGCCTCTTTCAATGCCACAGCAGTGAGGCCAGCCGGAGTGTGATGTGGCCATGCAGCAGGGGTCCTGGGTAGAGTCCTGACGCCCTGCTTGTGGGGCTCTCAGCCCCCCAGTTAGAAGGGCTCCTGCTAGCTATCTGGAACCTTCGCTGTGCTTACACTTACCTTGTAGTAGCTGTCATCAGCACCAAGAGCCTTGGAGAGTCCAAAGTCACTGATCTTGGCGTAGTGCTGGTTGACCAGCAGGACATTTCTGGCTGCCAGGTCTCTGTGGACAAAGTTTTTTTCCTCCAAGTACTTCATTCCCATGGATACTTGGTGCATTAGCTCCACAATATTGCTGACTGTAATTTCGTCTCTGGGGAAGATGAAAGGACAATGCAGTAATAAAGGGCCTGCCACTACTTTGTATACCACAGTCTCCTCCAAGTTTTCTAGCTGCAAGGGAGAATAAACGTGGACATCTCTGCTCCAGAAACATCAGTTGCGATTACATTGCATGAAAAGACATCTCTTCTGCTGTTATCACCTTCCCTCCACCTAGAAAGCCAGGTTCCCCTGGCAGCAGAGAATTTGATGAGAAGTGCAGAAAATCAGCCAGCCACGTTTTATTCAGTACTCACTTCTTGGAAGCCAAGAACTTGTTGAGTGGCCCTCCAGAAGCCATCTCCATCACGAGCATCAGGGACTCTGCCTCACAGACTCCAATCATGCGGACAATGTAGGGGTTGTCCAGCTGATGCATGATTTGGGCTTCCTTCATCATTTCATCCTTCACTGTTTTCTCATTGTTGCTCTTCAGCACCTTTATAGCCACATCGATCTGCTTCCTGCACAGGATGCAAGGGGAACACACATGGCATGAATTAAACAGCAGCTGGACTCCTGTGTCACAGCCAGGAATGCAAACCTCTTCTCATGTGATACTGTTTGATCTCTCAGCGGCCATCTCAGTAGCCTGTTTTGGCGGAGCCCTGCGCAATACTGGTGTCCCAGGCCTGCTAGAAGGCCAAAGAGAAAAGGATCACCTTACCCGTGCAAGTGTAGGCCAGTATTTGCTGTCTGTAGATCTGAAGGCGCATCACCTCACACGCCGAGATCTGCGTCATCACTGCCATTTTTCAAGGGGGAAACTCAGGCACAAAGTGGGCAAAGACCATCTTTATGGACTCGTAGATAACCAGAGACAGAGCCAAGGATCACACTTCTCCTCAGACTCACTGCTTTGCCCTGACATGGATCAAGATGACCTCAGAAGCATGGATTTGCTCCTCTGAGCCCAGCAGTGCCGTCAGAAGTGGCAATCTTACGCCCGGGAGGCTGCAGTGCAGGTTACGCTCTCAGGGCAACGAGGCTGCCACTGAAAGTCTGTGGAAAGTCATCACTGACCTTCCAGAGTATCTCTTCTACCTCCACCCCGTTATCACTTTAGGGTCCATCTAGCTAGAAACAGGATAGCTGGGGACACCTCTGAGCTCAGCCTGGAGCACCCTCCTCCTGCTTCCTCAGCATCCTTCAGGGCGGCACTCACTTTCTCATTTTGTAGACTCCTTTCTTCACGCAGCCAAAGTTTCCTGCCCCCAGTTCCACTTCATCGATCATCAGGTGGTCCCTCTTCAGGAAAAGCTTTTTATCCTTCAGTTCTTCAGGGTCACTGTATGGGCTCTCGTAGACACTGGTGTCCATGGGTAGCAGGCGAGACTTTCCTGCACCTTCCCCACCTTCCCAAGAGATACAGTTTTTTATAGCTGTAAACAATGTATTCTTCCCCATCCCTCTCTCCCTCACTGGCTGGGAATATGATCTCCTGACAAATTCTCCTTCAAGCTCCATCATTCAAGCGTCCCTCCTGGGTATCTCCCTTCCTTTCACAACCCATGGCCTCTCCTAGTTACAGCTGCTGAAGGAGCCAGGATGGGGAGAGGTGTTTGAGCATTCCCACTCCACACATCAGACCCTGAAGGAGCTGGGCACATGCATGACTTCACCCCACAGAAATGTAATTGAATACACTGAGTATTTAGTAGGCAGGATGGAAGATGGGGAACAGGGCAAGGCTTGATTTACTGGGTATGATGGGGAATGGGACAGGGCTTGATTTACTGGGTGCCGGGCATGGGCAAATAGTTTTGAAATGTTCTTGTCTCGGGGCTCTGAAGTGAGTGGGATGCTCCTGGGTGCCTTTGTAAGAAAGGGTTTTCGTAGCAGAGCTTTTTGACCACAAGCAGATATAGATGTGTCAGGTAAACCCCATAGTTCTGTGGCATCCCCAGGTCCTGTCTCCTCCTGTTAGGAGGAGAAGGCTTTCAAAGATACTCACCTACAGGTTCTGGTGTGTATCCGTCTGTGTTGAGAGGCCCAAGGTGTCTCTGGAAAACAAATGGGGATAAAGTGGGTAAAGCAGCCAGGGGAAACTGCTTCAGTTTGAAATGGGAGAGGAGAGGGACAGGGACCCTCTGCAGCCCACAAAGCCCCAGCTAGTGACTCCCTCTAAAAGGCTGGAGTGGTGTCGAGGGGAATTTTCTCTTCCAGTCCCAGCTGTCAGGTACCCCCACTGCAGCTGCACAGCAGGGATCAGGCCCTGGGGGGATTCACTGCCATGGAGCCTGGATGCAGGATTGCCCTCCAGTACCCCAGCCTGTGGGCTGTGCAGGGTGAGGTGCTGAGGGCTCTGCGTTCACCCGAGCAGTGAGGGGCACGCACACAGGGCTGCGTTTTGCTCTCTGCCCCCTTTGCTTTCCCCATCCCAAAGTGATGTGTCCTGCAGCAGCAAGGGTCATCCCAGCCAAGGCTCTGCAGCCTGTTTTGAGACAGGGAGCGAAGCTTGCAGCCAGCAGACCTACCTGCCCGTAGAGTGGCTCCCGTGAGCACACACGGACACTGTAAACAGCCACCGTCCCAAAAGCAGACAGCGACAAAGCTGTATGGTACACGTTGGTCCAGCACAGCCTTGAACGCCAGCGCTGCTTGCAGCAGCGTCACCACAACATGGGAGCCCACCGCAGATTGTGAAAGCTCTCTGAGAAGACGGGTGAATTCTCAGGCCTTAATTTAGCCTCTGCTGGGCTCTGGGATGGGTTGCTCATGTAGCCCAGACTAGCTGGTTTCAACACTGCTCAGCACTCAGAGCGGTGACTGAGCGCAGACGTACCCCGAGGCCAGGGACACAGAGGGAGCACAAAGACCTGGCCGGTGGCCAGCAGCCAGCAGCAAGGCTGAGCATTCCCAGAATCCGACCACATCTTCATCGCTCCTGCCTGGCAAGGAGGGCCGGGGGGAGAGGGCTCCCTGAGGACTGGCCCACATGTTGCAAGGAGCACAGTATGAATGGAAATCATTTTCAGCTCCAATGGTAGCTGTGCCCAGCTATTCCTGTCCCCATCCAAGCTGGAAAGGGGATAACATTGCAGCTGGACTTAATATTCCATTTGATTTATTGCCTTTTAGAGAAGAACAGAGTTTGATCAGCAAGCTTGAAATGCAATAACATTAAACCACTGAGGTACCAATAAAACAGACGCTCCCCAGAACTTACGCTGACGGAGGGGTGGGTTGGTGGAACCGGTGCTGCAGATGCTGTGAATCAGGAGAGAGAGAAGGTGTTCAGCTCAAGAGACCCATCAGGAGCCAGACTTGCAGAACATGTTGTTTCGTGCTGCCTAAAAGCAGGTCATTTTTCAGAAGCCATCTGTTTGGCACCAGAAGTCCCTAATCCATTTGGAGCACTGATTCCCCCATCTGCTCCCGTCTTTGGGCCACCCTAGGCCAAGCCTGAAGAGTAGCCACTTTCAGCAGATAACATGATGTGAGACTTGCCCAGTTTGCCAGAGGAGCAGAGACCTCACCCTTCCCTCACCGCCAGGGTCTGAGCAAGGTTGGACATGGTAAAGGAAACACAGGCTGGTGCTGCTCAAGTTGGTCCCACTCAGTGGTAAACCGAGGCCAGGGATCACACTGAGAGATGTTGGCTCACCTGGCATGTTGGGGTTGGGGCAGGTTTCCCTCAGGTAGAAAATCAGCCCGTCCGGTTTGAGTTTTAGGTACTCCACCAACTGGGAAAGGAATTGGAGGAAAAAGAGATTATTGTGAGGAGAAAATAATCTCTTCTTTTTTTTTTTTTTTTGCAGGCAACTTGTGTGGTGTATGGTAATGATTTCTCTCAGATTTATGGCAGAGAGGGACTCCACTATTTCCTTCTCTCCTCTCCTATCCATGAACTCAGGGATCTCCTAGAGCAAGCGTTTGCATACCTGGATATCTGCCAGAGCTGGGAAGAACTTGGGAAGTTAGATAAAGACTGAAGAAAGAAAAAGGAAAATCTCCAGTAGGAAAGCTGGGTAGGGCATTTTCAGTGTAATGTTATTATTGCCTCAGCCAGAAAGGTTTTTAAGCCATGTTGTATTTCATAAAGCATGAGAGAAACCTTTTGCCTTCCCAGAGGAACCCCCAGGGTTAGCTCTGTGGATCCCGGTTAGTTTTTCATTGCAGAAACCATCAGTTCAGACACAGTGGGGACTTAACTCCGGCTGGAGACGACCAGCCCAGCCCCTGACCACTGGACCACAGGGGAGAGGAGCCTTTCTCTTCCTTGCCTGTCTGGCTCAGATTTCATCTGCAGTTGGGAGCCCTGGCACTGTTCTGTGGCCATAAAAATGCCCCAAAGTCTTTGTTTTCAGTCAAATTCAGAGTGAAAACAGTCCTGGGAATTTAAAAAATTGAGCAAAACAGAGTTACTGTCCCCCCGACAGCCCTGCCTAGGAGGAAGCGCTGGTATCCATCCCTGGAGCAGGTCCGAGGTGTGTGCCACGGGGCAGAGCTGGGCTCTGGGGGGGCATGTGACTCCCCAGCAGTGCCGAGAGCTCTGGGGCCATACGTCATATTCCCTAAAAACCTTGCCCCATCCTTACGAGGACTCTGGGACATTACAGCCATCTTCACTTCCCAAAGCCCCTGACCCTCAGGGGTGCTAGGATGTGTCTCCTGGTAGTTGGATCTTCAGTCATGTAAAGATTTTGGCAGCTGGCTCAAGACTTCTGGCCTCCCCTACTCTTTGCACAGAAGTCAATCACTTGGAAAATAAAGTGGCAATCTGCACACAAAAGTTTTGCTGGTCCAGGAGCAGTGTGGGATGAGCAATCTCGTTGGGGCTTGCTGCAGGCAGAGGTCTGAGGTGCTCGCTGTGGCTGAATGTGTGATGTTTGCTGATGGGCTGCAAGTGTAATTAATATAACCATCTCAAGTATCCTGGCATAAAGCTAGAAATTAAAAGCACTAATCCTCTTGTTTCCCTGGAGAGGCAGCACGCTGGTGTAAGGCATGAAGGCGGTGGTAAAGCCAGCACTATTTCAGAGCTGCTGTGATAACCCAGACTTAGACCTACTCAGCTAGGAGTGCACAGAAATGAATGCAGTGAGGTGAGCTGACGGACAGCCAGAGCCAGGGAGCGTGAGGATTTTCTGGAAGGGGCTACAACCACCCGTCTTAGATCATTTAAAGCTCCACACGGCCTTTCCCGTCCCTCAAGACATGGGTAGCTGTAACAAGGGAAAAGTGCCTTCACTTTCTCAGGACACCAGTGGTCAGCATCCCACAGTACGGTACCTGCCAGAGCGTGTCAAACTTGGTCCCCTCGGGGATGGAGTACTTGCCGGACTTGTCCTGGTCTATCCGATAGTGATACACTGTTTTGCCATAGACGAGTGAGAGGGCATAGGCACCATTCTCCTTCCTTTCTCGCAGCCTGGTAGAAAAGAGAACTATTAAAAACAACTCTAGATTTTGCCCTGCAAATTATCGTGGCTGCAGTGGTGGTGGGTCACTGGGTGGACACTTGATAAGGCATCCCTGCACCCCACTGTTGGAATTGTCACCTTCCCAGCACCCCTCTGTGGAGGCTGACAAGGGACCCTTCACCTTCAGTCTCTTGCCCCTCTCCCCCACCCTCTCCAGCTATTTCTTTCTTTCCTGAACTCATTCAGGAGATAATTAAATTAAGGACTGTCTCACCTTAGCAGAGATGAAGAGTAAATGCTTTCTCCTGTATTTTATTTGCCATAAATTTTCTACGTGTCAGTATTCAATGTCTTCACCCACTGAACCCTGTATCTCATATCATCTGGTGCATTCACAAGCACGCTTCACAGAGATAACAAAACATGAGAAACAAATAAAGCTCAAGATTGGCTCTTCATGGAAGCCAGACATTGTCTGGACAATAGTAGGTTTGGGGTATCAGACCCTGTCTTAGAGAGATTTGTAACCACAGTCTGACCATATTCAGCTAAACCTCCTCTCAGGAACCGTCACATGAAACAAGTAACTGCAGGGTAGTGGAGGTGGGGCAGTGGTAAAGAGTACAGGGATCACAGCATCTGCCGGGATTCTGCATGCTCACAGGAATTTCCCGTCAGGTTGTGCCCCAGAGTAAAGCCTCCGTTCAGCTTCATCCCGGGCGATGTTGCTGTGGTACCAGGGCATCCTCTCATGGGCTGTGGTGGCGATGAGCTTCTCCACCTGCGGAGCCTGGCTTATGATGGCCTGTTCAAGTGCATCACCCTGGAAGAGAGTGAGAAATGAGACCTCCTGTCACTCTGCTGCACTGTTGCATGGCTTCAGCACAGTGCATTTTGCACCCTTTTGGGCAGATGACACAGGAAACTTGAAAGGTCTCGTAATTGAGGTGCCTGTGGCCTTAATCACGCCTATAGCAAGAGTAGGTTGAATTCTGTTCTGCTGCAGAGTGGAATTCCTTGCTTATCTAAATTGGTCCCATCCCTCGAATCCAGCTGAAGTCCACTGACTTGCTGGTGAGGGAAGAGAGAAGATATTCATATGGGGGATCTTGACGTCAGGCTTGCAATGTCTTTCAGCCTCGCATTCCCGGGAGAGCAGGACCTCTTTCTGGTGCCTTTGCCTTCCTGGCTGCTCGCTGTCTCCAGACACTATAACTTGTCAAGAGCAGTGCAGTCTGGAAATCATGTGTGAGACCCTAAATTAATTTTACTGGTGTGAGACCCTAAATTAATTTTACTGGCCCCACACATTTTATAAACAACTGTAGTTTTTCATTCGCCAGTAGGTGGCGATGTCCTTTGTGTTATCTGCCAGTGTTCACAGATCAGCTTCAAGGAGAAACTCTGTAGATGCCTCATTCTGTCAAGCACCTTTGGTCTAAAGTAGGCCAAATTTAGAGATCTTTTCTAGAAGGGTTCCATAAAGAGAATGCCTGAGCCATCTTTCTGCGAGGACTTGGAAGCGTCTCAGTAGCTACTCTCGAGGTGACAGCAGGTAGCAGGATATTAATTACGTGGCTGCCAGGGTGACCATTTACAGGCATTTGCCTTATACATATATCATATATATTCCAGTCTTTAATAAAATGCAGGAACCTGTCTGTAGCTATTTTTAAATTTAAGTAACAGACAGACCTGATCCAGTACCCAGTAGCTCAGTCTCATAGGTAAAACCTCCACTGACTTCAAAGAGCAAGGAAAACCTGAGCAAGAATTAAAGTCTGGTTTCATTGCATCTTCAGCACAGTGTTATGGAGGCACAGGCACCTCACGTGGAGGGTGATGCTCTAACTGCAGCGAGCATCCCATGTGCTGCAGAGGAGCAAATGGCACTGCAGAGCAGACGCAACATGAGCTCTTCAGAGGAAGAATCTGAAGGCTTGGGAAGATGTTTAGACCTGGTTCTGAAGAAGAAACTGGAAAAGAGAGAGACTTCAGACTGCTCTTACTGCCAGCAGCCTCCGAGGACCTTGCTTTACCATGCCGTAAGAGGGGGATGACAGCAACAGAGGAGGTCAGGGAGTTCAGGGTGGCAAGCAGCAGTAAGTACCCGGGGAGCACTCCTTGCGCGGTCCCACACCACCTTTGGCAATGGCCAGTACCTCTAGTTTCCACGTCTGCCGGACATATTCGCGCACCATATTGTCCCTCATGCTGTCGAAGACACCGGCCTGGGGCTCCACACCACTGGGGCGGTTGCAGGGCTTGCGGAGGGTGCAGCAGAGCCCATCGGCATCCTTGGAGTAAAACTCACAGAGCTCCTCCGGCCCACAATGCGCTTTTCCCCCCGCAATGGCGTAGGTACCATTCATCTGGCGCTCGATGGCGTAGTGGTAGAACTGCAGGTTGTAGACCATGGAGAGGACATAACCCCCCAGACTGCGCAGACATTGCCGCAGCAGGAACAGACCGTCCGACATCCCCGCCAGCTTGAGGTACTCCTCTGCTTCTGACCGGGCAATGCTGCCGTAGTAAAAGGGCAGGTGAGCAGCAGCATCTGGCATCTCCGCGTGCTTACCAGGACTGCTGGGGTCGACTCACGTGCTGCTGGTGTTCGATCTGGAAGAAAGAAGCAAAATTCTTCATTGACACATAATTTTGTGAAAAGGTTTAACAGGAATTCAGACTTGTCTGCCTAGAGGTTCTTCAGCCCTCAGCTGACTACCTGTAGCATCATTCCAAACATCGCATGGAGAGTAGCAGTGGGTGCATTTATATCCCCAGCCAGAGAATCTCACGGTGATTCCTCTATCCCACCCTGAATGCAGCTAGAAAGTGTAAGTAAAAATCCATCTGATTTTGATTTAAAGACTTCAAGCAACAGAGAATGCACCAAATCCTACAGTGAACTGTTCCAATGGTTAATTACCTTCACTATTAAAAACATGCTTCTTACATCCATCCCGAAGTTTTTAGCTTTGACTTCCTACCATTTTCTCTCCAGCCCTGTTCACAATAAAAGGAAATTCTTTTGCCTCTCTGAATAAGTTAGTTTTGTCATGAGGGTCTACAAGGCCAAAACCTTAAATGGAATAAGATTACAACACGAGATGGACATTAAATGTCTGAAAAACATTTAGATACACATCGCACCAAACACAGAAAAAGGAGATAAAAATGAGCCCAAGTGATTCTGGGCAGACATTAACCATCAGTTGACAGCACAAGAAAAAACCTTCCTGTAGTTGTATCTTGAAAAACTTGGGGGGTTTTTCCCACAGTACCTGACTCGGCCGGTTTCTGCATTAGGCCGATGCTCTGATCTGTGTGGCAGTTCCTATTTCTGCACCGTGCACACGGTCCAGAGAAGGCCGGAGCTCCGACGTGGCCAGCCATCACCGCAAAGTCAGTTTAATCCCCCTGCCTCTGTTGAGCTGCAGTGTGCAAGCGTTACTGGAGCCCCCTGTTCAGAACAGCCTAAACCCCGAAATGAACCTACCCCTGCGCTGCTGCAGCACCAGCTCATGGTGGGAATCCAGCGAGAAATGGCAATTTGTTGACTGAGTCACGGCAGAGCCCCTTCTGTCAAAGAGCTGTAGGTCTTGTATCGAATCATTTAAGATCCCACCCACAAACAAGAGCCAATTTCCTGTGATTAATGGAAACATTCTCGTATTCAAAGGGTCTCATTTGTTCCCTGGAGCGAATCTTTGATTTTGTCATTGCGCAGATGCTGACCCCAAAAAGATCAGCGTGTTTGTCTCCATCCTCTTTTCCCGCAAATGCGTCACTCGTGTTCAGAGCAAAGAAAAGATCGGCTCTTTGGCCAGCGCGCTGGGTGTTTGCCCCAATTCTTCCCAGTGTAACTTTCATTTCTGAACATGATGGAGACGTCGCTGCCTGGTGGGTTGGGCACACTGTGCTGTTCCAGAAGTGGCCTCTGCTCTCAGGCAGTGGCTTGAGCTGTGCCTGGGCTGGTGGTCAGCCCTGCTCCGTCTCACCCAGCCTGCCACAGCCCACCGAGCGACAGGGCTGCCTCCTGCCAGCCTCTGGGACTGCTGGAGCTGGGAAGGGGTTGGCTGGATACGCGATTTGTACGGGCAGGAACAGTATAGGGGTCTGGAGGAAACTGCTCAGGAGAAACCGTTCTGCTGGGTGCACCCTGCTCTGCTCAGCCTACAACAGCAAAGGCCCATGGGGAGCTGGATTTATGGCAACCAGACTCTTCTCTACCTGTTTGTTGACTTCATTAAGCCCAGAAATGGCCCTGATGAGAACAGGAAGGGAGAGCAGGCTCCGCCGAGGAGGCGTTTTAGCCGAGGCAGGAAACCACAACAGGAAGCCGTCAGTGGCGTTTGCAGCTTGGGTGCGGGACTAGCGTAAACCGTGTCAGGCGCAGCACAAATAAGCCTGAGCTGTGAAGCCCCTTTCATCAGATTCATCAAATGAGGCAAAGTGGGGTCTTGGCAGCCCTGCCAGTCTGGGACACAAAAGGCAAATGAAAACGCCCTGTAACTCAAACCCTAACTGGAGTCAGTGCTTGGAACCGAAGCAAACGTCCTAATCCATTGATGCCTCCAGGCATCAAAGCACCCGAGACACTGCACAGGCGTATCCCAGGTTCAGCTCCTGAGATGACTTCCAGGTCTTCCCAATCTCAGTCTGGTTCCGTGGGAGAGCAGGTCCCAGGAAGGTGAGTTGAAGGATGTGAGGAGCGAGGATTGCAGCTCTTGATTTTAACTGCAGAGTCAGGCTCGTGAGTCATGTTCACGAGTCAAGGAAGAGGAAGCGCTGAGTGGGCAGTGGAAGGTCCATGGCCTTCATGTGCTACTAATTTCCACTAGCTACCTGGGATAAACAGTGATTAGGTACAAGGACACGGCACCCAAACATGTTGATTCCTTTTTCTGAAAGTCCAGGACCAGAACATCACAGAAAATGGAACATGTTTGACAATTGTTCAGACAGGTGAAAATGAGATGGCAGAAGGCATTGATCACCACCGAGCTCCTACAAAGTTTCCAGCTGCCTACACAGGTGGTTCTGTTATAAACAGACTGGTTTTCTTCTCCAAGCACAGGGCTGTGAGTCAAGAAAGACTCAGAGATATGAGAGTGAACCCAAGGATGAGAGGTTGGTTCAGGCTATGCCACCCATTTCATACAAGCCTTGTTACCACAAATGAATCCTGTTAGAGAATTACCCTTATTAGAAAAAACTTAAGTCCCCAGCCATGAGGGAAAGTCAACCCCTGAAGTTTCAGAGCAGATTTGAACAGGATGATATATAGCCCCTGTAAAGCTCTTGCTTTAAAAAAGTTTCTCCTACCATCCTGGCTCTTTCTCTTGCCCATGTAGCAGCCCAGGGTCTTCTGGGCTTAGCTAAGCTCCTCTTCCAAACTGCAGCTCTGCCCCTTAACTCTACCTCTGGGTGGACCTGAGCAACCCTCATACAACCTCAACAGATGTACACAAACCTCGGATAACTTTGTTTACCCATGCTGTAAAGTGCAGATGAAAATGAGAACTGATTTCATGGATTTGCTTTGATGAACATAACAAATGAGTGCCTGGAAGAAGCTGTGCGAGGGACCCTCCACCACTGTTAATTTCAAGTAACAGGATCTGATTTTTCCAGCACCTGCTCAATCTCTGTCCCTTGGGCTGCAGCAACCCAGATGCCGGGTCTTGGCTTCGGGTGCTTCCCCCAGGTTAGAAACAGCACTCGGGGAGAACGGCCGTAAAACCAGGGCTTCTGGGATGATGGCCGTGTTTGCAAGCTGGCGTTATGACGTGAAGATGCACTGAAAAAAGCAACACCCACGTAAAAAGTAGTCCGATGCGTGCACTGTGACACACAGGAAAGCCAGGCAGGAAGCTATTGAGATGTCAGTCAATCAGATCTATATATAGCCGGCCACTTGCTTTTATTTAGATCAGACAAGAACTGTCAGGAACTGGTTTGATTTTATAATTTCTCAGAACAGCAGAACCACTTTGTGCGAATCCGGAGCCGGTCCCCGAGAGCAGCGGGGTGCGCTGATGCAACCGGAGGAGGCCCTGGCAGACTTTAGCATCCCGTTAGAGCCATGTTTTCTGTGTCATTGTCCTGGCAGCAATAATCCCTCATAACACAACCCTGGCTGGCTGGCTGGGCTGTCCCTTTAAGGTGGCGGGGTCAGCCTGGGGTGGGGGAGGGACCTTCCCGGGGGAGACCAGGGTGGGCTGGAGGATGGGTACCATGTGATGGGGAACCAGCCTGGAGGGGTATGAAGGGGGGGTGTCCGAGGGGGTTTGTGTGCTTGGGAGGAGGTGGTAGGGGCTGTTGATGAGGTTCGTGTCGGCAGTGTGGGGAGGGGTGGTTTTAACGATTCTCTAAAAGGTGTTTAATTGGGGGGGGGACACTAGCTGAAAGTCAGGTCTGTCATGGTAAATGTGCCTGTGGCATTGCTGGCAGGCGAGGGCAGCCTGGCTGATGGGGGCTCTGAGCTCCTCTGCCCGTCACTTCTGCAGCCCCCCAGGGCTGG